>OBVA01000213.1_pt1 | contig 28331 bp, 18 predicted proteins | sample 1495021 | NCBI WGS metagenome assembly OBVA01 (sample SAMEA2579965, study PRJEB22360) | human gut metagenome | biome: human gut; feature: human-associated habitat; material: faeces | place: Denmark | collected 2008/2010
CGCGCTTCGTTCGGGACGAAGAGGCCGCGGGTTCAAATCCCGCCAGCCCGACAACTGGACCGGATTGTTGAGGAATCAGCAATCCGGTTTTTCGTTTCCTGTCCCAACAATCAAACCAAGCGATCGAACAGCGGCAAACAACCCGCCGCACACAGCGACAAACCGGCGCGGCAAGCCCCGTATTTGTTGGCGGACCACCGTAATATATCGCTCGAATCAATCGATTGCCGCACTGTTTTTGTAAGTAATACTGAAGTAGTTAGAGGAACCATGAAGAAGAGTCTGCTTGCACTGGCTTCGGGCGCGTTCATTCTCGGTGCCGCCGAGTTCGTGATGATGGGCATTCTGCCGCAGGCCGCGGCCGCCACCGGCGTGGACATCCCCACCGCAGGCCATTACATTTCCGCGTATGCGATCGGCGTGTGCTTCGGCACACTGATTCTGGTATTCGGCCGCAAGGTGCCGCCGAAGAACCTCATCATATTGTTTATGGTGATTGCGCTTATCGGTAATCTGGCCTCCGCGTTCTCGGTCAATGCCGCCACGCTGATTGTCGCGCGCTTCATTGCCGGCCTGCCGCACGGCGCATTTTTCGGCACCGCCACACTCATCGCCAAAACCTTGGCCGACAAGGGCAAAGAAGCACAAGCCGTATCGGTAATGGTCACCGGCCAAACCGTAGCCAATATGCTCGGCGTACCGGCGGGCACCTTGATGGCTGAGTTCCTATCCTGGCGCCTCGCATTCGGTATTCTGGCTGCATGGGCGGCAATGACCATCGTGCTAGTTCTGGCATGGATCCCCTTCGTTGCGCCGATTAAGGACGCCGGCATCGCCGGTCAGTTCAAATTCCTTACTCGTCGTGGACCGTGGGTGATTCTGGCCGCCGTATTCACCGGCAACGCAGGCGTGTTCTGCTGGTGGAGCTACGTCTCCCCTTGGCTGCAGAAGACCGGTGGCTGGTCGTCTAACCTGGTACCGCTATTGATGATGCTTGCCGGCTTCGGCATGGTGATAGGCGGTCTTATCGGCGGTCGCATCACAGATAAATGGCGCCACGCCGGCACTGCCGCGCTGGGTCAGACGATTTCCTGCATCGGCTTGCTGATGGTTTTGCTACTGCCGGGAAACCAGGGCACTACTGCTTTGCTGACCTTCTGGATCGCCTTCGGCCTATTCTTCATCTCCGCTCCGCAACAGCTGTTGATGACCGAAGCCGGCCAAGGCGGCGGCGAGCTCATCGCCGGCGCAGCCGTGCAGGTGGCCTTCAACTTCGGCAATGCCATCGGCTCGATTGTCGGCGGCGCGATGCTCACCACCTTCTCGATGAACTATCGCTATACCGGTCTGGGCGGTATGCCGCTGGCTCTGCTTGCCGTAGGGCTGCTGGCCTTCTACTCGTGGCGCTGCGAAACCGATACCGACGCCATTCACCGCATGCGCGAAATCAAGGTGGACTGAGACCAAGCTCACAGCAAACTCCCTGACGCGTTTGTTCACAGTATTAATAGACTGAAATCAGACACGATTCAGGGAGGTCTGGCGGTATGGACGAGGAAGCACTGCTCAAACAATTCGCCGCACAATTCGCGCATGGTCCAGACGATGCCGACGACACCGATGCGGCGGCCGCAGCGCAAGGTGCCGATTCTACTGCGAACCAGGCCACGGACGATGCCGATCAATCGCCCGCAACCTTTGATACCCAACAATTCCTGAACGGACTGGACGCGATTTTCGATCGCCACGCGGCAGCCACCGAAGCCGGTCCGTACTTGGAACAGGCGATGGTGGACGCGGAAAACGCCGGCGACGAGGCCGGACTGCTCACCGTACTCAACGAAACGATGGGCTTCTATCGCTCGCAGGGCCGGCACAAGGAGAATCAGTGGATTGTGCAGCGGGCGCTGGAACTGGCCGCTCGTATGGGCTTGACCACCGGCACATCCGAGGCGTGGGCCACCACGCTAATCAATTGCGCCACCGCGATGCGCGCGGCCCAACAATACGATCAGGCCGAGGATTTGTATCATCAGGCGCAGAGTGTCTGCCGGCATTCGCTGGCACCCACCGACCGTAGGCTCGCAGCACTGCACAACAATCTGTCGATGCTCTACAGCGAGACGAATCGGCCCGACAAGGCGGAACTGGAGTTGCGTGAAGCGCTGCGCATTATCGAAGCCTCGAGCGTGAACTCGGACGCGGATATCGACGTGGCCAGCTCGCACACGAATCTGGCGTTGACCCTGCTGACCGAACACAAGTTGGAGGGCGCGCATTGGCACGCAGCCAAGGCACTGGAAATCTATCGCACCGGCCATCTGGAACATTCCGCGCATTATGCCTCCGCACTGGCGGGCTTCGCGCAGGTGTGCTTTGCCGAGAGACGGTATGCGGATGCGGTTACTGGATACCGGCATGCGCTGGCCGTGATCGAGGAATGTTACGGCAAGGACACCGACTACTGGCGTATCACCGCCGACAATCTGCGGCAGGCCGAGGAAGAGGCGGCGAAGGCCGGGGTGACGGTTGACAATGCGGGTGTTGCCGGCGATGCAGGCGCGCTGCCCCAGTCCGGATCACGGCTGCCGGACAGCCCGGCACAGGACAAGACCGGTGCGGACGCGACATCTTCCCCATCCACCGTTTCGGTGTCGACCGGTTCTGCGGGCGCGGCCGAGGCCGTTTCCGCATGCCCGGTGTCCGGACTGAAGCTGGCCCGCGCGTTCTGGACGCAGATGGGCAAGCCGATGATTGCGGCGAAGTATCCGCAGTATGCCGGGCGTATCGCCGCCGGTCTGGTGGGTCATGGCTCGGAATGCTACGGATTCGATGATGCGTATTCGCAGGACCACGATTTCGGCCCGCGCTTCTGCCTGTGGCTTACGGATGAGGATTACGCGGCCATCGGCGAGCAACTTGAGGCCGATTACGAGGCGCTGCCGCGCAAGTTCAGCGTGGATGCGCAAGGCCGCGTGACGTTCGAGGCGCATGCCAGGTCCGATGCTTCCGGGGCATTCCCCTCCGCAGGTGCAGGCTCCACCGTCATACCCGATGCGGCAAACGCACCCACCCCCGGTACCGCTACGGACGATGCCGCCACTGCCGAGTCAGGCGCGGCGTCCTCTGATGTGGCGGAAGCGATGACGACTCCGATTGATGCACCGCTCTCCCCCGTCACGCCCCGCGCACAAGGTGCCAACCGCCGCGATGGCGTGTTCCGCATCGGTGACTTCTTTGAGTCGATCACCGGATATCGCACTGCGCCCGCGCAAACCGCGCCGCACGAGTGGCTGATGCTGGCTGAATCGACTCTGGCCGCAGCCACCAATGGCGAAGTATTCGCAGACCCCACTGGGCAGTTCTCCAAAACACGCCAAGGGTTCAAGGATATGCCCGACGACGTGCGGCTTGCCTTGATTTCCAAGCGATTGGGCATGATCGCCCAGGCCGGTCAATATAATCTGCCGCGTTCGTTGAAACGCGGCGACGGCGCGGCCGCATGGCTGTCCATCCACGAGTTCGTGCAGGCCACCGCCTCGTTGGTGTTCCTGGTTAACGTGCCGATGGTGGTGGGCTATATGCCGTATTACAAGTGGCAGTTCGCAGCATTGCGCAAGCTGTCTGGCTCGATGTTCGCGCTGTTGCCGAACGTGGGCGAACAGTTGGAAACCGTGATGCGATTGAGTTCGGCAGCCTGCTATGGCGGGGCCGGATTCGGCGAAGGCGGCAAGGGCGCGGCTACAGCAATCAAGAAAATCAACGATATCGTGGAGCAGATTGCGGCGGATATCGTCAAGGAACTCAAACGCGAACACCTGACCACGTCCGGCGAGACCTTCCTCGAATGGCAGCGCCCGTATGTCGAGGACCACATCGCCTCTGATGATCCGGTGCTTAAGAGTTTGTAGATTCAAGCTCCCTCTGTCACGGCTTCGCCGTGCCATCTCCCTCATCAGAGGATTAGTGAAAGGAACGTCGATGACCAACGAACTGACTGATGATGAACTGCGCGAGGCTATTGTGCGCCATGAATGGGATCAGTTCCAGCGCACCAACAATGAGGGTGGACGCGCGGCATGCCAAGGCAACTGGCCGGTGTTCCACCAGATGCGGTTGGCCCAGTTCCTCACATGGGAACGGCCATTACTCACCAGCTATGCCGCTGATCTTGACGCGGCCGACCACGTGGGCCGCAACCTCGTGACCGAAAAATACGGCCGCATGATGGCCTCCACCGCGCCGGAAGATTTCACGAAGAACATAGAGCCGTATATTCCGCGTCTCTCTGAAGAGCGCGTGGCCCGTCAGGAACAGGTCATCGCCCAGCAGGTCGCCTGGGCCAAGGATTTCCGCGAACGCTACCCCAAGCTCGGCGAGGCGATGCGCGTACTCACCACCACCGACGACACACCATCTGCCACCTCATTCGAAACCTATCTGCGCGGCGAGCTTGGTACGTATTCCGAACGGACCTTCGAACGTTACGAAGCGATGATTAGCGAGCGGGCCGCAGCCAGCCCGCAACGCAATATCACTGAGGAAACCTTGTTGCACACGGTCCAGCTCGGCGGTTTCGACACCTTGGAGGAGGCCGAAGCCTCCCAAGCGTAATACTCAGCCATTCACTGTGTACCGGACACCCCGACTGATGTACGCCGGCCGGCCACACCCAGGCCAACGCAATCTGCCGATCGCCCCACACCCAGACCACCAACGCAGCTTGCCCGCCAGGCCCCATTGACCGGCGCACATCGGCAGAATTACAGCGAGAATAGGCCCCAGAATGCCAGTGTCATCAGTGTGGTGAGAGTGCCGAGCGCTACCATCACGCATATGACGCGCCGTACACCGACGATATCGGCGCGGCAATACCAGACACGTTCCATTTCCCACGCAAACAGCACCACCAACAGCATGGTCGCTATTCGCAGCACCACCCATCCGACGGCAAACAGCCGCGGTTGAGGCATAACCAATACAGCCGATACGCCTACGGCGCTCATATAGCCGTACAACAGCCCAGTAATCACCATTACCGCTGTGCCGATACCGGCAGATAAGCCGGCAATGCCGTGCAACGTACGCTGTTGGGCGGCTCCCAGCCCACTCGGCGTCGCATGCATGGCCCGCACAGTCGCCACACTACGTCGCCCGGCCAGCAACGTCTGTAGCCAAGAAAACACAGTCAAGCCAATACCCAATATCGCCGCCATCACGATCAGCACGGGCCCTGCCACCATCAGACCGGCCAGCACGCCGAGCGAGCCGACGATACCGGATCTGGTACGTTGCGGCGCGGCGAAGCGCTGGTGAGGTGTCGCACCGGCGACTTGGGGCGTTGCCCATCCATCGGCTTTGGTTCCGGCAGTCACACCGTTCACCCAATTTTCCAGCGCTTGCGTATAGCCTTCGGCCAATGGCAGGTTCGGGGTGAATAAGCCCTCACCAGCCCGCATCTGATGGTTGCCGGCGAAATAGCGTACGGTGACGTTCTCGTTGCCGGACTTGTTGGCCGTGGCGATGATCCGCTGCGCCCCCTGTTCGATGGGCATGGCCGTATCGTAGGTGCCGTAGTTCACCAGCACCGGCATGGTGAGGGATTTCAGATACCGGTCGGCATCAAAGTCGGCATAGGCCAGATCGAATGGCGCGTAGTCCAGCGACATCAATTTGGCCATGTCTTTGACCACGGGCTTGGGCGCGCCGGCCTCATGCGTATAGGCGCTGACAGCCATGGCCATTTGCTCACGTCCATTGAACACCGGTGCGGATGTAAGTATGGCAAAGGCAATGTCTTGCCGTTTCGAGGTTAGAATCGTGGCGATCCAGGTGCCTTCGGATTCGGCGTAGATGCCGGTTTTGGCGGGGTCCACGCCGCTTATGCCACGCAGCACGTCGAGCGAACGCCCGTATTCGCGAGCAAAACGCGGGTAGTCGCGATGCAGCACGGTGTAGTTGTCGTTGCGCTTGGCCGGCACCAAGGTCACGATGCCGGCAGAGGCCATGGCGTTGGCGATATCGCCGAAATCCTCGGCACCGCTGGTACCGGACCCGTGAATGAACAGACAAGCCGGGCGTGGCCCGGGAGCGTCGACCGGTTCACGTAGTACGGCGGGTAGCGTGACGCCGTCGCCGGTCTTGATGGATAGTCGGGTTTCACGCGTACGATATCGCCCCTCGTGGGGAATGTTCGCATGGGCAGGGGTGATGGTGGTGTCGGCAGAAGCGATAGCGATGTGCTTGGTGTAGGGCCGTGTGTTCCATTGCGGCATCATCGCCCAGCCAAGTGTGGCGAATACCAGCGTCATCGCCATCGCGGTGGCGATGACGCTCGCTACCCGCCGCGCCGAAATCCGTTTCATAGTTACTATGCCTCCCCCCCCATCAGCATAGAACGGTCGGCTCTTATCGGTCGGCTCCCGTCATAATGTGCTTCTACTGGGACCGTAATGCAATGGTTGTAACGCTATTTTCTCTTCTTGACGGCACCGACTATGGCCCATACAACGGCCACTATTACCAGAATAAGTCCCACTACGGCGCAGATAATAGCCGTCAGCAATTGCGGATTCGGCGAGAACAGCGAAATCATCCGATCCGGAGATATGCACCCGAAAACCAGCGCGATCACGCCGATAATCACGCCTAATAGTCCGAATACCACAGTAGGCGCGCTGATGCTCTGTTTCTGGATGTTCTTGGCACTCTTGACATCCTTAGCATTCTGGACGTTCTTGGCGCTCCCCCCAGGCTGGCATGGTTTGCCGGCGGTCTGAGACTGCTCATAGGAAGGTTGCGCTGAAGATGCTGCGTACATCGGCACATCATCGGCAGATGGAATCGGCCCACCATCTCCCTCCACGGCATCGGCAACTGTTTCCAGGGCAATCCGATCTGTGGTTGGTTCGATGGGCGATGGAGAGGCAGCTGTTGCCTGCGTATCCACATCCGAGACCGACGCATCCGCATGATTGTCGGGGACGGGCAGCACAGCCGTTTCGTCATCATCCGCTGCGGATGGCAGCACCGTGGTATCGGTTCGGTCATCGACGGTCACCATGGTTGTGGTCGCGGTGGTCGCGTCGGTTTCGGAAGGTATGGCCGTGGTCGGTGTCGCATCCTCGATGGAGGCGAATTCCTTGGTTTCATCAGTCATGATTCCATCTCCTAGTTGCAACGGCTTGATCATTCCGATTGTTCGGTTGTGTTCTTGCTTGTACTGTTGCCGTCGTATATATCGGCAAGCGGCTGGAACGTAGAGCCTTCCCAATCGGAGGCGTACACCACGTTGACACGTGCTTCCACCACATAGGGAATATTGATTTTTAATTCTGGGCCGTTGTCCGGCATGGCGGATTCCTTATACAACCATTCGTGATCAGGCCCATTGGTGGCACTTTCAGCTTCGAAGAAAACAAAGCTTGGACCCATGTAGTTGTTGTATACCATCTCGTATTTGCCGCCAACGTCACTCGAAGTGGAGTAGTAGGAGTCGGCGGTGCCGAAGGCGTAAGTGCAGGAATCCGGCAGAACGATATGCACTTGCGCCTGTGTTGCGGCTATGGTGATGGTACCGACCGGGCAATTACTGATGGAAGTTTTGCCATCCAGCATCTTCACCGTGTGCGGTCCATGTGTCTTGTCCCAATCGGACCAATCAATGATTGCCTGATCGGTGTTGTAGTTTTCACCGCTGAACGCCACACCTTGCTGCAATGTTTCAAACGTGGCATCGCTGGCATCGGCAACGAAGATGCCATCCTTTTGCACATCGTTCATGCCGTCGCTGTTTCTCGCACTGACAGATTGGCTCAGTGAAACAACAGTATTGATGCCGCTGGCACCAAGATCACGGTAGTACACGCCATACGTGCCTGAAACGATGGTCATGCAGAGCGCGCATCCACCGGCAACCAGTCCGAGAGGAATCAGACCACCGGTACGCCGTCCTCTGAATCCGAGAATGATGACCACCAGCCCCATCACTATGCATACTGCGGCAATCCAGATGGTGCCCAGACGCATAATGCCGATAATGCCCATGTCGTTTACCCAAATCAGTCCCATCAGACCGGCAAAGGAGAGGAAGGTAAGGCCCAGTATGCTCAAGACCACGATTGGGCCCGCCGGCTTGCGGCGCTTGGACTCGGTGGGGGCATAGGCCGTCGCATTCATACGGTCGGGGGCAAACGGCCCGTTGGGTACTGTGCCGGGCATCGCGCCGGGCACAGTACCCGGCATCACGCTGGGCATCGACTGATAGACAGGCTGTGAAACAGGCTGTGAAACACTAGGCGCGGTTTGTGAAACAGGTTGTGAAACAGGTTGCGGAAAAGGTTGCGGAGCTGAATACAAAGGAGATTGAGGTACTGGTTGCGCGGCTGGATATGAGACAGGCTGTGGAGCTGGATATGACACAGGCTGTGAAACCGGTCGCGGCGCAGATGCCCCGAATCCGTACCCTTCCTGCTGGCGAATGCCGCTTTTGGCCAACAGCCATAGCGCTAAGGCGGCGAGCGCAATACAACCCCACCCCGCACCTGGAATCACGATTGCCACGGCGAGGAACAGGAAGCATCCCAGACAATTCCAGTCCCATTGGCCGGCAATGAGGTCCTCGGCCAAGATGTGCCCATCGCGTACATCCGGCATCAGAAACCAGCCGAGTGCGTACAGAGCTGCGCCAAAACCGAAGAACAATGTACATACAATCACCAACGCACGTACTAATGTGGGGCTCCAGCCAAGCCGTAAAGCGATGCCGCTGCATACGCCGCCGATCCACCGGTCGTCGCCGCGAACCAGTCCACTGGATCGCACCCAAGTGAAGAAGCGTCGCGATGTCTTGTTTTTTTGCGGACCAGGCTGCGGCTGTGGCTGATATGGATTCGCGTTTGGATTGCTCATGATTCCATTACACCGCCCGACCACTGCCACAACGCTCGGGGAACACCCTGATTGTTCCCTGAACACCGGGTAAAACCCCGGCCGTAACGCCCTGAGCGCGGCACAATAGGAGTATGACGTCATCTCCCGAACCATTGCTGCCCGCGCGCATGCCGTTGATGCGCCCCCGGCAGGGCCGTTGGCTCACCGGCGTGTGCAAGGGCATCGCCCTGCACTTGGGCATCGGCGTGGCATGGGTTCGGATTGCGTTCATCGCACTGACCGTCCTCTACGGCGCAGGCATCATCGCTTATGTATTCCTGTGGGTGTTCATGCCTGCCGGAGACCCGGTGGCGGCTGCGGCTCGCACAGTGCCCGTTAATCAGGCGCCGCTTGCGCGAGGCAATCAGCCACTTGCCGCTCATGACGACGAATCGGCTGCCGCACCGGAATCATTGTCCGAGGCCATCCAACGTGCTCCGAAACCGGCCGTCGTGGCATTGGCCGGTTTCGCGTTGATGGCCACTGGACTGTTGCTCACCAGCACCGGTGCGGATGTCCAGATTGTGTTTCCGCTGCTGGTAGGGTTGGGCGGCATCGCACTGGCATGGATGAATCTTAGTCCGCGAGGCACGCAGCTGTTGTCTATGTTGGGCGGCATCGCACTGATTTTCATGGGATGGGCATTGTATGTGCATAATGTCAGCATTCCTGGGTGGGGCACCTCTCCTCGACGCATTGTTGCCAGCGGATTCGTGATGATCGTCGGTATCGTGGTGGCGGTGATGCCGTGGGCGAACGCGATGCTGCAACGACTCACCCACGAGCAGGCATTGAAGGAGCGCGAAGAGGAGCGCGCGGACATGACCGCCCATCTGCATGATGGCGTGCTGCAAACGTTGGCGCTGATTCAGCTGAACTCCGAGGAACCGACCACCGTATTCGCCCTGGCGCGTAGCCAAGAGCGCGAGCTGCGCGAATGGCTGTATCAGGAACGTTCCACATCGGATCGTTCGGTGGGAGCCGGATTGAAGCAGATCGCCGCCGAGGTGGAGGACGAGCACGGCAAGCCGATTGAGGTGGTCACCGTGGGCGACGCGCGGCCGAGCGCCCAGACCGATGCGCTGCTGGACGCCACCCGTCAGGCGTTGGTCAATGCGGTCACGCATGGCGGCGAGCCGGTGTCTTTGTATTGCGAGGCCAGCGACACGATGGTTGAAGTGTTCGTGCGCGACCATGGCGAAGGCTTCGATATGGACGCCATTCCGCCCGACCGGCTGGGCATCCGCGAATCGATTATCGGCCGCATCAAACGGCGCGGCGGTACAGTGGAGATAGTGTCCAGGGCCGGCTGGGGCACCGAGGTCAGAATGCATATGCCGATCGCGCTGAAAGCGGCGCAGGGAGAACATCGATGAGCGAGAACGAGACAGCCAAGATTCGTGTGGCCATGGTCGATGACCATGAGATGTTCCGTGCGGGCGTAATCGCCACGTTGCGCGATTCCTTCGATATCGTCGGCCAAGCGGCGGACGTGCCCGGTTCGGTGGCGATGATCGCACAGACCAAGCCGCAGGTGGTGTTGCTGGATGTGCATGTGCCCGGCGGCGAGGGTGGCGGCGGTGCCGAGATCCTCGCCAAATCGCGGCCCTACTCCCCCACTACCGTGTTTCTGGCATTGTCGGTTTCGGATGCGCCGCAGGATGTGGGGGCGGTGATTCGCGCCGGCGCCCAGGGCTATGTGACCAAGACGATTACCGGCGCTGATTTGATTTCATCCATCAAGCAGGTGCATGAGGGCTATGCCGTGTTCTCGCCAAAACTGGCCGGTTTTGTACTTTCGACCTTCCAGGGTGTGCCGGCGGCGGGGTCTGATGGCGGCGCTGATGGTGCGGCACGGGCTCATGATGAGGAGCTGGACCGGCTGTCCGCCCGCGAGCAGGAGGTCATGCGGCTGATCGCGCGTGGTTACACATATAAAGAGGTGGCGGCCGAACTGTTCATTTCGATCAAGACGGTCGAAACGCACGTGAGCTCGGTGCTGCGAAAGCTTCAGCTTTCGAATCGCACCGAGCTCACCCGCTGGGCCGCCGATAGGCGCATCGTGTGATGAAACGACAATGAGCTCCCTCATCAGAGGGAGCTCATCTGCTCATATCACTCCGCGTCGCGGAAACCGTTGGGGTTCTTGGTCTGCCAGTTGAGGGAGGAGGCGGCCATGTCGTCGATGGTCAGCTCGGCCTTCCAGCCAAGCTCCTTCTCCGCCTTGGAAGCGTCGGCGTAGCAGGCGGCGATGTCACCGGGGCGACGCGGCTTGATCGCGTACGGAATCGGATGACCGGCGGCCTTCTCGTAAGCCTTGATAACCTCAAGCACGGAGTAGCCGTGGCCAGTACCCAGGTTGTAGACGAACACGCCTTCCTTGTCGATGTGGTCAATGACGGCCACGTGACCCTTGGCCAGGTCGACCACGTGGATGTAGTCACGCACACCAGTGCCGTCGGGCGTGTCGTAGTCGTCGCCGTAGACCTGGACTTCCTTGAGCTCGCCGACCGCGACCTTGGCCACGTACGGGGTGAGGTTCGCCGGAATACCCTTCGGGTCTTCGCCCAGCAGGCCGGACTCGTGCGCGCCGACCGGGTTGAAGTAGCGCAGCAGCACGATGGTCCAGGACGGATCGGCCACATGCACGTCGCGCAGAATCTGCTCTTGGAACAGCTTGGAGGTGCCGTACGGGTTGGTGGTGCCGCCGGTCGGCGTCTCCTCGGTGATCGGCAATTCCTTCGGCGTGCCGTACACGGTGGCGGAGGAGGAGAAGATGATCTTCTTGACGTTGTGCTTCTTCATCACCTTGAGCAGCACAAGCGTGGAGTACAGGTTGTTGTCGTAGTATTCGATCGGCTTGGCCACGGACTCGCCCACGGCCTTGAGACCGGCGAAGTGGATGACCCAGTCGATGTTGTTTTCGGTAAAGACGCGTTCCATAAGCGCCTCATCGCGCACGTCGCCGTCGTAACGCTTGACCGGCTTGCCGGTGATTTGCTCGACGCGCTCAAGCGCCACGGGCGACGAGTTGCCGTAGTTATCTACGGAAATAACGTCGTAGCCCTTGTTGAGCAGTTCGATGTCGGTGTGGGTGGCGATGAATCCAGCACCGCCCGTAACCAGAACAGTAGTCATATTCCCTCCTTTGGAAGGACTTGCCTTCGGTTTTTCCTTCAGTATTGAGCTTACTTCACTTGACCTGTTTCACCTAGCGGCAAAACCAAGGCTTTCGAGGAATGTTTGCGTGGTGGCTTTCTGCTTGAAGACGGCCGTGTTGCCGAGGATGCGGTAGCAGACGCTGCCGAGCTCGTCGTGTACGGCTTGGCGGATGGCCTCGCGGTCGTGGTTTCCGGCCAACGTTTCAGCGAGTTCGCCCCATTCGAGACTGAATTCGCTGACTTCATCGGGCAAATCGCGGCCTTCGGCGAGCGCCTCTTCGACAATGCCGAGCTGGTCGACGAGCCGTCCGGGCAGAATGAACAAGCCTTGGGCCTCGATCAGTCCGATCGGCTCCTGCTTGACCGGCCAGTATTCGGGGTGTGCATGGAAAATACCTTCCGGGTACTCGTCGCTGATCGCATTGTTGCGGAAGATGAGACTCATCTCATAGCCGCGTTCGGTGATGATCGCGCTGGGCGAGAGGGCGGATTGGCGGTTGCCATCCGCGTCATGGCTGGCGATGCCGTTCGCCGCGTCGTCATAACCGACCCATGCCTCGCGGATGATGTCGGATACGTCGATGATGCTCTGGCGACTCTTCGACACCACGCGCACGGCGGTGCCGGGCCAGTCAAGGATTTCAACCACGGCGTCCGGATAGTCGGCAAGTGTGAAGGCGGCCCAAGTGGCGGCCTTGTGCATCGGCAGCAGTTCGCCGCCGCCCTGGTAATGGTCATGGGCGAGCACCGAGCCGCCGATGCGAGGCAGCGCGGCGTTGCATCCGAGGAAGTATCCGGGGAAACGGTCCACGAAGTCGAGCAGATGGCCGAAGGTGTCGCGGTCCACATGCATCGGCGTGTGGTCGGTGTTCACGCAGATGCCGTGCTGGTCGAAGTAGCCGTAGGGCGAGAACTGCCAGAACCATGACTCGCCGCCGAGCGTGACCGGCAAGGTGCGCAGCGTGCGCTTGTCACGTCCGGCGAAGCCCTCGTTCTCATGGCAGATCGTGCACTTCGGGTAGCCGCCGGCCACGGCGTTGCCGGCCGCCGCCTTCTTCATGTTCTTGAATTCGGGTTTGGCGAGGTTGATGGTCACCGTCAGCCCGTGCGAGTCGAAGCGCGGGTTCCGGTCGAGCTGGGCACGCTTGACATAATTGTTGGCCACGCAGTAGTCATAGAACCATTGCATCGCGGCCATGCCGCCGTCCCGATGCTCGACAAGCCGGAACCGGTCGTCGAGATCGGCGGGACTGGCGCAGAGCAGCCCCATGACGATGTCGGCGTACATCGGGCCCTCCTGCGCTTCGAACAAGCCGCAATCCACCGCCGCGGCGCGGAAGGCGGCGAGCAGGGGGTCGGGGGTCTTTTCGCCATAGGGGGCCTGGCTTCGGCTGCCAACAATGTCTTGGACTACGTCTGACACTGACGCCGCCGACGTTGTGGTTTTGGGTCCGGGGTAGGAATCTAGGCGGAAGAGGGCGAAGATTTGGTTGCGGGTCCAGTCTGCGTTGCGTGGGTCAAGGTCAAGATGGGCCAAGGCATAATCGATCAGGGCGTCGATGCTGGCGTATACCTCGGTCAGCTGATCGTTCATTGCTCTGCCTCCATCATGCTGGTTCGGGTATGGTTCGGCTGACGGCTCACCTGGCAGCCTCCATGATGTCGGCTACGATGGCGCGGGTTTCGCTGGCCTTCTGCTCCATCTCCTGCACGAGTTTGATCTGGGTGCGGGTGCGCACCAGATTATGCTCGGGGTACTTGGTGGCAAAGTAGATATCGCCTTCCAAGTAGTCGGCGAGAAAGCGCATGCCGCATTCCATGGTGAGCAGGTTGCCGCTGAACGGCAGCAGTTCGGCCTCGCGCGCGGTGATGCTGCCGCGTAGTTCGCCCACGAAGCCTTCCGTGTAGGCGCGGAACAGCTCGGTGCTGAAATGCACCTTGCTGAGGTCCTTTTCGTCTTCCAGAGCAGTGGACGCACCAAAGCGTATGGAATCGCCGAAGTCGAACAGCATGGAGCCGGGCATGATGGTGTCGAGATCGATGATCGCACGCGCCTTGCCGGTGGTGGCGTCCATGAGGATGTTGTTGAGCTTGGTGTCATTGTGGGTCACGCGCAGCGGAATCGAACCGTCCCTGAGCCCATCCATCACGACGGCATACTGGTCGGCGTGACTCAGATAGAAGTCGATTTCCGGCTGGCATGCGGCGGCGCGGCCGAGCTTGTCCGCGGCGAGGGCGGCCTTGAAGTCCTCGAAACGATGCGGGGTGTCGTGGAAGTGGGCGATGGTTTCGGTCAGCTGGCTGGCGTCGAATTCGGACAGGAAGTTCTGGAAGTCGCCGAATGCGCTGCCGGCTTCGCGGAACACGTCCGGGTTCGGCACGAGGTTGTAGGACACGGTGTGTTCGATGAACTTGTAGACGCGCCATGCGCCGCCATCGATCTCGGCCCAGGTGGCGCCTGAGGTGGTGGGCACAATGTCCAGCGTCTCTTTGCCCTGAGCCTTGAGAGTGGAGGTGACCAGTTCGACATTGCGCATCAGATTCACCGTATCGGGGAAGATGCTGGTGTTCATCTGCTGGAGGATGTAGCGGGGGCCGTCCGTGGTCACCAGATAGGTGGTGTTGATGTGGCCGTCTCCGTAAGGTTCGATACCGGTCACGGCACCTTCCAGCGCAAAATGCGAGGCGATGCCGAATAAAACTTCATTGCTTTCAGTCATGATGGGTCCGTTCTCCAAAACGTGGGATCAGGCTTCACGCCAGGCGATACCGCTGTCAGGCAGGTCGAAGTCCTCGGTGGTGCCGTCGGCCAAAGTCACCGTGGTCTTCTGCGGCTGATCGGTGTTGTTGATTACGCAATACAGCCCTTGCTCGGGGAAGTGTGCCACTTCGCATTCCGGATTGGACGAGCTCCAGGCCGCATACTTGTCTTCGTTGTGGGAAGCGTAGAACAGCACGCGTTCCAGCAGTCGGGCGTTGGCCGCCGAATAGGGCAGGCCGGAGATGTACACGCCGCGGCCCTTGCCATAATCGTTGGTCGCGAGCTGTACCTGGCCGCCGTCCGCGCGCAGCAGGGTCACGTTTTCATTGACCGGATACGTGTTGAGCACGGGTTCGCCGAAATCGATGCCGCCCAACGGCTTGATGGACTGGCCGCCGCCGCAGCCGCTCAGCGGGATGCGGTAGCAAGTATGCGCCCGCCCACGCCGCTCGGCGGGAGGGGGTAGCCGGCCTGCTCCCAAGCCTCGCGGGCCGCCGGGTCGACCGGCACATCGGCGGTGATGAAGTGGTCCGGCACCACCGGCGGGAAATACTTGTCCACCGAAAGGGTCTGATAGCGCTCCTCGTCCACGCCAATCACGTCGGCCAGCTGGAAGAACCGGCCCGTTTGGAAGCGCGGTGCCGAGCTCGGCTCGCCCACGCCCACGAACGCGCCGCCGCCACGCACCCAGGCGCGCACGGTTTCCACGAGCTTCGGGTTGGTCCACACATCGCCGCCGGTGAATGCGGTGTCGACCGGGCCGCCGTTGATGATTACGTCGATATCGCTATCGATGCCATGCGCGAGTACGTCGTCGAAGCTGATGAACCGCACGTTCACGCGCATGCCGGACAGGGATTCCAGAATGCCGTAGTAGGAGTAGGTCTGCTTGTTGGGCAGGGCGTGTGCCACGGTGAACGCCATCCAGGAGCGCATCTTGCCCCAGGAATTCAGAATCGCCACGTTGAGCTCACCTTCGGCGGCCACCCCACCGGTGCGGTCGTGGATGTCGCGGAATTCGTTGGCGATATGGGTCACCGTGTCCACGAACTTCGGGAACTTGGCGGCCAGGGAGAGGTAGCCGCCGTAGCCCATGCGGCTGATCGGCGAGCGCAGGATCGCGCGGCGGGCCTTGCGCCAGTTGTCGAGGCCTTCGATGCTCGGATCGTTGCCCTCGTAGAACGTGTCGGGGAAGAAGTACGGCAGGAAGCGGCCTTCGGTGTACTTGACGCCCGGAATATCGGCGATCATGCGGGTGGTGGTGCCGTCGCCGATGGAACCGACCACGGCGTCCAGGCCGAGTTCGTCGAATCCGTCCTTGTACGGTTCGGTGCCGATCCACTGGTCGCCGAGGAACATCATCGCCTCTTTGCCGGCGGCGTGGGACATGTCGGCGAGCTGCTTGACGTTTTCGCGCACGAAGCCGGAGAGGAAGTCGATCCAGTCGCGCTGGGCTTTTCTGGGCACGCGCCATGCGGAGTTGTAGGCACCGCCGTCCACGAAGTCCTCCGGGCGCAGGCGGTAGCCATACTTGGCTTCGAAATCATCCAGCGCACGCGGGCTTACGGTGCAGGCGCAACCAAACCAGTCGACGACCTTTTCGCGGCGCTTTTCATCGAACAGGAGCGTGAACTGGTAGAAGAACGTGGTGAATCGCACCACATCGGTCTGCGGGCTGTCCTTAAGCCACTGCTCGAACGTGTCGAACACGAACTTGCGGGTGGCCGGATGGTAGATGTCGAACGGGATCTCGTGTTCCTTGTCGCCCCAGTCGTTGGTCAGATGGTTGTACATCTCGACCGGGTCCCAGATGATGTAGGCCAGGAAACTCACCGTGTATTCGTGCATCGGCACGGCAGCGGTCACGTGCACGGTGTCCTCGCCCGGGTCGAGCGTCCAGCCGGACGGGTCCACGACCTCGCCCGTGGTGCGGTCCACGACTTCCCAGTACTTATGAGGGTCGGCGTCACGGTTAGGCTTGAGCTGTTCCTCGAAGAAACCGTCCATCAGCGGCACATCCACCGCGTTGGACTCGGCCAGGATACGGGCGGTCAGCAGGTAGACCTGCGGGGTCTCGTCCATGTGCAGGGTGATCCACTCGTTGTGGGCGCGGGTCGGGAAGTAGGCGCTGTAGATTTTCTTGCCAAGAGCGAGCACTGCCTCGTCCAGATGCGTGCCGTCGGAGTTGCGGATGGCGTCCGCACCCCACAATTCGGCGAGTTCCTTGGTCTTTTCGGCAAAATTCTCTTCACTGGGCAGCGTGAAGCGGCCGGTGCTGGTCATGAGTGCTCCTTTGTGGGGTTGGTCATCAAAAAACTACAAAGCGACGAATTCGTCGCATACAAAATGACCGGCGTCATCGCGGGCCCTGGGACCCTGACTGCGTAGATCCTTGACGCTTACGGTGACGCCGGACGATTGGAATCGTGTCACTGAATATGGGAGGGACGTTGCCCGGCACCGGAAGGAGTGACACGACATGCCGGGCAGCGGATTGGTTAGCCCTTGACGGCACCGGCGGCGAGGCCGGACTGCCAGTAGCGCTGGAGGCCGAGGAACAGCACGATCACGGGCAGCACGCCGAGCAACGCACCCATCATCAGGGCGCCGCGATCGGTGAACGTGGACAGCGAGACCATGCCGTACAGACCGAGGGTCACGGGCTTCAAGGCGTCGGAAGACACCATCATCAACGGCAGCAGGAAGTTGTTCCACGTGGCCACGAACAGGAACAGGAAAATCGTCACCATGGCCGGGGCCAGGAGCCTCAGCACGATGGTGAAGAAGATCCTCGCCTCGCTCGCGCCGTCGATGCGGGCGGCTTCAAGCAGTTCGTCCGGCACCGAACTCTGTGCGTACGTGCGGCCCAGGAAGAAGCCGAACGGCGAAACGCAGCACGGGATGATGATCGAGAGCATAGTGTTGGTCAGGTGCAACGTGTGGAAGATCGAGTACATCGGGATGGTCAGCAGGGCGGACGGCATGAGCATGCAGGCCATAATGATGCCGATGGCCACGTTCTTGCCGCGGAAGTTGAATTTTGCGGTGGCGTAGCCAGCCATCACAGACACGATGGTGCCGATCAATGCCGAGACGCCCGAGTAGATCAGGGAGTTCAGCACCCAGCGCCAGAAGTTGCCACGAGTCCAGCCAAGCAGCTTGGAATAGTTAGTGGCGATGGCATTGGGCAGCTGGTCAAGCGGCACAGCAAACCACATGCCGTTGCTACCGGTCATCTGGGCCGGCGTCTTGGTGGACGCGATGATGGCCCAGTAAATCGGGAACAGGAAGTAGATCAACACCAGTACCAGCAGCACCACAGTGAAGGTCTTCACGGCCGCGGACGGTCGCATGGAGCGAGGCAAATCGTGTTGCGCAGCCTGACGCTGCTTTTCGAGCTTGCGCTCGGCCTTTTTGCGGGCGCGTGCTTCAACGGTTGCGGAGCTCATTACTCGTTCACCTTCCTTTCGGCCAAGGTGTACAGCACGGCAAGCACACCTGCGATCAGAGCCATGACAATGGCGATGGCCGAGGCCGGACCGTCACCAGACGGGGTAATGGTGCCCTGAGAAGTGTTCATGGCCATCATCATCGGTGTATACGACTTGGAAATACCCGGATCAGCCGTAGACATGATCTGCGGTTCGTTGAACAGCTGAATGGTGCCGACGATGGAAAGCAGCATGGCCAGCAGGGCCGCGCCACGCACGTTCGGCAGCTTGATCTTCGTGGCAATCTGCCAACCATTGGCGCCGTCGATACGGGCGGCCTCATAGAGGTCATGCGGGATGGCCTGCAGTGCGGCAAGGAAAATCAGCATGTTGTAGCCGGTGAAGGTCCATGTGGTGATGTTGGCCATCGAGCCGAGCACGATGTTCTTGTTGAAGAAGTCCACATTGACGCCGATGGCGGCAAGTCCCTTGACGATCGGCGAGATTTGGCCGTTGTACAGGTAGACCCAGATAATCGAGGCCACGACGCCGGGGATGGCGTAGGGCAGGAAGTAGCCCAGACGGAAACCGGTGACATGCTTGACCACGAACGAGTCGATGACGATGGCCAACGCCAGTGCGGCGATGATCATGATCGGCACCTGAATCAGGGTGTAGATCAGCACCCTGCCGACGCCGGACCAGAAGTTGCCGGAAGTAATAGCATACTGGAAGTTCTGGAATCCTACGAATTTATTGACCAGCTCGCCACCGCCGTATGCGCCACCGCCCTCGGTGACCTGACGGAAGAAGCTGGAATAGATGGCCCAGATGATGGGCAAGATGAACACGAAAGTGAACAGGACGGCGAACGGTGCCATGAACGCCCAGCCGGTGCGGTTCTCGCGCTTCTGAGCGCCGGACCGCTTCGGCTTGGCGGCAGCACGCCTAGGTGCTTTGCCCTTCGCCTGAGTAGTGGATGCAGTCATAATACAAAACCTGTCTTTGCAAAGAACAGTAAAACAAATGACAAGGGCCACAGCGCCCCTGCAGCAATACCCCCAAACAATACGGAAGGCCGGAGTATGTGCCCCGGCCTTTCGCTATGGTGATGCGAGGCATCGAAGGTCTTGGACGGCCGGCTATTTCAAGCCGGCCCGTTGACAAGACCTAGTGAGGTCACTCCTTGACGGACAGACCGAGGTTCTTCAGCGTATCCACCGAGGTCTTCTGAGCGGTGTCGAACACATCCGAAACCTTGGCAGAACCATCGGCAGCCTTGGCGGCGGTCTGTTTCATTGCAGCGCCGACTGCGGAGAAGCCAGGCATGTAGGTGAAGTCACCCATGTTGTCGTTCGCGGTCTTGAACTCAGCCATGACATCCTGTCCGCTGAAGTAGTCGGACCACTTCTGCGGGGTCTTGGCATCCGCGGTGGTAGCGGCCACGACAAGGCCCTGGGAGACAAGGTCATCAACCTGGGTGTTGAACCAGTCAAGGAACTCCATGGCTTCGGCCGGGTGCTTGGAACCCTTGAGCACGGCCACACCGGAACCACCATTGGCGCCGGTCTTGGTGCCATTGCCGAACCAGTCACCGAGCTGGGTGACCTTCCACTCACCAGCACCAGTGCCACCGGCGGAATCGATGAACAGTGGGGCTTCCCAAGCGGCGGCCACGGTGCCGATCAGCTGACCGGACTGGATGGAGTTATCAAACGATGCATCCCAACGCGGGTTGGTGAGGGCGGCCTTGTTGTCGATCAGCTGCTGGTAGACATCGGCCACGGCCTTGGAGCCCTTAGTCTGGGTGTTGACAACCCAGGAGTTGCCGTCGACCTTGTACCACGGACCGGAAGCGCCGGCCTGGCCGGACATCATCATCATGGCCTCATCAGGTGTGAAGGTCATGATGTACTTGCCTTGGGCAGCGGTCTTCTTGGCGGTCTCAATGAGCTCGTCAGCGGTCTTCGGCACGGTGATGCCGAGCTTCTCAAATTCAGCGGCGTTGTAGAAGTAAGTCAGCGGGCCGGTGTCCTGCGGCAGACCGTAGGTCTTGCCGTCCACCTGCATCAGTGCGAACGGGCCGGAGGCGAAATCGTCCTTGTACTTGGCGGCCTCATCGGTGACATCCTGCAGAAGGCCCTTGGTGAAGACCTCAGGAACCTCGGCGTAACCGACCTGAGCCAAATCCGGCGCATTGCCAGCCTTGACGTCGGTCTCGAGCTTCTTGATCATGTCGGCGGCATTGCCATCGAACTTGGTGGCCTTGACCTGAATGTTCGGGTGCTCCTTGTTCCACTTGGCCACAATGTCGTTGACCAAGGTCATGCCTTCGGAATCGGGCAGACGATGCATATAGGTGATGTTGACCACACCGCCATCGCTGCCGGACTTCGTGTCGCCGGCAGTGTCGCTGCCGCCGCAACCGGCCAAACCAATACCCATTGCTGCTACCGCGGCAAGAGCAGCCACGATGCGCTTGTTGTGCGATACCATATCTCTACTCCTTCCTAGTGAAATCATCACCTCAGCGTGATGACTGATTGCTAATTTAGGCCTTTGCTCTTTTATTGTCAACTTAGCTAACAATTACCGCGCGTCCCGTTGAGGTGAGTGGCATTAAACCGATTCGATGCTCGATTGTGCGGGTTTGTTCATTTCATTAACTCCCCTTACAAAGCAACGTACTTTTGGTACACCGGTAGACCTAATGAGATATTGGATAGCGGCAACAATCCAAGACGTTAGCTTGCAATCGTCCACCACAAATTGCAAGCACTTGCCAACATTATCGGTTTTCAGGTTGCCGGCGCGATACCCGACTAGGGGGGCACCGCGCCTTAATGAGACGCTACACGAGCAGTCTCAGCAACTGGTAGAGCTGCCACAGGCTACGCACGTTGAAGTGCGTGCCGTCAACCGTGGCGTTCGCCTAGCCATCGCCCACATGGACGATCACGGTGCGCCCGTTCACGGTCAGACTACCGTGCATCGTGATATGATTCATCTTGCAACCTTGTTGATTAAAGGCGCAAGCCGGTAATCAACGCAAAGGCCCGATGCTGCAAACGTCGGGCCTTTTCTTATCGGCTCACGCCGATTGGCCCGTCATATCAACGGGGACACCGCATGTTACGGCATCACAAACCAATATATCAGCACCCCGGTGGCGATCAAGAAGACAGGTTCCAGAAAAAGAAAAAGGGCCTGGGCATGTTGCCCAGGCCTCGGTTCGCGGACAGGGCGAGATTCGAACTCGCGGAGGGTTGCCCCTCAACGGTTTTCAAGACCGTCTCTTTAGGCCGCTCAGACACCTGTCCTGATGCGCGTTCACACGCGCAAGTATTCATTATACAGAAGGGAGGGATGTTGATATTCGGCAGTGCGGTCGGTCTTGGATTCGCCTGCTGGCTATTAGCGATCTCTCCCTCAGTCAGCTACGCTGACAGCTCCCCCATTAAAGGGAGCTAAAGCACGATGAGACTCAGGCCTCCCACTTAGTGGGCTCGATGACTTCCTTGCCGCCCATGTAGGCGCGCATGGCCTGCGGAATCTCGATGGAGCCGTCCTTCTGCTGGTGGTTCTCCATGATGGCGACCAGCCAACGGGTGGTGGCCAGCGTGCCGTTGAGCGTGGAGACCGGACGGGTGCCGCCATCTTCCATACGCTCGCGGATGTTCAGACGGCGAGCCTGGTACTCGGTGCAGTTCGAGGTGGAGGTGAGCTCGCGGTAGCGGCCCTGGGTCGGGACCCAAGCCTCGCAGTCGAACTTGCGGGCGGCGGAGGAGCCGAGGTCGCCGGCTGCGGTGTCGATGATGCGGTAGGGCACCTCGACCTTGGCGAGCATCTCCTGCTCCATGGCCAGCAGGTGCTCGTGCTCCTTGTAGGAGTCCTCCTGCTTGGCGTAGACGAACATCTCCACCTTGTCGAACTGGTGGACGCGGATGATGCCGGAGGTGTCCTTGCCTGCGGCACCGGCCTCGCGGCGGTAGCAGGAGGACCAACCGCAGTAGCGCAGCGGGCCGTTGCCGAGGTCGAGGATCTCGTTCTCGTGCATGCCGGCGAGCGCCACTTCGGAGGTGCCGACCAGGTACTGGTCATCGGGCTCGCGCAGACGGTAGATCTCGTCGGCGTGGGAGTTCAGGAAGCCGGTGCCGCGCATGACCTCGGGGCGCACCAGCGTCGGGGTGATGGCCAGCGTGAAGCCGTGCTCCTCGGCCTGATCCACGGCCATGGTGAGCATGGCGATCTGCATACGGGCCACCTGGCCACGCAGGAAGTAGAAGCGGGAGCCGCCAACCTTGACGCCACGGCGCATGTCGATGCCGGCCACGCCGGCGCCGAGGGTCAGGTGGTCCTTGGGCTCGAAGCCTTCGGCTGCGAAGTCACGGATCTGGCCGACCTTCTTGACAACCACGTAATCGTCCTCGCCGCCCTCAGGAGCTTCCGGCTCCACAATGTTGGAGAGCTTCCACATGGCGGTGGTGTATTCCTCGGCAGCTGCATCGGCCTTGGACTTGAACTCGGCGACCTTCTGGGAGAGTTCCTTGGTTTCGGCGATGAGCTTGGCCTTTTCGTCAGCCGGGGCAGAGGCGACCTTCTTGCCGATTTCCTTCTGCTGGGCGCGGGCCTCTTCAAAAGCCTTGAGCGACTCACGACGGACAGTGTCGGAGGAAAGCACTTCGTCGACGAGTTCCACGGACTCGCCGCGCTTGCGCTGGGATTCCTTGACGATATCGGTGTGTTCACGGATGAATTGAATATCAAGCATGGGCACCAGACTAGCCGCGTAAGCAGACACCGACAATGGCCGAATGTGCGGGAGTAACGCGGAAATCACAGGGAAGCCCGGGAAAGTCCGCGGACGGGTCCACCCGGCCAATTTCGTCAGATGAGACGCGATTGAACCATGATCGCGTCCCACGGGGCTGTTGCGTGCAGGAAATGTTCACGTACGGCGCACCATGGCCGCAAACGACCTCCCCACCGATAACAATAGGAGCCATGCCTCAGCCTGCCCTCACCGTGTTTCTGATCATCGCCGCAATCGCCATTGTGGCGGCGCTCATCGCCGTCATCGTCATCGCCCTGCGCGCGCAGCGCCGCCGCAAGCTGGCTCAGACACTGGAGAAGCGCCGGGATGACGAGGTGCAGTACGCCTTCATCGTGAATCCGTCCAAACCGCAGGCCGAAGCCCGCCGGCTGCATATCCAGAGGTTCTGCGAAGCCAAGGGGCTCAATCGCATCCGCTTCTACGACACCCAGCTTGACAAGGACGGCAGGGTCTGCGCGCTTGAAGCGCTGGAGGACGGCGCCGACGTGGTGATCGCGGTCGGCGGCGACGGCACGGTGCGCACGGTGGCGAGCGCCGTCTCCGGCACCGGCCATGCGCTGGGCATCATCCCCATCGGCACCGGCAACCTGTTCGCCCGCAATATGGGCGTTCCCGTGGACGATATCGACGCCGCGCTGACCGTGGCCACCTCCCACGGCTCCCGCCTGGTGGACATGGGCCGTCTCACTCTGCTCGACCACCCGGAGGACGACCACGGCCACGCCTTCCTCATCATCGCCGGCATCGGCTTCGATGCAGCCATGATCGACGACACCGACCCCGAGCTCAAGGCGAACATCAGTTGGCTCGCCTACTTCGTGGGCGGCGTGAAGAACCTGTTCGCGCCGAAGTTCCGCGGCACGCTGACAGTCACCAGCGCCGACGGCTCGACCCACACCATCAAGAATCTCGATTTCCGCACGGTGATGGCCGGCAACTGCGGCCAAATTCCCGTGTTCTCGCTGATGCCGGCGGCCTCCTATGACGATGGCCTGCTGGACTTCGAAATCATCGACACCACTGGCGGCATCCTCGGCTGGGCCAACCTGTTCGGCGACGTGGTGCACCAGACGATCATCGGCAAGCCCGAGCAGAACCCGCTGTCCACGAATTCGACCATCGAGCAGGTGCAGGGCACCAGCGCCGAAATCACGCTGGAGAAGCCGGCCAAGGCACAAGTGGACGGCGATATGCTGCCGGAAACCCGCCACATCCGTTTCTCGGTGGATCACCGCGCGCTGATCGTGCGCGTGCCCGACGCCTCCGCGTTGGAAAAGACCGCGCAGGCCGCCGCTTCGAACGCCACCTCGGATTTCGCCGAAATGACCGGCACACTTGAGCCGATTCGCTGATTCACTGGCTCATATGCGCCAGCCGCGGATGGTCGGGAATATCCGAGGAACGATTCTGATTCGTTTGATCCGTGACTCGTGCCACATGCAATGTCAGGTAGGCAACCTCGTCTTCGGTCAGCGTGGTATCGAGGCGCAGCTCAATAAGGGATGCGATGAGTCTCGCGCATTTCGAGGCTTTTGCATAGGAGCTCATAATCGAGGAAATGATTGCCTCCGGCTCCCTGCTGAGCTGCTCATGCTGATGAATACGCACGAACAAATACCGAAGATGGGTGATGAAACGGCCGACATTAACCGAATGCTCATCCAGCTCGATGTTATAGGTGCTTTCGATGACGGCGAGCAACTGTTGGATGACGCCGGTCATCATATACGTAGGAGAAAGGTCGCCTGTGGAGAAGCCGGCATTCACAAAATGCAGCGCAAAAGCAACGCTCTCGCTGGGATCCAGCGCATCGTCCAATCTGCGGTTCAGCGCGGCGAGCAGTGCGCAGCCCTGCTGGTATTCACGCTCATACAGCGAACGAATTTCCGAGTTCAGCGGATACGGCACAGGCGGAATGCCGTTCTTGGCGCGGCGTAAAGCACCACACGCATGATCCGCGAGCGCCATGACCAACGTCGAGCTTTGTGCAGCCTCTGAACTCAGGCCAATCCCATCCATGGTCTCGGAAATGAGACGAATGATTTCAGGAGGAATATCGCCCAGCAACTGGGCCATATGGTCAGGGTCACGGCCTTGAGCCGGCACGAACACACGAGCCACTTTGGCATCGTCAACTGTCATGCCGGGCTTGGCCTTGAACCCCAGACCTCGGCCGGTAAGGATGACTTCGCGCCCCCGATCCTTCGCCAGGACGACGTTGTTATTGAAGACGCGAAGTATTTCCATGACATCCCTTCCGTTCGGGATCTTCAGGTTACGGTTGCGAACCAACCATGATTACTGTTCGATGGCGATGACTTCGTCACCGGCCGCGACGTTCACATCCGTCTTCGGCGTAACGGACTTGAGCGCTGCGGTGTTCAGTACCGTAACCAGCGTAGTGGTGCTGAATCCAGCCTTCTTGACTTCGTCGAGATCGACAGTCGCCAACAGGTCACCGGCGTTCACTCGATCACCTTTGGCCACATTCACCACGAAACCATTGCCATTCATCTTAACCGTATCAATGCCGACATGTACCAGCACTTCAACACCATCGTCGGTCTTGAGACCAAAAGCATGGCCAGTCTCAGCAACGGTCTGCAGCACACCGGACGCCGGAGCCTTCACCGCGCCATCAACCGGCTCGATGCCCACACCCTCGCCGAGGGCACGAGAAGCGAACACCGGATCTCCGGCATCGTCAAGGGACACCACATGGCCCGCAATCGGAGCGAACACGGCGGAAGTGGCGGTCGCAGCGGCAGCCGGAGCATCGTCAACGGCAACAGCGGCGGTAGCGGTAGCGGCGTCACCACCGTTCACAGCCTTGGCGGACTGAGCCGCGGCACGGGCCTTGGCTTCGGCTTTCTGCTCCGGAGTGCGGTAGTCAAGCGTAATAATCAGGATCATGGCGGTGAAGAACGACACTGCGATGGAGACGCCGTAAACCCACATCTGGTTGAACACCGGCACGGTGAGCAGCGAGGTGAAGGCGAATGCAGTAGTGGTCACGCCGTGCACGGTCTCGCCGGAAGCGACGGTGGCAGGGAAGAGCCAGCCCATGACGGCGATTACGACGCCGCCCACGCCGCAGCCGACCAGCATACGGGAGTAAATGAGCTTGTAACGCAGGTGGATGCCGTAAAGGCTCGGCTCGGAAACACCACCGAGCAGGCCGGCGGCAAGAGCACCGACGGAGGTCTGGCGCATGTCCTTATCCTTGTCACGGATGGAGAGGAACAGCACACCGGCAGTGGCACCGAAGCAGGCGAAGTTCCACACGCCCATCGGGCCCTGAATGAAGTCGTAGCCCAGGGTGTTGATGTTCATGATCATCAGAGCGTTCAGCGGCCAGTGCAGACCCAGCGGCACCAGGAACGGGTACAGCAGCGGGATTGCGATGGCGAAGATGAACGGAGCGTGTGTGTTCATCCAGGCGAGTCCGGCGCCGAGACCGTTGCCGGCCCACACACCGATCGGCCCGATGATGAAAGCGGTGAGCGCACCGACGATGATCATGGAGAAGAAGGGCAGGAAGACCATCTGGACGCTGTCCGGAATGATCTTCTTCAGACCGTGGTACACGACCGCGAGCACGGCGACCATCAGCAGCGGCACGAACACGTTGCCGGAGTAGTCGGACAGCTGCATCGGCAAGCCGAACACCGTGGCGGTGCAGGAGGAGGTGCCCAGCGTGGTGTTCTTCACGCACTTGACGGCGTCGCCCCAAGTCTTGGTGTCAGACAGGGATGCGAACTGCGGGGTCATGAGCATGCCCATGATTGCGCCGCCCAGCCACGGATCCACTTTGAGCTTGTTGGCGGCATTGTAGGCGACCATAATCGGCAGGAAGTAGAACACACCCTTCCAGATGGCCTGCACGAACACCAGGCCAGTGGTGGCGGTGTCGTTCGGAATCAGGCCCAAGGAAATGCACAGGTTGACAATTGCGATGATGATGGACGCGCCAAGCAACACACCCAGAATCGGGCGGAAGGAGTCGGCCAGGTATTCGAAGAAGCTATCGAGCCATGCGACCTTGCCGCGGGCCTTGGAACGAGCGGCGGCCTTGACCTCCGCATCGGTCGGCTCATCGGCATTGTCGTCGACGGTGCCGGCGCCGAGACCAGCCATCTCGGGCAGGTGCATGATCTGCTCATACACGGAGGCGACCTGACCGCCAATGACGACCTGGTATCGGTCGCCGGACTGCTGTACAGCACCCAGCACAAGCTTGTTGGCGTCGAGCGTGGCGTTGTCAACCTTGCCGGCGTCATTGAGTTCAAAACGCAGTCGCGTGGCGCAATGCGTCAGCGACTTGATGTTGGCCGCGCCACCGACACTGGTGACGATCGCCTTGATATCGTCTTGATGCGACATCTCTTACTCCATTCCTTTTCCACGGTTAAGCCAGCGCCTACCAGAGGAACCACCCTGTTCCTGAGCATCTGCGTTCCAGGAACCGGCAGTCACGCCAAATAACAGAAAAGACCTGAGATGTGGACGCCATCATGAATACACATGACTACGTCAACATCTCAGGTCTTGCCTCAACATTCGAGTAGCAACCCTGCTAATTACTGACTGAACAGCGATTATAACGAGCTGAAAACAATCCGGCAAATCACACATATGGTCAGAGCCTGCCTGTACCTCGAAACATAAGACGAGAGTAAGGAAGAACAGGCTTTAATCAGCGATGAACATCCGGCGTGTCTTTCTTGGACGATGCATCCGCAATGAGACGGCACGCAAGCCCACGCTTAGGCTCTTTGTGCCAGACGCGCGCCACCGTCATACACTTATTCGCACAAAAGTTGACAACTTTTAACATAATCTTGCCCCAGACGGCAAAAAACGTGGCAGAATGAAAGTATGGTAGCAAACAATGCGGGTCAGCCCGCCACCCCAGCAGATCTGATTAATGTCGATGAGGTTATCGGCAAATACTATGACCTCGTCCCCGATCCGGAAGTCCCCGAGCAGCGTGTCATCTTCGGCACCTCCGGCCACCGCGGATCGTCCCTGAAGACCTCGTTCAACGAGGCCCACATCATCGCCATCTCCCAGGCCATCGCCGAATACCGCAAGAAGGCCGGCGTCACCGGCCCGCTGTCCCTCGGCTCCGACACCCACGCGCTGTCCGGCCCGGCCAAGAAGACCGCCATCGAGGTGCTCGTCGCCAACGGCGTGCACGTGCGCGTCGACTC
>OBVA01000220.1_pt1 | contig 27892 bp, 29 predicted proteins | sample 1495021 | NCBI WGS metagenome assembly OBVA01 (sample SAMEA2579965, study PRJEB22360) | human gut metagenome | biome: human gut; feature: human-associated habitat; material: faeces | place: Denmark | collected 2008/2010
GTAAATATACATTATTATTTATATTATTCTAGTATTTGTGTTCTAAAAATTATATTTTAATCAAATTATTTAATATTCTTTCTCAATACAAAACTATTATTCTTGCATAACATTAATAAAAGTGTTACTATTAATTCATAAACAAAATAGATAAGTCTTTGGGGATAGGTGAAATTCCTTACCGGCGGTAAAGTCCGCGAACCTTTTTGGTATGAATCGGTGCAATTCCGATACCGACAGTAGAGTCTGGATGAGAAAAGACGAGGCACATTTGTTGTGCGCATTTATGATGACCCAAGGACTATGTAATAGTCTTTTTTTTATTGAGGTGATATGGTGGATGACGTAGTATATATGAAGCGCGCCATTGAACTGGCAAAATTAGCCACAGGTCACACCTCACCAAATCCTTTGGTTGGTGCTGTTGTGGTAAAAGATAATACAATAATCGGTGAAGGTTATCACCATAAAGCTGGTACAGCTCATGCTGAGGTGCATGCACTAAATCAAGCAGGTGATAATGCCAAAGGTGCTACTTTATACGTAACATTAGAGCCATGTTCTCATTATGGAAAAACACCACCTTGTGCGCTTCGTATCATTGAGGCTGGCATAGCTAAAGTAATAGTAGGTAGTACAGATCCAAATCCACTAGTTTCTGGAAAGGGAATGGAGTTACTTCGTGAAGCAGGTATTAAGGTTGTTTGCCCCGTATGTAGTGATGAATGTGCTGAACTAAATGAGCATTTCTTTACCTATATACAGACAGGTAAGCCTTTTGTCACTATAAAAAGTGCTATGTCATTAGATGGGAAAATTGCTACATCTACTGGACAATCTCAATGGATTACAAATGAGTCCTCTCGTCGCGATGGACATGTGTTGCGTGCCACGCATGATGCCATGCTCGTTGGAATTGGTACAATTTTGGCAGATAATCCACAGTTAAATTGTCGTTTAACGGATAGTGAATTATCAGATGCGTTATTAGATAAAAGCATACTTGATGAACCGATTACGATTCATCAACCAGATGTAATTATCTTGGATAGTCTTGGTAGAACACCTACTACTAGTCGCGTCTTTGAAATAAATAATCGCAAGATTCATATATTCGTATCTAAAGGTTGTCCTAAGGATCGGATACAAGTATTAGAACAAGTTGGTGCTCAAGTAACCGTAGTAGAATCTATTTCTACTCGTAAAAGCAAGAGCACAGACATTGTGATTGATATTAAGAAATTATCTATCGATGATATTCTTACAAAACTAGGTGAACTAGGTTACACATCTATTCTTGTTGAAGGTGGATCTGCAATTATCAGTTCCTTTGTGGAAACGAAGAACTTTGATAAGGTCGTAACATATATTGGAAATACCATTATTGGTGGTAACGATGCAACACCAGCTGTAGGAGGTCGAGGTTTTGAAAGTTTAAAGGCTTCGCCACAACTAACTTTCACCAAGATTAAAGTATTAGATAATAACATTCGCATTGAAGCGTATCGTCAAGGAAGGAGGGGCGCTTATGTTCACGGGAATCGTTGAAGAAATTGGCCGCGTCGAGAACATTAAAAAGGGCCCTAAATCCTTAACCATAACAATTCGAGGAGAAAAAATTTTTAGCGATTTAAAAGTTGGTGATTCCGTAGCTGTTAATGGGGTGTGCTTGACGGCCACAACGATTGGCAATAGTATATTTACAGCGGATGTGATGCCAGAATCCATTAAGATGACTACGTTTACTAATTTGAAAGTCCATCAACCAGTCAACTTAGAGCGAGCTATGCTTGCTAATGGTAGATTTGGTGGTCACATTGTGGCAGGCCATGTAGATGGTACAGGTCGTATTATTAATCGTGAACAAACCGATAATGCCATTATCTTTACTATCGAAACTCCAAAATCCGTTATGGATTATGTTATCTATAAGGGCTCCATTACCATCGATGGAATTAGCCTCACAATTATGCGACGAACAGAAAGTAGTTTTTCCGTCTCTATCATTCCTCACACTTTGAGTGAAACTATTTTAGGTTTTACTCATATTGGAACAGAGGTCAATTTAGAAACGGATATTGCTGGACGATATATTCGTCATTTTATGAATCTTGGTAGTGAACCTACCGAAGAAAAGCCTAAAAAATCTATGCAATCCCTCTTAGTAGAGAATGGATTTATATAAGTAAGGAGCGTTCCTATGAGCGAACAATTACATTCTATTAATGAAGTCTTACAAGACCTTAAAACTGGTAAACCTGTTATTATCGTTGATGATGAAAGCCGTGAAAACGAAGGTGATCTTATCATTGCTGCAGAGTTTGCGACGCAAGAAAACATTAACTTCATGGTTAAATACGCTCGCGGTATCGTATGTACGCCTATGCGCCGCGAAGCGTTAGAAAAGTTTGGCATTCCTGCAATGGTTACTAAAAATACTGATAACCATGAAACTGCTTTCACTGTTACTGTTGACCATGTAGATACTACAACCGGTGTATCTCCAGCAGAGCGTGCCTATACAATCCAAAAATTATTAGATCCATCTGCAAAACCTCAAGATTTTCGCCGTCCAGGTCATGTGTTCCCACTTGTCTATAAAGAGGGAGGCGTATTGGTACGACAAGGTCATACAGAAGCATCTATTGATCTTTGTCGTTTAGCCGGGTTACAAGAGGCTGCCGTTATTTGTGAAATCACAAAAGATGATGGCGATATGGCACGTTTACCGGATCTTATGGAATTTGCTAAAGAACATGACTTGAAAATTGCTTCTGTAGCAGAACTTATAGAATATCGTAAACAACATGAAGATATGGTTGAGCTTGGTGCTTGTTCTAAGTTGCCTACTAAATTTGGTGATTTTAATATCTTTGTATTTAAAAATGAATTAGATCATAAAGAGCATTTAGCTATCGTAAAGGGCAATGTTCAAGATTGTAGCGATGTGCTTGTACGTATTCATTCTGAATGTTTAACAGGCGATGTATTTGGTTCTAAGCGCTGTGATTGTGGCGAACAATTAGACAATGCGTTGCGCGCTATTGAAAAAGAAGGCAAAGGCGTTGTTGTATATATGCGACAAGAGGGCCGTGGCATTGGTTTGACCAATAAAATTAAAGCCTATGCATTACAAGAACAGGGCCTTGATACAGTAGAAGCAAATGAACAATTAGGCTTCCCTGCAGATATGCGTGAATACTCCTTAGCGGCTCAAATTATCCGTTTCTTGGGTATTAAAAGCATCCGCTTATTAACTAACAATCCCGAAAAGCGTCATGGCTTAGAACATTGGGGAATCAATGTAACTAGCCGTGTACCACTCATCATTGCTGCAAATAAATTTAATGCAGGCTATTTAAAAACAAAAGAAGAGAAAATGGGTCATATGTTAGAAGACTAATTAACTTTCACCATATAACTCGGTCGTTACATATATATTTCCTTAGATGGAATAAAGGAGGTCAATATAATGATGGTTCAAGAAGGTAACTTATTAGGTACTGGTAAGAAATTTGCTATTATCGGTTCTCGTTTCAACGAGTTCATTACATCTAAATTAATCGGAGGCGCTGAAGATTGTTTACTTCGTCACGATGTTAAACAAGAGGATATTACAGTAATTTGGGTTCCAGGTGCTTATGAGATTCCTTTGATTGCTAAGAAAGCAGCTTTATCTGGTCGTTATGATGCAGTTATTTGTGTAGGTGCTGTTATTCGTGGGGCCACTACTCATTATGATTATGTATGCAACGAAGTAGCCAAAGGTATCGCACATGTATCTTTGGAAACTGGTATTCCTGTTATGTTTGGTGTAGTAACTACTGAAAACATTGAGCAAGCTATCGAACGCGCAGGTACAAAAGCGGGTAATAAAGGTTATGATTGTGCGATGGGTGCAATCGAAATGGTTAACCTTATCGATCAAATCTAAGAATTGTATATATAACACTCAGTATCTTATGGTACTGGGTGTTTTTATATCATCGAAAATATGTTCTTTTAAATTTAAATAAGACCAGACGAACATATATTCTCTATTATTGAAAGTTAAATATTTGACATGATATACTATATAAGCAATATAAAAGTAATACCTTAATAAAATCAGTAGAAATAAGGAATGATAGAATGGATTATATAAAACGTTTTACAACCCGAGAAGGGGTTCGTATGTCTTTAGCTGTAACAACCGATACAGTTGAAACAGCTCGTGTACGTCATGATTTATGGCCTGTAGCAACAGCTGCTTTAGGTCGTGCTATGACGGGGGCTATCTTATTAGCTGGTGATTTCAAAAACCATGAAAACGTAAGTTTACGCATTAAGGGTGATGGTCCACTAGGTGTGGTGCACGTAGATGCATTTTCAGATAATACGGTTCGTGGGTATGTAGATGAACCTCATGTAGATGTACCATTAAAACATGCTGGTAAACTCGACGTTGGTGCCGCAGTAGGTCATAATGGGGAAGTACAAGTTACGCGATTTACACAATTGGCGCAAGACTATACTTCTACAAGCCCGATTCAAAGCGGTGAAGTAGCAGAGGATTTGGCTTACTATTTGTATGCTTCTGAGCAAGTACCTTCTACAATCAGCCTTGGCGTATTGGTAGATCCTGATTACCATACAGTTGTAGCTGGAGGTTTTATCGTACAAGCCTTGCCAGATGCGACAGATGCTGCATTAGCACAAGTAGAAAAAAACATTAATGAACTAGGTCCTGTAACAGAATATTTGAAAGCTCATCCAGATGGTAAAGGCCTTATGGAACGCGTATTAGACGGCTTAACTGTTAATGAGGTATATAATGAGCCTGTTAATTTCCAATGTCGTTGCGGTCGCGATCGTTTTGCTAGTGTTCTTATGACATTACGTGAAGATGATAAAAAAGCAATCCTTGAAGACGAGACGACAGAACTAGTATGTCATTACTGTAATGAAAAATATCATTTCAGTCGTGAAGAGCTACAAGATATGTTTGAGCCAAAAGGTCCAGTTCAATAATTATTATTAAAAATAAAATAACCCTTATAAAAATTACAGGCTATATGGTTTTTCCTATAGCCTGTTTTTGTATTCTATGAGAAAATAAAAGATAAGAGTTATTAATAATAGGAGGTCACAATGAGTGCAATCGGTGTAATTGGTGGTACTGGCGTTTATGATCCAACCATCTTTGAAAATATTCATGAAGAATCCTTAATAACACCATATGGTGAAATAGATTATGTACAAGGTACATACCACGGAAAAACAGTAATCTTTGTTGCTCGTCACGGCAAAGATCACACAATTCCTCCACATAAAATTAATTATCGTGCAAATATTTGGGGGCTAAAAAAATTAGGCGTTACATTTATTATCTCTACAACTGCGGTAGGTTCCTTGAATGAAAACTTCAAACCTGGTCATTTTGTTTTGACTGACCAATTCTTAGATTTCACTAAGAACCGCATCACTACATTCTATGAAGGTGGTGACCGTCCAGTAGCACATCTTGACGTAACAAATCCTTACTGCTCTGAATTACGTAATATTCTTCAAAAGGTTGGCACAGAACAAGGTCTTACCATCCACAATGGTGGTACCTATGTATGTACTGAAGGTCCTCGTTTTGAAACTCCTGCGGAAATTAAAATGTTCCATATGCTTGGTGGCGATACCGTAGGTATGACTAATGTACCTGAAGTTAATTTAGCAAATGAAGCTGAAATGGCGTATTCTACAATTTCTATGATTACAAACTATGCAGCAGGTATCTCCGAAGCTGCTTTAACACATGGTGAAGTAGTAGAAATGATGGCTGACATGGCGGCTCAACTTAAATCTCTTATCTTAGGTGCTATTGATGTAATCGATGTAGATACTCGTTATGACGCTCACAATCGCATGCATGAATATGGTGGTTTTAAACTATAATCAACTCATAATGATACACAATAGTTCATCGAAGGAGAAGTTATGATTAATATTGAATGGCGTAAAGATACGCTGGTACTATTAGATCAAACTAAATTGCCTACTGAAATTACATACGTTCACTGTACAGATTGGCGCCAAGTGGCCGAAGCTATTAAAATGCTTCGCGTTCGTGGTGCACCTGCTATTGGCGTAGCTGCTAGTTATGGTCTCATTTTAGCTGCTATGGAAACAGGACGTTTAGAGGCGCCATTTAGTGAACAACTTACAAGCTTATATGAGTTTAGTGAGACCTTAAAAGAAACTCGCCCTACAGCAATCAATTTAGCTTGGGCTGTAGATCGTGTCATTTCTCTTGTGAAAACTAATGTTGACAGTATGTCCTCAATGAGTGAAGTAGTAGACCTCATTACAAAAGAGGCTATTATCATTCACGAAGAAGATGTGTCTTTGAATAGACGTATGGCCGAAGCAGGGGCTACATTATTTGAAGATAAAAAGAATATTCGCATCTTAACTCATTGTAATGCTGGTGCACTAGCTACAGGTGGTTTAGGTACAGCTCTTGGTGTTGTCCGTAAATTACATGAAAATGGACAATTGGAACGCGTGTATGCTGATGAAACACGTCCATTATTACAAGGTGCTCGACTTACAGCCTTTGAACTTCACGAGGATGGTATTCCTATTACTCTTGAAACAGATAATATGGCAGCCTATGCGATGCAACATGGGTTAATTGATGCCGTTATCGTCGGTGCTGACCGCATCACTACAAAAGGGGATGTAGCCAATAAAATTGGTACCTATGGTGTGGCTGTACTAGCTAAATTCCACAATATTCCGTTTTATGTAGCCGCTCCTTATAGTACATTTGACTTTAGTCTGGAAAATGGTGGAGATATTCCTATTGAGATGCGCAACGAGGATGAAGTAACTGCTTTACACGGTGTTCAAACAGCCCCTAGTGGTATTGATGTACTTAATCCTGCATTTGATGTAACACCTCATGAACTTGTAACAGCGATTATCACCGAAGAGGGAGTATTGACTCCAAATTATGAAGAGTCAATCGATAAGCTACGCCAGATTGTAGAATCTAAATAGTCTATTATCTTAATGATTAGCTTATTAAGCATTCTATATATAAGAAATATATTATCTATATAATTAAGTATCTACAATGATATTAACAAAATTATATAGTATCAATAAATCTAAGTAGATTTACTATCAACTATTTATTTTATTGTATCTACTTGTATGAGTAAAAGGAGATATTATGCAATCTTTAATTAGAGACATAAATTTAGCAACAGAAGGTCGCAAAAAAATTGATTGGGTTTCTAACTTTATGCCTACATTAAACACATTAGGTGACCGTTTTGAAGCAGAACAAACTTTCAAAGGCCAAACAATTGTTGTTAGTGTCCACTTGGAAGCAAAAACAGCATACCTCGCGACTGTTTTAAAACGCGGTGGTGCAGATGTAATTGTAACGGGCTCCAATCCGTTGTCTACACAAGACGATGTAGCTGCAGGTCTTGTAGATATGGGCATTACTGTATATGCTTGGTACGATTGTACTGATGAAGAATATTTTAACTTCCTCCATAAAGCACTTGATCACAAACCACATATTATCATCGATGATGGTGGTGATTTAGTAAATCTATTGCATACTACACGTCAAGATGCAAAAGAACGTTTGTTAGGGGGGAGTGAAGAAACTACAACAGGTGTACATCGTTTATATGCATTAGAGAATGCTAAACAATTAACATTCCCTATGATTGCAGTAAACGACTCTTACTGTAAATATCTTTTTGATAATCGCTATGGTACAGGTCAGTCCGTTTGGGACGGCATCATGCGTACTACAAACTTGACTGTAACAGGTAAAAACGTTGTCGTTGCTGGTTACGGTTGGTGCGGTAAAGGCGTTGCTATGCGAGCAAAAGGCCTTGGTGCCCACGTATATGTAACTGAAGTAGATCCAATTAAAGCAGTTGAGGCTGTATTTGATGGCTTTAAAGTATTGCCTATGATTGAAGCTGCTAAAGTGGGCGATATCTTCTGTACTGTAACAGGTTGTAAAGATGTTATCGTAAAAGAACATTACGAAGTGATGAAAGATAAAGCTATCTTGTGTAATGCTGGTCACTTTGATTGCGAAGTGAACGTTTCTGATCTTACTGAACTTGCTGTAAGCCACGAACGGGTTCGCCAAAACATCGAAGGCTATACTATGTCTGATGGTCGTAAACTCTATGTATTGGCTGAAGGCCGTCTAGTAAACCTTGCAGCTGGCGATGGTCACCCTGCAGAAATTATGGACTTGTCCTTTGCTATGCAAGCCCTTGCTGCAGAGTATATCTTGAAAAACGGTAAAGAAATGGATCCAAAAGTATACGTATTGCCTCATGAATTAGATGTGGAAATCGCCAAACTTAAGTTGAACTCGATGGGGTATGATTTAGATTCTTTAACACAAGAACAAATCGATTACCTAACAAAAGTAAACTAATACTGTATTGAAATATAATGGTTTCTGTAATACATTTTGTATCTAAACTATACTAGCTTTCAAATTAAACAAATATAACCGAGCTATCATGGCTCGGTTATACCTATGAGGGAAGACTATGTCTGATTTATTGATTACTCATGTAGACGTCCTCACCGATGAGGGGGTTCTTAAAAATCATGCCATTGAAATTAATAATGGTTATATTACAGCTATTTTAAACGATATTGAAGCTGAAAAGGCAAAAGACTCTGCTAAGGAAGTACTAGACGGTAAAGGTCAATTGGCTACGCCAGGTCTTGTAAATACACATACTCATATTGCGATGGGTCTATTTAGAAACTATGCAGATGATCTTGAGCTTATGGAATGGCTTGAAACGGCTATTTGGCCAACAGAAGCAAAATTAAATGATGATTATGTACGTTACGGCACACAACTTGGCATTGCTGAAATGCTACGCACTGGTACCACAACTTTTAGCGACATGTATTTCTTTATGAATACTACAGCTGAGGTGGTAAAAGAAACTGGCATTCGATCTGTATTATCTCGTGGCTTAGCCGGTGTATCCCCAACAGCAGATCAAGCATTAGTTGAAAATGCTGACTTATTCCGCACTTGGAACGGCTTTGATAATGACCGCATCAAAGTATTGCTTGGACCACATGCACCATATACTTGCCCTGATGATTATATGGAAAAGGTGATTGCCTTATCTCATGAATTAAATTGTGGTATTCATATGCACTTGTCCGAAACAAAAGGAGAAGTGGAGACTGTTATGAAAGCTACTGGTAAGACACCAATTGCGCATATGCATGATTTAGGTTTATTCTGGAATACTACCTTAGCCGCACACTGCGTTCATGTGACAGACGAAGATATGGCTATTATGTCTGAAAATAATGTAGCCGTAGCTCATAACCCACAATCTAATTTAAAATTAGCTAGCGGTATTGCACCAGTACCTGAAATGATTGCCAAAGGTATTACGGTTGGTCTTGGTACAGATGGCTCCGCTTCTAATAATAATGCTGATATGCTTGAAGAAGTACGTCTTGCAGCAACATTACATAAAGCACGTCTTTATGATCCAAAGGCTATTCCTGCTCAAGCCGCATGGAACATGGGCACTGTAGAAGGTGCAAAAGCATTGGGATATACAGATCTTGGTGTATTAGATAAAGGCTATCGTGCAGATATCGTGCTATATGATGTATCTGGTATGCACTGGATGCCTCGTTACAATGATTTAGCAGCTCTTGTATACTCTGCTAATAGCTCCGATGTAAATACTACAATTGTGGGTGGTAAGGTTCTTATGAAAGACAAAGAACTGCTTACAATTGATGAAGAAAAACTACGGGCAGAGATTGATAAAGCTCAGGTATATTTTAGTAATTAGCAGTTAATCTAAACACAAAACCCACTCATGATAATCATAGAGTGGGTTTTGTGTTATATACTATATAGATTTATTTAATTGCTTTCACCAAGAACATGGGTACAGGAATATAAAACTCGTCTTCCTCATTGTAAATGCGCGGACCTACAGTTAGATCAATGGTAACAGAACTAGCACCTAATTTAGTAAGTAGTTCTTTATCCCATTGAGGTCGTGTATAAGAAGAAATATCGAGCATATGATAAATGGTGTGACATCGTTCTTTTAATTCGTTGCTTACATGTTCATGGGCATGATGAACAGATTGTGATACATTATGATGATTACGAGCATGTTCCGCATCATAGTTTAAAATCAAACCACCTGGGCGAATGACGCGAAACCATTCGGCATAGGCTTTGTCAGGATGGGGTAAATTCCACGTTACATTTCTGGCCACAACGATATCAAAAGTATTAGTATCAAATCCTAGATTTTCTGCATCCATTACGGAGAAGGTTGCATCACAATCGAGGGATTCTCCTAGTTGATTTGCCTCATCTATCATATTAGGTGTAATATCAATGCCATGCACTGTATGACCAAGTTGAGATAGTATAATACTAAAAAAGCCGGCTCCACATCCAATATCTAATATTCGTAAAGATCTATCAGAATCAAATATATGACAAGTTAATTCTTCTCTCCATAATTTTAGTTTGGGACTTTCCAATTCTTTTGCACGTAAAGCGCCAAAATCGTGAGCTCGATCTGCCCAATAGGATGTAATAAATTCTTTATCATCCTTCATAGGATGGTTGCGTTCAAAAATATCGTTCATATTTTACTTCTCCTCATATTCTATAGTACTTATAGTATCATAAAATAATAACGAACTATACAGCAAAAATCACATTAATTCCATAAATACTAACTATGAGGTATGATATAATACATCTATGTTTTATTTTAAGGAAAGGGCAGGGCTATGATATTACAGACTGGACAACGTACAGATATTCCTGCTTTTTATGGCCAATGGCTAATCAATCGTGTCCGTGAAGGGTTTGTAGATGTTCGTAATCCATATAATCCGCTACAGGTGACTCGGTATCCTATTAATCAAGAGGTAATAGATGGCATTGCATTTTGTACTAAGAATCCTTTACCATTTATTCCACTACTAAATGAAATTGTTGACTACAGACAATACTGGCATATGACAATAATGCCTTATGGAACTGATATTGAGCCCTATGTACCACCTTATGCTTCTGTTATAGAGGGATTTAAATACATATCCAAACTGCTTACTCCACAATCTATGGTATGGCGCTATGATCCTATCATTTTAACCAATGAGTATACAGTAGATTTTCATTTTGAAAGCTTTTATATAATGGCCAAGTCCCTTAAAGATTATACAGATACTGTTGTTGTAAGCTTTTTAGATATATTTGATAAGGTGGCTCAGAATTTCCCAGAAGGGTACAGACCGAGTTTAGATGTTCAAACTAAGATCATCAAAGAATTTCTATCCATAGCTCGTTCTCATCATATGACTCTCAAAACTTGTGGAGAAGGGTATATCTTTAAAGAACTTGGTGCTGATACGGAGGGGTGCCTTACTTTAGATTGTTATGAAAGGGCCTGGAATATAAAATTAAAAGCACCAAAACGTACGCCAGCGAGACCAGAATGTAATTGTTATTTACATGGTGATATTGGTGCCTACGATAGCTGTAGCCACTTTTGTCGTTATTGTTATGCTAATACTAATCAAGCGGTGGTTCGATATAATCGTTTACATCATGATCCAAATTCTAGCTTACTTATTGGAAGACTTTCAAAAAGAGAAATTATCAAAGAAAGTACGGAGAAAAGCTGGATTGTAGAGGAAACTATAACACAAGATAGCTTATTTTAAGCAAAATTACTAGAAATTACTAAATTAAATGAATTGACTTACCGTGTAAAATAGATACCAAAGGGGTTGTCAAGAAGGAATCTCAGGAATATAAGAGAGTGTAAATGTATTTTTTGTTTAATTTAAAAGGAGGTGCATTTATGATAACGTATAAGAAAGATAGTAAAGATAATTTACAATCATCTGACTCATCTATGCCCGTGTTAGCAATGTGTTACGACTTTGATAAGACATTAACCCCTGACGATATGCAGGCACAAGGTTTCATTCAATCGGTAGGCTATAACGAAGAGCAAATCAAACAATTTTGGCATGAATCAAATCAATTGGCTAAAAAACATGATATGGATAATAACTTAGCCTATATGTACAAAATGATTCAAGAAGCTGTAGGCCATTTCTATGTAACAAAAGATAAACTCATGGAATACGGCAATCAAGTAGAATTATACGAAGGGGTACGGACTTGGTTTGAACGTATTCGCGAATATGGCTTAGAACAAGGCGTTAAGATTGAACATTATATTATTTCGTCTGGCTTAAAAGAGATGATCGAAGGCACTGAAATGGCAAAAGAGGGGGCTTTCACCAAAATCTATGCCAGTGCATTTATGTTTGATGATAAAGGTGTAGCTGTTTGGCCTGCACAAGCCATTAACTATACGAATAAGACACAATTTTTGTTCCGTATTCAAAAAGGAATTCATGATATTAATGATACTGGTGTTAATGATTACATTAAGCCTGAAAATCAACGAGTGCCGTTCCGTAACATGATTTATATTGGGGATAGCGATACAGATATTCCTTGTATGAGTCTTGTGAACGCTAATGGGGGTCATTCTATAGGTGTATATGATCCATTTAAGAAAGATAAAGAAAAGGTATATAAGATGATGCGTCATCATCGTATCCGTTATTATGCACCTGCAGACTATACAAATGGTTCTAAACTAGATACATTAGTAAAGCAAATTATACGTAAAACCGCAGCCTACGAAGTATTAGAAGGCGAATATATTCATTGTAAATACGAAGCCGAGGAGTAATATGGAACAATCTAAATTAACTAGCGAATGGATTCAAACCTTTAACCGATTAGGTTCCGAAGGTAAATTAAAACCTACCGTACCATATCATGATTTATTTAACAGAAAAGAGTTAAAAGGATTTCCGTTACACACATTACCCATGTGGACGGTAAATTTTCCAACAGGATATATTACGTGTTGTGATCCTCTAGTAACATTGCCAAGTAAACCAGATACATATCTTAGACAGGTAACACCAGGTACGTATCTGTTAGATACTAAGATAATCGAAATGGAACCAAATGAATATCGTTATGTAGCTAGTCGAGTTGTTTTTAGCAGTAATGAGCCTGTATATTACGAATTAGCATTAAAAGGGACTGAAGACTTAACCGATTTAGATGATGGGGATACCTATATTGGATTTCCTGTAGATTCGGGTTTAGCTACAATAGTAGATGCACAAACTATTGAGACATATAACAAATTTTATGAACAATGGCATATAAACTACCCTGAAAAAAATATCTACGATGATTATTATAGTGATTTATTCCAATTGAATGCTATGGCATATCCACAATTCCAACGTTCTAAAGGAGATTGGATTAACTTTACAATTCCTGATACGGAATTGACAGTACCGATGATTCAATCTGGGTTTGGCGATGGTTTATATCCAGTATACTGGGCATTTGATAAAGATGGCCAAATTTGCCAAATTATTATGGAATACATAGATTGCAGCGAAGCATATGAGTAATATATTAGCGCTGTAGTGAAGAAAATAACTAGATATAACTGAATATATAAAAATAAGGCGCTTAGTATAACTAAGCGCCTTTTAATATGATCGTATTATATTTTGAGATTTAAATACCAAAAGTCCAGTTTACTAATACGCGAATGATACTTAAACTAAGAATAATTTCAGCAAGAAATCTTAAAGAACTCTCCATGCCATTACCTAAATGTTTTAAACCGCCAATTTTGGCTTTACTTACAATATCACACCAGCACATATAATTCCTCCATAAGAGTATGAGTAAATTAGATAATTTATATTACTATTTTACAATCTAATCCTAAAAAATTCAATATAAATTTTATGTAATAATAATACTTTATTGGCATATAGAAAAATTAAAAATATGAAAAGAATTATTTGCTTAATTGTAGAATGAAATTGAACAAATAAAAGAACGTGGATCAAATAAAAGTCATAATTAGATGTATACCGAAAGGAATGCCAATAAAAGCCGTTTCAGAGGAAACTATTAAACGAACCCTTCAATGGTGTAATAATTTGACACGCAAGATTCTAAATTATGGCCCTCCTTGAATGTCTTTCATGAAGTAGTTAACAGAATTGTAGATTTGAATGCTATTCAATTTCATATTGCAATTTAATTTTGATATAATATTTCATATCTAATTAATAAAAAAATGGAGGGAAATGGATGTATGAATTTTTAAGAAATATAGATGTAGTGACATGGATTCCAATTGTGATTTCAGTTATATCGTTGATATATACAATTATAAAGAATTATTATTCTAGTAAACGCTTAAAGCACGCTGAAAAAATTAATGAAGAAAATTATAATTGGAAGAAAAATTTTGATATATACAAAGAAGAAAACAGACAAAAAGATATTTTAATTCAAAATTTGTTATCTGAACAGAATACTCGAGCGTCAATTATCCCATATTTCAATATAGTCTTAAAAGACAGTAAGATTAAAAATCAAAAGAATAGCTTGATTTTAGAAATAGGTTTCATAAATATAGGAAAAGAAAGTGCGACAAATATACAGCTATCACCGAAATTTCCTGATAAAGGATTGCAAGGGTATATTTATAGTGAAGGGTATCCTAAGAAATTGTATTATATTTATGAGTATTTAAGTCAGTATTATGCAACTGCAAGAGAAAAGGTTACATTCAAAGTTAAGGTGGATTTAAAAAATGGAGAAAAAATCAATGATTTTTTAAAATTCAAAATCAAGTATTCTGACTTAATAGGGAATGAGTATGAACAGGAATTTCGGTGTGGATTTTATATGTTAGACTGTATAGCATATAATTTAAATAATACCTCATATAAACCTATATTATTAAAAAAGTAAAATATTTGGACTCTATCGTCTTTTATTTTATTGTCTTTACTACAGCAACTTATAATAAAATATGTAATTGATACAAACTCAGGTTACAAATTATTTAAATTACCACATTATAATGACGATATAACATCATTTTATAAAGATTTATTTGTTTATAAATCTAATGGAAAATATGGCCTAATGGATTATAACGGTAATATAATTATTGAACCTAAATTTGATAAAGTTACTATTAATGAACCTGAGTTAGCGGAATATATAAAAGAAATAGATTCATATGAAAAAATAATTAATTTTTTACTGATTATTTTGATTAACTAAAATAAACTAGCTTATAAACTTGTAGGCTAGTTTTTTGCAATATAAATTACTTCCGATAACAATATATTATCGGAAGTAATTTATATAAGAAAATTGGGCCTAAATGGCCCAATCCCTTGTATTATCTAGTTTTTTTGATTATTTACGTTTAAATGTGTATGGTTCGTATTCTACATCATTATGACGGTTAGTCCACCAGTTCCAACCAATTCTTGCTAATTTCCAGGCAATGAATCCTACGATAATCCCTAATACTAAGCCTGTTAATACATCTGTTGGATAATGTGCAAATAAGTAAACTCTAGAGAACGCTACTACTATTGAACCTAATAATGCTAAAATTCCTAAATATCGCTTCTGAGGTACTATTTGGCTTAAGCCTAGGTAAATAGTCATAGCTGATGCAAATGAACCAAAACTATGACCTGATGGGAATGAATAGCTTGTAGCTTTTGGTAGTGCAGATTCTAACGGCACCGTTACATTTGGAAAATCAACAAATGGTCTTAATCTCGCTACATTTGGTTTTAAACCTTGGTCGCCAATTATAAATACAAATCCTAAAGCAATAATAATTGCCACGCCTAAAACACGATATTTTTTTTGTAGCATTAATAATAAGGCTATTATAATCCATAATGCGCCATTACTTGTAATTTTTGAAATAAATGCCATAATTGGTGTTAAAAAACTATATACAAAATGTTCATGTACATAGAAGATTAAAGAGTGATCAAATTGTAAAATTGTGTCCATAAATTCCTCTTCTATTCTACTCTCATCTAAATGATAATTATTGAGAATATCTTATGCTTTTTATTTTAATAATTAATCTATACTAATTTATTTACGTCTATAATGATTTCTCATTTACAGCCCAAATTATAGCCTAAACTATTTATATCTAATGGTCAATAGTTTAGGCTATATTTCATAAAAACTATAATTATGTTTTCTTTTTGTCACCTTTTTTTACTGCTGCTTCAAATGTAGTAGGCATTGTAATAATTGTATCTACTGGGTCATATACAGACTCAAAGGAATCGGTTTGAGTAACCCAGTTGCCATATGTAATGGTTCTATATGTATTCATTTTCAAGCCTACATGCCCTTCTTGTACCTCTTTTTCTTTTAAAGATGGATCTACCTTAGTTATTGTTTTATTAGGAATCTCACTGTAATCGCCTACAGAGATAGATATATTCTTTGGTTTATCTTGAGCTGTACCAATAATATAAATAGTTAAGGTTCCATTATTCATAACGCTTAAAATATAAATAGAATGCTGATATGGATTTCTAAACTTAAAATCTAAATAGCCCCAAGCTACTGTAGCATCTCTGCCAGCTTGAATATATCCAACTGGCTCAAAATGAGGAGTTCGTTCAACAATATTCATTCCGGATAATAAAGCTGTATTAAAAATAGTAGAACTTACTTGGCAAATACCGCCACCAATGCCAGGAACTAATTTGCCATCAATCATAACAGGTGCATCATCATAGCCAGCTTCTGCAGTACGTTCGCCTACAACATCGTTAAAGGAGAATTGTGCGCCTGGCTTAATGAGTGTACCATTTATCTTATCAGAAGCTAATTGGATATTATGTGTTCTGCTTTCATTACCTGGATTATACTCCGTTGTGAAAGATGCTAATACAGTATTTAAAGGTTTTAGATCAGTATCGGTAACTTTTACTGTATTCTGCGTAGTAAATACCATAGAAAGTGAATTTATACTATCGCCAGATTGTAAATCATCTTTCAGCTTTTTGAGGGTGGCATCGATATCAATACGTTTACCTTCTTTTGCGGGATGTATTACTACTTGTCCATTTTCAACAGTAAGATATGCATCATGACCAGGTGTATCTATTGTTTTTGCTAACTCAGTGAGATATGTTTTCCCCTTTACTTCGTCTAACTTATATTGTGGTTTAAAATGATGCCCATAAAATAAGCCATTAAATCTATGTGACAATACTGTCCACATATCATCCTCATAGCCGTATGTGGAAATAGCTTTTACCATAGCCTCTGTATCGAATTGAATACCTAGATCATGATATGTGGCTTGTTGTTTTTTATTATTTCCCATATCAATAGATATAGTCTGAGGTAGCTTATCATTCACCTCTTGTAAACGTGCTTGTAATTCGTTCTTTGGTGTATTTGATAGATCTGTATCATTATAATATACACCATAAGAAATATTTTCTGTTGGAATGTATGAGCAACCACTTGTACCCAAAAGAACAAGTAGTGTTCCCACTAATATGTATTTCTTCGTCATGTATTGGTAAACGCTCCCGAATAAGTTATTATATTCTCTAATTATAGCATATAAAGATCTAATCTATGGTACAATTATATTAATATTTTAGGGGTAAGGGTGAATTATGTCAGAGTCTAAGAAACAACAAAAGCATTTTTATTTGCGCAATAATGATGCGCTTATGAATAGTACAAAGTTGTCTATGAAAGCAAAACAAAGCATATTGTTATCTAAGGCTGAGAATACTGTTGATGCTTACGAATCGGATTGGGACGATTTTGTAGATTGGTGTACTTATCAAAAGGTATCTTATTTTCCAGCTACACCAGAAACAATAGTAAATTATATTAACGATCTAGCAGATTATGCAAAGGCAAATACAATTTCACGTCGTATTAGTGCTATATCTGAAAATTTTAATGCTTCTGGTCAAAGAAATAATCCATGTATGGCACCTATTGTAAAACAGGCTTTACGTGGCATTAGACGGTTAAAAGGAACGTTTCAACAAGGGAAAACACCAGTTTTATTAGAAGATATTGAAGATATTATAGACTGTATGGCTAAGCTAGATGTGCCGGAAATTCAATTATTGCGTGATAAAGCTATTCTTTTGATTGGCTTTATGGGTGCCTTCCGTCGCAGTGAGATTGCGGCTATTACAGTAGAAAATCTTCAATTTTCACCACAAGGTGTTGAAATCTTTGTAGCATCCTCTAAGGCCGACCAAGAAGGTCAAGGTGCCGTGGTAGCTATCCCACATTTATCTGGTTCTCCTCTAGATGCAGTGCAAGCTTTACAACAATGGTTACGTGCTTCTGGTATTACTGAGGGACCTGTATTTAGAGGGTTTACAAAAAATATGTCTTTACGTAAAACAGCTATATCCGATAAGATGATTGCAGAAATCGTAAAAAAATATATTTCTCTTATTGGTCTAGATCCGACTATGTATGGCGCTCATAGTTTACGTCATGGCTTTGCAACGACTGCAGCAGCTTATGGTGTTGAAGAACGTAATATTATGCGACAAACTCGTCATCATAGTGTAAACATGGTTCGTCGTTATATCAATGAAGCAAATAAGTTTGTAGATAATCCTATCTCTACAATTTTTGAAAAGCGATTTAGATAACAATCATAAATCAGTTGATTTAGACAATAACTATAAATCGTTTAATAACATACATTAGATAACAAAAAGCAGCTATCTCTGTTAGAGTAGCTGCTTTTTTGCGTGGGATTAACCCATATATATTTAGTTTTGAGCCATATAGTCCAAAGCTCTAACTGGACTATCAGATTTCTTTGCTGGTACCTTTAAAACTGTACCAGGTACAAGAGCACCAGAATCGCTAATATTGTTGAGTTCCTTCATGGCATATACCATTTCACGAACATCCATATCTTTATGAGCTGTACGTGCTGCAATATCCCACATTGTATCGCCTGCTTGAACCTTTACTTCACGTACATTATGTGTATTTACCTCTGTTGTAGGATTTGACATATTATAACCAAATAATACTGTTAAGCACATTCCTACCATCATCAATATATTTTTCATCTCATACCTCACATTTACATCGAACATAATATCTGAGAACATTTGTTTGTTTACATACTTATAATACCACACGAACGAATGTTCGGTCAAGCGTTTTAGAACAAATGTTTGCAAAAACTTTTAAAATTGCCTATAATAGGTATATAAGTTAAGTAAATATCTTATATTTTTATTATATAGTACGTTATGTGGTAATTTTTACGCATAGAAATATTTACATTTTTTGACATTAGATTGACTTTGGAGGTTTATCGTGAGACGCCCTGCTACAGATATTAATACAAAACAGCGCCGTATATTAGACTTTATAAAAGATTCATTACATAATGAATATCGTTGTCCTACAGTTCGTGAAATCTGTACACATGTAGGACTAAGTTCCACTTCTACTGTTCAATCTCATTTGAATGCGCTAGAAAAATTTGGATATATTAAACGTGATCCAAATAAAAATCGTGCTATTACCGTTTTAGAAGATACTAAACCTTCTATCTCAGTAGCTGGTAATGAAACGTCTAGCTCTGATAACTTTGAGTTTTTAGGTGCAGGTCTTAAACAAGTACCTCTTATCGGTACTGTACAAGCAGGTATGCCTATTACTGCGGTGGAAAACTTAGAGTCCACGCTTACATTGCCAGTTCAATTGACTGGTGATTCCGATTGTTTCTTACTTCGTGTTCAAGGCGAATCTATGATGAATATCGGTATGTATGAAGGTGATATGCTCATCGTACGCCATCAAAATACAGCAAATAATGGCGATGTAGTTGTAGCACGTATCGATGATGAGGCTACAGTAAAACGTTTTTACAAAGAAAATGGTCACATTCGTTTGCAGCCTGAAAATGATGATTTTGATCCAATTATTGTAGATAATTGTCATATTGAGGGCCTCGTAATCGGTCTTGTACGAGATAGAATATAAACAAAAGAACGGCAACATATCGTTGCCGTTCTTTTGTTACATGTATAAAGTTTATTTTAATGTAAACTATTTTCTCTCCGTAGAGTAGCAAAAATAGCACCTGATATATTATGCCAGACACTAAACATCGCCCCTACTAGCGTTGCTAATGGATTTAATGCAAAATTTGTTGCTGCCAATGTTACGGCTAAACCACTATTCTGCATTCCTACCTCTATTGCTAGCGCTGTAGTTTTATCATATCTTAATTTAAGCAGTGCTCCTACACCTAAGCCTAGTAGTAGACCTAGTATATTATGTATACCAACAACAATAAGTGTTTCAAGTCCAGAAACCAATAGTTTATCCTTGTTGATAGCAATAATGGCTGGTATTAATAGTATAATAACTATCATTGAGAAGATAGGACTAATACTAGTTAAAGTATTAATATGTGATTTACATACATATTGGATTACTGCACCCAATAAGATTGGCACAATAATAACTTTTACCATAGTAATCATCATAGGTAGTACTTGAACATCTACCCATGCGCCACCGATATATAGGATTAATAATGGTGTAACTATGGGAGATATTAATGTTGAAGTAATTGTCATTCCTACAGATAAAGGGACATCACCATTGGCAATATAGGTTATAACATTACTGGCTGTTCCACCAGGACAACAACCTACTAATATAACACCAATAACAATATCCGGTGATAAGGTAAATATATCGCAAATTCCCCAAGCTAATAGAGGCATTATTGTATATTGTGCAAGTACACCAATACAAATATCTTTTGGATGCCTAAGGATACTACATAAGCTTTCAAACTTAATAGTAAGCCCCATGCCAAACATGGCTATACCAAGTAAGAATGGTGTATAAGCGATTGCCCAAGTAAAGTATTCTGGTACTATATAGGCAATACATGAAAAGCCTAAGATTATAAAAATTAAGTATTTGGAAAGGACGTTGTTGAGTGTAAGTAAATGATTCATAACTTCTCTCCTTATTTTGGATCGTATGAGAAGTTATCGATAAGTCGTGTAGAACCAATATATATAGCCATAGCCACTAATACTGGGGCAGTAACCTCTTGTATAGGTTGCATAGTCTTAGCATCAACAACTGAAATATAATCTATTTTAGCAAGTGGTTCGGTTTGTATAATGTCTGTCATAGTATCAATGATACATTTAGCAGGGCAACCATATTGTATAGTTTGTTTGCCCAATTGAATAGCTTTATACAATATGGTTGCAGCTTTCCGTTCTTCACTAGACAAATATGTATTACGAGAAGATTTTGCTAAACCATCTTTTTCACGAACAATGGGAACACCAATAATACTGACAGGAAAATTTAAATCAAAGACCATTTTACGTATAATGGCTAATTGCTGTGCGTCTTTTTCACCAAAAAACGCATTTGTTGGTTGAATAATATTAAAGAATTTTGCCACCACAGTGCAAACGCCTTTAAAGTGAATTGGTCTGCGAATACCACACAATGTATCAGATAAATCCGCAATGTTTACAAATGCCTTTTTATCTTGGTACATTTCCTCCGGATTTGGAGCAAAAATAAGATCGACACCATGTAATTCACATAACTTTTTATCGCTATTAATATCACGAGGGTAAGTACTTAAGTCTTCATTTTCTCCAAATTGAATAGGATTTACAAATATAGAGACAATGACCTTATCATTATATTTTCTAGCTTGATCTATTAATGCAGCATGTCCTTCATGTAAGAATCCCATGGTTGGTACAAAACCAATTGAGTAACCTTCTTTTCTCCAGCTATTTACTGTATTCCGTACATTTTCGATAGTTGTTATAACTTCCATTATATTCCTCCGTTATATTGTAAATACGAAGATAGTCCTATACAGTCTACTGTAATTCGATCAATGACAATTATTTTTGATCAACTAATAAACCATGTTTCTCATAGTTTTTTATATGACTTATCTTATTACTATTATCTACAAATACAACGAGAGGATTATGGCTCTCAACTTCGCTTTCATCAAGCTGTGCATAACACATGATAATTATCTTATCATGTACTTGCACATGTCGTGCAGCAGCACCATTTAAACATATAACACCACTACCTGCTTCTCCGGCAATAGTATATGTACTAAAACGTGCTCCATTATTAATATTTACAATTTGAACTTGTTCATATTCTCGTATTCCGGATGCATTCAATAAATCTGTATCAATTGTAATGCTCCCTACATAATCAAGCTCTGCTTGTGTCACAGTAGCCCTGTGAATTTTACCTTTTAACATTGTTAGTATCATGCTAAACTCCTTGTGTTTTAAATGTACCCGCCATATTGGTCGGTTCGAACTTTCACAATTTGTCTGTTTATCATGAATTAACAGTAGACTAGAGTATAGTTAAAAATACTATCTCCAGAGAAATTATACCATAATTGTAAATTTTTACATTAAAATACAATTAATATAATACAAATAATGTGACTCTAATCAAAAATAACAGTGATTGTAGTATAAAATAAAAACCAGTAGCTACAATGTAGTTACTGGTTTTTATTTTATACTAATATTTTATTTTAGATATTCTGCTAATGCTTTATCAATATATGCTGCTTCATCAGCCGTTGGTTCACACATTGGTAAATTAAATTTTCCCACAGGTAAGCCAATTTTACGTGCTGCATATTTAACAGGAATCGGATTTGTGGTGATGAACATCGCTTTTATAATTTCTGATAAAGCTTGATGAATACGAATCGCTTCGTAGTTATGGCCAGATTCATAAGCTTGAATCATAGCATTCATATCTTTGCCTGCTACATGAGATACTACAGATACAACTCCACATCCTCCAACAGATAACATCGGTAATGTAAGACCATCGTCCCCACTATATACCATGAAATCATCTCCAGGCATTAAGCGCTTAATTTCAGAAGCAATCATTAAATTACCACTTGCCTCTTTGATAGCACAAATATGTGGATATTCGTTATGTAGTTGAACTAAGGTAGTTGGGAAAATACCTGTCCCTACACGACTTGGTACATTATACACCATAATTGGCAATGTAGTAGCTTCTGCAATAGTTTTAAAATGCAAATATTGGCCTTGTTGGTTCGGTTTATTGTAATAAGGTACTACAACTAGCAAACCATCGATACCATCGATGTTAGAGACTTCCTTTACAAAGTCTGCAGAAGCTTTTGTATCGTTACTACCTACATTGGCAATAATTGAACCTTTATGTCCACATTCTTTTGCAATTGCATTAAATAGAGCTAATTTTTCGTCTCTAGACATAGTTGGGTTTTCACCCGTTGTACCACAAACTACAAGACCATCAGAGCCATTATCTAACAGATGATTGGCGATAGCAACACAATTTTCAATATTTACGGATCCATCACTATTAAAGGATGTCACCATAGCTGTTAACACTCGACCAAAGGTTTTCATATATGTCCTCCCCTTGATAGATTAAAATGCTTGTTTTTCCACCAAGTATTCAGCAATTTGCAACGCGTTAAGAGCTGCACCTTTACGAATTTGGTCCCCTACAATCCAGAAGTTCATACCGTTGTCATTGTATAAGTCTTTACGAATACGACCAATTTCACAGTCATTTTGATTAGATGTATACAATGGCATAGGGTAAATTTGTTCAGCAGGATTATCTTTAACTTGTAAACCAGGGAATTTTTCACATGCCGCTTTGAAAGCCTCTACAGATACCGGTTCTGCTGTTTCTACCAAGACAGATTCAGAATGAGAGCGATATACAGGAACACGAACTGTAGTTGGAACTACTTGAATAGTTTCGTCATGAAGAATTTTTTGCGTTTCGTAAACCATCTTCATTTCTTCTTTAGTATAATCATTTTCTAAGAACACATCAATTTGTGGCAATAAGTTGAATGCTACAGGATAGTGTTTAGGAGCAGATCCTGTTGGTAACAGATTTGCTGTCATTTCTTCGCCTGCAATATATTGTTTTACTTGATTTTCAAGTTCTTCAATACCTTCTTTGCCTGCCCCAGATACAGCTTGGTATGTACTTACAACTACACGTTTAATTGGAGAGAGATCATGAAGAGGTTTTAATCCTAAACTCATGATAATTGTAGAGCAGTTAGGATTTGCAATGATACCTTTATGTTTCAAAATATCTTCTGGGTTAACTTCTGGTACTACGAGTGGAACTTCAGGATCCATACGAAATGCACTAGAGTTATCGATTACAATAGCACCGCGTTTAGCGACTTCAGGCGCTAATGTTTTAGATATAGAGCCACCTGCAAATAATGCAATATCAATATTATCAAAAGATTCAGGTTTTGCTTCTTCTACAATATATGTTTTACCATTCACAGTAAGTTCTGTACCTGCAGAACGAGTGGAAGCTAATAGTTTTAAGTTTTCATAAGGAAAGTTACGTTCTTCAATAAGTGTAATAAATTCAGCACCTACTGCACCAGTAGCACCTAGAATAGCAACATTAGGTTTTTTCATTGATACATCTCCTTGCACAAATATTATAAATAATGTTCTAAACCGTATGTTAAGCCAGTTTTAGAACTAATTTTTTTACATGCTAATACTACGCCTGGCATAAAAGATAAACGGCTTAAGCTATCATGACGTATGGTTAATGTTTCATCATAACCACCAAATAATACTTCTTGATGAGCCACATAACCTGGAAGGCGTACACTATGAATTGTTACATCGTCAACCTTAGCACCACGAGCACCTGGTAAGCTTTCACGAGTTAAATCCTCATCAGCAGTTACCTTAGCAGCTTGTTTAGCATCGTTAATCAATTTAGCTGTTAAAATAGCTGTGCCAGAAGGCGCATCGTATTTGTGATTATGATGTAATTCTATAATTTCTACATTAGGGAAATATGGAGCGAGCTCTGCAGACACTTTCATCATCATTACCGCCCCAAGAGAAAAGTTTGGTGCCACTAAGCAATTCGCTTGATTGGAACGACCTATTGTATCAAGTTCATCACGTTGTTCTGCGGTCAATCCTGTAGTACCGATGACTACATGAATACCAGCGGATAACATTTTCTTCGCGTTTTCATAAATAACTGCAGGATTAGTGAAATCTACAATCACATCAGGTTTATTTGTATCTAATACCTCATCGATGGAGGCATTCATCTTGATACCTAATTGTTCGATTCCTGCTACAGAGCCTACATCTTCCCCTGCCTTAGTCGGATCAATACCACCAACTAATGTTAAATCAGGATCGTTATGTACTGCTTTGACAACTTCACGACCCATTTTGCCGCCAGCGCCATTTACCATTACTCGAATCATATATACCTCCAAAAAAGCCAGTGGATGCATCCACTGGCTTTTTTGGAGGTATATGTATATAATAATTACTTATGAAAAGCTCAATGATAGCACTCCACCAATACAAGATTGATGACAGTTGTCTATCTATTAAATAGACAACCAGAACGATGAGTCGCAATCATCGAACTTCGGCAAGCATCCCTTTTATCATGGATCAATGCATGCCTACTCCTCATGATTACTCTTAATACTCGCACCTCTATCAACATATTCATTTAATACTATTAGTATAAGTAATTATGCGATTTTAGTCAATTAAAATGGTCAATAAGTTCTTTCGCCGCCGCAAGTGCTGTAGCAGACATTCCCTTACCAGACATCATAGACGCGATTTGTGTTACTCGTTCGTCCTCATTTAAGACTACTAATGTAGAGATTGTACGATCATCTTGCTCGATTTTAGATAGATGATAGTGTTGTTTCGCAATACTTGCAGTTTGAGGCAAATGAGTAATACAAAATACTTGATTTGTTCTAGATAAATTAAGTATTTTTTCTGCCACCTTAAGTGCTATATCACCACTGATACCAACGTCAATTTCGTCAAATACCATCGTTTTAAAAGCGTCACTACGGAATACTGATTTAAAGGCTAATGCAATGCGAGCTAACTCACCGCCAGATGCTACTTTATGTAGAGGTAATAACTGTTCCCCTTTATTCGCAGAGAATAGCATTTCAATAGACTTTGCACCTAATGAGGATAACTCAGTCCCCTCTTCAATATGAAATTGAATATCCCCTTTGGGCATCCCTAGATCCACTAATTCTTGATGTAAGGCCGTAGCAATATCTTTTGCATTTTTTTGACGTACCTCGTGTAAAACTGTTAACGCTTCTTCTGCTACCTTTTTTGCTTCTTCAAGACGAGTTTCTAATTCATCTTGAGCAAATACAAGGTCTTCTAGTTCTTCTAAACGAGATTGCGCCTTTTCTTCGTATGCTAGAATATCTTCTACGGTTTCACCATATTTTTTCTTTAAGCTATAAATTGTGGTATCTCTGTCTTGGCAATATTTATAACGCTCTTCATCGTAGCTGATAGTATCCCTGTAACGATCTAAAGATTGTGCAGCTTCTTCTAGTTGGAAATAAGCAGAGTCCACCATTTCTGAGACTTCTTTTAACTCGCTGTCATATTTTACTAGATCATTAACCTCTACCTTAATCGAGTTAATCGTATCAAGTAATGGTTGACGTCCATTATAAAAGGCATCATAACAAGAACCTAAAACCTTATCGATATGTTCAAAACTGTCAAGACGCTTAAGTTCTTCTGCAATAGTTACATCTTCACCAACACTCAGACCAGCATCTTCAATTTCATCGATTTGGTATCTAAGCATATCAAGCTCCCGGGCTCGCTCAGACATATTTTCTTGTAAATGATCTACATCTTGTTTTGCTTGCTTATAAATTTTATACGCATCAGTATAAGCTTTATAGGCTTCCTTTCCTTCTTTATTAAAAGTATCTAAATATTCATGGTGTGTATCAGCGTCTAGTAAACGTTGGTTGCTATATTGTCCGTGAATATCTGCTAAGTATTGACCAATCTCCTTTAAAGCTTTTAAAGGTATTGGTTGATCATTAGCCAATATACTAGATTTGCCATTACGGTTAAAAGATCTTGATAGAATTAACTGGCCTTCTTCTATCATGATATTTTTAGACTCTAATAGGTCTTGAATACTTTGGTGATTAGCAATATCAAATATTCCATCAATAACAAAACTATCTTTACCGTGACGAATAAACTCGCTACTTGCGCGTTCTCCTAATAGGATACTAAAGGCATCCATAAGAATGGATTTCCCTGCCCCAGTTTCGCCGGTAAAGATAGTAATGCCATCATTAAATGAAATATTCATTTGCTCAATCAACGCAAAGTTGCGAATGCTCATTTGCGTTAACATATTATTAGTCCTTCATTAAATCTTGAATTTTCGCTAAAATTGCTGGAACTTCAGCTTCGGATTTTGCAATTAACAAAATAGTATCGTCCCCTGCTAATGTACCAATAATTTCAGTCCATTTTGCATGGTCGATAGAAAATGCTACAGATTGAGCAGAACCAGGGATTGTATGTAATACAACTTGGTTTAAACTGTGATCAACCTTAATCAAAGAATCTTGGAATAGTCGGTTAATACGACTACGAGATAAAACTACATTTTCCTCTGGAGATAATGCATAACGATAATGTCCATCGCCTGTAGGAATTTTGATTAACATTAATTCCTTAATATCACGAGAAACTGTAGCTTGTGTAACTTCAATACCTTCTTCTAGTAAAGCCGCAGCTAATTCCTCTTGTGTTTCAATCGCCTTGGACTGCACGATCTCTTTAATTTTGTTATAGCGATAGCGTTTCATTTTGAACTCCCTTTTTTAAACCTTGCACATAAAAGAGAATAGTATCTTTCTGATAATATTATACCATATATTCATAATTAATATATGGTATAAATCGCATATATTATACGTCTTATGCATAT
>OBVA01000227.1_pt1 | contig 27527 bp, 27 predicted proteins | sample 1495021 | NCBI WGS metagenome assembly OBVA01 (sample SAMEA2579965, study PRJEB22360) | human gut metagenome | biome: human gut; feature: human-associated habitat; material: faeces | place: Denmark | collected 2008/2010
CTCCGGCTGTGGCAGCAGACTTATGGGAGCGTGGCCGCTGCCATTGCTCCGCATGCCCTTGTATGCGTGAATGCCGCAGCTCCCCTTCATCCCGGCGTCAGGCAGGCGATGCTGGCCGCCGGAATGAGTGAGGAGCAATTCCGCCTGTTCAACCACCCGACCAACGACGTATGGTGCCGGGACCACGGCCCCGTTTTCGTCCAGGATGTGAAGGACGGTTCTCTGATGCTGGCGGATTGGCAATTTAATGCGTGGGGCGGCAAATTTGCCCCGTGGGGCCTGGACAACGGCGTTCCCGCCCTGATTGGGGCGGCGCTGGGGCTTCCCGTGCGCAGTTCTTCCCTGATTCTGGAAGGGGGGGCGATTGAGGGCAATGGGGACGGCTTGCTGGTGACGACGGAGTCCGTGCTGCTGAATCCCAACCGCAATCCGGATTGGAGCCGGGCCATGATTGAGGAGGAATTGAAGCGCATGCTGGGCGTCAGAGCCGTTTTCTGGCTCGGTTCCGGCATTGAAGGGGATGATACGGACGGCCATATTGACGACATGGTGCGTTTTGTGTGCCGGGATGCCGTAGTCTCCATCGTGGAAACGGATTCTTCCTCTCCCCATTACCGCGCTCTGGCGGAGAATAATGAACGCCTTCAGGATTTGAGATGCGTGGACGGTTCCGGGGTGGAGGTGATTCCCCTGCCGATGCCGGATCCCCTCCATGCGGAGGACTGGCGCCTGGATCAGCTCCCTGCCAGTTACGCCAATTTCCTCATTGTTAATGAGGCCGTCATTGTTCCCGTATTCAACCAGCCCCGGAATGACGATCGCGCCCTGGGCATTTTGCGTGAATGTTTCAGCGGAAAACAGGTAATAGGGGTGGATGCCCGCAAGCTGGTGCTGGAAGGCGGCAACATCCACTGCATCACCCAGCAGCAGCCCCGGCCGGGGAAGGAGGGACTGTGAGCGGAGGGGAAGGAATAACGGTGGATGTGATTCTGCCGATGGAAAAGGCCGGCAGCGAGCGCGTGCGCCGCGCTGCCGTGGCGCGGAAGCTGGGTATTTCCCCCTCCCGTATCAAAGATGTGCGGCTGGTGAAGGAGTCCATTGACTCCCGGCAGAAAAAAATTCTCTTCCAGCTTCGGCTGCTGGTCGGGGTGGATAGCCCGCTGCCGCCGGAACGTCTTCCCTCCCGGGATTATCCGTCCGTCCGTCCCGGCTCCCCCGTGGCGCTGATCGTTGGATTCGGACCGGCCGGGATGTTCGCCGCGCTCCGCTGTTTGGAACTGGGTATGAAGCCTGTGGTTCTGGAACGGGGGAAGGATGTTTCCTCCCGCCGGTTTGACCTGGCTCCCATCCTGCGCCGCGGCACGGTGATGGAGGATTCCAATTACTGTTTTGGAGAGGGAGGGGCAGGCACGTTTTCCGACGGGAAGCTGTTTACGCGCGCGACCAAGAGAGGCCCCGTCCGGGAGGTTTACGAGATTTTTGTAGCCCACGGAGCGCCCAGGGAAATTTTAACGGACGCCCACCCGCATATCGGCTCCAATCTGTTGCCCAATGTCGTCAAAGCCATCAGGGAATCCATCCTTCGCGCGGGCGGGGAAATTCATTTCAATGCCCGTGTGGAGCATCTGCTCCGTTCTGCGGACGGCCGCCGCATACGGGGCGTGGCCTGCGCGGATGGCCGGGAATTTGCGGCGGATTCCGTTTTGCTGGCTACCGGGCACAGTGCCCGGGACGTGTACCGCATGATGCTGGCGGAGGGGCTGGCTCTGGAACAGAAATCCTTTGCCGTGGGTGTGCGCATTGAGCATCCCCAGGCGTTTGTTGATGCGCGCCAGTACCACCTGAATCCGGAGCAGAGGCGCCCGGAGCAGCTTCCGGCAGCCCGTTATTCCGTGACGACCACCATCCAGGACCGCGGCGTCCATTCCTTCTGCATGTGTCCCGGCGGCTTCATCGTGCCTGCCGCCACGGAGAACGATGAGGTAGTGGTCAACGGCATGTCTCTGGCTCGGAGGGATTCTCCATTTGCCAATGCCGGTTTTGTAGTCAGCGTGCATCCGGAAGATACGGAACCGTTTTGCAGGGAACACGGGGTGCTGGCGGGCGTGGCGTACCAGAAAGCGCTGGAGACGGCTTCCTGCCGTGCCGGAGGAGGCATGCAGAAAGCCCCGGCCCAGAAGGTGGAGGATTTTCTGAAAGGGCGCGTTTCTTCTTCCCTGCTGCCTACCAGCTATCATCCCGGCATCGTATCCCATCCCCTTCATGAATTGCTCCCGGAAGGGATTGTCTGGCGCATGCGGGAGGGGCTGCGGCAGTTTGACCGTAAATGGCGGGGATTTGCCGGAACGGACGCTCAGCTCATTGGCTGTGAGACGCGCACCAGCTCCCCCGTGCGCATTCCAAGGGACCCCGCCACGCTGGAGCATCCCGGTCTGGAAGGCCTGTACCCATGCGGCGAAGGGGCGGGGTACGCCGGCGGCATTGTTTCCGCCGCCCTGGACGGACGCCGTTGTGCGGAGGCCATGGCGCAGCAGGCGACCCGCTAGGTTTTTTCAAGCGTCCGGCCGCCGGAGCGATGCAGCTTTTCTGCGTTTCTGGATGAAGATACGCCCCTGTGAGCCTTGTTATGCCGAAACCGGATGCCATCAAGCCGGGAAATTAGGGCAGGCTTGTTTTTTCCGGGAAGGAAAGACAGTCCGCCGTGGCGACGGCCGTCAATGCTGCGGGATGCGGCGGAAGGGAAGAATATTGTTGACCCTGCGCAAAAGATTCCTGTAACGTGATTTCATGTCAAATCTGTTCCGGTGGGGAATTCTCCCTGCGTTTTTGATGACTTTTTCCGGCATGTCCCAGGATATAGCGGCGCCCTCCATGGCTAATGTGGATTTGGAAATGGAGGATGAAAAGAAAATAGCGGCGTACAGGGAGGCCATGGCCAGGCATTTGCAGCTGGGCATTATTTGGACGTGCATTGTGGAGTTGGAGGAAAAGGATAATCGTGCGGTGCTGGTGGCCACGCTGAAATATATTCAATCTCCCGAATGGGCTGGGATTCTGGATAAATGCCCTTCCGATTACCGTGCCATGCATCTGAAGATGATTAGGGAGTCCGGGAAATTGCTGGAACGGGTGGAAAGAGAGAAGATGACTGCCGATGAAATTCAGAACGCTTACGGAAAGTACGGAGGCCAATACATGAAAATGGGGGGGAGCATTCTGGAAAAATATCGGCTGGAGAATTGTTCCGTACAGTTTTCTTTATTCCTGATGCGGGAAACGGAAGGATTGGATGATAAGGAAAGGTTGAAGGCTCTTTACCGTATCAGGAAGGATATCCTCTCCGGAAAACTGAAGGTTCCCGGGGAGGGCGGTGGGATGGGCGAATCTGGGTTGGAGGAATGACCGGGATGCCGGGCCGATTCCCCGGAACGGTTCCGGAACCCCTGTGTTTCCTTTCTCCCGTTGTCCATTTCCACCCGGGGCCTTCCTTTTTTTGCAGGTTAAGTCTTGCCAGGGCAGGGGGCTTGGGGGCATAATCTGCAAGTTTCACAACCGCACACACAGCCATGAAAGTCATCGTCATCTACGGCAGCCCGAATGATAAGCCCTTTATGGAACCGGCCCGCGAGTATTTTGCTCAGGAGAATGTTCCTTATGAAGAAACCGTTCTGTCCGCCCACCGCGACCTTCCGGAGCTGATCAGGTTCCTGGGGGATTTGGAAGCCAGCGGAGAAAAAGCGGTTATCCTGGCTGTGGCCGGCCCGTCTGCCCCCCTTCCCCGCGTGGTGGTGATGAGCTGTTCCCTCCCGGTTATCGGCGTGCCGGTCCCCGGAGGCCCCCTGAACGGTATTGACGCCCTGCTGGCGATTGCCCAGTGTCCCGGCGGCGTGCCCTGCACTACGGTTGGCTTGCATAAGAAGACCCCCGTCAATGCCGCCATGGCCGCCCACCGCATTTTAAAACTGGCGGGGCTGTAACGTGAACTTTTTCCCCCATCCGGCAAATGACTCCTCCTTCACAGGAAATCGTATTGGACGGTCCGGGAATTTCCCGTGCGCTTGAGCGCATGGCCCACGGCATTGTGGCCCGTTTCCCCGGAGAACCTCTCGCCATCGTCGGCCTGCTCAGCCAGGGGGATGTGATTGCCCGGCGTCTGGTGGACAAGGTAAAGGAGCTGGGAGTGGAAGCCCAGTACGGCTCTATTGATATTTCCCTGTACCGGGATGACATCTTCAAGCTGGAAGCCCGGCCTTCCCTCCGTTCCTCCAATTTGCCGTTTTCCACGGATGACATGAGGGTCGTGCTGGTGGACGACGTCCTTTATACGGGGCGCACCATACGTGCGGCCCTGAACGCCCTTTTCGACTACGGCCGTCCGGCCCGTATTGAACTGGCGTGCCTGATTGACCGCGGCGGGCGGGAAGTTCCCATCCAGCCGGATTATACGGGGCACGTGCTGGACCATGCCGGAGCCAAGGTCATCGTAAGCATGAAGGAGGCTGACGGCGAGGACAGCGTGGTCATTCCCTCCCACTGAAAATTTTCCAATCCATTCTCCGTTTCCCATGAATCATCCCCGCAAGGATCTTCTTAATATCTCCTCATTGACTGACGAGGAAATTCACACGCTGCTGGATTCGGCCGGCCCGATGAAGGAGCTTTTTACCAAAAGCGTCAAAAAGGTGCCCGCCCTGAAAGGCAAGTCCGTTCTGACGCTTTTTTATGAACCCAGCACCCGCACCCGTTCCTCTTTTGAGGTAGCGGCGGAACGCCTGTCTGCGGACGTGACCAATTTCACGGTGTCCACCTCTTCCGTGGTGAAAGGGGAATCCGTACAGGACACGATCGCCACGCTCCAGGCCATGAAAGTGGATTATGTAATCGTGCGCCATTACAACAGCGGCTTGCCGAACGTGATTGCGCGCCATACCTGCGCCAGTGTGGTGAACGCCGGGGACGGAGCCCACGCCCATCCCTCCCAGGCGCTGCTGGATTCCTTTACCATCCGGGAGGTGTTTCCGGATGTGAGGGGAAAGCGCGTTCTGATTGTGGGGGACATCCTGCATTCCCGCGTGGCCCGTTCCACCTCCCTGCTGATGAAGAGGCTGGGGATGGAGGTTGCCTTCCTGGGGCCGGGTTCCCTGGTGCCGCGCACCGAACAGTCCGGCATTCCCCGTTTTTCCGATTTCAATGAGGCGTTTGCCTGGAAGCCGGACGTAATTTACCTGCTGCGCGTTCAAAAAGAGCGGCAGGACGCCCCTTTCTTCCCCAGCGCCCGGGAGTACAACAAGATTTACGGCGTCACGGAAGAACGCCTGAAGCGCATTTCCGGTGAAGGCCTGTACATCATGCATCCGGGGCCGGTCAACCGCGGCGTGGAAATCTGTGACCTGGCGATGGACTATGAGCGCTGCCTGATCAACCGCCAGGTGGAAAACGGCATCGCCTGCCGCATGTCCATCCTTTACCATCTCACTCCGCAAACCCAGCACTGATTGTTCATGAAAACTTCCGTACTTATTCGCAACGCCCGGCTGACGGACGGTTCCGCCCCGGCGGACCTTCTGGTTTCCGGGGGGGTGATTACAGCGAAAGCTCCTGCCGGAACGCTTTTGGAGAGCGCCGCGGAAAAGGCGCTGGATGCTTCCGGGAAGCTTGTTCTGCCCGGCCTGTTCGACATCCATGCCCATTTGTGCCAGCCCGGCCGGGAGGACAAGGAGCGTGTGGCTACGGCTACCGCCGCCGCCCTTCATGGAGGAGTGACCGGACTGATGGCGATGCCGGATACCGAACCCGTGATGGACAATGCCGCCCAGATTACCACGTTCATGGAAATATGCCGGACGGATGCTCTGGTGGAGGTTATCCCCTCCGGGTGCCTGACCAAGGGAGACGACGGTGAGGAGCAGGCCTCCTACGACTCCCTGCGCGCCAAGGGAGTCCGTTTCATTACGGACGGGGACCGTGCGCCGGACAACATGCTGCTGCTGTACCGCGCCATGCAGTACGCCAGCAATCTGAACCTTACTTTCGCCCTGCGCGGAGACGTGCCGTCCCTGACGGCCAGGGCGGCCATGCACCCGGGCACTACTTCCTACCGTCTGGGGTTGATGGGCTCCCCCTCCTGTGCGGAGGAAATAGGGCTGGAAACCATCATCCGCCTTTCTGTGGATACGGGCAACTCCCTGCATGTGCAGACCGTCTCTACGGCCGGCAGCGTGGATATCCTGCGCCGCTGCAAGCGGAAAACCGCCGGGTTGAGCGCGGAAGCGGCGCTTCACCATCTCCTGTTCACGCATGAGGACGTGGGCCGGTACGATACCTGCTACAAGACGCTGCCGCCCCTGCGCGACCAGTCGGATGTGGATGCCCTGATTGCCGCCGTGAATGACGGCACCATTGACTGCATTGTTTCCGATCACACGCCCTGCACGCCGTTTTCCAAACTTCAGGATTTCGTTGTCGCCCCGCAGGGCATGATTGCGCTGGATACGTTCCTGCCCGCTATTTACCAGTATCTGGTGGAACCTGGAAAAATGTCCTGGCAGACGGTGGTGCGCGCCTGCAGCGATGCTCCCCGCAGGCTGATGGGGCTGCCCCCCGTCTCCCTGGAAGAAGGGGCTCCGGCCAATCTGGTGGTGTTTGACCCGGAAGGAGAAACGCCCGTCACGGATGAAACGCTCCGCAGCCGCGCCCGCAACACCCCATTCCTGGGCAAGACCTTGAAGGGAAAAGTGGATGCCGTGGTGTTCGGAGAACAGCTCCACCGCTTCTGATGAAAGCGTCATGGAGAAAGGCAGGCAGCTATTAATTATTAACTATCAGTCTCCGCTTGCAGCCCGTCGCCCGCGTCAGCACGTGTTATCCGGACAAATTCGGTGCGCCGCGCCAGAGCGGCCTGGTTCCGGATGCGCGGGCGCAGCTGGTATTTGAGCCGCCGTTCCGCCATCCGGATGCCGTTCGTGGTCTGGAAGGGTTTTCCCATCTGTGGCTGGTCTGGGTGTTCAGTGAAAACGTGGATAAGGGGTGGAGCCCTACGGTCCGGCCTCCGCGGCTGGGGGGTAATGTGCGCATGGGGGTGTTCGCCACGCGTGCGCCGTTCCGTCCCAATCCTATCGGGTTGTCTGCCGTCAGGCTGGAACGGGTGGAATTGCATCCTCTGGACGGCCCGGTATTGCATCTTTCCGGCGTGGATTTGGTGGATGGCACCCCCATTCTGGATATCAAGCCCTATGTTCCGCTGGCGGACTGCATTCCGGAAGCGTCGGAAGGGTTTACGGCTGTCCCCTATGAACGGCTGGATGTGGAAATTCCCGAATCTTTTGGCGGTTCCATGTCTCCGGAAGAGAGGAGTGCGCTGGAAGATACGCTGTCCCTGGATCCCCGTCCCCAGTATCAGGATGATCCGGAACGGGTTTACGGCCTTTTGTTCTCTGGCTGGGAGGTGAAATTCAAGGTAGAGGAAAAGCGGCTGCGCGTATTGTCCCTGGAAAGAAGGCGAAGCGGGGCCGGCCTTTTTTGATATGCGGGCCATTCCTCAGGTATATTCCGCGGCGATGCGGATATTGTCCGGGGAAAGGTCAATGCCGTGAGCAACGTGCTCCGGGGGCCACCCGGCAAGAAGAGGCTCCCTCCCTATGATGGAGCCAAGATGGGGGAACCGGGAGGAAGAACCGTCATCAGATGGCCTGTGAGGCGAGGATAACGGGCATGGTGAAGATAGCTTTCAGTCCAATGCTGTTCCGGCGTCCTGGCGCGCAACGCTATCGGTACCGGTGGTGGTGATTGGCATGGGGGTGGCTACACTGGTGGGCGTTTTTCTGATTCCATGTTCTTATGTGTTCATCATGAGATTATTCCGTATTAAATTTTGGGACCTACATACTTGACTAACCATTCCGTTTAATCATCGTTAACCCCATTTTCCATTCAGTCAACTTCCATTAATTTTTATATCATTCAATTTTAAGGACAATTTTCTACTCGCTCTATATGGGTAAGAAAATTGTAACCAAAAATAATACACAACTCACTAAAAATAAATGCGTACAAACTAATCAAAACACGACAAAATTTCCTTGTAACCAAAAGGAAATTATGGATAAAACCGATCTCAGTTTGTACGAATTCTTTCAGATGTTTCCAGATGAGGAATCTGCCCGGAAGTATTTTGAGAAGAAGCGTTGGAATGGTAAAATTGTCTGTCCGCATTGTTCCTCTGATAATATTCATGAATGTAAGGATCACTCTCCAATGCCCTACAGATGTAGGAAATGCAGAAAGTTCTTCAGTGTAAGATTTGGAACAATCCTTGAGGAATCAAAATTACCATTACATAAATGGTTGTTTTGCATGTACCTGATGAGGGCAAACCGCAAAGGTATTTCTTCTGTTCAGGTTGGTAAAATCCTGGGTATTACTCAGAAGACTGCATGGTTTTTGTGTCAACGTATCCGGGAAGTTTGGATGAAGACTACCAAGAATAAATTGGATGGTATTGTTGAGATTGATGAAACCTATGTTGGTGGTTTAGAGAAGAATAAAAAGAAGAGTCAACAACGAGGTTGGGGACGTGGTCCTTCCGGTAAATTAATTGTAGTAGGAGGAAGAAGCAGAGAAGGACAGGTCATATCTTGTGTTGTTCAGGATAATAAGAAGGAAACGCTTCATGGATTCATCAATGAAAACATTGAGAAAGGTTCCACTGTTATGACTGATACATGGAAGTCCTATAATGGATTAACCAATTTTACACATCATAAAATTAACCACTCCGTTAGGGAATTTGTCCGTGGTATTGTGCATACCAATGGTATTGAAAGCTTTTGGGCGATTTTGAAAAGAGGTTATTATGGAATTTACCATTATATGAGTGAAAAACATCTCAATAGGTATGTTCATGAATACTCCTTTAGGTACAATACTTCTAAAGGAAATGTTCTGGATTTCCTTGGAAAGACTATTGAGATGATGGATGGTAAAAGATTGATGTATTGTGATTTGGTAAAATGATTTTGAAAAATTGAATGTAAATAATTTATATGAGATATTTTGAATTAACAAAAGATATGATTTCCGATATGGAAAAACAAGGTTTTATCAAAGTTGCTATTTACGCTAGAGAAGATGTGATAAAACCTTGTGAAAATGAAAAACTATATGTTTATTTGGAAGAATATGCAGATATTAAAAATGCCACTATTCTTGGTAAGGGAGAAAAATTGTGTGGTGTAATCGTTAACGATTAGAAGGATTTTCTTCCAAAAGTTTTTTAATATCTGATAAGAGATCAATAATAGCGCCAAGTTTTTTATCCAAATAATCTAACTTTGCATTTGTATTTTTTAGTGTTTGACCATTGATTGTTTGGATAGATGTCTTAATATCTTCAATGTCTGTTTTAGTAAATTCACTCATAGTCTTTCTAAGATAGAGATCAGATATAAAGAGTCAAGACTTCACTTCCCTGGATAAGTCCAAAATATTAATTTTAAGCAATTTACAGATCATCAGAATCTCAATGAAGGTCAAATACCATTCTACTGTCTCATATTTGGAGACAAAGGACTGAGGAAGATTGCACACCTCGGACGACCTTACTCAGCAGAATCCTTCAGGACATCATCCAGAAGACTATGAACATCTATCTGGAGACTTTTACAGATGTCAATGACCTCAGTAAAAGTCAGATACCTTTCTCCTACTTCATATTTGTTGACGAAGGTATGAGGCGTATTCAAAAGTTTTCCTAAGTCACGTTGAGTCAATTTTAACTCCAAACGTTTTTCTTTTAATATTTTACGAAGATTTTTCTCTTCAATACTATTCCTGTTCCTCATTTAGGAACAATAACAGAGAATGAGATTGTACCAAATTTGGGTACAAAAGTGTTTACAAGACCACTGATTCACGATAATTATTGGGTATCGATGCCTGCTGTAGAGACATCAAGACTAGAAAGAACAATAATTATGAAGAAGTTATACATTTTGCCCATAGTGGCATCCGTTGTCGTATTAACCGGAATTACCTCCTGTGATGTATCACCAGAAGAAAAAGACACGTCCAAAATCCCTTTGTCCAATCTTACTTGGAGTGAAGTAGGGAAGATTTATGGGAATGACAGTGATGCAACTGAGATTTTCAAAAAGGATAAATGGAAAGACTTTGAAGGGAAAAAAGTTAGATGGACAGGTAAAGTAAGTGAAATTGAGAGTACATTGGGAGTGTTAAGTATGTCTATTGTAATGCGTCCATCCAATACCGTTTCCTTTGGAGGAATGAGTTATTCATCTGATGACATTTCCTTTTCTCCTCCTGAGGTATTAGTTATTTTAAAGAAAAGTGAGAAGGAAAAAGGCCTAAAATACAAAGTTGGTAATATCATTGAATTTGAAGGTATTTTAGATGATTGGAGTGATTTACAGTCACATGTAGAAATTACTAATGGTATAATAATAGAATGATAAAAATTTGAGGGTAGGAATGTTCCTACCCTCAAAAATAATTTTAATGGTTAGTCAAGTATGTAGGTCCCTAAATTTTCCCTGAATGATCTGAAGGAGGATCCGGATGAAGTGGGAGCCAGGAAATACCTGGCCGCCCATACGAAAGACTGATGTTTTACAGCTTGTCCTGTTCCGGCGCTGACCATCCAGGGCAGCGCCGGAGCTTGCCTTCGGAGCCGGAGGGGAGTATTTTCCTGTCCGGACGCCGGGAGTAACGCCGGGTCATTTTAAGGGAATGAATGAGTACCGGCAGATAACTGAAGCTTTTCAGGAAAATTTCCGTAACTACGGAGAATTGGGCGCCTCCGTTTCTGTCTGGAAGGAGGGAAGGGAGATCGTTTCCCTGCATTCCGGGTTTGCCGCAGCGGATAAAACGCGTCCATGGACGGAACATTCGCTGGTGCCCGTTTACTCCGCCACCAAGGGAGCCGCATCCGCCGCCCTTCTGCTGGCCCTGCACCAGCAGGGAGCCTCGCCGCAGATGAGCATGGGGGAACTGTGGCCTGAATTCCCGCTGCCCTATGCATCCATCGCGCAGATGATGTCCCATCAATGCGGTTTGGCGGCTTTTTCCCGGACGGCAAGCGTGTTTGACCATGAGGATTGCGTGCGCGCCCTGGAGGAAACCGTTCCGGCGTGGCAGCCGCCGGAACACGGCTACCATCCGCATACTTACGGAGTGATGCTTGATGAACTCATGCTGCGGCTGACCGGGGAACGCCTGTGGCGCTACTGGGAGGAATACATCCGCAAACCGTTGAATCTGGATTTTTACATCGGGTTGCCGGAATCCGAATGGAACCGCGTGGCGACGCTGTATCCCGGCAAGATGGACATGTCCAACATGGGTACGCCGTTTTATCTGGAATACATGAACAAGGGTACGCCCGTAAACCGTGCGTTCAATACTCTGATAGGGCTGAACAGTGTGCGGCAGATGAATACGCCGGAAGCGTGGGTGTCCGGAGTTCCGGCCTTTGGCGGCGTGGCTTCCGCCCGCGGCATGGCGCAGTTCTACCAGGCCTGCCTGGGGCTGGATGAACTCCGGGTATTCCCGTCCGACGTGCGCGGCTGGATGCGGAACGTCGTCATTGACGGGCCGGACCTGACGCTGAAAACGCCCACCGCCTTTTCCTGCGGCTTCATGCACGATCCCGCAGACCCCGCCACGGGCCGCAAGCTGCGCCATCTGTTCGGCTCCGGTGGCTTCGGTCATGCCGGGGCGGGCGGTTCCCATGCCTTTGCGGATCCGGCCCACGGCCTTTCCTTCGGCTACGCGATGAACCGCATGGACTTGAACGTGCTGCCCGGCGTGAAGACCCGGAACCTTATCAGCGCAGTCATGAAAGAAGTGGCTGGAGAGTGTTCTTAACCTGAGCCCCGGCTATCTGTTCAATTCCATCGGAAGTTTCCGGATAGTTTATTCGTTCCTATTCTTGCGGCCTTTTTTAATCTGAATGTGGGGGGACAAAGAATGATTCTTCAGTCATTCCCTTGCTGCCCTGTCCCCTGTTGAAAAATCAGGGTTCCGTTTGCCGGGGATGGCGACCCCGGCCTTTGGAGGGAGCGGCTGGTTACCACCCTCCGCCCAGGGCGCGCGCGAGCTGCACCACGGCCTTGCGGATGTTCTGCTTCATGGTGACCAGGGATTCCTCCGAGCTGAGCCAGGAACGCTGGGCGGTGATCACGTTCAGGAAGTCCGTCTCGCCGTTGATGTACAGGGTGCGGGAGAGCTGGAACGCTTCTCTGTTGGCGTTGTTTTCCTTGTGCAGGTATTGCATCTGGGAGGTATAGCTGCCATAGGCGATCAGGGCGTCCTCCACCTCGGAGACGGCGGTAATGAGCGTTTTGCGGTAAGTTTCCGCAGCTTGTTCTGCTGCGACTTTCTGGGCGCGTACCGTGGCTCTCAGGGCTCCGCCCCGGAACAGGGGCTGGAGCAGATTCCCTCCCAGGGACCAAGCGTTGTTGTTTTCCCTGAAGAGCTGGCCGAAATCTCCGCCGCGGCTGGAAAGGGAGCCCGTCAGGCTGAAGCGCGGGTACAGATCCGCTACGGCTACGCCCACGTTGGCCACGGCCGCGTGCAGGTCCGCCTCAGCGGCGATAACGTCGGGCCTGCGCCGCAGGAGTTCGGAGGGGAGGCCTACCGGCACGGTGGGCGTTTTCTCAAAGACGGAAGCTTTGGGCAGCGTCAGTTCTACACGGGAATTATATGTTCCCAGCAGCACGGCGAGCTGGTTTTTAGAGGAGGCCACCTGTGCTTCCAGTTGCGGGATGCGGCTTTCCGTGGAGGCGACGGTGGAGGTGGCCTGCTCCACATCCAGACGGGGGGCGAATTCCGTTTTGTAGCGTTTTTCCGCAATGGTGAGGGTGCTGCGTTGGATTTCCAGTTGTTCCCTGGCGATGCGGAGCTGTTCGCAGGCGGTAATCCAGTCAAAGTAGGCCGTGGCGACGTCCGCCAGCAGGGCTGTGCGCACGGCCCCTGCGGAAGCTTCTGTGGACATGAGGGAGGCGCGGGAGTCCTCAATGGAACGCCGGTTGCCGCCAAAGAGGTCCAGCTCCCAGGAGGTGGACGCTCCCAGGGAGAAGTTCTGGGAAGTGGAGCTGCGAAAACCTCTGTCCGGGGACAGGCTCCACCCGGCGCTGGCGTCTGCGGAGGGAAGCAGGGATGCCTGGGAGACGCGGAGCTTTTCCCTGGCCTCCCGGATGCGGAGCAAAGCCACCTTCATGTCCGGATTGTTGTTGAGGGAGGTGGAGACCAGGCGGTTGAGCTGGGGGTCTCCAAAAATATTCCACCAGGAACGCAAATCTTTGTCCGAACTGTGGGGGGGCCTGTTCGCCTCCCACGTGGCGGGGAGGTCATTGGTCGGCGTCCGGAAATCAGGGCCTACCATGCAGGAGCCAAGGAAACAGGCGGCCAGAAGGGGGAGATGTTTGAACGTGGATGACATGGAAAAATAAAAAGTAAGGTGTTATTCGTGGCGAAGGGCATCAATGGGGTCCATCTTGGACGCCTTCCAGGAGGGGTACCATCCGAAGGCCAGGCCGATGAATACGGAGACGCCTACAGCCAGAGCCATGGCTTCCGGGGAGGAGGCCGTGGCCCAGTTCATGGTGCGGCTGACGATGATGGAGATCGCCTTGCCGAGCATGATGCCCAGCGCGCCGCCCACCACGCAGAGCAGCACCGCTTCCAGCAGGAACTGGCGCATGATATCCTGCGGACGGGCGCCCACCGCCATGCGCAGGCCAATTTCCTTGGTCCGTTCCGTGACGGAAACGAGCATGATGTTCATGATGCCGACGCCGCCGACGACCAGAGAGATCATGGCCACGATCATCAGGAGATTGGTCATCACTTCCGTGGTGCTGCTCATGGCGCGGGACATTTCCGCCATGTCCCATACCCGGAAATCGTCCAGCTGGCCGTCCTTGAGGTTGTGTTTGGCACGGATCACTTCCGTAATCTGGTCAATGGCCTCGGAGGAGCGTTCCGGGTCTGAAATCTGAGCCATGATGGAATCAATATTGTTGAAGCGCCGCGGATGGGGCGCGTCCGTATAGGGCTGGTCCGTAGTTTCCGTGTAGTAATCCACGGAACTGGCGGTGTATTTATCTGCCCGGTTGAAGGTGGTGGTGCTGTTGCCGGTGGAAGTGGTGGTGGAACCGCCGCCCAGGCCCTGGAGGCGGTAGCGGATGCTTGTCCACGGGAGGATGATGGAGTCGTCCTGGTCGCGTCCCATCATGTTGGCCCCTTTTTTCTGAAGGATGCCGATGACTTTGAACATGACATTCTTGATGCGGATATCCTTGCCCAGCGGGTCTTCGTCCCCGAAAAGTTCCTTGGCCACCGTCTGGCCGATGACGCACACGCGCCTGGCCTGTTCCACATCTTCCTCGGAGAAGGGCTGGCCTCGCGCCATGTCATACCAGCTTTTGATTTTCAGGTATTCCACGGAACCGCCCTCTACAGTTTCCGGGCTCCAGTTCTTGTTGCCGTAAATGACTTGGCCGCTGGCGCGCACCACGGGGGTAGCCCGCAGAACCATGGGGCAGTCCTTCGCAATGGCTTCGCAGTCCGCGTTGGTCAGGGAGGCCCGTCCGCCTGCGCCGGTATTGACGCCGCTTTTGGAGATGGCTCCGGGGCGGATATTCAGCGTGTCCGCCCCCATGGAAGCGATGGTATTTTTAATCTGGAGCGTAGATCCCTGGCCGATTTCCACCATGGCGATTACTGCGGCAATGCCGATGATGATGCCCAGGATGGTGAGGGCTGCGCGCATGGGATTGCGCACCAGGGCCCTGATGCAGGTTTTAAGGAGAGGAAGGAATTTCATACGTCGTCCTTGCTAAGCATATCGGAAATCCCTTCGCAGATAAGGCCGTCCGCCATGTTGATGGCCCTGTCCGTGAAGGCGGCTATTTTGGGGTCGTGCGTCACCAGGATGACTGTGATTCCCTGTTGGCGGTTCAGGTCCTTGAACATGTGCAGCACTTCCTTGGAAGTGGTGGAGTCCAGGTTTCCCGTTGGTTCGTCCGCCAGCAGGATGCTGGGGTTGTTGATGAGGGAACGGGCAATGGCTACGCGCTGCTGCTGTCCGCCGGAAAGCTGGGCCGGGGTGTGGTCCATGCGGTCGGAAAGGCCTACCAAATTCAGCAATTCCACGGAACGTTCGCGCATGGCTTTCATGCTGAGGGCGGGGTGGGCATATACGGCAGGCATCATCACGTTTTCCAGGGCTGTGGTACGGGAGAGCAGGTTAAAGTTCTGGAAGACGAATCCGATGCGCTTGTTCCGGAGAGTGGCGCGTTCTGCGGCGTTGAATTTGGCAACGTCTTCCCCGGCAATATAGTAATGGCCTGAGGTAGGGCGGTCCAGACAGCCCAGGATATTCATCAGGGTTGATTTTCCTGAGCCGGATGCCCCCGTGAGGGAGACGAATTCCCCTTCATTGATATCCAAGGTGATGCCCTTGAGTACTTGAAGGTCTATTTCTCCCAAGTGGTACACCTTGGTTATGTCACGTAAGCGGATCACGTTGTTGGAATGCTTGATGCGGTAAAAAAGAGTGATTGAGCGGTCGGATGAAGGCGGTTCCCCGGGTTAGGGAGGCGGGGGCGGCCCGTCATTGCCAGCCGAGGCTGCCGGTTTCGTGGTGCCCGGGCTCCCCGTCCGGGGCGGGGGCATTTTGGGCGCGAACGGGTTTTCCCCGCCGGCGGAGGCGGAAGAACCGTCCCCCGAACTGTCGGAGCGGTTCAGTATCTGAGCCGTAGAGACGATTTCCATTCCTTCCCGGAGCGTTTCTCCCGCAATGGCCGTCAGCATGCCGTTGCTTTCCCCTTTGGTGACCAGGTGGGGATAAAGAAGATTGTTCCGCAATTCCCAAACCACGGCTTTTTTCTTTTGTCCGTCCCGGACGGGGGCGGCCAGCTCCGGCTGCATCCGGTCAAAGGCCGCTTTTTGTTCAGCGCTGACCAGTTCTGTTTCCGGGCGGAAGCGGAGGGCCGCATTGGAAACGAGGAAAGCGTTTCGTATGTCCTCCACCACGAATTGGACATTTGCCGTCAGATAGGGGATAAGAAGCTTGTCTGGATTGGGTACATCAATGTCCACGATGTAAGTGACCACATTGGACGTCATGGTTGCGTCCAGCCGTATCTTGTCCACCGTTCCCTTGAATTTGCGGCCGGCGAAAGCGTCCACGGTGAACAGTACCTCCTGCCCCTTGCGGATGCTGCCGATGTCCGCCTCGTTCACAGCGGCCCAAATTTTCAGCTTGGAAAGGTCTGTGGCGATGTAAAACAGGCTGGAGGCGCTCATGCTGGAAACCACTGTTTGGCCTATGTTGACCAGGCGTTTGACCACGACGCCGTCCACGGGGGACTTGATGGTGGTGTATTCCAGGTTGCGCATTTCCTTTTTCAGCGCGGCTTCCGCCTGTTTCAGGGAGGCTTCCGCTTCCTGCCGGGGGGGTTGTGCAGCTGGTACGTTGGCGCGGGCGGTTTCTTCATCCGCAATATACTGGTCGTAGCTGGATTTGGACAGGGCATCCCCAGGCCCCAGCTTTTCCGCGCGTTCCCGGTCCAGTCTGGCCTGCTGGTGCTTGGCTTTGGCCTGCTGGATGTCCGCCTTGGAGCGGGCGATTCCGGCAATGGCCTGCGCTTTGGAGGCTTCCGCCCTCTGAACGTCCAGCTGCACGGGAAGCTTGTCGATTTCCGCGAGCATCTGACCGGCTTTTACAGGGCTGGAATAATCCACCACCTTGCCGTTCAGGTCCTTGCCGAACTCCATGATGATTCCGCTGACCTGGGCGCCTACATCTACCAGTTCATCAGGCTCCGTGACGCCGGTTGCTTCGATGGTGATCATCAGGTCTCCTTTTTCAAGAGGTTCTGTCTGGTAGTCCACCTGGATGGCTTCATTTCCTTTCCACTGTTCCCAGGCAAACCAGATGCCTCCGAGAACGGCAATGACGATGATGAGTTTGATGAATCCCTTCACGACTATATTATACTTCGCAATAATGAAAAAGTTGCACGGATGTTAAAAACTTTTCCGCAACAGAGCATGATCCTATCATGATTTCCGGAAATGTCTAAGGGATTATTATGTTTATTAACAGTTGCTGTTTATTAACTAATAATATTTCCTTTCTTCCTTCTCGTCCAGTGACGGAAGGAGCGGGAATGGAGGGCCACGAAATATCTGAAGGCGGCAGTTGCCGGTGACCGCATCCGATCTTTTGGGGAATGGCTTCTCCGTGCCTGTAAATGCTGCGGGGGTGAGAAGAGCGGGGAAAGGAGGTGAATCCCGACAGGAGTAATGTTGCCCAAGAGGGCAATCCCGGCTGACCTGCGGGCTCAAGGAGGGGAAAAACGTTGAAAGAACGAGCTTTCTGGATTCAGGTGATGGAAAAAAGACACCGCTGCACCGTCTCTGGCTGTGAGCCACGTTCCCGTGCCTCAATAGAGCGGGGACTTCCGCCGCTGTTTTGACTTTTCCGGTATAGGACGTAGTCAGCCCTGCGTCGGGGCTGCCCCCATTAGGTTGTAATATCGGTCCGGGCCACTTTGCCAGGCGATGACGAGTGCAGCAGCCACCACTTTATATACCTCATGGTAGGGAATGTTCCAAGGTGTTTTTGCAATCTTTTCAGACATGGAGGGAACTTTCCCGTGGAGCGATTGATTTTGAAAGGGATGCTGCTTTCAGCGGTGTTCTTCCAGCCATTCCTTTAACACAAGGCGGTCCGCAGGTGCCCAGGGCAGTTCTTCCAGCGTACGGCGGGAGAAGAACCCCAGGTTTTCATGTTCCAGAGGCCGGGGCAGGGCGCAAAGTTCCAGACGGCACAGAAAGGGGATAAGGCGGATAATGCGTTCAGGCTCCCGGTGCCGTACGGGGGTGAGCATGCGGACGGGGAAGACGGTGCATCCCAGCTCTTCCCGTATTTCCCGTATGACGGCGTGCCGGGCATTCTCCCCTGGTTCCACTTTTCCGCCGGGGAATTCGTAAAGAAGCCCGTTGGACTGCCCCGTTTTCTTTTTGGCGCCCAGAAGAAGAGGGCCCCGTGCGGCGGGCAGTTCAATCAGGGCACAGCAGACGTCCAGCGTGTTCATGGGGCGTAAAAGTCCAGGTTATGCAGGTTGATGATGCGGGTGTCCGTATCCAGGACGCCGAAACCGATGCGTCCGGTCCTGCCCTGGAGTTCTCCGGGATTGGCCAGCAGGCAGCCGCATCTTTCGCTGACGGCCTGGTGGGTATGGCCGTACAGGGCGGCGTCTGCGTTTCCGCTGCGCGCTTCCCGCAAGGCGTATTTTGGGTAATGGGAGAGAGAAAGTTTCATGCCGTACCGGGTGATAAGGGCATGTTCCGGATGCAGGCGCGCCGCTGGGGAACTGGCGGCCATCCGCCGCATGGTTTCCACATCGTAGTCATTGTTACCCGGAACGGCATCCAGAGGAAAGTCCTCCGCCAGTTCAATCAGGCGCCGGAAACTCTCCGGGGTGGTGCAGTCGCCCAGGAAAATGAAATGTCCGCAGCCCAGCAGGCGCATCCGGTGCATGGCTGGCTCCAGATGGTCTGTGCGGTTGTGCAAGTCGGAAAAAATGCCTATCTTCATCTTTTTTCAACAATTCATGGCATGAATGGGCCATGCCTTCAATTCATCCGGCAGGGAAAGCGGGAGCGGATGGCCTCCCTCCTTGCGCAGCAGGCAGGTGAAACCGCCCGCTCCTGCTCCGTGGAAGGGCATGAGCCGGTAGCAGGCTTCCTGCGTCAGGGAGGAACGGAAATGCTCCAGCTCCGGCACGGTTACGGTGTGCAGGTCCGGATGGCGTTTCAGCAGGTACAGGACATTGCGTTCATTTTCCTCCGGAGCGTAGGTGCATGTAGTGTACAGCAGGAAGCCGCCGGGAGCCAGACACCGGAGGGCGGCCAGCAAAATGCCCCGCTGCCGCTTGGCGTTGCCTCCGGTGACGGAGGAATTGAAACAGCCGGGGTTGGGAATGCCTTTGGCCAGCAGGGACTGCCCGCTGCACGGGGCATCCGCCAGAATGAGGTCAAAACACCCGGGGGCCAGTTCCGCCCACTGGTCCGGGCGCAGGCGCTGGGTGTACAGATTGGTGAAGCCGCAGCGAAGCAGGTTGTGGCGCAGAATGCCCAGGCGCTTCGGATTCACTTCGTTGGAAACATGCTCCTGCGGAGATACCCGCGTCTGCGCCAGAATGCTTTTCCCTCCCGGCGCCGCGCACATGTCCAGGCAGCGTTCCGGACGAAACGGAAGATGCGCCAGAGGGGCCGTTTCCCAGACGGACGAAAGATCCAGGGGATAGTAATAGCCGCATTCGTAATCCGGCAGGGAGCCGGGTTTGGTTTCCGCCTCTCCGGACGGGAGCGCCAAGATGGAGGAATGCCCCCACTCCTGCGGCGTGTCCTTTGCCGGCAAGGGCGGCCTGTAGCCTTCCGGTGCCTTCGGGGTGATGACCAGCGCGCTTCTGGAACGGTTCCCGGCCTGCATGGCGTCCAGGAAATCCCGTTCCTGTTCCGCCGTCAATTCCAGTTTGCGGGCGAGTTTGAGTATTTGGGAGGAAGACACGAGATCAGGCCCGGAATGTTTCTCCGAAGTGGGTGTTGAGAGCCAGATGGGCGGCCCCCAGGATGCCCGCCTCCGTACCGAACTGGGCGGGAAGGATTTCAAGGTATTCCACCAGAGGGGCGGCGAGCTGGGTTTTCATGATTTCCTGAAGGGGCTGGAAAAGCAGGGTTCTGGCCTTGGCCACGCCCCCGCCGATGATGATGGCTTCCGGGTTCAGGAGATAGCAGCAATTCATCAGGGCGCAGGAGAGTTTTACGGCCAGATCCCGCCATACTTGCTCGGCTACTTCATCACCAGCCAATGCGGCCCGTTCCAAAGAGATGGGGTTGCAGTCCACAATGGCCTTGTCAATGCCGTGGCTGGCATACAGCGTGCGTGCATCCGCAGCTATTTCCCGGTTGCCTACATAATCTTCCAGGGAGCCGCGGTTTCCGTAATGGCCCAGACGCCCCCGGTAGTCAATGCTCGTCTGCCCCAGCTCCCCGGCGGAGCAGGTAGCCCCGCGCAGAAGTTCTCCGTTCACGATCAGGCCGCTGCCAACGCCGGTGCCGAGGGTCAGGCAGACCAGATGCCTTTTTCCTTTTCCGGCGCCCAGCTTCCATTCCGCATAAGCCATGCAGTTGGCGTCGTTTTCCACGTATACGGGCAGTCCGCAGGCAGCCTGGAGCATGTCCTTTACCGGAACGTTGTTCCAGCCGGGCACGTTGGTAAGCGTATAAACGGTCCCCTGGTAAAAATTGACGAACCCCGGCATTCCCATGCCGATGGCCTGCACTTCCGGGTGATTCAGCCGCAGCATATTCACGAACTGGGCTATGGCTTCAATCAGTTGATCGGGATTGCCATATTCCTGGGTGGCTATTGAAGGAGCGTGGGCGATTACTTCCGCGCCCTTGACGACCCCCATCTTGATGGAGGTGCCTCCGAAGTCAATGCCGATGGAGGGAATGGTTGAAGCTGTCATATAACGCCAATATAGAATTTTACCGGGCGTTGAAAAGGTTAAAAGAAGTATGTTCCCGGTAAAATCCCGACAGGAAAATAGAGGGTGCAAAAGGGGGGGAAATGACTTGTTTCATCACTGAATTTTCTTGAATGAACATTTGGGCGTTTGTAATGTCTCATAGTCTAGTCAGCGGGGCGTGTTCCGCCCTCTGTTCGTGAAATATTGTCAACCTCAGCCCATAGAGACACCTCCTATGCCTACTCCCAAGAAAACCAATAGCAAGACCGTCGCCAAGGAAGTTCCGGCTTCCAAGAAAAAGACCTGCGGGAAGTCCGATTGCAAGACCGCTGTAGACCTGGAGGCTCCCGCCAAGAAGAAATGCTGCAGGAAAAAGGCGGCTGAACCGGAAAAAGCCGCCAAGCCCGCCAAAAAGGCTGCCGCCGCCGCGGCTGAAATGGAAAAGAAGCCTGCGCCGAAAACGGCCAGAAAGGCTCCGGTTAAAAAAGCTGCTCCTGCTCCCGTTGCCCCGGTTCCCGCTCCCGCGAAAAATGAATTGACGGATGAACAGGCGGAAGCCATTGCCGCCGCCAGGGCGGAACTGGCCGCCAACCCCGAATGGGAGCCTTTTGTGCAGATGCAGCGCCAGCATCTGCTGGACTTGCGCGACAGGGCTCTGGACAACATGAGCGGCGTGGCCCGCGATACTCTCCGGAATCATCCGGAAGGCAGTGAGGCTTCCGGCTCCGGGGAACACCAGGCGGATGCCGGCAGTGACGCCTATGACCGTGATTTTGCGCTCAGCCTGCTTTCCAAAGAGCAGGACGGCCTGTATGAAATCGAACAGGCGCTCGCCCGCATTGACAACGGAACATATGGCATCTGCGAAATGTCATACAAGGTCATTCCCATTCTGCGTCTGGAGGCCATCCCCTTTGCTCGGCTTACCGTGGAATGCCAGGCCCAGTGGGAAAAGGAAAAAGGCCAGAATGCCAGGTTCCGTCCCAGAGTGGCCCTGGGCTTTGCCGGAGGACAAAATGATGTAGATTTATCTGTTTCTCTTGACGATGACGAAGAATAGTGTATAAATCCTCCCCCGTAACACATTTTCATCATGCCAAGAGACATCATCATCCTCGAATGCACCGAGGCCAAAGCCGAAGGAAAGCCTACGTCCCGCTACGTCACCACGCGCAATAAAAAAAGCCTGCGTACTCCCGGCCGCCTGGAAAAGATTAAGTACAATCCTTTCCTGAAGCGCCGCACGCTTCATCGTGAAATGCGTTAACTGGTTCGGCTTATCGATTATCTTTATTATTATGTCCACTGAACCCAAGACTGTAGAACGCCGTATTCGTTTCCGCACGTGCAATCGCCAGATGCCGCGCCGCCGTCTCGACATCCCGATGGATCAGGTCAATCTGCTCAATCCTGATTTTCTGTCCAAGTTCACCTCTGAAACCGGCAAGATTCTTCCCCGCCGTGTGACTGGGCTGTCCGCCAAGATGCACCGCAAGGTAACCCGTGAAATCAAGCGGGCCCGTTCCATCAACCTTCTGCCGTAACAAGCCCCAAGGAAAATCTCTTTCGGTAGAATTGTCTTTGCAGGCGGGAGTTTGTCCGGTAACAGGGCAGACTCCCGCTTTATTTCCACCCATTATCCTTTTTCCCCATGCAGGAACTGAAAGATACCCAGTCCGAGGCGGATACGCGCAATATTTCCATTGACCGGGTGGGCGTAAAAGGGTTGCGCTTCCCCATCCAGATACAGGACAAGCTCAACCGCATCCAGTCCACTGTGGCGACGGTTTCTCTGGCGGTGGATCTGCCGGAAGAATTCAAGGGCACCCATATGAGCCGTTTTGTGGAGGCGTTGCACCAGCATGGCCCTTTGCTGGATGTGCATACGGCCCTGGCCATTCCGCGGGAACTGCTCCGCCGTCTGTCCGCCCGCCGTTCCCATGTGGAAATGGAATTCCCGTTTTTCCGCTCCAAAAACGCTCCTGTGACCGGAATTGAAGGGCTCATGGATTACGTTGTCCGGTTTGAGATGGAGGCGGAAGCGAACAACAAACTGGCTGATTTCAAGCTGACAGTTATCGTTCCCGTGACGACGCTGTGCCCCTGCTCCAAGGCCATGAGTGCCTACGGAGCCCACAACCAGCGCGGGCTGGTTACTTATTCCGTGCGTTTTGCTTCCAGGCCCGTCTGGATTGAAGACCTGATTGACCTGGTGGAATCCTGCGCGAGCTGCTCCCTGTTCAGCGTGCTGAAAAGGCCGGATGAAAAATGGGTGACGGAAAAGGCTTATGAAAACCCTGTCTTTGTGGAAGATCTGGTGCGCAACGTGGCGTTGAAAACGCAGAGTCATTCCGCCTTCAGCTGGTACCGGGTGGAAGCGGAAAATTTTGAATCCATCCATAACCACCAGGCATACGCTGTCATTGAGCGCGATTTGCGTTCCTGAACCATTTCCGTGCCGGATTTATGAACGATAACTGGTGGGCCATTGCCTCTCTCATCCTCTCCCTGGCTTTCACAGGGCTGGGATGGCGCCTGCTGGCTTCCGGCCGTCGGTTTTTATATGCCCATCTTTGGATGGCGTGCCTCTTTGTTCTCCAGACAGGGGCGCTATGCGTCAAAGCGTACCAGACGGGAATGTGTCCCATCCGCGGCGCTTCAGAGGTGCTCTTCTTCCTCTCCTGGAGCATCAATCTCTTTTATCTGATGCTGGGACGTGCTTACCGAATGTCCGTGCTTGGCATCTTTACGGCTCCGGCTATTGCCGTGCTGACGGTTTTTTCCCTGCTGATAGGCCGTTCCGGAGCGGACGTGCAGGGCACGCATGACTTCTGGGTGACGGCGCATGTGGGCATAGCCATGATGTCCTGCGGAGCCGGCGGCCTGGCCGCTGCCGCGGGGGCGGCGTTCTGCATGCAGAATGAATGTCTTAAAAGACACCGGATTCCCGGCACCTGCCGTGTGCTTCCTCCCATCCGTACACTGGAAGCCAGCATGAAGCGCCTGGTTCTTGTGGCATTCCTCCTTCTTCTGCTTGGGGAATGGCTTGGGTGGCGGGGGAATCTCCCCATTAATGCGGCCAAGACCTCCATTGTCATTCTTCTCACGGCAGGCTACAGCGTCCTGCTGTGGTTCATCTACCGCCGCGGCATTCCGGGAAGGATGTTGGCCTGCTGCTGCGTGGCCCTCTTTATTGCATCCATGAGCATTTTCCTGGTAAGCTGATGAGAATGGTTTGTTTAGGCTTGAATCACCGGACCGCTCCCGTGGAAATACGGGAGCGGTTTGCCGTGCCGTCCCATAAGCTCCGGGAAGAAGGACAGCGCATCCGTTCCCTTCCTGGAGTGGACCAGTGCGTTGTGCTTTCCACCTGCAACCGCATGGAAATTTATTATTGGTCCAACGCTCCGGAAAATGCGCAGGAGCACATTTTATCCCATTTTCTGGGTGATGGGCGCGGGGAACTGGATATGGCTTCTTATTTTTACAGCCATCAGGGAGAAGATGCTTTAAGCCATCTGTGCCGCGTGCTGAGCGGCCTGGATTCCATGGTGCTGGGGGAAACGGAAATCTTCGGCCAGGTAAAAACGGCTTACCAGACGGCCCTGGATGCCGGAGTAACTGCGGCCTGCGCCAACAAAACCTTTCAGAAAGCCTTTACTATCGGTAAAAAAGTGCGGACGGAAAGCCAGATTCATGCCGGGGCAACCTCCGTGGGATCCGTGGCAGTAGAGCTGGCGGAACAAATTTTCGGGGACCTTTCCGGCACCCGCGTCCTTATTCTGGGGGCGGGCGAGATGAGCCGCGTTACGGGGCGCGCCCTTCATGCCCGGGGTGCTGAGGGCATTTATGTGGCCAACCGCTCCTTTGACCGTGCGGTAGAGCTGGCGGGCATGATCGGCGGCCAGGCCATCCGGTATGACGTGTGGGGGAACTATCTCAGGGATATTGACGTGGTGGTGGCCGCCACCGCTGCTCCCCACTGCATCATCACCCGGGAAACGCTTCTGCCTTTGCGTGCCTCCCGTAAATACCGCTCCCTCTTTTTGATTGATATTTCCGTGCCGCGCAACATTTCTCCAGACGTGGCGGATATTGACGAAGTGTATCTCTACGATATTGATACCCTCACCCAGCTGGCGGATGAAGCCAAGCGCAGCCGGAAGCAGGAGGTTTCCCGGTGCGAGGCCATCATCCGGGACAGCATCTCCAGATATTTTCCGGATTCCGCTCTTTATGACCAGTAAAAATACCCTCATCATCGGCACCCGCGGGAGCGCCCTGGCCCTGGCCCAGGCGGATATGGTCCGTGCTGCCCTTTCCCTCCGTTATCCGGAACTGGACGTGCGCTGTGAAATCATCCATACTATTGGGGACCGCCGCACGGATGTTCCTCTGGCGGATGTGGCCCGCGTTTCCGGCATGGTGGACAAGGGGATCTTCATTAAGGAACTGGAGACCGCCCTCCGGGATGGCCGCATTGACGTAGCGGTGCACAGCCTCAAAGATGTGCCGAGCGAGCTTGCCGCCGGCTTCACGCTGGCCGCCGTCTTGCCCCGTGCTGCCGTGGAGGATGTGCTTATCACGAAAGAACCGGACTGGAACGGTTCCGGAACGCTGGCTACCGGAAGCGTGCGCCGACGCCTGATGGCGCGCACGTACTGGGGTTTCGGCCTGCGGTTTGAAAACCTGCGGGGGAATGTGCCTACGCGTTTGGGAAAGCTGGTGGAACATCCCGGCTGGGATGCCGTGATTCTGGCCAGGGCCGGTTTGGAACGCCTGGGGCTGTACGCGCCGGAAACCCTTGTGGAAGGAAGAAAACTTTACATGCGTCCCCTGCCGGTGGAAGTTTTTATTCCTGCTGTGGGGCAGGGCATCGTTGGAATGGAATGCCGTTCCTCGGACAGGGAGACGGCGGAAATGCTGGAAGGCATCAATGATCCGGAATCTTTTGCCTGTGCGCTGGCGGAACGGGCTTTCCTGGTACGTCTGGGTGCGAACTGTTCCACGCCCGTGGGTGTTTACGCCCATCCGGATGGAGAGGAACTGGTTCTGCGGGCTGCGTATTACGTTCCGGGCAGGGAAGAGCCTTTTGCCGTTGTGATTCGCGGAGACCGGAAAGCCCCTGAAGCGCTGGGCCTTCGGGCTTTTGAAGAATTGGGCCTGAGTGGATGGCGGAAGACTTCCTCGTGTTCCGGATGCGGAGAAAAATAAAAAGGCTCCGGACCGGATCCGGAGCCTGAATCAGGCGAAAAACTCGCGGGCATTAATGTTTTTCCTTGGAGCCTGAGCTTTTATCGCTCATAAACTGCCCGGTTGAAGCATCGCGTTTGATGCGCCGCCCGGTTTTGCTTGTGGTAGTCTCGGAGCGTTTTTTGGAACTGCCCTTATGACTTCCACCCATGTGGGAACTGCTGGCCATATTGTATTCACCTCCTTTCCATTTTCTTCGCTTGTTCATGAACGAGAGAAGAAATCCTGCCGTATCATAGGTTCCCGTGACAGCATTTGGGGCTTGCGGATGGAGTTTGTGCAGGAATATGCTTCTATTTATGAAGCAAACCGTTGCAAAAGGTAATCCCTCAGAGCCGCAGCTTCGTTGTGCTCCGTATTTCTGGCGGAGTACAGCAGCGTAACCTTCCCTTTCCGCGCCAGCCGGAGCAGATGGGAAACGGCTTCTCCGTTTCCATCCAGTTCCTCGTCGTACTTTTTGCGGAATGCGTCCCATCTGACTGGATCATGAGCAAACCACTGGCGGAGCGCCGTGGATGGAGCTATGTTCTTCAGCCACTCGTCCCAGGAAGCTTTTTCCTTGGAAATGCCGCGGGGCCAGAGCCGGTCCACCAGGACGCGGTATCCGTCCCCGGGTTCCTTGGGGTCATAAATTCGTTTGATGGTTATGTTCATACAAAAAGATTCGATAAAGGAATAGAGCCGGGAAAGTTTTTTTCTGTTGAGCTACGTCGGGACATGCGTTTTACGGGACCGCCAACCGGGGCAGTCCGCGGTTGGGGGAAAAAGAAACAAACGATTCTGTTCCGGAGAGGCTGCCGCTTCCGGCGGAAGATAGCTGAATCCGCTTAAAATTCCGGCGTAACGCCTGTGCGGACTTGCTGCGCCAACTGTCGGCTTTTCATCTTTCTGGCTGCAGTACGCTCTGTGTTCCGTGGACAAATAAGCTGACGTGGAATCCGGTAAAAAAGAAACCGGATAAGACGGGGAAACTTCTGTATGGAGCGGCTTCTCTGGAAAAAGGATATAACGGCTGGGGGGCAGACTACAGTCCCCCGCTGCTGCACAGATTCCTTTTCCCCGATTCTTCGGAATACTATTTCCTCCAGGAAGGGTCGGGTACCGCTCCGCGGGCCTGGAGCATCATGATGAGCATCTTGAGCTCATTGAGGCGCGAGTAGTGTTTTTTCCTGACTTCGGGATCCAGGGCCCCATAATACAGCCACCGGTCCGTTTGGGCGGACATCAGGCGCTGGGCCGTCATGGCCATGGACAGGGCGCGTCCGGGGGACTGGGCAGCAATGGCCGTACTCCAGGAATACAGCATATTATTGTAAATGGTAGTCCAGGCGAACATGCGGTCATCAAACCTGCCGGGACTCTCTACGTATGGGCGGAGCAGTTGCTCCGCTTCCGTGAGGCGTCCCTGCAGGATGTAAAGGAGGCTTTTGGCCGCCGTCAGGCCGTGGTTTCCGGGGCTCAGGAGTTCCGCTTTTTCTTCCTGATGCTCCAATACTTTGAGCCGGGCTGGGCTTGGGGGAGGAGAACTGCCTGCGGCATACAGAATGTTGCGCCGCACCAAATCCGGATCCAGGCTGCAGGAGGCGGCTTCTTCCAGCATGGGCAGCCGGTTGCCGGAGGAAGCCGGGACGGCTTGAAGGGAGTTTTTCCAGACCGGAAAAGCCAGAAACGCATAACACAGCGCCAATATGGCCATCAGCAGTGCGGCGG
>OBVA01000229.1_pt1 | contig 27442 bp, 19 predicted proteins | sample 1495021 | NCBI WGS metagenome assembly OBVA01 (sample SAMEA2579965, study PRJEB22360) | human gut metagenome | biome: human gut; feature: human-associated habitat; material: faeces | place: Denmark | collected 2008/2010
GAGGCGGTCGTCGAGGGAGGAGACGGCGACCTTGGAGCGAACGCCGGCCTCGCGGGCGATGGAGCGGACCTCGACGACGCCGTCATAAATCTCGGGGACCTCGAGCTCGAAGAGGCGACGGAGGAGCTCCGGGTGGGTGCGGCTCACCACGATGGACGGGCGGGAGTGCTCGCCGCGAACGGGCTGCACGGTGGCGTTCGGGTCGCGGACGTCGATGATGACGGCCTTGATGCGCTGGTTGTGACTGTAGCGCTCGCCGGCCGGACGCTCATTGCGCTCCTCCGGGTGACGCTTGCGATCGAAGTGCGGGAGCTCGGCCTCGACGCCCTCGCGAATCTTGATGATCGTGAAGTCAGGCGTGGACTGGAGGACGGTGCCGGTGATGATGTCACCGACGCGGGCGGAGAACTCCTCGTAGATCTGCTCGCGTGCGGCGTTACGGACGATGGCGTTGATCTCGGCCTTGGCATGCTGCGCGGCAATGCGGCTCGTGTCCTTGGGCGTGACGTCGACCTCGTCGAACTCGGTGTAGTTGCCCTCCTCGTCCATCGAGTCATCCTTCGGGATGAGCTTGTAGACGTAGATCTTGCCGGTGGTGCGGTCAATGGTGACCTTGGCGCCGAAGTCGAGGTGCAGGACGTTGGCGTAGCTCGCGGCGAGTGACTGCTCGAGGCGGTCGAGCAGGTAGAGCTCGTCGATGTGCTTCTCCTGGCAGAGCATCATCAGGGCTTCCATCATCTCAGATGCCATGTGCGTTCCTTTCTGGTTATCTCTCATATGGCTCTAGGCCATCCGTTTCCAAACTGAGTGCGAAATTGGCAGACACGCGAACGAAAGCCGTTAGGCCTTCTGCGCCTTGCCCCTCTTGGGCTTGTCGAAGGACTTCTTCTCGCCCTTCTCGAAGGTGGGCTTGATGGTGCAGCGACGCACCTCGGAGAGGGGAATCTCGACCTCGCCCTCGTCATCGACGATGACGACGGAGCCGTCACGCATGCCGACAAGCTTGCCGGAGAAACGGCGACGACCCTCGACCGCGGTCGTCGTGAGGACGACGGTCTCGCCAGCGAAACGCTCGAAGTCAGCCTCGCGGCGAAGCGGACGATCGAGGCCCGGCGAGCTCACCTCGAGGGTGTAGGAGCCAGCGAACGGATCGAACGCGTCGAGGACCTCGGAGACCCACTCGGTCTGAGCGGCGACGTCATCGAGCGAGATGGTGCCCCTCTCCGCGTTCTCCGGGTCATAGGCCCAGTCGATGCGGACGCGAACCGTAGGGGCCTTGGTGGCGCCAACGACCTCCACGTCAACGACGTCGATGCCATGCTGGGCGCCGGCGACCTCGAGGACCTCGAGGATTGCCGCGGCCTTGTCCTCTGCCATTTGACCCTCCTTCCTAGCGCGGGGCGTAAAACCCCCGCTTACACACAAAGAGATGCGGGGCGAAAACTCCACCCCACATCCCTCAATCAAGTGCTCTTATCAGAGATAGTCTAATAAACAGGCAGGTAACACGTCAAGATGCATTTTATGTGTGCAGATAAGTCACAAGTCGAGCACACAACTCGCACCCTCCTCGCAAGGCCTCTGCTCCGATTCTGATCGACGGAGAGGCGAAACGAAACTAGCCACCGGAGCGTCCTCGCCAGGCAAAAGAGACGCTACTCCCCCGCCTCCGTGTCTGTCTCCTCAGCTGTTTCCGGGGCATCGATCGCAAGCGCCGTCTCGGGGTTCTTCGCAACGTCGATGGTCACGGTCGAGCCCTTGTCGGCACGCGTGCCAACGGGTGGATTGGTCGAGATGACGCGACCGGTCAGTTGCTCGGTCGATTCCACCTCGTTCACCCCGACGTTAAAGCCCTTGTCAGAGAGGCGAGAGGTCGCCTGCTCGGAGCCAGAGCCGACGACGTCAGGAATTGTCCTGCCGCCAATGAGCTCGGCATGATAGGCCGTGAAGAAGACCAGGCAGCAGAACACCGCGACCAGCAGAAAGCCAAGGAAAAGACGAGCGACGCGCTTGCCGGTCTCCCCTCGGGAGCGACGGCCCGCGCCCATGCCGGATAAGCCCTCGACGCTCCTGCGAGAGGCGGCGGCGAGGTCGGCGGACGCACGCTGCTCGTGACGATTGGCCCTATGCCCCCTCTTAGCGCCAGACAAGGCGCTCCCGCAACCGGGGCAGCGAGTGGGGAGCAAACCCTCCCCAAGGTCACGACCGCAATGCGGACACTTCATGGCCGAACTCACCTCAAAACATGAAGGCGGGGCGCAAGCGCCCCGCATAGACGGACTAATTGGCGACGACGTTGACGAGCTTGCCGGGAACAACGACGACCTTGCGAACGGTCTTGCCCTCGATCTGGGAGGCAACGGCCTCAAGGGCGGCCTTCTCGAGGTCCTCGCGGTTGGCATCGACGGAGACGTTCACACGGGCGCGAACCTTGCCCATAACCTGAACGGCGATCTCGACGGTGTCGGCGCGAGAGAGCTCGACGTCGAACTCCGGCCACGGCTCGTTATAGACAGAGCCAGTGAGGTGCAGGGCCTCGTGGTAGAGCTCCTCGGCCCAGTGTGGGCAGATGGGCGCGAGGATCGCCACGATGTCATGGGCGACGCGATAGTCGAGCTCGTGGTTGCGCTCATCGGCCGGGGTCTCGATGAGGTACTTGCTCGCGGCGTTCACGATCTCCATGACCGCGGAGATGGCGGTGTTGAACTGGCCGCGATCGTAGTCGGCCGTGCAACGGGCACCAAGGCCGTTGAGCGTACGGAAGAGCTCGGCCGCCTGACCATCGAGCTTGGTGTGATCGAAGTCGCCAGCCTGGGCGCCCTCGGAGAGCTGCCATACGATCGACCAGGCGCGCTTGATAAAGCGGTTTGCACCGGCGACGGCCTTCTCGTCCCAATCGAAGTCCTTCTCGGGTGGGGCGATGAAGAGGATGACGAGACGCATGGTGTCCGCGCCGAAGGGCCCGATGACACTCGAGGGCGGCACGACGTTGCCCTTGGACTTGGACATGGTCTCGCCGTTCTCGTCCTTGACCATGCCCTGGCAGAGCAGGTTGGTGAAGGGCTCGTCGACGTCGATCATGCCGAGGTCGCGAAGGACCTTGGTCCAGAAGCGGCTATAGAGCAGGTGGAGGATCGCGTGCTCGATGCCGCCGATGTAGTTGTCGACGGGCATCCAGCGATCAACCGACTCCTTGGAGAACGGGAGCTCGGTATTGTGCGGATCGCAATAGCGCAGGTAGTACCAGCTGGAGCACGTAAAGGTGTCCATCGTGTCCGTGATGCGCTTCGCGGGCTTACCGCACTTGGGGCACGCCGTCTCATAGAAGGGGGCGTACTCGGCAAGGGTCTCGCCGGCACCAAGGTCGAGGTTCTCGGGCAGGGTGACCGGCAGCTGGTCATACGGCACGGGAACGTCACCGCAGCAGTCGCAGTGGATCATCGGGATGGGGTTGCCCCAGTAGCGCTGACGGCTGATGAGCCAGTCGCGGAGACGGAACTGGACCTTCGCGCGGCCAAGGCCACGCTCGGAGAGCCAACCGAGGATGGCGTCCACCGCCTCAGAGTGCTTGCCTCCCTTGAGACCGGTGAACTCGCCGGACTGGACGAGGTAACCCTCGGCGACCATGGCGTGGTCCCAGTCGACGGACGTGACGCGAAGCTCGCGCTCGTCCTTGAGCTCATCGTAGAGGGGGTCATCCTTCTCGCAGATGATCGGCGCGATCTCGAGGCCGTACTTCTTGGCGAAGTCGAAGTCACGCTGGTCGCCACAGGGAACGCCCATGACCGCACCAGTGCCATAGTCCATGAGGACGTAGTCCGCGACCCAGATGGGAGCCGGGCGGCCGTTGATCGGGTTGATGACGTAGCGGCCGGTGAAGATGCCGTGCTTCTCGCGCTCAGAGCCCTGGCGCTCGACGCTGGAGACCTTCTCCGTGGCGGCCTTGAGCTCCTCGAAGGCAGCCTCGTGCTCGGTTCCGGCGACAAGCTCCGCGGCAAGCGGGCTCTCGGGCGGAAGCAGGAAGAACGAGACGCCGAAGAGGGTGTCGGCACGGGTGGTGAAGACGGTGATCTTGCGATCGGTGGGCGTCACGCCGTCCTCGGCGGCGAGGGTGAAGTCGATCTCCGCGCCCTCGGAGCGGCCGATCCAGTTGCGCTGCTGGGCCTTGACGTTCTCAGGCCAGCCCTCGAGCTTGTCGAGGTCATCAAGGAGCTCCTGCGCGTAGTCAGTGATCTTGAGGTACCACTGGGAGAGCTCGCGCTTCTCGGGCACGGAGCCACAACGCCAGCACTTGCCGTCGACGACCTGCTCGTTGGCGAGGACCGTCTGGCACTTGGGGCACCAGTTCACCGGAGACGTGGCGCGATAGGCAAGGCCCTTCTCCCACATCTTGAGGAACATCCACTGGCCCCACTTGTAATACTCGGGATCACAGGTGCGGACGAGACGGTCATAGTCATAGGAGAAGCCCATGCGGCGCATGGTGGCGAGGGCGTTGTCCATGTTCTGGTACGTCCACTTGCCGGCCTGGGTGTTGTGCTTGATGGCCGCGTTCTCCGCGGGAAGGCCGAAGGCGTCGAAGCCAATGGGGTGAAGCACGTCGAAGCCGCGCATGCGAGCCTGGCGAGCCATGGCATCGCCGATGGTGTAGTTGCGGGCGTGGCCCATGTGAAGGTCGCCGGAAGGGTACGGGAACATCTCCAGCACGTACTTCTTGGGCTTACTCAGATCCTCGTCGGTCTTGTAGGTGCCCTCCTCGGCCCAGACGCGCTGCCACTTCTCCTCAATGGCCTGAGCGTCATAGGCGGGGAACTCGTGCCTATCATTAGTCTTCTCGTCGCACATCGTACGTGCCCTCCATGGATACAAGCGGATAACTGCTAAATAGTAGCAGCTTTACTGACAATAAGGAGATCGCAGAAAACGCCCGGTTATCCAAATGGTTACCCGGTGAGCAGATCATTCTCGGCTCGAGCACCACCACGTCTCCCCACAACGAAAAGGCGCCGCCCCTCTACCTCGAAGGACGGCGCCACAGGAACGATTCTACGTTGTCCTAGTTATAGGACACGGACTGGGTGCGGTCCTTGAGGACGACATCGTGAGCGCCACCCTCGACGATGGAAGTCGAGCTAACTAGCGTTAGTCGGGCCTTCTCCTGTAGCTCCTTGATGCTGTTGGCACCGCAGTTGCACATCGTGGACTTGATCTTGTAGGTGGTCATGCTGACGCCATCCTTCAGCGAACCGGCGTACGGCACGTAGGAGTCGACGCCCTCCTCGAAGGAAAGCTTCGCGGCGCCACCGAGGTCATAGCGCTGCCAGTTGCGGGCACGGGCGGAACCCTCGCCCCAGTACTCCTTCATGTACTGGCCGTTGACGTTCACGCGGTTGGTCGGGCTCTCGTCGAAGCGGGCGAAGTAGCGGCCGAGCATCATGAAGTCCGCGCCCATGGCGAGGGCGAGCGTCATGTGATAGTCATAGACGATGCCGCCGTCGGAGCAGACGGGAACGTAGATGCCGGTCTCCTCGAAGTACTCGTCACGAGCGCGGCAGACGTCGATGAGGGCAGTTGCCTGGCCACGGCCGATGCCCTTGGTCTCGCGGGTGATGCAGATGGAGCCGCCGCCGATACCGACCTTGATGAAGTCCGCGCCACACTCGGCGAGGTAGCGGAAACCCTCGGCGTCAACGACGTTACCGGCGCCGACGATGATGTCCTCGCCGTAGTTCTCGCGAATCCAGTCAATCGTGAGCTTCTGCCACTCGGAGAAGCCCTCGGAAGAGTCGATGCAGAGGGCATCGGCACCAGCCTCGAGAAGCAGAGGCACGCGGGTGGCGTAGTCACGGGTGTTGATGCCGGCGCCAACCATATAGCGCTTGTGAGCGTCAAGCAGCTCGTCCGGGTTGGACTTGTGGGAGTCATAGTCCTTGCGGAAGACGATGCCAACGAGGCAATCGTCGGCATTGACGATGGGAAGTGCGTTGAGCTTGTTGTCCCAAATGATGTCGTTGGCGACCTTGAGGGTCGTCTCCTCGGTGCCGACGATGAGCTGCTCGCGCGGGGTCATGAACGTGGCGACCTTGGCCTGGTGGTCATCGCGGGAGGGACGGTAGTCGCGGCTCGTGACGATACCAAGGAGCTTGCCATGGGGCGTGCCATCCTCGGTCACGGGCATGGTGGAGTGACCGGTCTGCTCCTTGAGGCGCATGACCTGCTCCATCGTCATCTCGGGCGTGAGCGTGGAGTCAGACACGACGACGCCGGCCTTGTAGTCCTTGACGGCCTTGACCATGGCGGCCTCGGCCTCGGGGGTCTGGGAGCCGTAGATGAAGCTCATGCCACCCTCGGTGGCGAGGGCGATACCCATGCGCTCGCCAGAAACGGCCTGCATGATGGAGGAGACCATGGGGATGTTCAGCGTGACCCTCGGCTCCTCGCCGGCCTTGTAGCGGCAGAGGGGCGTCTTAAGGGAGACGTTCGCCGGGATGTTCTCCGAAGAAGAATAGCCAGGTACGAGGAGGTACTCAGAGAAAGTGTGCGATTCGCCCTCGAAGAACGTTGCCATGTATGCTCTCCCAATCTGTCTATTGCCGCGGACGGGAACCCGCTGGCCGTATGCCGACTCATTCTTGACAATTGTAGCGTCTGATACCGATGGCTTGCTACCACTATCTAATTCAGGGGACCTAACCTTTTGGCAGGTCGCACAATGCCCGAACGTAAGTTGCCGCCTGCCGCGCAAATTGCCACAAGCCGAGCGCACGGACAAATGCTCGGTAAGCGCCGGGAACTCAAATATCCTGAAAAAGGGACTATCCCTTTTCAAGTCCTTTTGCAGGTCCACGCTGCCCGAGCGGACGGGCAGGCGTCGTAAGCGCAAGCATGCAGCGCATAACGAGAGCGTGACCACACGAACGCCCGGTTAGAGCGAACGCATGGCCACGCAATGAAGCAAAGTAGCAGGGGTTCTATGAATTCTCAGCAGCGTTGATCTGATCCATGGAGATGGAAACCGTGTGCTTGGTGGGAACCCACTCGACCTTCTTGAAGAGTGCCGCGATGCAGATGGGGATGTAGGTCATCATAAACAGCGGGAAAGTGAAGAGGTTCGTGAAGATGCGCCAGCGACGCTCCTTGCGGCAGATGATGTGCTTGCGCTCGGAGATCGTCGTGATGACGGCGAGGACGAAGAACGTCACGTACATCGAGCCGAAGGTCATCATGAGCGAGCCCACCGCCATGGAGAGCTCATTTTGTGTAGCGAGAAATCCGTGGCTCAGGCCACCGATGGCGAGATAGACCGTGTTTACGAAGGCGGAAATGAGCGTCAGGATGTTGCCCGGCGCGATGGTCATCAGCATGTCATAGGAACCGAAACGCTTCTTGCCGACGCCATGGAACAGGTCTCCAACATACGAGAAGAACACCTGGTAGAAGCCCTTGGTCCAACGCATACGCTGGGTCCAGGAGCTCTTGAAGTCAATCGGCTGCTCGTCATAGAACTCGGCCGGGGCGTACGCGATGCGGATGCCGTTGGCGGCGCAGAACGTCGAGAACTGGATGTCCTCCGTGAGGGTGTGGAAGTCCCAGCCGTTCATGCCCTGAATGATGCGCGAGGAGACCATCCATCCAGAGCCGGAGATGGCGCAGCCCGTACCACAGAGCATGCGCGAGTTGTTGAGGAACTTGGCCTCACGGAGGAACCACAGCGCATAGGCGGAGCTGATCCAGCTCGAGTCGAAGTTCTTGGAGTTGCGGTAGCTCGTAGCAACGAGGTAGCCCTGGTCAAAAACCTTGTTCATCTCCGTCACGTAGGTTGGCGACAGGAGGTTGTCCGCGTCGAAGACGAAGAAGGCCTCGTACTTACCGGGATACTCCTCGAGGATCCTGGCGAAGCCGTAGTCAAGGACCCAGCTCTTACCCTTGCGAGCGAGGTCGTTGCGCTCGTAGACGATGGCGCCGGCGCGCCTCGCCTCCTCCGCGGTGTTGTCGGTGCAGGCATCTGCCACCACGAAGGTGTCGATGAGCTCAGAAGGGTAGTCCTGAGCCTTGATCGAACGCACGAGGTTTGCGATGACGCTCTCCTCGTTATGCGCGGCGATGAAGAAGGCATAGCGATGGTTCTTCTTCGCCTCCGGCAGCTTGACCTCTCCGCGCCTCCACGTCACGAGGATGTAGACGAACTGGTAGAAGTACGCGAAGGTGAAGAAGCACCAAATGATGAAGTTGAAGACCACAATGGGCGTGATACCCAGACGATTGAGTTCCAAAACGGCCTCTCGCTCGAATTGAATGCTTATGCGACCATGGCCAAACGAGTGTTAGGCGCGCCCGAGGAGCATGGGGCAGATACCCTCCCCCGCCTCGGTACGGCCCATCGAACGACCTTCGAGCGATTCTAGTACAGCTGCGAGGTCATTAGGGAGTGTGTCGCGAAGCTCTACGGTCTCTCCGGACACGGGGTGTGCAAAAGAGACGCTCCACGAGTGCAGGAACTGCCTGGTGAGTCCAAGGTTCTGGGCAAGGTCGCCGCGTCCATAGAGCGGGTCGCCGATAACCTGATGGTTGATGTGACGCATATGAACGCGAATCTGGTGCGTGCGGCCGGTGTAGAGATGGCACTCGAGCAGCGTGTAGCCCTCGTCGCGACGGGCCGCCTCGAAACGCTCGAGGACGCGGAAGGTCGTGATCGCCTCGCGCGCGCCCGGCTCGTCAGAGACGGCCATGCGGATGCGATCGCGCGTGGAGCGCGCGATGCCCGTGTCGATGGTGCCCGAATTCGCGGCGACATAGCCCCAGACCAGCGTGACATAGCGGCGGTCGAGGGTCCTCAGGCGGATGAGGTCCTGAAGCGCCTTCTGAGTCGAATCGTCCTTGGCGGCGAGCATGAGACCGGAGGTGTCCATGTCAAGGCGGTGGACGATGCCGGGGCGGTCTTCGCCCTGAAGCGTCCCCAAGTGAGCCAGACCGCAGTGGGCGACGAGGGCGTTCGCGAGGGTGTCATCAACGTGACCGGGGCTCGGGTGGCAGACGAGGCCCGGCTGCTTGGAGAGCACGATGAGGTGCTCGTCCTCATAGCGAATGTCGAGGTCGATGTAGGGGTTGGGCGAGAGGCCTCCCTCGGGCACGAGGGGCTCGGGGTCATCAACCGTGGCGCGCACCCTGTCTCCGAGAAGGAGCTTCTCGCTCTTCGAGGTCGCCGGCGTGTCATTGATGGTGACGAGGCCCTGCTCCACGAGTTTTGAGCAGGCGGATCGAGAGGGCATCCCCTCGCCCGTCGCGAGGAACGCGTCTAGGCGGAAGCCATCAGACTCCGGCCCCACGAGAAGGTCGACTATGCGCTGCGCCATGCTAATTCTCCTCGCGCGTGTTCTCGGCATTCGACGCGGCGTTGGCGGCACCCGAGTCATCCCCCGCCTCGCGAGCGGCATCCCAACGCCAGGCGAGCACGAACGCGATGACCACGCCGCAGGTGACAAAGATATCGGCGACGTTAAAGACCGGGAAGTCGATGAAGGTCGTGCAGAAGAAGTCAGTCACGCGGCCAGCCGCCACGCGGTCGATGAGATTGCCCACTCCCCCGCCCGCAACGGCGCCAAGCGCGCAGACAAGCGAGACGGGCATCTCGTGCTCGCGGGCGACCCAGATGGCAAGACCCAGGCAGATGGCGACGGCGAGCACGACGAAGACCCAGGTTGAGCCAGAGCCGATCGAGAATGCCGCGCCCGTGTTCATGATGAGGGAGAAATCAAGCACGCCGGGAATGAAGGGCACGGGGCCGCCGGCCAGCGCCTCGCGCGCCCAGGCCTTGCTGACCTGGTCAAGCGCGACGGCGCAGGCGGCGACCCCTGCAAACGCAGCTATGCGGCGAGAGCCCGTCAAGGCTACTCCGCCTTCGTGGCGGCCCCCGCCACGGCCCCCCCGCCCCGGGGCGCGCCTCTGGCGGCGCCGAGCGGACGCCAGTTCCAGCAACGCGGGCACTTCTCGCCGTGAGCAGGAAGGACCTCGCAAGCGAGCTCGTCGCCAGAGGCGAGCTCGACCTCAGAGCAGACGAAGGCCTCGGCGAGGAGAGCCTCGGAGCCCTTGAGGAGCTCGTAGGACTCCGCCGGGAGCGTCAGGACGCAACGCGTGGCCTGGCTGGTCTTCTCGGTGACGACGCCAGAGGCGAGGGCGGCCTCGTTGGCCTTGGTGTAGGCACCACGAGCCTCAAGCATGGCGTTGTAGGCGGGCAGCAGGGCCTCGACCTCGTCGTGGGCAAGAGGAGCCGTCCACCAATCGAGGAGAGCGGCGAACTTCTGGCCGTCACGAGCGGAGGCCGGGAGGTGCTCCATGACTTCGTCGCAGGTGAACGACAGGATCGGCTGAAGATCGCGAAGGAGCATCTCGAGCAGGTAGTACCAGCAGGTCTGGGCGCTGCGGCGGGTCTTGGCGGAAGGAGCGTCACAGTACATGCGATCCTTCGTGGCATTCAGGTAGCCGTTGGAGAGCTCGGTGACGACGAAGTCATAGAGCGCGCGATAGACCTGGTAGAAGCGGTAGCCGGCGTAGGCCTCGCTGACCTTCTCGTGCATCTCGCAGGCGCGAGCCAACACGAGGCGGTCATACTCCTCCATCTCGGAGACCGGCACGAGGTCGCACTCGGGATCGAACTGGCCCTCGAGCTCGCCGAGGAGGAAGCGGAAGGTGTTGCGGAAGCGGCGGTAGGCGTCAGAGGTGCGCGCGAGGATCTCGTGGTCGACGGCGACGTCGTGGCTCGTGTCGGTGGAGGCGACCCAAAGGCGCAGGATGTCGGCTCCCATCTCATCACAGACCTTGTTCGGGTCGATGACGTTGCCGAGCGACTTGCTCATCTTGCGACCCTGGCCATCAAGCGTGAAGCCCTGGGAGACGACGGACTTGAACGGGGCGATGTCATTCGCGCCGAGCGAGGTCAAAAGCGAGCTCTGGAACCAGCCGCGGTGCTGGTCAGAACCCTCGAGGTACATGTCCGCCGGATACTGGAGCTCGTCACGGAACTCGCAGACGGCCTTCCAGGAAACGCCGGAGTCCCACCAAACGTCGAGGATGTCCTTGCCGGGCTTGAGGTGGTGACCGCCGCACTTGGGGCAGACGCAGGCATCGCCGAGGTAGGACTCGGGAGCGTCCGTGAACCAGGCGTCGGAGCCCTTCTCGTGGAAGAGCTTGATGACCGCGTCGAGCGTGGCGTCGTTCATGACGGTCTCGCCGCAGTCCTCGCAGGTAAAGCTCGGAATGGGCACGCCCCAGTTGCGCTGGCGGGAGATGCACCAGTCAGGCCTGCCCTCAACCATCGCGCCGATGCGGTTCTTGGCGTGCTCGGGGTACCATGCGACCTTGTTCTCGATGGTGTCGAGAGCCTCCTCGCGAAGGCCCGTCTTGTCCATGGAGATGAACCACTGGTCAGTGGCGCGGAAGAGCACGGGCTGGTGGCAGCGCCAGCAGTGCGGATAGCTGTGGTTGATGTCCTCGTGGAGGATCAGCATGCCGCGCTCGTCGAGCCAGGCGATAATCTTCGGGTTGGCTTCGTTGACCTCGAGACCAGACCACGGGCCGCCGGTGCCCATGGTGTCGCCAACGTAGAAGCGGCCGTCGTCGTCGACGGGCATGACCACGGGGATGCCGAACTTCTGGCCGGCGAGGTAGTCGTCGACGCCGTGGCCGGGGGCGGCGTGGACGATGCCGGTGCCGTCGTCGAGCGTGACGTAGTCGGCATAGATGAACTCGCCCTCGACGCCCTGGTCGCCAAAGATCGGCTGCTTGTACTTGTTGTGGCAGAGCTCGGTGCCCGTCATGCTCCAGGGCTCGCCGTCCTCGCCGAGGACGAGCTCGACGTCGCCATAGCCAAACTTGGCGCAGTCGCGCTCGACCAGGGACTGAGCCATGAGCTCAGCGTGGCCGCCGTAGATGACGGCGACGTAGGAGGCCTCCGGGTGCAGGATGACGGCGTCATCCGCGGGCAGAGTCCACGGGGTGGTGGTCCAGATGTCGACGAACAGCTTGCCCGCCCAGGCCTCGAGGCCGGCGGGGACAGTCGTCATCTCGAAGCGCACGAAGATGGCCGGGCTGACCTCGTCGCCGTACTCGATCTCCGCCTCAGCGAGGGCCGTGTGGCAGTGAGAGCACCAGTGGACGGGCTTGTGGCCGCGATAGACCATGCCCTTGTCGAACATCTTCTTGAAGACCTCGATGTCGGCGGCATCGTGCTGGTGGTAGAGGGTAAAGTAGGGATTGTCCCAGTCAGCGAGGACGCCAAGGCGACGGAAGCCGGCCTTCTGGAGCTCGATGTTCTCGACGGCGAACTCGTTGCACATCTCGCGAATCTCAGAGGTGGGCATCTCGTTGAACTTTGCGGTGCCGACCTTCTCCTCGACCTTGTGCTCGATGGGCTGGCCATGGCAGTCCCAGCCGGGAACGTAGGGAACGTCGCGGCCCATCATCGACCAGTAGCGGTTGATGATGTCCTTCGAGATCTTGTTCATGGCGTGACCGATGTGAATCGGGCCATTGGCGTACGGAGGGCCATCGTGCAGGACGAACTTGTCGTGGCCCTCGTTCTTCTTGCGCGCCAGCTCATAGACGTTGTTCTCGTTCCAAGCCTTGAGGCGCTCGGGCTCGCGGGCAGCGAGGCTCGCCCTCATCGGGAAGCTCGTGCTCGGGAGGTTCATCGTCTGCTTGTACTCGTTTGCCACCTGCAAAAACTCCTTTCGCGGGCATTTGCCCACATCAGCCAAGCGCCCGCGCGCGTTACATGCGCACGAAAAAAGCGCCCGCCCCGACCGCCGGGACGAAGCGCCTGGATACGGCTTGCGCCGTGACGTTTCGCTTAACCACCCAGCGGGCGAGGAACTCGCCTTACTCGGCTGGCCCGTCACGGGGACCATTCCGGCGACGCCTACTGGGAACAACGCTTGTGCGCGCCTGTTTGGGCCGCAGCTCCGGGGTGATTTTCGCTTGGGTGTGACTGCGGGCTCACACCGTCCCCGCTCGCTCTATGCCACAGTGACCAGGCTACTCTTCCCCATCACAGCTTTTCGAGGGGATATCTTAACACGTATTCGACGGGCAATGTGGCCCGCTTTAGGAAGTCGCGGAACCTTCTCCCGTCATGGCCGCATGCTCGGCCTTGACGGCCTCGATGAGGCGGACGAGGGGCCAGGTGCGGTTCTCATGCGTGAGGGCGGCCTTGGCACCCACGACGCAATCCTCCTCGCGGCAGCGCGCGCAGAACTCCTCCACCTGGGGCTGGGTGAGGCCGTAAAGGAGAACGAACTCCCCTGCCGGCATCGGACCCGCATAGGGCACGGGGCGCGGCCTCATCGCCGGGAGGCGGGCGAAGGCTCCCGCAGGGTCACCGAGACGTTCAGGCATGGCCGTGCGGCAGACGAGGCCCATCTCGCGAAGCACGGAGCGCACGGCCGCGCCACGCTCCGAATCAGGGCCAAGCCCCCAAAGCACGGCGCAAGGCACCGGCCCCGAGGGCTTGGACTTGGATGAGCTCTTTTTGCTCTTGCCCGGCATTAGCCGAAGTAGCGCTCGAGCAGGCCCTTGAGGGCCTTGCCGTGACGAGCCTCGTCACGAGCCATCTCGTGGACGGTGTCGTGAATGGCGTCAAGGCCGTTCTTCTTGGCGCAGGAGGCAAGCTCGAACTTGCCCTGCGTGGCGCCGAACTCGCAGTCAACGCGCCAAGCGAGGTTGTCCTTCGTGGTGGCCTTCATGTTCGGCTCAAGCTCGGTACCGAGAAGCTCGGCGAACTTGGCGGCGTGCTCGGCCTCCTCGTAGGCGGCCTTCTCCCAGTAGAGACCGACCTCAGGGTAGCCCTCGCGGTGAGCGATGCGGGCCATGCAGAGGTACATGCCGACCTCAGAGCACTCGCCAGTGAAGTTAGCCTTCAGCTGCTCGAGGATGTAGGCCTTGTCCTCGTCAGAGATCTCGGGGTTGTCCTTGACGGTCTTGTCATAGATGCCGTACTCGTGCTCGGCGGCGAGGGTGAGCTCACCCTCGACCTTCTCGAAGGCGCTGGCCGGAGCGTGGCAGACCGGGCACTCCGCGGGCGGCTCGGCGCCCTCGTAGATGTAACCGCAGACCTTGCAAACCCACTTATCCATATGATCCTCCTTTGTTGTGGCGGCGCTCCCAGGCGTCGCCATCCTCTCCTATGCATGACGGCCATTGCTGACCGAGATGTCTAAGCCTCGCTCACCTGGAACGACGCAATCTCATGCGCCTTCTGGCAAGCAGGACACAAGCCGTCGAACTGAAGCTCGTGTCCACTCACAGTGTACCCAGACACGGCAGACGCCCTCTCGTCGAGAAGTGCCGGATCGTCAATGGGGGGCATTATCACGTCATCCACCCTGCCGCATTCGACGCAGTGAACGTGATAATGCGGAAAGGTCTGGTGGTCGAAGTGATCCGCGCCGTTGTTGATCCTGACGCGCAACACCACTCCCTCATCCGAGAGCTTCGAAAGGGCGCGAAAGACCGTTGCCCTACTGATGGAAGGATGCGTGACGTGAACGGCCTCATAGACCTGATCCGCCGTGGGGTGATTAGCAAGCCCAACAAGCGCGTCATGAATGATGGCCTTCTGGACCGTATTCCTTGCTGCCATGTCCCTCCTTCCTTATGTGAGCTAATTAGTAGTATATCCAATTGCGACTGAATATCAATAAGTATTTTATACTAATTAGTTAGCCTCAGTTGATACTTTCCGGGCACCAGCTATTCCTAAGGCTCGGCTGATCCGGCGCTGGATGGGAGTGAGAAGTACGGTGTCAAGAACGGACGCCGCACACCATGAGAGTACATATGAGGCAAAGGTCGCCGTCAGCCAGAGGCACACACGTGCGGCACCATCAAAAGCCGAAAGATCGATACGACCAAAAACAAGTAGGACAGCAGCGGCTTGAAAGAGGTAGATCGAATAGCTGCGGCGACTCGTCCATTCTGTGAAACGAGTAGCGAGAGAACCCCTTACGTGGACCCTCGCCGCAAGCACGAACGCTCCCACCGTGGAGAAAACCCAAAGATGGCTGGGATTGGAGCGCTCGAAGCCGAACTGCGCGAGGAGGGCGTCGCCAACCCAGAAGAGAAGACCAAGCAGAAGAGCGCGATTACGGGCTTCGCCTGACGCGACCGGCCCGAGGCGACGGAGCGCATACCCCATGCAGAAGAAGAGAGGGTATCCAAAGAGCGGCTCCATGCGCGCTGGCATGAGGTGAAGCAGTACCGAGGAGAGATCAGTCGCCCAGGTCACGCCAAACGTTGGAAGCGAGGCGACCAAATCGCAGGCGACGCCCCAGAGGGAAAGTGCCGTGACGACCTTGACGAGCAGCCTGAGCTGAGAGTCGCTCAGAGCCTCAAGCATGACGAACAGGAACGGGGCGCCCAGGAGCATCGGCATGAGAACGGGGACGAACCACCACGCGCCAGAGATGATGCTCGACGCGAAAGCGAGGTAGCCCGCAGGAGAAACGGCGGAGGAAGCGTCCCCGTCAAGCCCCAGAGCGCCCAGATAGCCAAACCTCGCCGCAAAGGCATAGGCCACGACGGAATAGACGATGATAGGTGCGACGACGGTCACGAACTTGCCAAGGTAATAGTCGCGAAGCGTTCCCTTAAGCGGCCGGATTGCGAAATAGCCCGAGAGGACGAAGAACACCGGATCACAGAGAAGGAAGAGCTTCGCGAGACCCTCGGTGACATCGGCGCCGCACACGGCCCCGAGATACGGGACGGCATGAACCGCGACGACGGCAAACATCGCCACGGACCTAAGGAGATCGAGCCCCACATCCCTCTCGCCTGCGTCTGCTCCCACGTCGCCTCCCTCATGCCTCTCGATCGATCCTGCCAAATATCACCCGGATCCCATCTTAAATGACATGCCGGACGTTAAAAACACAAGGGCTCCTCGGCGCATTGCCGGGGAGCCCTGACACCTATTCCTGGGTCTTAGGAAGCGTAGGCGCGAAACCGTCGTCACGCGTGAAGATGTTCATGAACTCCTCGCCCGTGATCGTCTCTTTCTTCTGGAGATAGTGGGCGATCTCATGCAATTTGAAGCGATGAGCTTTAAGCGTATTGAGGGCGGTCTGGTGGCCCTCCTCGACCAGGCGCTGGACCTCCGCGTCGATCTGCTGCGCGGTTCCCTCAGAGCAGGTAAGCTCCGCGCCACCGCCCAGGTAACGGTTGCGCTGCTGGCCGAGAGCGACCATGCCGAACTTGTCGCTCATACCGAGCTGGGTGACCATGGCGCGGGCGATGGAGGTCGCCTTCTCGATATCGTTGCTGGCACCACTCGTCATCTCGCCGAAGATGATCTCCTCGGCGGCACGGCCTCCGCATAGGACGGCGATCTTGTTCTTGGCCTCCTGGCGGGTCGTGAGGAAGTGCTCGTCCTCCTCGACCTGCATGGTAAAGCCGAGGGCACCGGAAGTACGCGGAACGATGGTTATCTTGGAGACGGGAGCGGAGCCCTTCTGAGCCGCAGCAACGATGGCGTGACCCGTCTCGTGGTAGGCGACGACCTCCTTCTCGTGCTCGGAGAGAACGGTCGACTTCTTCTTCTCACCAGCGATGACGACGTCGACCGACTCGACGAGGTCTTCCTGAGTCACGCGCTTGCGACCAAAGCGAACGGCGCGCAGGGCGGACTCGTTGATGATATTTGCGAGGTCAGCGCCAGAGGCACCAGGCGTCGAGCGAGCGATGACGCCAAGGTCGATGCCCTTCTCCATCTTCACGTCGTTCGCGTGAATGCGAAGGATGGCCTCGCGACCGGCGAGGTCGGGGAGCTCGACGGGGATGCGTCGGTCGAAGCGGCCGGGACGCAGGAGCGCCTGGTCGAGGGACTCAGGGCGGTTCGTCGCGGCAAGAACCACGATGCCCTTCTGGTTATCGAAGCCGTCCATCTCGGAAAGGAGCTGGTTCAGGGTCTGCTCGCGCTCGTCGTTGGAGTTGAGGGAGCCGTCGCGCTTCTTGCCCACGGCGTCGATCTCGTCGATGAAGATGATGCAGGGAGCCTTCTCCTTTGCCTGCTTGAACAGGTCGCGGACCTTCGCGGCGCCACGGCCGACGAACATCTCGACGAACTCAGAACCGGCGATCTGGAAGAACGGAACGCCAGCCTCACCAGCGACGGCCTTTGCGAGCAGCGTCTTGCCCGTGCCCGGAGGGCCGACGAGAAGCGCACCGCGCGGACAGCGAGCGCCAATCTCGGTGTACTTGCCGGGGTTCTTGAGGAAGCTGACGATCTCCTGGAGCGACTCCTTGGCCTCGTCCTGGCCGGCGACGTCCGCGAACTTGACGCCCGTCTCGGTGCCCTTGACCTCCTTGGCGTGGCTCTTGCCAAGCCCGCCGCCCATGCCGAAGCCGCCACCACCGAAGTTCATGGACGGACCGTCATCGCCCATCATCTTTTTCATGCGGCGGTTAAGCCAGATACCGCCAATGACCGCCAGAAGCACCGGCAGGCCATAGACAAGCAGCATGTACATCCAGAGCCCGGAGTTCTGGTCCGCAATCTGGGCCGAATAGGTGACGTTGTGCTTGTTCAGGCGCTCGGAGAGCGTGTCATCATTGGGCCACATGGTGGCTCGATAGGTGACGTTCTCCTCGCCCTTGCTCGTGAACGTGATTTTGCCGCTGCCGGTGTCGAGGCTGACCTCGTCAACCTTGTTGTCATCAACCATATCGATGAACTCGCTGTACGAGACCTCACGCACCTGGGCGCGCTCGAGGCTTGGGTACACCACCGATTGCAACGCGACGATCGCCGCGATGGCGATGATCGCGTACAAGATCATCGATTGGCGCTTTTTCTTGTCGTTCATTGTCCGTCCTTGGCTCCGACTTTAGATGGAGTCAAGGATACCCAAGCGGACGTTCCCAAAAACAGACATCCGAACGATTACTGAAAAGCTAGGCAGCGTCACCGCGTTCAGGCAGCTCGCCGTTTCGGTAAGCATCGAGAAGGGCCGTCAGGTCATCGATTTGGGCACGGATGTGAGCGCCCGTATCCGTGTCCGCGACCTTCAGCGGGCGAGGATTCACCTCGAGCTGGTCGTCATCCGAATAGATGTCGCCACGATCTGCCACGACGTCGCCAATCTCGTCATATGGGCGGTGCGCCTTGATCCTCATACCATTCGCGTCAACGATGAGCGTATAGCCAGCGATACCCGTCTTCGAGTGGTAGGCACGGCAGAAGCCGCCGTCGATGACGAGACGCTTGCCGGCGCCGCGGATCGGGGTCTCTCCGGAGGCCTTCGACACGGGCGTGTGGCCGTTGATGATGTGACCGCCCTCGCCATAGAGGCCAAACTCCTCGAGCACGTGCTGACAGACATCGGGCCTGCAAGCGAGCACGAAGTAGGGATCCTGGTCCTCCGCCCACGTCGAGCGGTCCTTCACGAAGGTGCGCTCGAAAGTCTTCACCTTGCGGCCAGCGAGCGGGCTCGAGAGACCACACCACATGTACCACATCCAGTCGAGCGTCTCCTCGGAGTGATCGTGCCAGGCACGGCGAGCGATGCGGTCGCACGCGTCGAGGTACGCACGACCGGCGATGTGGCGGTCCCCCACCCTGATTGGCCGGAAGCTGCCGTCCTTGCGCATGGGAACGCAGCCGTGAAAGAGGAGGTTGCCGTTGTAGGCAAGGTAGACAGAGCCATGCTCATAAAGGAAGTCAACGTGGCGGCGGAGGCGGCGACTGTTCGTGAAGCTGTCCACGAGGCTCGTGACGACGCGTTGCTCGTCCTCCGTTAGCTCGTAAGGATGCTTCAGGTCGAGCGTTGGGAAGTCCCTCGTAGTGAGCTCGTACTCGTGCCCGCCGATACGGACCATGCCCCTCTCGGCGTTCACATGCTCGAGAAGGAGCCTATCCCCCATGTCAAACTCGGGACGACGAGCAATCACCTGTCCCATGAGCTTGAACATGATGACGGAGATGGCCTTCTCGATGGGACTCAGTGACTCGCCGTCGCGATAGGTCTTCTCAGCAAAGAGCGCAAGCTCACGGAGCTGGATGCCGTAAGATCCCTCGAGGATATCAAGGGTGTCATAGTGGACGTTGTTGCGCACGACGGTTGCCACGCACACGGCGGAGCCGGCGGCGGCACCCATCCAGCAGATATCGTGGTTACCCCACTGGATATCGAGCGAGTGGTAGCGCATGAGGCGGTCCACGATGGCGTCGCCGTGGGCACCGCGGTCATAGATGTCTCCCACGACATGCACATGATCGACGGCAAGGCGTTTGATGAGCGACGCCAGGCTGCGAATGAAGTGCCCGGCGCTTCCCGTCTCGATGATCGACTCGATAATGCGCCCGTGATAGGCGGCGCGATCGGCCTGCTCACCGGGGCTCGCGTGGAGGAGCTCGTCGATGATGTAGGCGTATGCCACCGGCATCGCCTTACGCACCTTTGAGCGAGTGTAGGCGTCAGACAGGTAACGGGCGAGCTCGATAAGCATGCCGAGAGAAGCTCTATACCAGGAAGGCGTGTCCTGCTTCGTCTCTATGACGCGTCTGAGCTTCTCATCGGGATAGTAGACGAGCGTGCAGAGCTCTGCCTGCTCGCTCGGGGTGAGGCGATGGCGAAATACTGCGCGAACACGCTCGCGAATAACGCCGGAGCAGTTGTTGATGATATGGTCGAACTGCTCGAAATCACCATGGACGTCCGAGATGAAATGCTCAGTCGCCTTGGGCAGGTTGAGGATTGCCTCGAGGTTGATGACCTCGGTGAAAACGGCTTGACAGGTAGGGAACTTCTCAGAGAGAAGCGTCAGGTACTTGATCTGCTGCTCTGTGGCAAAGCGCTGCGGCACGGCGCACCCCCCGCGGTCGATGGACGTCCCGCCATGGTATGACGCGTGCGCTGTTTTTAACGCACTGTTCCAGGATGCACATAGATTGACCACGATTTACTGGTCAACTTACTATAGGAAATGAGCGAGGCCTAGTTGTGAACGACCACCACGTCACCGACCTGAGTTACGGAATAGAGGTCAGCGGCCTTATCGGATGGCAGGTTGATGCACCCATGGCTGCCGGCGTACTGATAGATGGTGCCGCCAAAGCTTCCACGCCAGCTCGCGTCATGGAAAGCCCAGAGGTTGTCGATAAAGGGCATCCAGTACTTCACGTGGCTGATGTAAGACGGCTGCTTCGTCGCAGGATCGATGGCGCCGCGGAGCTCGACATCTCCGGATGCGCGATTGCCGTTGAGCGTGAAGACTCCCGTGGGCGTGTCATGACCCTTGGAGTGGTCACCGGTGACGCAGTCAGACTCCCAGATGACCGCGCCCGAGTCGTCGTACATGCGAACATGCTGCTCGATAAGGTCAACATCGATGTAACGATTGCCCCAATCCCTGCGACCCGCATCAGGAACGGCGTTGGCCTCGTGCTTCGTGGGGACCGCGATGGGATCCGTAGAGCCGGCCTCGACTGCCTGCTGGAGCATGGGCGCCAGAGCCTCCTCGTCAATGGTCCAGCCATAGAGGTTATCCCAGTGACCCGTGCCGGCCGGAACGGTGACCTGCTTGCCGTCAGGGCGCGTGTAGGTACGCTCCGCGCCGCGGGTGTCATACAGGACGCAGAAATTGGTCTTCAGCCACTCGTTCAGCTTGTTGGCGTCAATCGTGGCGTTGAGCTGGTCATCCAGCGCGATCCAGTTCGAGATCTGGGCACGGGTGACCTCGCCGGCTTGCATACCGTTGAGCGTAAGCGGGATGTCCGCCTTTATGAAGCGATTCGCGTTCTGGGCGGCGGTGCCCAGACTCGGCTCGTCCTGCGTGACCTTAGCCTGGACGAGGCAAGAATCATCGAGCGCGATGCTCGCGGGCAAGCTCATGACATCCGTCGAGACCTTCTTGACGGTGGCGTCCATGTCGATGGCGGTGCCAACCACCTCGGGCACGACCTCGTACTGCTGCGTCTGCTCCGAGAAGCCAATCGTGGCATCCGCTGGCTGGGTCGCCGTCTTGTTAACCTCGTCGACGAGGGGCGACAGCAGCGCCTCGAGCTTACCCGCATCGATGGAGGCACCCGTCGTAGGCTTGATGTCACGAGGGGTAAGGATGCGCAGGGGCCATTCCCAGGCATGCTGCTGCGAGACGATATCCCTGATATAGGCGCCCTGGTCAAATGTCAGGCTAACGTCGCTCCCGGAAAGGTCAAGGTCAATGCCATCGCCCTTGACCTTCGCCTTATAGGTAGATGCCTTGGTGGCGAACTCCGCGCTTACGTCACTCGCGAGCCTGAGCGAGACGTCGGTACCATCGAGCGTTGTGTTGGGCATGAACAGAAATGAAAACGCAAGAACACCAGCAAGGTAGACGACGAGGGGGACGCCGGCGATCACGGCGAGGACGATGAGCGCGACCTTGCCCTTGTGACCTTCCGGCTTCTCAGGGACGGCGGCGTGCTTCCCCATACTGGGCTTCGATTCTTTCCGCATTGAGGCTATCCGTCTTCCCCGGCCTACACAGCCGCTTGCTTCCCGACTCACAGTATGCTGTATCGTAGCGTATGGAGAAGACAATGGCTCCCGCCATTTGGCTTCCATGTCCTTGGTTTAACAGATAGCGACATTTGTTCCAATACGGGCGGGCATCGAGCCGCCGCGCCTCCGTCCGCGGGACCATAGCAAAGGGATAAGAGCATGGGCATCATTCGCATCGACTCCGCAAGCGACCCGCGCCTTGACGTCTACGCGCGTCTTACTGATCGCCAGCTCAGGAGCCGACTCGAGTCCACCTCGGGTGTGCTCGTCGCTGAGAGCGAGAAGGTCGTTCGGCTCGCGATCGCACAGGGGCTCGAGCCCTTCTCCCTCTTGCTCGAAGAGAGGCAAGTCGAGACGCAGGCGGACCTTGTGAGGCTCGTCGAGGGCATGGCGGGCGCCGAGGTCCTCGAGCATGCCGGCCATCTCGAGATAAGGCCGGTCTGCGACCTCCCCGTCTATGTTCTCCCCCATGAGGAGATATCCAAACTCGTGGGCTACAACGTGACGCGTGGCGTCCTCTGCGCCATGCGCCGCCCCTCTGAGCTGGGTGCAGCCGAGCTCCTCGCCTCCATGCCCGGAGCTCGCCGCGTTGCCGTTCTTGAAGGCGTGACCGACGCCACGAACGTCGGCGCCGCCATGAGGAGCGCGGCAGCACTTGGCGTAGACGCGGTACTCCTCACCCCCACTTGCTGCGACCCACTCGTGAGGCGCGCCGTCCGCGTGAGCATGGGAACCGTGTTCCAGGTTCCATGGGCACGCTTTGGCGCCTGGCCCAGCGCAGGCGCTGCGGACGAGGACGGCATGGCGCTCCTCCGCAGGCTCGGCTTCAAGACTGCGGCGCTCGCCCTGCGCGAAGATTCCTATTCGCTTGGGGACCCTGAGCTTTACGGCATCGAGAAACTCGCGATGCTCTTCGGCACCGAAGGTGACGGCCTGGCATCCGAGACAATCAAGGCGTGCGACCTCACCGTTCGCATCCCCATGCAGCACGGCGTGGACTCCCTAAACGTCGCCGCTGCAACCGCCGTCGCGTTCTGGGACCTCTGCAGATAAGCGGCGGTGCGCGCCCCATAATCAAAGGCAAGCAGCCAGCAGGACAGGACTCGCTAAAAAACGGGACCCGCCCACATGGACGGGTCCCGCAAACGTCAAATGACACATCGAGCGAACGTTGCCTAGTTGAACTTCATCAGCTTCGAGGCGATGCGATAGATGCCTAGCGTGAACTTCTCTCCGGCCTTCGTGGGGAGGTTCGTCGCGATGCCCACGACACCCATTCTCGCGCGGCGGTACATGCGCTTGTCATAGTGCTTGAGGTGCACCCAGAGCTTGTCGCAGTTCTCCATGGCGTCCGGAGCATCGCTCAGGCGAGAGAATATCGAGCACACGGCCATCATCAGGGTGAAGTAGCCAATCATGTAGTTGCGGAGCTTGGTGCTCTCGACTTCGTCGTAGAGGTGATACGCGTCCATCATGATGCGCGTGATGCGCAGCTGCTGATCGATGCGGCTGATCATGACCTTCTCGTTAACGGACTGGTCGTCGCGACCAATGAAGTAACGATAGAGGTCGACGTCAAGGTAATAGAGCGTCTTGCAACGCGGTAGCGGCACGTAGGCATAGATGTTGTCCACATAGAAGGTGTGGGCGGGCATCGGGATACCACCGTCACGAAGGACGTCGGTGCGATAGCACAGCGAGTGCATAAGCAGGTTCTGGGCCATGTTGAAGTGGCCGATCTTGTCCCAGGTGATCACCTTGCCACGCTTAAGCGCGTACCTGAAATCGACAACGTTGTGCGTATTGTCCTCGACGTGCTCGTAGACGTAGTTGGTGATGACAAGGTCCACGCGCATGTCGCGCCACTCGAAGTCGCGAAGCGTCGAAAGGAGCTTCGAGAGGGCATCCTCGTCAAGCCAGTCATCCGAGTCAACGATCTTGAAGTAGAGGCCCTCGGCGTTCTCGAGCGCGGCAAGGACGGCCATGCCGTGACCGCCGTTCTCCTGATGGACGGCCTTGATGATGCTGGGATGGCGGTTCTGCCACTCAAGGGCCTTCTCGTACGTGTTGTCCTTGGTGGAGCCATCGTCAACGACGACAATCTGCACGTCATCGGCGTAGTCGCTGCCCTCGAGAATCGAGGTGATGCAGTGATCCATGTACTCGGCCGAGTTATAGCACGGGATGCCGAAGGTTATGGTCTTACCCTTTGCCATACGAGAAATCTCCTGGTTGCCCTCTGCCTTAGCAAGGCATTGTCTACACGGATGAGAACGCCGGCGCCGCACGGACGCCGGCAATCCTCCAAAAGAACGAACTAGTTGTGAGCCGCCACGAGCTCGTCAGACAGGTCGAGCGCGCTGGCGACGACGCCGTCCATGTCATAGTAGCGGTACTCGGCGAGTCGACCCACCGGGTGGAAGTTCGTGAGACGGCTCACACGGTCGAGATAGCGCTGGTAAAGCGCCTTGTTCTCGTCTTCGAGAATGGCGTAATAGGGAGTCTCGCCGCTCTCGGGCGTATAGGCCTTCGAGTACTCCTTCATGATCGTCGTCTTGCCCGGGACGACCTGACCCGTCATGTTCTTGAACTCGGTGATACGGGTGAAGTCCTCCGTCGTGGTGTAGTTGACGGTGCCCACGGGCTGGAACTGATCCTCGTCGAGGGTCTCGAACACCATGTCGAGCGTACGATACGGAAGGGCACCAAGGTCGAGACCGAAGAGCTCGTCGAGTGGGCCGGTGTAGACGATCTCGCCGCCGTAGGGCTTGCCACAGACCTTCGCGTAATCCTCGTCGATCGTGAGGATGTCGCGCACGTCGACGCCGAGGAAGACGTCGATGAGGTCATGGTCGAGCAGGCGCTCGAAGAGCTTGGTGTAGCCCTCCGCCGGCATGCCCTGGTGCGCGACGCGCGGGAAGTAGCGCTCGTCATCGCCGACGAAGACCGGCACGCGGCCGGTGACGGAGGGGTCGACCTGGTCGGGCGTGGTGCCCCACTGCTTCATCGTGTAGTAGAGGAAGACGTTCTTGTAGACGTAATCCGCGACCTCCTGGAGATCCGGATCGTTCTTCTCGCGGAGCTCGAGGATGGGGACCTTCTTGTTCTCGCCGAAGGTCTCGACGAGCTTCTGATAGAGGGCCTCGCCGCGCTCCTCGCCAAAGGCGAGCTTCAGGCTCTTGTGGTTGAAGGGAACCGGCATGAGCGTGCCGTGGATGTTGGCGAGCACCTTGTGCTGGTAGTCCGTCCACTCGGTGAAGCGAGAAAGGAACTGGTGGACACGCTCGTCCTGCGTGTGATAGATGTGCGGACCATACTTGTGAACAAGAATGCCAGCCTCGTCCTCGTAGTCATACGCGTTACCAGCGATGTGGTCGCGGCGCTCGATGACGGCGACGCGGAAGCCACAGGCCTCCGCAAGACGGCGAGCACAGACCGAACCCGCATAGCCAGCTCCGACGACGATCATGTCGTAGCTGTCGGCAGAAAAACCAGCGGGAAGCCCGTTTGCGATACCCATTCATGTCCTCTCGACAAACTTGCGGTTCAAACGTGACGCACGCCATCGTTCTAGGGCGATAGCGTGCGTCCAATCTGCATGTCATTCTATAGCAGACAACCTTATAATGACTATCGTGTCATCCATTGCCAGCAAAACGCCAAAAAAGGAGCGAACGTGAGCGATTTCCTAGATCGTATGAAGACTGCTGCAAAGGCTGAGAAGAAGACCATCGTCCTTCCTGAGGGCGAGGACCCGCGCACCATCGAGGCCGCCAAGAAGATCGTCGAGGAGGGCCTCGCTAACCTCGTCATCCTCGGCAACCCGGACGAGATCCAGGTTGAGGGTGTCACCGTCATCGACCCCCGCACCGCCGAGCGCAAGCAGGCCTACGCCGAGAAGTTCGCCGAGCTCCGCGCCAAGAAGGGCGTCACTCTTCCCGAGGCCCTCGAGCAGATGAACGACGCCACCTACTTTGGCACCATGATGGTCAAGATGGGCGACGCTGACGGCCTGGTCTCCGGTGCCTGCCACTCCACCGCCAACACCCTGCGTCCCGCCCTGCAGATCCTGAAGACCGCCCCGGGCACCAAGCTCGTCTCCGCATTCTTCATCATGTGCACCAAGACCGAGCAGTACGGCGCCGATGGCACCCTCCTCTTCGCCGACTGTGGCCTGAACATCAACCCCAACGCCGACGAGCTCTCCGAGATCGCCCTTGCCTCCGCCGAGTCCTGGGAGGCCTTCATGCCCGGCGTCGAGCCCAAGGTCGCCATGCTCTCCTTCTCCACGATGGGCTCCGCCAAGGGCGACGTTCCCACCAAGGTCCAGGAGGCCGTCAAGCTCGCCAACGAGAAGAACCCCGAGCTCGCCCTCGACGGCGACCTGCAGCTCGACGCCGCCCTCGTCCAGAGCGTCGCTGACCTCAAGGCTCCGAGCTCCACTGTCGCCGGCAACGCCAACATCCTCGTCTTCCCGGACCTCGAGGCTGGCAACATCGGTTACAAGCTCGTCCAGCGTTTCGGTGGCGCCGAGGCCTACGGCCCGATTCTCCAGGGCATCGCCAAGCCGGTAAACGACCTGTCCCGCGGCTGCTCCGCTGACGACATCGTGGGCGTCGTCGCTATCACCGCTGTCCAGGCCCAGATGGCCGAGTAACAGGGCATCACATATCGCATGCCAACGGGGCGCTCGCATTCACTGCGGGCGCCCCGTTTCTTCATGCATCCTGACCAAACTCAGCAAGACGACGGGCTTAGATGGAGCGGCGCGAAAAGGCGAAAAGGCGACGCATGCGGAACGTCAAGCCATACGAGGCAGCCCGCGACTAGGCGATGTGATGCGGACCCGCGTTGAGGACAGCCGCATCAAGCTCCGGATAGCGCTTGCACATGTGGTTCTCGAACATCGACGCGAGCTTCTCCGCCGCCTCGTCATAGGCCTCGCCCGTCGCCCAGGTGTTGCGCGGGTTGAGCACCATGGGACTCACACCCGGGCACTCGACCGGGATGTTGAGGTTGAGGCGATCGTCATGCTCGTAGCCCGCGTTGTCGAGGTCACCCGAGAGCGCTGCCGCCACGAGCGAGCGCGTCACGGCGAGGCTGATGCGATGGCCCGTGCCATAGGCGCCACCCTGCCAGCCCGTGTTCACGAGGTACACGCGAGCGCGTGTCTTGTCGATGCGCGATCCCAGCATGTCCGCGTAGACGCTGGGCGCGAGCGGCATGAACGGCTCGCCGAAAAGCGCGGAGAACGTGGGCTGGGGCTCGACGACGCCCTCCTCCGTACCGGCGACCTTCGAGGTGAAGCCGGCCATGAAGTGGTACATGGCAGCCTCGCGGGAGAGGCGCGAGATCGGCGGCAGGACGCCGAAGGCGTCACACGTGAGGAACAGGACCACGCTCGGAACGCCACCACGCCCGTCGAGCTTGACGCTCTTGATGTACTCCACGGGATACGCGACGCGCGTGTTCTGGGTGCGTGAGACGTCCGTGTAATCCGGCTCGCGGCTCTCCGGGTCGAGAATGACGTTCTCGCAGACGGCACCGAAGCGAATCGCCTGATAGATGTCAGGCTCGGCGATGGGACTCAGGTCGATGGCCTTGGCGTAGCAACCCCCCTCGATGTTGAAGATGCCATGCTCTGACCAACCGTGCTCGTCATCACCGATGAGCAGGCGGTTGGGGTCTGCGGAGAGCGTCGTCTTGCCGGTGCCGGAAAGACCAAAGAGGACGGCGGTTTGGCCGGTCTGCGGGTCGATGTTGGCCGAGCAGTGCATGGATAGCACGTCGTCCTCGACCGGGAGCAAGTAGTTCATGTAGGAGAAGATCGCCTTCTTGATCTCTCCGGAATAGCCGGTACCGGCTAACACGATTCCACCCCGGGCGGGGGCAAGGGTGAATCTATACGG
>OBVA01000238.1_pt1 | contig 26862 bp, 18 predicted proteins | sample 1495021 | NCBI WGS metagenome assembly OBVA01 (sample SAMEA2579965, study PRJEB22360) | human gut metagenome | biome: human gut; feature: human-associated habitat; material: faeces | place: Denmark | collected 2008/2010
GGGCCATGGCGGCCGGAGTAGGTTCCCCCGCATTCGCGGTTGGGTTCAAAGGTGAAGGTTTCCGTCATGCGGCCGTAGGGTCCCATGCCGGTGGGGCAGATGGACTGGGCATGATCCATCATTTTGTCCAGCACATCGTCTTCCGTGCGCGCCGGAGTTTTGCTGGCCAGCGCCAGGAACAGGCACATGTGGGAGCCGCCCATGCTGACGCCTGTTCCCCGGTAGCCCGGGTGAATGCCGTGGCCGGTGACGAAGTCCCCGTAAAGGACTTCGTTTTTCATGCGTTGCACGCCGTTGCGGATGGCTGGGAGAACGGAGTTGTCCCGGTAGCGCAGCCAGTATTCACACAGGAAAATACCTGCGGATGCCTGGGGGACGGCCCACCAGCACTGGGAGCCGGAGAAGGCGATGTAGTGCGCCGCCTTTTTAATGACGGGGTCATATTTAGGGTTGCCCGTGGCCATCAGGGCCAGCCCGGCCCAGCCCGTATCATAATGGTTGCCGCAGTAGCCGCCCGGACGTTCCCAGGACCCGTCCTCGCGCTGCTGGGCCGCCAGCCAGTCACTCATCATGTGGACAAGCGCCGCGCTCTTGGCGCAGTTTTTGGGGAAGCCGAGGGCATAGGAGCCCAGCTGGGGTATTTTAAAGGTGACGTTTTTTACGTATTTCTTCACGGCGTCCGGCAGAGTGGAGGAGCCTCCCACCTGTACGGTCACGCCAACGGAGGCAGACCACCTGGGGGTTCCTGTCCCTTTGAGTTTCCAGTCTCCCCTGGGGATGTCAAAAACCAGGGAAGAGACAGCGTGGGCCTGCCATACGCTGCTTTTGGGGTCATACTTGGCCTCCCCGTAACCTACGGTGTATTGCAGGGCCCGGGTCAGCGGAACGGTTCCGCCGGGACCTTCCAGCCTCAGTCCAGACCATTCAAAACCGTCGCTGCCAATGCCGTTGCCGCCGTCATCCACGCGCAGGCGCACCTGCTGGCCGCCCTTTACCGGAATGGAAAGGGAGACGGGCTTTTGGGCCCGTTCCTCCCGTAAGACTTCTTTCCAGAGAGGCTGGATGCCCTGGATTTTTTCCACGCTTTCCGCGGGAATAATATTCAGGGTTATTTTTCCGGCCCCTTCCGCCTTGTCCACCAGGAGGCCCGCGTGCATGTCCAGGCCGCGCCTGTTTTGGTGCTGATAAGGGCCGTAAAGCACGTCCAGGCTTTGAGACGTCTTGAAGGGGTGGCCGTCAATGCCCAGGATCAGGTCTCCTTCCTTGACGTATTTTTCAGCGGGGGAACCCTCAATCACCTGGGTGACCGTGTAGAGGTTCGCCACGGGCTCCCCGTTGGGATCCAGCATGGTTTTGGGGAAGAAGCCGCGGAAGTTCGTGTCCGGCCAGGAGGCGTCCAAACCGCGGGCTCGGAATCCCAGGGGGCCGAAGGTGGTGATCCAGCCTTTGGCTACTTCCTCGGAATTGCCGAACCAGCTTGTGTACAGGTTGGCGTATTGCTTTTTCCACTGGTTCAGCGTCATGGGCTTGGCGAATTTCCTCACATAGGCGTTGACGTCTCCCATGTTGGTGGTTTGCCTGGAGGCTTTTCCCCGTAGACGCGTTTCTGGAACAGGGGGGACGGCAGATTGTGCCCTCTGTGCTTCCTTCCGGTTGGCGGGATTTTCCGGTTCCGGTTTTTTCCCGTCCGCCGCGTCATGGGCCGGGGTACCGGATTTTCCGGCAGTCTGTGCAGGGGAGGACGCGGATTCATCCTTTAAAATGTCCGGGGCGTCTCCGTTCCTTTCCCCGGAGGAGATGGACGGCGATGTTTTTTCCAGCTGTTCCGCGTCTCCGGACGGGGAGGCGGGCGCGGCGTTTTTCTGTTCCGGAGAGGTTTCCGCCTTCACGGCGGGCAGTACGGCTTTCTTTTCCGGTTTGGCGGCTTCCTTCTTTTCCCTGCCGGGTTGGGGGACGGTCGGTTCCTGCAGAGAGACGGATTTTCCCGAAGTTGTCTGGGTGTAATAATAAGTTCCGCATACGCTTCCCAGCAGGAGCAGGGTAAGGAGCCATAGGCCGGCGGAGTTTTTCTTTTTCCGAGGCTGGGGAAGGGAACCCGCATGGATGGCCGCCCTGCGTTATCGCGCCGGAGGGGCTCCGCCGGGGGGATGCCCGCGCCGGGGTGCTGTTCCGCTGCGGCGTGGCTGCCGGGAATGGCATAAGCCAGGTACAGGGTGCCCAGGGCGGGAATTTCCCACAGGGAACCGGTTCGGAACTGGGCTTCGAAGTCATTTTTCAGCGGGAGAACTTCCCGTTCAATGTCCGTGTTTTCCGGATAACGCAGTTTTCCGCTTTCCGGGTCGCGCACAGCGAGCCCCTGGGGGCAGAATTCGCGGAGCAGGTATGGAACATGACTGGCATCCAAAACGTAATAAACATGGCAGAGGGGATCCGTCTGTTTCAGGGATTGGATAAGATAGCCGTTGATATTAAATCCGGAAGGAAGGGGTGGCGTATGTTCCATGGTTACAGACGGTTGGTTATCCGGCTACCTACTAGCATACCCAGGGTCCTCTATCAATGTAAAAAGAGGTTTTCCTTTTCCGGAGCGTGTGACGCAATTAATTGATTATTTACTTGAATGCATGTCTGTTCTGTGGTGCAAGCAAGGCTCGATTTTCTGTTTTTCCATTACAATCATGAGTTCCGATATTAGATTAGATGCCTTGCAGTACCATTCCCAGCCCCGCCCCGGCAAGGTGGAAACGCTGCCCTGCAAGCCCTGCTTTTCACAACGGGATCTGACTCTTGCCTATTCCCCGGGCGTGGCCGAGCCCTGCCTCCGCATTAAAGAGGATCCTTCTCAAAGCGCCCTGTACACTGGTCGCTCCAATCTGGTGGGCGTAATCACCAACGGCACCGCCGTTCTGGGGCTGGGCAATATCGGTCCGGATGCCGCCAAGCCGGTGATGGAAGGCAAGGGGGTTCTGTTCAAGGTGTTCGCGGATATTGACGTTTTTGACATTGAGCTGAACGTGAAGGAGCCGGAAAAGCTGATTGAGACGATCAAGACCATGGAACCCACTTTCGGCGCCATCAATCTGGAGGATATCAAGGCGCCGGAATGCTTCATGGTGGAAGAACGCCTGCGGGAGGAGATGAATATTCCCGTGTTTCATGACGACCAGCATGGCACGGCCGTGATTTCCGGCGCCGCCCTGCTGAACGCCGCAGAGTTGACGGGCCGCAAGCTGGAGGATATGAAGGTTGTTGTCGTGGGGGCCGGCGCTGCCGGCATTTCCTGCGCCAAGTTCTACATGACGCTGGGAGTGCGCCGCGAACATATCTACATGTTTGATTCCAAGGGTCTTATCCATACCGGACGCATTGATCTTCATGCCACGAAAGCGCAGTTCTCCCAGTCGGAAGACTTCTCTCTGGAGGAGGCTCTTACCGGAGCGGACGTGTTCCTGGGGCTGTCCACCAAGGGACTGCTCACGCAGGACATGGTAAAGCTCATGGCTCCTTCCCCCATCATTTTCGCCTGTGCGAATCCGGACCCGGAAATTACGTACCAGGATGCCAAAAAAGCGCGGCCTGACTGCATTATGGGGTCCGGCCGTTCCGACTGGCCCAACCAGGTGAACAATGTTTCCTGCTTCCCCTTTATTTTCCGTGCCGCCCTGGATGTGCGCGCTTCCGTCATCAATGAACAGATGAAGATTGCCGCCGCCCGCGCCCTGGCTGATCTGGCGAAGGAGCCCGTCCCCCAGGAGGTGATTGACCTTTACGGGGGAGCCCCGCTCAGCTTCGGCATCGACTACGTGATTCCCAAGCCTATCGATCCCCGCATTATTGAATGGGAGTGCCCGGCGGTAGCCCAGGCGGCCATGATTTCCGGGGTGGCCCAGTCCCCCATCCGGGATATGGAGGCCTACACGCTGGAATTGCGCAAGCGCATTGCCGCGGCTCGTGAACGCGTCTCCGGCGTGGTTCGCAGCTACCTTTAACTGGTTTCCGGCGGAAGGCCGACAACCTCATGCCTCCGGCGTTTGCGCCGGGCGGCTGTGAAAACCGGGCGGACGTGATGTTCTGCCCGGTTTTTTTCATGCCGTGCAGAAACGTATTTAAAGGCAAGGGGGAAAACTGCGTCAAATGCCTCTGGAGGTGGAAAAAAGGGGAGGGCGGCCCGATGCTTCCTACCGTATGAATATTAAGGCGGACATGCTGTTTCATGGCACTGCCCTGTTGCATGCGGCTTTGGCTGTTTGTGCATCATTCGTCTGGGCGGTTTCCTCAGTCCCTGCGGATTTTCTGCCGATGGGAAAAAATGCCGGGAGAGCGGCGGGAGGAGGCCGTTCCCCGGACGTTGGAGGATTGCGACCGTGATCCGGCGGAGAACATCCTTTTCTGCAAATTAATGAGGATGTGGAGAAGGAGGAATTCTGATACCTGTTTTACGATAAGTCCGGCCACGGTTCTTCCCTGTTGGTGTGCCGGGTTGGAGTTCTGGACAGAAAGAAATCCTGTTTTTTCAACCGCGCTTGAATGCCGCGAAAGTGAATGAAAACGTACGCTGCGCCCACATGATAGGGAACACCGGGGGCTGAAGTTCCGTACCGGTTTGCAGTCCTATGCAAGGGAGGTCGAGGTGCGGAAGACGGCTGGGGCAGCCAGCTCTGCCAGGTGAAGGCCCTGAGCCTGCGTTGGGGGATGGGCGGAATGCCCAATGACCCGGTACGGCTTTTCCCTCCGCGCGAAAGGCAGTTGGGAAAATCGCAGAAGGCCGTAGCCGTACCGGATATTCCAGTAGTTTGGCGGTTCGAGGTTATCTTCTTCTGCGTGAGACGAGCAGGCCCGCGCACGACAGCGTGACAAGCAGGCATGAAGCCGGTTCGGGGACGCTTTCGGGGTCGGTGACGGTAACGATCATGTTCGGGAAGTACATGCTCGTTTCGTTGCCCGTATTGTAGTAGAGTATGACGGGAGCCCCGCTGTAAAAGGCTGTTGACTGCATGGAGGCGTAGGCAAATCCGTTGTCTACGCTGAATGGGGAGTCAGCTCCCTCTTCCGCCTGAAGGCTCGTGCCTATTGTCAGCCTGCCCAGCATGGCGGCGTCAGAAACGAAGGCGAAGACGTATTCCTGCGATGTGTTCAGAAGGAGGTTGCTGAAGGTAAATTCAACGTCGGTGTAGGAGTCTATATTCACGGAGAGGTTTTCTTCCGTGCGGGATTGCCCGACGACCGTCCAGTCCGCGCTGTCCGACGCCGGTTTGGTGAATACCACCATGGTAAGGCTGCCGGATGTGAAGTCCACGGTAAACCGGTTGTCCGTCAGCTTGAGCTGTATGGAGTCGAGGTTCACGGCTCCGGGCAGGGCAGTATCAGAAGTAAAGCCCTGGTTCAGTTGCATGGAGATGCCCGTACCGCTGGCATTTGCAGCTCCGGTTCCTCCTCCCGTGAGGATGTGGGCCGCGTTTGCAGGAAGGGTTGAAATGGCCGCAAACAGGGCCGGCAGCAGTAATAGCAGTTGTTTTTTACTCATCATGTTTCGTGTGGACTTTGTGTTGACGCACAGCCCATGCACCGGTTTCCTGAAAAAAGGCTTGCCATGGCGGTTGCGAGACCGCCGGATGGGAAGGTTCCATTCATTCAGGGATACCGGAAACAGGAAAGTCCGGTTGAGACATGGAACCGGAAATAACAGAAGGCCCATGAATGGGGCGTTCCTTATCCAAAGCGGATAATATGATTCTGGTGAACATGGTCTATCAAATGGTTTCCCGCCATATGCATAGGCATCCATCAGGCTGGTATTCTGGCTTATCTTCCTGTGGAAGAATTACAGTAGCGGAACTGCTCCGGATTCTAACCGGATTCCCCATCTATTTCCTGACGGCTCCCGCCGTCGTCCCAATGGAGATTCATTTTTCATGAATCGCCGTTAATGTAGTCTCTTCCCTTCGTCTGGCAAGAAAGAAATTTCCCTATGGTTAGATGCAGGAAATGTTATTTTTATCTGGCATTTTCAATCCATTTAGAAAGAATCGCAGGATATGGCCGGGCAAAAGGCCGGCTTCCTTTCGTTTTTGGTGAAGGCATGTCTACACCTGGGCGTTGGCCAGCCGGAGGCGGATCTGTTCCGTCTGCTCCCTGTCCGGGATGAGCTCTACAAGCGTCTGGCTGTTTTCCTCCAGGGAATCAAGCTGGTCGAAGTCCTCCGCCGTGCGGATGGTCAGGTAGCGCATTCCCCATTGTTCCGCAATGGCCTTGAAGGAATGGGCGTGGGGTTGTACAAGCAGCTTCCTCATGGTTTCCGGCTGGCCGTCTGCTCCCGGGAGGGCGAGGAAGAGGCCCCCTCCGCCGTTGTTGATGACGCCGAGGACGCGGGTCCCCCTGTTCAGTTGGGGAAGGAGTGCCAGGGCATTGGAATCATACATGGCGGTCAGGTCGCCCACGAGAGCCCAGGAGCGGGAACACCGGGCGGAGACCCCCAAAAAACCGGAGATTTGCCCGTCAATGCCGTTGGCTCCCCGGTTGGCGCGGACGTTTTCCGTGGGGATGGACGTCTGGGCGAAGCTGTTCCAGTACCGCACGGGCATGGAGTTGCCCAGGTAAATGCAGTCTCCGTCCGCGGCAAAGCAGGAGAAGGAGCGCACCATGGCCTGTTCGCTTTCCGGGCAGGTGATGAGCAGTTCCTCCATCAGGGCTTTCCTGCGTTTGTTCATGGCGCGCAGGCCGTTGACGTCGCCCACGGTATCTATATCCCCCAGCGCATGCAGAATGGCTTCCAGGTCTCCGGTTACGACGGAGGAGGTGACGGAGAAGACTTCCGTGGCTGGAATGTCCTCCAGGTCGCGCCAGAAGCGGCCCACGGGCACGTCCCCTAATCTGAGCAGGACGGCGGGCGGGTGTTCCCTCAGCAGGGCGTCTGCGTCCGTCAGAGCCAGATGGGCCAGCTCTTCCCGGAGTCCGGAGGTGGCGTCCGCCACCACGGGGGCTTTCAGTTCGTTGGCCAGCCACCGGGCCGGGGCTTGTTCCGTGGGGTCCAGGCCACCGATCATGACCACCAGCCCGTCGCGCGATTTGAAGCGCAGGACCCGGGCCAGTTCTGCCAGGGAGCCCCGGAATCCGTTTTCCTCCGGAGGTTCCGCCGGGTAAAGGTCGCAGCTGCCGGGGTTCCAGGCAGGGTCCGGATCCGGCAGGCACACGTTGATATGGAGGGGGGAGGCGTAATCCCAGTCTTGCAGAATGTCTTCCGGCAGGCTTTCCGGCGTTTCCAGGTCAATTGTGGGTGCGTAAATGCCGAACAGATCCGCCTGTTCGATGGCTTGGGGTGCGGCGGAACCCCGGCAGGCCGCCGGGCGGTCCGCCGTGAGCAGGAGCAGGGGGCGGCGCTGGTAGTAGGCCTCCACCACGGCGGGGAGCAGTTCCGCCGCTGCCGTTCCGGAGGTAGTGACCACGGCCACGGGCAGCCCCATATCCTGAATGCGGCCCAGCGCAAAGAAGGCGGCGGACCGTTCGTCAAAGTGAGTCCATTTCACCAGATCCTCCGCGGCAGCCAGCACCTGAAGCAGCGCCATGTTGCGCGCGCCGGGGCAGACCACCCACTCGCAAATGCCGCCCAGGCAGCATTGGGCCAGCAGGGATTTGACGAAGGATGCGGAGGAATTCACGGGAATCAGCCTTGTTTTTTTGCCGCCCTGGCCGCTTTTTCAGCCAGTTTGGCCTTTTCCTCTTCCGAAAGAATGCGGGGAAAAACGGGGGCGGGATCATTGATGCGGTGCCCTGCGGGGAGGATTCCCCACTCCAGCGCGGCCGGCGTAAGGCCCCGGAACAGGTCCCCGGCGTTGAGCTGGCCTAGAATGCGGGCGGAGGCGTCAGGGAGGACGCAGCCGATGAGATAGCCCGTTTGGGCGCAGCATTCCAGCAAATGGCGCAGCACGCAGCGGAGGCGCGGGGCGGAGGCTTCATCCTTGGCCAGCTGCCAGGGCTGCTGCTGCTCAATGTACGCGTTACAGGCGGAAACCTGGGCGTTCAGGGCCGCCAGGGCATCGGAGGCCATGTTGTCGTCCATGTATTTGGAAAACAGGGTGACGGCCTGGTCCATGGTGGCGCGCAGGGCTTTGGAGGCTTCGTCATCATATGCCTCCGCGCCGGAGATAACGGAGTCGCAATAGCGGCGCGTCATGTTGATGGAGCGGTTGCACAGGTTGCCGAGGTCGTTGGCCAGCTCCGTATTGTACAGCATGACCAGGCGGTCCGCATCAAAGTTGGCGTCCTTCCCGGTGGTGATGTCCCGCACCAGGTAATAGCGCACAGGTTCCGGGCCGAATTGTTCCGCCAGCAGGTTGGGGTCCACCACGTTGCCGATGGACTTGGACATTTTTTCCCCGTTGATGTTCCACCAGCCGTGCACGAGCAGGGTGGGCATTTCCTCGTCGGAAAAGCCCATGGCATGCAGCATGGCGGGCCAGTACACGCCGTGGGCGGGCACCAGGATATCCTTGCCGATGACTTCGCAGTCCGCGGGCCAGAGTTTGGAGAATTCCGGCAGGCCGCTGTCCGGCTCCGCCAGGTAGCCGGCGAAGGAAATGTAGTTGATCAGGGCGTCAAACCAGACGTAGGTGACGAATTCGGGGTCGAACGGGAATTCGATTCCCCAGGAAAGGCGGCTCTTGGGGCGGGAAATGCAGAGGTCCGAGTCAAAGTCAATGGCGTTGAGCACTTCCGCCTTGCGGAAGGACGGAAGGACAAAATCACTGCTCTTTTCCACGAACTGCTTCATCCATTCCACATGGTCGGTCAGGCGGAAATACCAGTTTTCTTCCTCCAGTTCCACCACTTCCCCCCATTCCGGGCCGAAGTTGCCTTCCGCGTCCCGTTCCTTATCCGTCAGGAACTGTTCCTGGCGCACGGAGTAGAATCCCTTGTAGGATTTTTTGTAAAGCTGCCCCTTGTCTTTCAGGTCCGTCAGGATTTTCTGTACGCAGGCCTTGTGGCGCGGATCCGTCGTGGAGGCCCATCCGTCATTGCTGATGCCCAGGCGGTTCCACAACGCCAGGAATTGCTCCGTGATATTGTTGACATGCTCCTGCGGCGTAATGCCCAGCTTTTCCGCCGTCTGCTGCACTTTCTGCCCATGCTGGTCCACCCCGGTCAGGAAATAGACTTCCTCCCCCTTCATCCGGTGCCAGCGCGCGAGAACGTCCGCCAAGACTTTTTCATAAGCGTGCCCGATGTGGGGCGGTCCGTTGGTGTAGTCAATGGCCGTGGTGATATAGTACATGCGGGGGACGATACTCCTTTCCTGCCGTTTTGCAAGCAAAGTCATGGCGGCATTCCGGGCGTGTTTTTCTGCATGGGATGGGAGAGTAAGGGGGTGTCGCGGGCGAAACGGCGGAAGGGGTTGTGCGGATATTCCCTTTCCACCGCGCCGCAGCGTTCTCCGCAAGGGACTCAACAGGAGAAAATACGGCGGGGCTGGATGTCCCCGGGAAAATTTCCCCAATACATGGTTCCGGAAATGAATTCCATTGCCGGGGAGCGTGATGCGTGTCTTTAATTTTGTGATTGTTGTTGCCGGAAGCCGCGGTTTTCATAGGCTTCCTCCAGCTGGCTGAGTGCCCGTACCAGGATGGAGCGGGGACAACCCGCGTTCAGGCGCATGAAGCCTTCCCCTTCCTTGCCGAAGATGGAACCGTCGTTGAGAGCCAGGCGCGCTCCGTCCACAAAAAATTCCACCAGTTCCTTCTGGGAAAGGTTCATTTCCCGGCAGTCCAGAAATACCAGGTAGGAGGCATCCGGCATGATGGCCTTGATTTTTGGCATGCGGCGACGCAGTTCCGCGTCAATGAAGCGGATGTTTTCCTGAATGTAGTCCAGCGCCTGGGCCAGCCATTCCTCCCCTTCCGGGCCTGAATAGGCGCTGATGAGCCCGTCGTACGCGAAAACGTGCCCTTCCGCAAGCTCCCTGCCGCTGACAAAGTCTTGGTATTTCGCGAACAGGTCCGGATTCTGGCAAATCACGTAGGAACTGCCCAGGCCGGGCACGTTGAAGGTCTTGCTGGGCGCCATGTAGGTGACGGAGTTCATGCGGGCGTGTTCGGAAACAGTGGCGAATACGGTGTGCCTGTGGCCGGGAAGGGTCAGATCCGCATGGATTTCATCAGAAACGACCAGCGTGCCGTTTGCCGTACAGATTTCAGCCACGCAGCGCAATTCCTCCGGACTCCATACGCGGCCTCCGGGGTTGTGGGGATTGCACAGGATGAACATGCGGCAACCACGCACGGCTTCCTTCATGTGGTTGAAGTCCATGCGGTAGCGGCCGTTTTCCAGAATGAGGGGATTGTTGACGATTTCCCGGCCGTTTTCCCGGATGATCATGGCAAAGGGGTGGTACACCGGAGGCTGGATCATGATTTTGTCCCCCGGTTCCGTAAAGCATTGGATGGCGCTGGAAATGCCGGGAACAATGCCCGGAGCGAAGCCTATTTCCGAGGCGTTCACCTTCCACCCGTGGCGTCGGTCCACCCAGTCCCTGATGGCTTCAAAGAAAGCGCGGGGCTTGACGGTATATCCCAGGATTTCGTGCTCGCAGCGGCGGCGGATAGCTTCCATGATGAAGGGAGGCGTCCTGAAGTCCATGTCTGCCACCCACAGGGGAATCAGGTCGTCCCGGCCCCAGCGGGGAAGCAGCGCTTCATATTTCAGGGCTCCGGTGCCGCGGCGCTCAATTACTTCGTCAAAATCGTACTGCATGGAAGGTCTGTCTGGCGGTCAATGGTCAGGAAAGAGGGGTAACGCCTTTTTTCAGGATGATGTTGCCGTATTTGGCCGTTTCCCCAGTAATGACGACGGCATAGGCCTTTTTGGACCGTTCATAAAAAGCGTAGCGCTCCATTTGCTCAATTTCCCCGTCATAGTTCAGTGCCTTGCGGTATTTGGCTTCCACCGCAGGGTCCAGAGAGTCCCCCGGAACCGGGGCCATCATGATGACGGGCGTTGCGTAGGCATCCAGTTCGAAGAGGGGAATGACGGCAGCCAGCAGGGCATCCGCCCCCAGGCCGTCCGCCCTCAGCACCGTAGGGTTGAAGGTATGGCCGGGGAAGTGGGCGTCTGAAAAGACGATTTCGTCGCCATGCCCCATTTCCGCAAGAATTTTCAGCAGGGAAGGGCTGATGAGGGGAGAAATATTTTTTAACATGCCCCGCAGTATAGCACCAGCCCGCGTTCCGGTACTATCATAAAATTGGGGTAATGCCGTTCATGCCCTCTCAGCCGTTAACAGTCTGGAAGCATTTCCGGACGCATTCTTCCATTTCGGGCATTTGCTCTTCCATGCTTTCCACCAGCCTGAGCTGGGTGCGGGCACGGTGCAGGTTGTGCCGTTCTTTTTTCGTTTTGAAATAAACGTCCCCTTCCAGGTAGTCCGTTAGGAAGCGGATTCCCGTTTCCAGCGTGATAAGCAGACCGGAAAAAGCAAGTTTGGAGACTTCCTGCGGCGTGATGAATTCTCTGGAGGCCTCCAGGTATCCCTTGACGACGGCCTCGAACATGGGCATGCGCAGGAAGGTTTTATCCAGATTTTCTTCATCTTCCGCTGCAGGGGAGGTCATGGTGCGTACCATGTCTCCGAAGTCGTACAGGACGCTCCCGGGCATGACGGTGTCCAGGTCAATGACGCAGACAGCCTTGTCCGTCTCCCTGTCCAGCATCACGTTGTTGATTTTCGTGTCGTTGTGGACGATTCTGACGGGGAGTTCCCCCCGTTCCTGGAGATCCAGCAGCACGTCCACATAACGTTCACGGCGGCGCATGAAGTCCAGCTCCTTGCGGCAGGTATTCAGCCGTCCGTGGGAGTCTGCTGCCGCGGCTTTTTCCAAATGGTCAAAGCGCCTGCGAGTATGGTGGAAGAACGGAATGGTTTCATGGATGTCCTCCGGATTCATGTCACACAGGAGCTGTTGGAAAGCGCCGAAAGCGCGGGCTGCTTCGTAAGCCTGGCGGGGATGGTCCGCCACGTCGAACGTGTGGGTGTTTTCTATGCAGTTGTAGCAGCGCCAGAAGCCGGAACCGGGAATTTCCAGGTATTTGCGGCCGCCCCGCGCGGAGTACAGGTTCAGCGTCTGGCGGAAGGGCGTTTTCAGCACCCGGAACATTTTCCAGCGGATGTGGTTGGTCACCTTTTCCACGTTGTGCATGACATCCTTGGGGCATGGGAACACGGCATCGTTCACGCGCTGGAAGATGTAGCGGCGGGTGGTGCCGTCCGGCTTCCTGTAGGTGGCCCGGAAGGTCATGTTGATATGGCCGCTGTTAATGACGTCGCAATGGAGGAATTCTCCTGCGATGGCGAATGCGTCGCTCAGGGCGGCCACTTGCTTCTGAAGGGAGGAAGTGTGGAAAACGGCGGACAGGGGCATGGGGAGTTAAGAAAAGCTCCGGCATGATTGATGGCACATGCCGGAGCTTGCGTTGGTTGAGTGAATGACAGTCAGATTGTTAGAAGGTGTAGGCAACTCCTACCCCGGCGACGAAGGTGAAATTGCGGTAAACCTTGGAGGGCTCCCTGTAGGGGAAACGGGCGGAAGCGCCGCGGTGGTTGGCCGCCAGGCCGCCGTTGCCGAGCCAGACCGTACCCACGAACGGAGTCACGGTCAGGTCTTTCGTGGCCTTGACAGGGGCGGAAACCGTCAGGGAAATGCCCTGGGTTCCATTGGCGTTCAGGGAATTGCTGTCAAAATAGCCGGCAGTGGCGTTCCAGGTGCCCGCCACGATGACGGAGGTGGATTTGTTGACGTCATACTTGTACCCCAGAGTATTGGTGAACCACCAGCCAGTCATCCAGCGGAACGTATATTGTACGCGGCAGTCCCAGAAGAAGTTTTCCAGCCCTTTGCCGAAGTCATGGTGAATGTCCAGAACGAAGCTGTGTTCTTCCGGCCTATTGTGGCTGAAAGCAGGGAAGCCGGAGTTGTTGCCTGTATTGTGGATGTTGAAACTTCCGGGGATACCGCCGTGGACAAACTGGTAACTCAGAGCCGCGACAGTGGATTTCCCGAGTTTGCTGCTGACGCCTAAAATGGCCGAGCCTTCGTCGCAAATGCCGGAATCATTGTGTTCCAGACCATTATCCGTCAGCCACTGATATTTTAATCCGCCTATCAGGGAATATTGATTGTTCAATTGATAGGCGCCGACGGCTTCCAGGGGAATGACATGATCACTTGCGGAATTCTGGAAAGCCAGACCGCGGCTGATGTATTTGGTAGCGTAGCCTGCTCCCAGCTGGGCGGAGAATGTCTTGCCGCCGTTATTGGCGTTTAAAACATCCAGGGGAAGCTGGATATCGGCAGTAGCCATGCCGGAAAAAGCGGCCATGGCCGCACATGTAGCAATAATGGTTTTATGTTGCATAATTAGAGGGGAAAAATATAATAACAATATTTTTATTTTTAGCAAGTGTATCTTCAATACCAGAAAAGAAACGGAAAGATATGTTCAATGTATGACAAAAAGTATTAAACATTTGGCGCATTATTCATCATGCAAGGGCATTTTTTTCCAAAGAAAACTCTATAGCTTCCACAAAAGCCGGTTTTATTTAAATGTTTCCCCGCCGGAGCTGCGGCAGACGTGTTCACGGCTATGGCTTTTGTAAACCTGATGATGCCGTGGATTCTTTTTGTAGCGCTTCCTTTAACTGGGGTTTCAGGTGCTGGAAGAGTTTGATGGAGCCTTTGCTGGACATGTGGTCGCTATCCTTGTACAGAATTTCCCCGTGTTCATAGGCGTTGAACGGCCTGTCTTCCGGTATATAGGGAAGTATGCGCAGGACGGTGCAGAGCCCTTCCTGTTCAAGACGGTCAAGGATGGGAAGCACGGCGGCATGATCTTCCCTGTATTTTTGCCGCGTGCAGGTAAGGCTTTCCAGGCCTTTTCCCGTTTCCCCCCTGCGTATGAGGTTCCTGATGTATTTGGCCACGTCATTTTGCTTGATGAGCGGAGTGGGGGCCAGCAGGATGACTTGCTTGCCCATCGCCCGCAGTTCGGAGATAAATGCACGGAGGGAGTTTGAATAGGCAGGTTCGCCGGAGGGAAGCGGCTTCAGCTTCCAGTCCATTACATTTTTACTGTCGTAACGGGCGCTCCAGTGCTGGGCTATCACCACATGGCTGATTTCCGGGTGGACGTTCAGCCATGCCATGAGGGCCTTTATTTTTTTCTCGTCGCAATAGTAGCTTGCATCAAACGGCAGCGCGGGCAACTCCCTGTTCCAGAATGGGGAAATGACGGAAGAAACGTAAATCCCGGAGATATCCAATTCCCTGCATGCTACGTCCAATCCGCAAAAGGCCGCAGAGGCGTGGCTGTCCCCCAGCAGGACTATGGATGGAGCTTCGGCAGGGGAACCCAGCTGCAGCAGGCCGGGTTCCGCACTTCCCTTGAAATCGGCTCTGCTGACGAAGGCAAAGATGTTGTTATTGAATTTGATGGCTTCCTTATCAAATCCCCGGGCGGCTTCAGGAGATTTGATTTCCGATGCGCCATGCAGCTGGGGGCTGGAAATGGAGTTGATTTCCTGGTTGATGTAGTTCCGGAATCCTTCCGTCTGCCTTCCTGCAACGCATAGAAGCAACGCGAAAAGGTACAGGGGGATAAACCATTTCATCTTCATGCGCTTTTTCTCTACTGTAAGGTACAGGAGACCTCCCAGGACTGCGGACGCCGCTCCGATGGCAAGCATTCCGGGCCATCCGGGGGCATGGAGAAACCACGAATGATAGAACGCGATGAGGGGCATATGCACCAGGTAAAGGGAGAACGAGATTCCTCCAATCCACAGCAGAAGTTTATTGTTGAACCAGTGGGCCAGCCTGCCGGATTCCGCATACCGGATCACCAGGCATGTCCCCAAAACTACGGCCGCCGAGCAGAGGGAGACGTCCTTTCCGCGGGAAAGGGCAGGTACGAGGATGCATAACATTCCAAGGATGAAGAGGAGAGCGTTTTTTTGCTGTTTTCGCAACGTGTTGAACTTAAAGGGGGGGGGTATATTGCTAACAAAATCCCTGCGCAAACCTCCCACAAACGGGGCAGCGTCATGTAATGGGAGGTGGGGCGGACCTGTTCCCAGACGGGCAGGCCGATTTCCTGCAACAGGTTGTGAATGGGATAGGAATAGGCCCAGAGAAAGGACCCGATGCCGGCGATCCAGAAAAGAGAGGCGACCGCCCGTTTGGGAAGGTAACGGTACAGGACGCATCCCCCCGCGAACAAAAGATAAATCTGTGCCGTCACCGCCAGGTACCACATGTGAAGGAACGGATTGCCGGAAGAATCCTGCGCGAAATAGTCGGACTGGATGACGGCCAGGAACCTGTTCGCGGCGCCTATCAGCGTATATCCGCCTGTGGAACTGGCTGTCGCCAGGGCCGTATAGTACAGAAGGAACATGCCAGCCAGAAGAGTGAGCGGGACGATGACGGCAACCGGGGTAAAAAGTCTTAAGACTTTTTTACGGGCAAATTCCCCGAGACGGATTTGCATCTGCTGTTTCTGGAGGGACTTCATGAGCAGGTAGCCGGAAATCACCAGAAACACTTCAACGCCGAAGTAGCCGTAGGGGAAATGCTCCGGATTGAGGTGGAAAAGGATGATCAGAATAATCGCGAGGCCTCTGAGTGAAGTGATTTGCTTCATATTGATCAGGATTGCAGATAAATGAACGGAATTATGCGGAATAGCCTTGCTGTAAGATTCTCAAAAGATTCTGGCTTTTAATATTCAACAAATTGCTCAGATGAAAAAGCAGGGAAAATCAATAAAACAAAGCAAAACTGGAGTAAACAATTCCGTAAATGAAAATTACAGCGTAACCGGATAGAGGGAATTGTATGCTGTGAACACAGACGAAATTAACGGTGTACGGTTAATATCTCGCTGACAGGTTTGCGAGGCGAGGACGCTAAAGAAAACTGTTCCGGGCAATCGCCGCAGGCAAGAATGCAAATGACGGTTTCATGGTCGGGAATGGAAACCAGCTTCCTTAACAGGATATCCCGGAAAGGGGATACTGACCAGTTCAGGAGGCAATGCGCCACTTTGTTGGCGTGCAGGGCATAACAAAGGTTCATCAGGAAAATTCCTGCATTAGTGTACAGGTCGTTCCGTTCTTCCTCCCAGCGGATGTCGTGGAGATCCGCCGTAATGATGAGCAGCTTGTCGGCCAAATGACCGAATCCCCTGTTTCCATTCTGGAGGGAGAGCACTTTTTTCCGCGTTTCCTTATCACAGATGCAATGGACGCGGGTATGCTGCCTGTTGCAGGCAGATGGGGCATTGCGGGCAAGGGATACGGCCCGTTCTATTTGTTCCAGTGAAACCGGGCCATTGAAGTGACGCACGGAATGGCGGGATGCCGAAAATTCGGGAAAGGAGGATTCCAAATGGGCATAATATAGTTCCCTGGTTATTTCTATCTGACCGTCTTCCTTGACCGCAGGGGGGAAGTCCGCCAGCAGGCTGTCCAGCGCCTGCTGGAGATCCGGACGGAGGCTGAAGTTTTCTTTTCTGTGCATTTCGCGGTAAGCGTCCAAGACGGAGATGGCATGCAGGATTTGATCATTTTGAGGGAACTTTTCTGAATAATTTCTTATCAGACTGATGAGTTCCAAGACGGCATCATGGCCGAACCCCAGACGCCTCTCAGGCATGCTTAATCCTTTTTCTACTACATGGTAGGCCATGATGACAGAGGCCAGTTTTTGTTCCTTCTCCTCATGGTGAAGGGATCCTGCATGGCGGATGAACCTTTTCCGATCGTAGGAATAAAGATACCTCAATTTATAGCGGCTGGAGTGTGTATAAAATATGAAATTGAGCCGATTGGAGATTTTTTTCAGGAGGTTCAACATATTCATGGATGATGGATTGCGGTTAACGGGAAAGTTTTTAAATCAGGAAATAAGGAAGGTAATTCTTTTTTTAAGCTGTTGAAGAATCAATGTTTTTTCTTGATTATTCAATCCTGTCAGATAAGTGAGAAGGATGGACAAGAGAGACGTTGAAAAAAGAAAAATAATGCGTTTTCCATACATGTCAGGCAACAGCAGATAAATGGTGCAGTTGACAAGGCAGATCAGCAGGCTGACGGAAACTGTTTTGAGAACCACCTGTTTAAGAAAGGAAAGTACGGAAAAGCGGAGCATTTTTTTCAGAAGCCAGAGCCTCATGATCAGCGCCATGATGGTCAGGACAATGGAGACGACCAGGAAAGAAACGGGAGGGCCCCCCCATTGAAAGACCAGATAGCTTAACGGGACATTCAACAGGAGGATTGTTCCCACGCTGGCCTGGTAAAAGGCGATTTTCCCTGTAGCCAGGAGAACGGTGATCAAATAGGTGGAGTAGCTTTCCGCCAGCACGTTAGCCAGGAGAAGAATCACAAAGATATTGGTGTATGCAGGGATTTCCTTGAGCCAGAGAGAGAGGATGAAATCAATATTGAAGCACAGGGGAAGCATGAAGACGGCCAGAAGAAAGAAGCTGTAGCGCGTTCCGTTGAATACCAGCTTCCACATGTGTTCGTAGTCTCCCGCCGCGTAGCTTTTCGTGATTTGCGGCTGCATGGCGCTGGAAAAACTCCCCATCAGGGAGGTTACTCCGGATGAGACCTGGGACGCCACGGCCTGAGCGGCATTGATGAGTACGCCGAAAAAAAGGTTGATGACCACATTGATGCCGGCCCCCTTCAGCAGCCAGGCGATGGAACCGAAAAGGTTCCACGAATAAAATGCTCCCATTTCCTTGAGAAAAGGCTTGTCCAGAATGGCCCGGTAGCGGCAGCTGGAGTAATGCCTGCTGCAGTAAAGGGCATAAAAGCCGCTTGAAGCCAGTGTAAGCAGGAAATTGTACCAGGCAAAATAAATCAGCCTGTCCATAGGAGCGTAATAAAGCAGGATGACACATATTACTTTGATTCCTGTCAACAGGATTTCTACTGTCGCCAGCACCCGGAAATTTTCATGCGCTGTCAGCGTTGCGGTGTACGCCACGTTGAGCAGGCTTACCAGGAATGTCATCAGGGAAATCTGATAGACCCAGTTGACGGCATTCATTCGGTCCACGGGAAAAACCATATGGTAGTTGATGGCCCACAGTCCCACGGTTTCCCCCAGTATGAATATCACCAGGGCAAAAATAAAGAGGATGCTCAGGGAAGAAGAAAAAACCTTGTTCAGCCTTTGGTTATTGTTCCTTCCCAGTTCATAGGTGATGAACCGGCTGATGGCCGTGTTCAGGCTGCCGTTGAACAGTCCGAAAAGAGCCACCAGACTGCCGACGACGTTGTAAATCCCGTAATCCGCTATTCCCAGCGCGTCCAGGGTAAGGCGCGACGTGTACAGCCCGATGACCAGATTGATCAGCGAACGGGTGTAAAGCAGCATGGTGTTGCGGGCAATGCGCTTATTGCTGTTTTCTTCAGCCATGACGGGTAGCGGAGGTACATTGTTGAATGGCGTTTTTTAGAAACTCCATGGAATGAATACGCAGAGCCTCCCAGTTCCGTTCGACGGCCGTCCAGTTAATGGGACGGTTCAGTTGTCCGGCCATGGAGCCTTTTTCCGGATGGTAGATCCTGTCTTCCAGACCCAGGGATTCCAGCAGGGAGAAAATACGCGTGTTCTGGACGGCTGTTTCTCCTTTTTGAAGAATAGTTATAAAGGGCTTGCGCATGATAAGCGCGAATACTGTCCCATGGAAGGAATTGGTGATGATGCAGAGGGCTTCCTGGAAGGACTGCAAAAATTCATAAGGATTCGGGGAGATGGAATATTTTTCCGGGATGCAGCATTCCGCTCCCTGGAGAGGAATGATGCGGAGCGGAGCGCTCATTTTTTTCCCGGCTTCTTTCACCTGCTTCCAGGGAAGCTGGGAAAGCTGGTCGATGTTGAGAAAATACCCCAGAACGCACGGTTCGGAAAAGTCCGGCGGCCGCCCTTCCGTCAGCCGGGAGTATTCCCTGCGGTCCAGGAGCAGTGTGGGATCCAAAACAACTTCAACTGTTTCTGCGCCAGCTTTCCGGCATATTTCCACCCCGTGTTTTTCCCGGACGGAAATGGCGGAGAATTTAGGGAATTCCCGCTGAGCCAGAGCATACCATTCCGGGGGCTGCTTCCCCCATGCCGCGCTGGCTGCATAGGCTATGCGCTTGCCGGCAGGGGCGAAATCCAGGAGTTTTTCCGGTTCGCAGGATGTCCATATCTGGTCGCTGCCCGCCAGGTATGCGTCAAAATCCAGTTCTTGCGCGTTGAGTTCTCCGGGAAGGAAAATGGGGGACAGGGCGTGTATCTCCTGTTCAATAAAGGATTCAAATGACGGAGTTTTCCGGGGAACCCTGCGCTCCGGTTTCAGGGAACGGGCGCAGCGGGAAAGAAAACTCCAAGGATGCCGGCAGTAATAATTCAGTTTTTGCCGTGCAGTAGGCGGGGGGGGGACGGGGAGCGGCCTGGGGAGCTGCTTGACCAGAGCGGATTGGACGGACATCCCCGCCAGTACCTGCTGCATGGCATATAACTGCATCAGGGAGCCGTAGTTGCAGGTGATGAACGAATAATGGATGGTGATAATGCCTATCTTCATGGGCGTCAGCTTTTAAAAAAGTTCCTGATAGCGGTTGAGAGAGCCTGAAGACGGGTTCCGAAGCCGAACTGCATTCTGAGGTGTCGTAAGATCATCTGAAGAGAAGCAAGCTTTTTCCCCCTCCTCAGGTAATTCATGTAAGGGAAGGAGGTTGAGGCTTCGATAGCGGATTGATCTTTGTGTTCAAGCTGCCGGATGATTTGCCGGTAGAAGTTTTTTCCGGAAAGAGCCCTTCTCAGTGTGCCTGTAATGCGTTCCCTGCATTCCCCGCGTTCCAGACCGGAGGGGACGCACTGGTAGAGGCGATAGATGGCATTGATGGAATTGATGAAATCCGACGTTTTCATTCTTCCGCGGACAATGTTGTTCATAATGCTGCTCTCGTGGCCGGCACGGTAATGGTACAGAGGTTTTCGGATGATGGAGACGCATCTGCTGCGGCAGAGCATCCGCGTGGCAAATTCCATATCTTCGGAAACCTTGAGTTCCGGCGTAAAGCGGATTTGATGGGTGCGGATCGTTTCCATGCTGAAAAGTTTCGCCCAGATGGAGACATCTACCAGATTCGCCCCGGAAAAGGATTCATTAGTCACCACGTATTCGTCCCTCATGTTTCCGGAGGGAGGGTAAGGCGTTTCCATGGAAACCTCCTGATGATTTTTCTGATGGATACAGATGGAACACATCACCATATCGGCGCTGGACTTCTCCATGGCGGAAAGGAGGTTTTCCAGCGCATCGTCCTCAATCCAGTCGTCCGAGTCAATGAATGTCAAATAAGGGGCGGAGGCCAGCTCTATGCCCAGATTACGCGCGGCGGAAACGCCTTGGTTCCGCTGGTGGATGATTTTGAAACGCGCGTCCCTGCCTCCGTATTCATCCAGAATGGCTCCGCTGCCGTCCGGCGATCCGTCATCTACACAAATGCATTCCCATTCTTTCAGGGTCTGGCGGAGAACGGAATCTAGGCATTGGCGCAGATGGTGTTCCACATTGAACACCGGAATGACGATGCTGACAAGAGGCTGGGTCATATTGTTGAAAGGCTGGGTGTTGGCGATGCCGTTTGGATGAGGATGCGCAGAGAGTTAAATGTTCCTTGTCTTCAGCAGAAGGTGGGCCAGCCGGTACCGGTGCGCCGCCAGCAGACGGCAGACAAGGTGGAAGTAGCAGCCGCACAGGGGAAGCTCCGCCTTGCGTGCGGCCAGGCCGCTGGTAAGGAAGTCCCGGAATACTTCCTTGCGCGCGGCATAGGGCTGCCGCTGGAGGGCATGGAAAATCACGCTGATTTTTTGCAGGATGTAGCCTTTGACAATGGGAATATCTTCCTGCGGAAGGGAAAGGGTGCTGATCCAGGCCAGGAATTTGGTTGTGAGCGTGTCTATGTCCCGGACGAGATTGAAGCGGCTGCGCTTGGCCGCTCCGTTTTCCGTTTCCTGCGCGCGGTAATGGTAGAAGGCTTTTTTGAGCAGGATGATGTCCGGGGCGCAGGCGGAAAGGTAGTCCAGGACAAACTGGAAGTCTTCAAACACGACAGCGGAGGTGTTGAAGAGGAGGCCGTTTTTTTTCAGGAGTTCCGTGCGGAACAATTTGTTGCAGGAGGATTCCATGTCCAGGCTGGTCAGCAGGTAGCGCAGGAAAGCCCCCGTTTCCCCCGCGGGGATGTGCTGGTTCCGGCTTGGGAGGGTGGTTTCCGTACGGATGAGCCGGGAACCCGCATGGAAGTCCTTGCTGATTCCGTAGCAGAGGATGGCGGCTTCCTGCGCGCGGAGAGTTTCCTCATGGAGGCAGGCCAGCATGTCCGGCTCCACGGTATCGTCCCCGTCCACAAAGGCGGTCCAGTTTCCCCTCGCCAGGGAAAGCCCCGCATTGCGCGCGGCGCTTACGCCCCGGTTTTCCTGGTGGATGGCGGTGAAACGGGCGTCCTTCCGGGCGTATTCGTCCAGAATGGCTCCGCTGTCGTCCGGGGAGCCGTCATTGATGCAGATGCATTCCCAGTCCGTCAGGGTCTGGTTCCTGATGGAGTCCAGGCAGTCCCTGAGGAAAGGGCCGGAACGGTAAACGGGGACGATGATGGAAAAAAGCGGGGACATGGAGATAAAGCGGGGTAATGGGGGTCAGCGTTCCGTGTTGGCGGAGCCTTTTTTCTGTTTCTCGAATTGCCGGGCATCCACGAGGGTCCTGTACCACCATCCCTGCATGAAATGCCATAAAAATCCTTCCCTGCCATCCAGAAAACCCAGTTTCAGGAAGTAACGGTAGCAGAAGTAGGCGAAGGAACGCCAGAAGAGCGGCTGGCGGGCGTAGCGTTCTTTCATGGCGCGTTTTCTGCCTGCCTGGCCGTCGATGCCGGAGGCCGCCGCGGAGGAGGAGAGGATGTCTTCAATATCCGCCGCTTCCCGGGAGGAATAGTCCACGTGCTTATGCGCCCACCAGCCCAGGTCATTCAGGTTTTCATCCACGAAGTCATATTCGAATTCAACGGAGCGGCCCCGGCTGAGTTCCATGTGTTCGTCCATATGGCGCTGTTCGCATCTGGCCGCGCCGTAGCGGAACAGGCGCAGCAGCTTGACCGGGTAAACGCCGTGCTTCATCCACCGGCCCAGGAAAATATGCCGGCGCTTGTGGATGATTCCGGTAACGTCCGGGGGAAGGGCGGGCAGTTTTGCCTTCAGTTCTTCCAGGGCTTCCGGCATGAACCATTCGTCCGCATCCAGCCTCAGCACCCATTCTGCGGTGATGGGGCAGTTGTCCAGAGCCCAGTTGAACTGGAGGGCGTACAGGCCGGGCCATTCATGCTGGATGACCTGCACCCTGGGGTATTCCCGGCAGATGGCGGCGGTGTTGTCTGTGGAAAAGCAGTCAATGACAAAGACTTCTTTAGCGACGGGAAGAATGTTTTCCAGACAGCGGCGGATATGGAGTTCCTCATTTCTGGCGAGGATGATAACGGAGAGGTCAAGCATGGTTTAGCGGAGCGTGCGTTGTTTGATGAATCGGGCCGGGTTACCGCCCACAACCGTCCAGGGGGCCACATCCCTGAATACGGCGCTGCGGGCTCCTACCACGGCTCCCCGGCCAACCGTCACCCCCATGCCCACAAAGGCCTGCGCCGCCACCCATGCCTGGTCTTCCACGGTAATGGGGGCGGAGATAAGGGCGTGGGCGGGATCCGAGATGTCATGGGAGGCCGTGCAGAGGAAGGCCCCCTGGGAAATGACGGCGTGGTTTCCGATGGAGATGGGGGCCTTGTTGTAAATTTCCGTATCAGGGCCGATGCAGGCGTATTCCCCTACGGAGAGATTCCATGGCGCCCAGATATTGCTGCTGGGGTAAACGAGGGAGGCAAGCGGTATGTTTGCCCCGAACAGGCGGAGCAGCAGGTTCCGGGGGACTTTCATGGCGTTGGTGACCATGAGCCGGAAGAGCGTCCGGTTGACGATGTACCAGCTATACCGTTTGAGGCGGTGGCTGAGGGAGTAGTGTTCCTGGTAACGGGAAAGATCCATGGCTGGGGATGGGGGTGAGTGGTGAAAGAGGGGTTATGGCCGGGGTGCGGCGGCTGGTTCCGCGTCTGTTTTTATTCCGGTGGAAAAGGCGGCCAGCGGCCCTTCCGCGGATTGGCCCGCCTTCTGGAAATAGATGTTCCGGAAGGCTCCGCTTTCTCCGGCTCCCCAAAGGGGCGCGTTCCAGGGATGTTCCGGATGGTGGAGATGCCCCTTCCATTCCCGCTGCATGTTGGCGAGCCGCGCGGGCTTCGTCAAGGCGAGTGTGGGTGCGGCCTTGGCGAAGACGGAGAGGCTGGGGGGGGCAGCCAGGAGCAGATAACAGACGCACAGTTTGCGCCACCGGGGCGTTCCCACCCGTTCCACGAAGATGCGGGTGAAGATGAGAGCCAGGCAGAAGAAGCTGACGCTGGAGGCCTTGTAGCAGAATTCATTGTAGCCGCCCACGGAACCTATGTAAATGAAGTAGGTGAGTGTTAAAATGACCAGGGCTGACCAGAACAGGGCGTCTTTTTTGAATCGGCGGAACAGAAGAGCCGCCGGAACGCCGACTGTCAGCAGCCAGGAGCCGGCCATGGCACCCCAGAATTTCCAGTTGCCGTACTGGAGCAGGTCAAAGGGGGAGTCCTGCCACGTCAGGCGGATGCGGTTGTTTCCGTTGCTGCTTGTAAAATAGATGCCGGTCAGCAGCACCAGCGCGGCGCCTGCCAGCACCGTCCAGGAGGAGAAGTATTGCCTGACGGGAGTACGGTGGACCAGCGTGCGGACGGCGATGAAGACCAGAAGGCCCAGCGAGCCGATGGGAGAGGCGAGCAGGCACAGGGAGGCCAGGAAGAGCTGGTATTTGGGCGGAATGTTCCAGGAGACCGCCATGGCCAGGAACAGCCACAGCAGCGTGGTGTGATGAAAGGTGTAATGAAGCTGCATGGTGGGGGGCACGCCTCCGAAGAAAGCCAGCACCGTCAGGTAGAGTTCGTGGGCCAGGGGCCCCTGCAAATTGAATAGATGAAGCCCCCATCTGACGATGCCGTCCAGCGGGCCCTGGAAGATGAGCAGGAGCAGGAAGAGCAGGGTGGCCGAGCGGAATCTGCTCCAGAGGACCGTGAGGGTCAGCGCCAGGCCCAGCCCCGTCCAGGCGGTCAGGACATAGTTAATGATGAATATGTCCGAACAGGAAAAACATTTGCACGCCAGAGCCGGTGGCAGCCAGAAGGCGAGGTAGTAAATGAAATGGCTGCCTCCTGCGTCCACCAGCGGCCAGTCGCAACGGATGAGGGTTTCATAAATGGGGTTGCGGACCACAAAGTCCGCGTGCTGGGATGTGATCCCCGTCATTCCGCCCGCCAGAAGCCACAGGAGGGAAAGGGCGAGGGCACAGAAGTAAATGGTCAGCTGCCGCCTGGTCAGGTGAAGCGTGGGGACCGGGATTGTTGCGCTCAGCAGGACGGAGGCAGCGGCTACAGCCGCCGCGGCCGGAATGGAAAACAGGGGCCTGACCCATCCCAGCAGGAAAAGGAGGGTGGGGAGCGCCATATAGGCCACGGCGCAGGATGCGGCAAGCCTCCCGCTGATGGTTAATGCGATGTCCGTTTGTTTCCGGGGCTGTTCCATGTAGAGAGAAAGGGGGAAGGCGTGTTCAGGAGGCGTCTGGGAGGAAAGCTTTTTCCCACTGGGGAATGATATGTTCCCGCGTGAATTTCCGGCTTTTGGCTATGGCGTTCCTCGCCATGGCGCGCAGGGCGGCCGGTTCCCGCATCAGCCCTGCGGCCATTTCCGCCATCCGATGCGCCTGGAAACCGCCGGCCGCAGGCAGGATGCAGCCATCCTTTCCGTGGTCCACCAGGTCATAGGCGGCGGAGAAGCTTCCGTAAACGATGGGGGAGACGCCGAAGGACATGCCTTCCACGATTACCAGGCCGAATCCTTCATATTCCGAGGTTAAAAAGAGCAGGGAGGCCTGTTCGTAATACGGGGCAGGATTTTGGAAGCCTTCAAAGGAGACGTGCTTCAGGCGGTGTTCCTCGCAGAATTCCTGAAGGGAGCGTTTTTCCGGCCCGTCACCCACCAGGCGGAGAGTCCAGTCCGGGAAGCAGGGTTCCAGCAGCGCCCACGTTTCCAGCACGCGGGAGACCCGTTTCTGGTTGGGTTCCAGCCGTCCGACAAAAAGAACCTCCTTTTTCTTGAGGGCCGGATCATAGCGGAATTCCGGGTTTTCCACGGTAATGGGGTTGGGAATCGTCAGAAGTTTTCCGGTGTCTTTCAGTCCGGTGATGTTCCGGAAGGCCTGGTGGAAACTGTCTGAAAGGAGGATGTAACGGTTGCTGTGGGCGTAAACGTAACGCAGGCTGGCCCCGGTAGCCATGGCGCAGCCTTTCAGCAGAAGGCGCAGAAACGCCCTGTTTACCGGGTTTCCCGTCCGGGCCATGCGCATCCTGAGGCCTTCCAGCCGTGCGTTGCAGTCCGGGGCGTTGTGGTGGACGGCCAGCAGGCGGCAGGGCAGGCCCCTCATGGCTTTCCGGCACAGCCTGGTGACGTGGAAGGGCAGACACCATTGGTTGATGATGACGTCAATGCGGCAGGTGGCCAGGATGTCCCGCAGGGCATTCCGGTTGGCCCGGCTGGAAACGGGGTAGCTCAGCCGGTGCAGCGTGACCCGTTCGTCCAGAGCTGGGGAGGGCTTTTCCGTCACCTGTTCAAAGGAAACCACATGAACCGCATGGCCCCGGGCGGAGAATTCATTCGCCAAAATGGCGGGGGCGGGTTCCACGCCGCCCATGGGACCCTGGCCGCCGAGTAAAAAGAGGATGTTCATGAGAGATAGACAAATTCCGGTTTGGTTTCCTGCCCCAGCAGATACCGGTACAGGCGTTTCATGCGGTCGGCCGCGTGGGGAGCGGCGCAGGTTTCCATGACGAGGGCGCGTCCGCGGTCTCCCATGGCGAGCCTTTCCTGCGGGGAGAGGTTGAAGGCGTTTTCCAGGGCTGCGGCCAGGGAAGGGGAATCGTTGCCGCACCACCAGCCGCACCGGCGGTGGGTCAGCGCTTCCCACGGCGGTCCCCGGCTGGCGATGACGGGCGTTCCCGCCAGCAGGGCCTCCGCAATGCTCATTCCAAAGTTTTCCTGGTGGCTGGGGGCGCACAGGACGTCCAGGGAAGAGAGCATTTCATATTTCCGTCTTCCGGAGACAAAGCCCGTGAAGGAGATATTGGAAATGTTTTCCTCCCGGACCAGTTCTTCCAGCCAGGCCTTGTATTCCGGGTCTCCGTCACCGATGAGCAGAAGCTCCGCGTTCGGGAGGCGCAGCTGACCCCAGGCCGTGATCAGGGCATCCAGATTTTTGATGGGATGGAGTCTGCCCAGGAATCCGGCCCGGAAGCCCTCGTGCCCGGGGCGCCTGATATCCGCAAGATATTCCGGGATCCGCACCGGATTGGGGATGACGGCCACGGGGTTGGAAAAGCCCATGTCCCTGTAGTATTCCATTTCCTTTTCGCAGGTGACGTGGACGCAGGCGGCTCCAGAGATGTCTTTCCGGTGTCCCAGGGCGAGCATGAGTTTCTTTTTCCAGCCGCCGCGCTCCAGCGCCTGGGGGTACAGCATGCCGTGCAGGGAAACGACGCAGGGGGCATTCATTTTGCGTGCGTGCGCACATGTGGCGTGGTTGACGTCCAGCCACAGGCCGTTGGTGTGGTAGAGGCGGTACCCGGGGGCGGGCCGTATTACAAAC
>OBVA01000257.1_pt1 | contig 25504 bp, 16 predicted proteins | sample 1495021 | NCBI WGS metagenome assembly OBVA01 (sample SAMEA2579965, study PRJEB22360) | human gut metagenome | biome: human gut; feature: human-associated habitat; material: faeces | place: Denmark | collected 2008/2010
TTTGCCCTGCGCAGAAAAGCCCGCTCACACGCTTGGTTTCAAGGCTTGGGCGCAATTCGAGAGGGTCAATCAAATCATACTCGATGGCGTAAGCAGGACGCATCACCTCGCACTGTTCAAGCCCAGGCAGGGTATGAATCATCTCCAACTGCACGTCCATCGGCAAGCTGGAAGAAAAGCCTTGCACATACAACTCGGTCGTATTGAGCCCTTCAGGTTCCACAAAAAGCTGATGGCGACTCTTGTCGCTAAAGCGCACCACCTTATCCTCAATGGATGGGCAGTAGCGCGGACCGGTCCCTTCGATAAAACCGGAATAGAGGGGGGAGCGGTCCAAATTGGCACGGATGATGCCATGGGTCGTTTCATTGGTATAGGTCAAGTGGCAACTGATTTTATCCAAGCCGTTTTCAAAATCGCTGTCATGCCAGAAAGAGAAATGCTTGTCGTTGGCGTCGCTTGGTTGTTCTTCCATCTTTGAAAAATCCACACTGCGCACATCCACACGCGCCGGTGTGCCGGTTTTGAAGCGCACCACATTAAAGCCCACCTCACGCAGGCTTTCGGAGAGCTTATTGGCAGGCAGCTGCCCTTGCGGACCGGCATTTTCGCTATATTCACCGATGATGATGCGGCTCTTTAGGTAAGTGCCGGTACAAAGAATCACACGCTTGCCGTAATAGGCAATGCCGGTATGGTCCATCACCCCACACACCGCACCGTCCTCAATCAACAATTCTTCGGCGATCAATTGCTTCACCGTAAGATTGTCGGTATGCTCCAGACGCTTGGTCATCGTCTGACGATACAATTCCTTGTCCATCTGTGCACGCATGGGATGAAACACCGGCCCCTTGGACGTATTCAACACACGCATTTGAATCAAACATTCGTCCGCAACCTCACCCATGCTGCCGCCCATCGCATCCAACTCACGCACTAAATGCGCCTTTGCAGGCCCACCGATGGATGGATTGCAAGGAAGAAGGGCGATATGGTCCAAGCTAATCGTGCAAAGCAGGGTTTGATGCCCCATCTTGGCACAGGCCAACGCCGCTTCACAGCCGGCATGGCCACCGCCCCCCACAATCACATCATAGTGGGTCGGATAATCATATATTTTATTCATAATAAAAGTGCTCCTATTTTCCTAAACAGAATTTTGAGAAGATCGTATCAATCAAATCCTCACTCGCTGTATCCCCAGTGATCAGGCCAAGATTTTCCCAAGCATTTTGCAAATCAATCACAAGAATATCCTTGCTCATACCCATATCAAGGCCATCCAAGAAACTCATAAGGTCGGCCGCGCAGCGTTCCAAGAGGGCAATATGACGGGCATTGCTCACCACCGCCGTATCACCGGTGCCCACAGTTTTATCATGGAGAATCACAGACAAAATTGACTGCTCCAATGCCTCGATGCCTTCCACCTCCTTGGCGGAAATACGCACATGCTTGTCAGCAAATGCCTCCGGCACTGCCATGGTATCGTTTAAATCGCTCTTATTCACCACAAGCAAGCATGCCTTACCTTCGAGCGCTCTTAAAAACGCCTCATCATCCGCATCCAAACCACGGCTTGCATCCACCACATAAAGGACCAAGTCCGCCGCTTGACTCGCCGCCTTGGCGCGCTCTACGCCAATCGCTTCGATGGTATCCGCCGTTTCGCGAATCCCAGCCGTATCGAGAATTTCCACCGGCACCCCACCAATCGTGAGATGCTCCGTCACCACATCGCGGGTCGTGCCTGCAATATCCGTGACAATCGCACGGTCACGCCCCAAAAGGGCATTGAGCAAACTCGACTTGCCCACATTTGGTTTACCGGCAATCACCATCTTGATGCCATCGCGGGTAATGCGCCCACGCTCAGCGCCGGCAATCAAGGCATCCATATCGCCTTGCACTGCACGCACTCGGCTTGCCAATTCCTCATCGGTCAAACGCTCAATATCATCCTCCGGATAATCCAAATCTGCTTGGATAAAGGCCACCAACTCCAACACTGCCTCGCGGGCATCGCGAATACGCCCTTCGAGAACGCCACTCTTTTGCGCCACCGCTTGAGAAAGCGCTGCCTCGCTCTTGGCATCGACAATATCCATAATCGCCTCGGCACGGGTGAGATCCAGCTTGCCATTGATAAAGGCGCGCTTGGTAAACTCGCCCTCATCCGCCAGACGTGCCCCGCACACCAAGCACAAACGCAAAATCTCTTGGGTAGAGGTGTGCCCACCGTGACATTGGATTTCTACCACATCCTCGCCGGTGTAGCTCTTCGGCCCGCGCATCAGCAAAAAGAGCGCCTCATCCACACGCTTCTCATGCGCCGCGTCCCACACCCAACCGTAATGAATCGTGTGACTCGCCGCCGTACTTAAATCCGCCGCCCCATCATACAAACGCTTGGCAATCGCCAGCGCCTCCGGACCACTCAAACGGATGATCCCAACAGCAGCACGCCCCGGCGCCGTAATAATCGCAGCAATGGTATCAGTGACGCTCATAGTCATTCCTCTTTTCTCGTAAATTTTCTCTCCCTAGTGTACCACACAACCCCACGCATATAAAGAACCAGCCACCACCGCACAAGCATAGCACGTGCAAAAAAGCCTCCCCACGAAGGCTCCGGTGGGAGGGGGACCGCGTGAGCGGTGGTAGGGGGCTTCGCTGCCTTGCTAATAGCACTCGCCTACGCATGAAGCACCATAATTGACACCACCCTGCTACAATAGGCACCCATCTCTCACAAGCAATCACCCTCTCAAAGCCTCCTCCGAAGGATCCGAGGAGAGGGGACCGCGTGAGCGATGGGTGATAGAGACTCGTTTACTACCTAGACTGCCTTTCAATCTTGCACACACGGAAAATACACCCCACAAAAAAACGCACCCCGAGGGGTGCGTCATATTCATTTCAAGTCCAACTTACTTTGCCACGTTTTCACAGTAGTTCATGAGAACGGTGGCAACTTGGGCACGAGTTGCGGTGCCTTTTGGTTGGAGTTCGTTGCCGTTGCCGCTCATGAGTTTTTCAGCCACTGCCCATTGGACCACGTCTTGTGCCCATGGGCTAACGGTGGTGCCGTCGGTGAAGGTACTGAGGTCGGCACGAGCACTAACGTCAATGCCTTTGTATTCGGCATAGCGGTAGAGGATGCTCGCCATTTGTTCGCGGGTGAGGGCTTGATCCGGCGCGTAGGTGCCGTCAGGCATACCGCTTACGATGTTGTTGCTTGCAGCCCAGTTTACAGCATCGGTGTACCATTTGCCGTCAGCCACATCAGAGAAGAGACCACTCTTGTCACAAGCAGGGCCACCTTCCATGTTGTAGAGAACCGCTGCCATCATGGCACGGTTGAGTTCCACGTTTGGTGCAAAGGTGGTGGCGGTGGTACCGTTCATAAGGCCGTTGTTGAAGACGTATTCAACTGCCGGGAAGTACCAGGCATCCTTTGCCACGTCAGTGAATGGCAAACCGGATGGTTGTTCCGGTTCGGTTGGTGCCACCTTGAAGGTTGCTTTAACAGTGACATCGCTTGCAGGCATTTTGAAGGTGTACTTGTTGTCATCCTTCTTGGTGACTTCTACCTTGTCGCCGTCCTTTTCAGTCACGGTCACCGCATCAACGACATAGCCTTCATCAGGGGTCGCAGTGATGGTCACAGTGCTGTTCTTGCTTGCACGCTTGTGGGTTGCTGTGATGGTACCGTTGTCGGTGTCAGCGAGGGTGATGTCGTAGCGTTTTACTACAGTGCCACCACCGGTGGAATTAGATTCCCATACAGCAGTGAAGGTAATATCTTCGGTAACGGTTACTTCTTTGCCAGCTTGATGAACATTGCCGTTGGCATCTTTCCAGCCAATAAAGGTATAGCCTTCACGTTCAAGGCTAGGGAGTTTGAAAACGCTGTCTTTATTAAGCGTCACTTTACTTTCAGCACTGCCATCTTCCAAAGTAACAATACAGGTTTGAGCTTGATCTGTTACAGTAATATCCTTCATTTCAAGCTGATCGCCTTGTTCATTTTTAAGTGCTTCTTCCACTGATGGGTAGTAGCTGTATGGCGTATCTTTATCTTGTGGGTCTTTTACTTCAATTTTAAGGGCGTCGTCCAAATTATCTTTTGGCACCGGTGCAGAGAACTCCCCGCCGGATACGGTTAATTTATCGTTGGTTTGACCAACTAAGGTCACGTTAGAAACGCCTTCTGCAGAAACAAAGTTCCCACCTTTGATGTCGGTATCGAGACCACCACCTGGATAATTGGCTGCTTCGTCGACAACAACCGCACTGGATGGAACTTGATTCTTATTATCACCAACATAACCCTTGGTATTGCCGGTGGTCACAATGTTCACATTGTTAATGGTTGCCGCACCGCTACGCGCAAGAATCCCTGCACCATTATGTACATAGATATTCCCACCGTTTACAGTGAGAATCCCTTCTTGTGGATGATAAATCCCACACGCCACATACCCGGCACTTTGGATTTCACCAATCAATGTCCCACCATTGATAGTAATAGTGGTACCACCTTGGTTTTCACCTTCTTTAACGGTACCATTCCCAGCCACTGCGCCATTATCGCGGGATTTTACAACGCCACCGTCCATGGTCAAGGTCGCACCCTTCCCAATAACACCGATGCCGTATTCTTGAGCTTCTACATAACCATCCGTCATATTGATGGTGGAAGCAATAGTATTCTTGCCGGTTTTATCACCTACTACAAAAAGGCCACTGCCCTTTTCAGTTTTAAAGGTACCACCTTTAACATTTAAGGTCCCACCGTTAGCAACGGTCACTACATCAGCAGTGGTGGTTTGAATCACACCGAAACCTGGGTAGGTGACAGTTTTGTGATCGTCGCCAACCACTGGTTGACCCGCGGTGCTGTCGGTTACAGTCAAATTCCCGCCATTTACAACAATAGCTGAGGTCGCCTGTTCTTTAGCACTCAAAGTTTTACCGTTCAAATCGAGAGTAAAAGTCTTACCTTGAGGAACAATCACATTTTCGGTGACATTTCCCAATAAAGTAATATTTCCAGAGACATTGTTATCAATAGCATCAGCTAATGTTTTGTACTCGGTATTTCCAACTTTTGCAGCATTGTTGACGATCTGATATGTTTTATTGTTCACTGTAGCACTAACAGATATATTCGACGCACCAATATTATCCTCGTAAAAATCACCGTGAGGAGTGATGGAATTGGTCACATCCTTGTCGCCCAAAATAGCAGAATGCACGGTTGCGGTGCAATTCTGCATGGTTGTAGTAGTCGTAGCACCACCAGCGGTATGCACAGTACCAACCAATGCACCAAACTCATTATCATCGCTTGAACCTATATCCGGATTGGTCATCTTCAAATTGCCTTCATAAGTGCAATTTTCCAAGGTATTCCCATAATGGAGAATACCGAGAATGCCGCCGACATCACAGGTAGACCCGCTAACATCAATATTCACGTTACAGCCTGAAACCTTATGACCGCCTTCACCCATAAAGCCGACCAAACCGCCGACATAGGTGCGATATCCTTCACTGTCAGCCTTAACATAGCTGCCATCGGCACCCAATACGTTCACATTGGTGATATTCGCATAGGCGTTCTTGCCAAAAGCACCGCCGACATAAGCGTAGCCATCTACTTGAATAAGGCCTTTGACAGTGATATCAGTATATTTAGAAGTATATGGGGTCCCTGCGACCGCACCAACATCTAAATATCCTTGAACCTTGGCATTTTCCAAGGTAAAATTTTTCACCTCGCCATTTGTGGTAAAGCCAAATAAGCCGATGTCACTTTTCCCCGGATAGATAGCAGTTAAATTTCTGATGGTATGCTTTTGCCCATCAAAAGTTCCACTAAATGGTTTATTACTATTCCCAATCGGCTCCCAATTGGTATAGCTAGATAAATCAATATTGTCGCCTAAAATAATAGTTTTCCCTGCAAAGTTGTTCCCACCATTAACCAACTGTGCCAACCCTGCCAATTCTTGCGCAGTGTCGATGGTAAATTGAGAATCATTCTCGTGATTCTCATACCAACTGGTGTCTGCTTTCGGCCCTTCGCCAGCGAATACTGCCACATCAGATTCGGCATTTGTCACCGGTGCTGCCATAACAGGGGTGACCATGGTCAGCATCATGGAAACAGTCAGCAGACTTGCCAACAATTTCTTCTTCATTCGTGTTCATCCTTTCCTTTACACATAGCTTCCCAGCCATTTCACAGATCAAATGGCTGATTTATAACAAAAATATTATGCCACAAACGAAAAAAAAAAAAAATAGGCTGAATATATGCCATTATGGAATTTTTTTGTATGCGCCTTTCGGTGTTAGGAATGGAAACAAGTATGTCGGGCTTTTCTATGTTGCAAGCGAGCTCCCCCCTTCCGCCCGGGCAAACCGGGCACCGTCCCCCAAAGGGGACGGCGTTTTTGTTCCAGTTTCTCGGTCCCCACTCAAAGCCTCCCCCTGAAAAATCCGGGGTGGAGGGAGACCTCGCTGCCTTTCAACTATCACTTGCTATCATATTCAGCACCACACAAGCAATGTACTGTCTTTCGCCTTCTTTTATCGCACAAAAAAAACACTCCGATGGGTCGGAGTGTTTTTTTGTTTCGGATGATCTCTTCTTTAATTTTTCCACGCTATATAAAAGAGATTATTCGGCTTTTTCTTCTTCAATACGTTCGAGCTCGAGGGTGATGAGGCTTTGTACGACCTTTTTGCCGTAAGCATCGAGTTGGCGATAACGGCTAACAAAGGTTTCTACGTCCACTTCATCAACGTTGAGCGGACCACCGCTGAAGAAGTCTAAGGTGACATTCAATTCCTTGGCGAGGGCCATGAGAATATTGATGTCTACCTTGGTGTTGTCTCTTTTAATGATCCCGTAGATGGTTTGCGGGCTGATGCCTGCTTCTCTTGCGACACGGTTCACGTTTGTATTGCGATAATTGATCAATTCTTCCAAACGTTTGCCTATAGACATTGTTTATCACCTCAATCGATTGATTTGCGTCATTTTATAGTATGACCTTTTCGTTCAATTTATGATAACACAACAATATCAACATTTCTATAAAGATGTAAAAAAGCGACTAAAAATATTCAAAAAAAGACAGAATAGCCATTAAGACTATGTTTTATACGTTATTAGGCATTATTTATGGCAATAAAAAAAGAATCCCCTCCGTTGGGAGCAGATTCTTTTGATGTTGGTATTTCATCTTCATTCGTTGTTATCGTCTACAAAACGTGCGGTGGCGATGACGGCGTCACCGTCGTCAAGTTTCATGATTTTGACCCCTTGGGTGGCGCGTCCGAGGGTGGAGATGTCGCCGACGGAGGTGCGAATGAGGGTGCCTTCACGGCTGATGACCATGATTTCTTCGTTGCCGCGCACGATTTGAGCGCTGGCGACTTGGCCGGTTTTTTCGCTGACTTTGAGGGTGGTCACGCCCTTGCCTCCGCGGGTTTGGGTGTGGTATTCCGTCAGGTCGGTGCGTTTGCCGTAGCCGTTTTCACTGATAACAAAGAGGTCACTTTCTTCTTTCACGAGTCCGAGTGCCACAACGACGTCGTCTTCAGCTAAGCGCATGGCGCGTACGCCGGCGGTGCTGCGTCCGGTTGGGTTGACATCGTTTTCGTTGAAGCGGATGGCGTTGCCGCTCTTGCCTACGAGGATGAGTTCGTCCTCACCGGAGGTGATGCGCACGTCGATGAGTTCGTCACCGTCGTGGAGGTTGATGGCTTTGATGCCGTCGTTGCGAGAGGTTTGGTATTCGCTGAGGACGGTTTTCTTGATCATCCCCTTGGCAGTCACGCAGGTGAGGAAGCCTTGTTCTTCACGTTCGCGCAACGGAAGCACGGTGGTGACTTTTTCACCCTTGCCGAGCTTCAAGAGGTTGATCATGGCTGTGCCACGACCGCCGCGATTGCTTTCCGGAATTTCAAAGGTTTTGAGCTTCAGGAGGCGCCCACGGTTGGTGAAGAAGTTCATGGTGTGGTGGGTGGTGGTGATGAAGATATTTTCGATAAAGTCGTCGTCTTTCATCTTGGTCGCATTGACGCCACGCCCGCCGCGTTTTTGATTGCGGTAGCTGTCCATCGGCATGCGCTTGATGTAGCCGGCGTGGCTGATGGTGATGACCATGTCTTCTTCGGCAATAAGGTCTTCCACGTTGATGTCGTCCTTGCTAAAGGAGATTTCGGTACGACGTTCGTCGCCAAACTTGGCAGCGATTTCATTCATTTCGTTGCGGATGATTTCCATGACCTTGCTTTCATCGGCAAGGATGGCTTTGTATTCAGCGATGCGTGCGAGCAATTCTGCCAATTCGGCTTCGAGTTTTTCAACGTTCAAGCCTTGGAGGCGGCGCAATTGCATTTCGATGACGGCTTGTGCTTGACGGTCGCTCATGCCAAAGCGTTCGCCCAAGCGCGCCTTGGATTCGGCGTCGTCGTAGGAGGAGCGAATGATGGCGATGACTTCGTCGATGTTGTCCACAGCAATCTTTAAGCCTTCTACGATATGGGCGCGTTCTTCGGCCTTGCGAAGGTCGTAGCGGGTACGGCGCACGATGACGTCTTCTTGGTGGTCGAGGTAGTGGACCATGATTTCACGCAAGGTGAGGATGCGTGGCACACCGTCAACGAGGGCAAGGTTAATAACGTTAAAGTTGCTTTGCAAGGCGGTGTGCTTAAAGAGCTGGTTCAATGCCACCTGTGGATTCACATCACGGCGCAATTCAATCACGATCCGAATCCCTTCGCGGTTGGATTCGTCACGCAATGCAGTGATGCCGTCAATGGTCTTTTCCTTGACGAGTTCGGCAATTTTTTCTACCAAGCGGGCTTTGTTTACTTGATAAGGGATTTCTGTGACGATGATGCGACTCTTACCGTTGGCCATTTTTTCGATGTTGGTGCGAGCGCGCACGGTGATGGCACCGCGACCGGTGAGGTAGGCGTCACGCACACCGCTGAGGCCCATGGTGATGCCGCCGGTTGGGAAGTCCGGTGCTTTGACGAGGCTTGCGAGCTTGTCGTCAGAAATGGTCGGATCGTCAATCAAGGCGGTGAAGGCATCGGTCACTTCGCGCAAGTTGTGGGGTGGCATGTTGGTTGCCATCCCAACGGCAATCCCAGAGGTGCCGTTGACCAAAAGATTTGGGAAGCGGCAAGGGAGGACGGTTGGTTCTTCGCTGGATTCGTCGTAGGTTGGCACATGGTCCACGGTTTCTTTTTCGATGTCGCGGAGCATTTCTTGGGCCAATCGGGTCATGCGGGCTTCGGTGTAACGTTGAGCCGCAGCAGGGTAACCGTCGATGTTCCCGAAGTTCCCTTGACCGTCAACCATGGTATAGCGCAAGCTAAACGGTTGTGCCAAACGTACCATGGTTTCGTACACGGCAGCGTCACTGTGTGGGTGGTAATTTGCGAGTACGTTCCCAACGATGTGAGCAGACTTGCGATGTGGCTTGTCCGGGGTCATGTTGGTTTTGTACATAGAGTAGAGGATGCGGCGGTGAACCGGCTTTAAGCCGTCACGCACATCCGGAAGCGCACGAGCAGTGATGACGCTCATGGAGTAGTCGATAAAGGATTCCTTCATTTCATCGACAATATTACGGCGCTCAATGGTGCCATGGGTATAGTTATTATCCATAAAATGTGTCCTCCTTAAATATCAAGATTGTTTACATAGCGAGCATTGGCAGTGATAAAGTCACGGCGCGGTTCAACGCGTTCACCCATGAGGATGGAGAAGACATCGTCTGCCAAAAGGGCGTCTTCCAAATCCACTTGCAAAAGAATGCGGTTTTCGTTGTTCATGGTGGTTTCCCAGAGTTCTTCCGGGTTCATTTCCCCAAGACCTTTGTAGCGTTGGATGCCCTTTGCGGTGTCAATGTCCTTGCCTTCGCCGGCGAGGAATTCACGCAAGGCCTCATCGTTGTAGAGGTAGTGTTTCTTTTTGCCGCGCTTGACGCTGTAAAGCGGTGGTTGGGCAATGTAGACATAGCCCGCTTCAATGAGTGGACGCATGTAACGATAGAGTAAGGTCAACAGAAGCGTACGAATGTGCGCCCCGTCGACGTCGGCGTCGGTCATGATAATGATTTTATGATAGCGCGCCTTGGTCACATCAAATTGGTCGCCAATGCCGGTACCAATGGCGGTAATGAGGTTACGAATTTCTTCGCTGGACAAAATACGGTCCAAACGCGCTTTTTCAACGTTGAGGATTTTCCCACGCAGCGGCAAAATCGCTTGATAACGGCGGTCACGGCCGTCAATCGCGGAGCCCCCTGCGGAATTCCCTTCGACGATGAAGAGTTCACTGAAGGATGGATCGCTCACCGAGCAATCGGCAAGTTTCCCCGGCAGGCTGGTGCTTTCGAGGGCGTTTTTACGGCGTGTCATTTCACGCGCCTTGCGTGCCGCTTCGCGAGCACGAGCGGCTTTAACGGATTTTTCAACAATCTTCTTGGCTTCGCTTGGATGCTCTTCCAAATAGGTGCTGACCGCTTCGCCGGTAATCACATCCACAATCCCACGCACTTCACTGTTACCGAGCTTGGTCTTGGTTTGACCTTCAAACTGTGGGTTTGGCACCTTCACAGAGATGACCGCAGTAAGCCCTTCGCGAATGTCTTCCCCTTGGAGGTTGTCTTCCTTTTCCTTGAGGAGCTTCATGCGGCGGGCGTATTCGTTGATGGAACGGGTAAGGGCGGTCTTAAAACCGAACTCGTGGGTCCCACCTTCGTGGGTATGGATGTTGTTGGTATAGCTGTAAAGATTTTCGGAGTAGGCATCGGTAAACTGCATCGCCACGTCCACAATCACATCATCCTTTTCTTTTTCAAAAATGATGACGTCCTTATGAAGGGGCTTTTTGTTGCGGTTTAAGTACGGCACAAATTCGCTAATGCCGTTTGGATGCAAGAATTGCTCCGTTTTTTCCTGACCTTCACGCTTGTCGATGAGGGTCAAATCGATGCCGCGGTTCAAGAAGGAAAGCTCACTCAAACGCTTGGCAATCACGTTAAAGTCGTAGACCGTGCCTTCTTTGAAAATGGTTTCATCCGGCAAAAAGTGGATGATGGTACCGGTTTCATTGTCCGGACAAGTATCCACCACAGTCACTTCGCTGGTGATCTTCCCGTAGGCGTAGGTTTGGCGATACACCTTGCCGCCACGACGCACTTCGGCACTCATTTCCTTGGAAAGGGCGTTTACAACACTCATCCCAACCCCGTGCAAGCCGCCGGACACCTTGTAGCCGCCACCGCCGAATTTACCGCCGGCGTGGAGTACGGTCATAACCACTTCGAGGGTTGGTTTTTTCATTTTAGGGTGCAAATCCACCGGAATCCCACGGCCTTCGTCACGCACGGTGATGGAGTTGTCCGCTTCGATGGTCACCTCGATTTTCTTACCATAGCCTGCAAGGGCTTCGTCAATGGAGTTATCGACGATTTCGTTGACAAGATGGTGCAAACCGGCGCTGTCGGTGGTCCCGATGTACATCCCCGGACGCACACGAACCGGTTCAAGGCCCTCTAAGACCTCAATCTGTTCACCGGTGTATTGTTTTTCGCTAACCTTGGTTTCAGACACAGAGAGTCTCCTTTCGTTGTGTATAGAAAAAGTTGTATAGAGAAACTAACAAACAAAATAAACAGGGTCTCCTTGCAAACGGACAACCCTGTGACTATCTTTCATCGTTTATAAGTGTACCATAACAACGCAAATATTTCAATTTTACGGGCATTTTTAGGGCGGAAAAGTCTTTTTCTATTCGGTCGTACTTTTCTGTGAATTAAGCCCAATAAAATCCCCTCAGAGAAAAATCCTCCAGCACATCACCCCCTAAGCAAACAAAAAAGCACGTTCCGCTTGTAGAACGTGCTTTTTTACAATTTATCACAGAAACCGTCGTTGCTATTTGCAAAAATCAGCGATTTTTTAATTTATATCACGACCTCCGAGCAAATACAACGCCTTTTTGCCCATTTTCGCCAAAAAAAATCCCCTCCGCACCTCGGAGGGGACAAGGCATCCAATCATATAAACCAACGCCAATTATAGAAAAAGAACGGCATCAAAAAGGTCAGCAACAAATACACCAGCGGCTCACGACGACTGAGGAGCAAAACTCGCTTGGTCACGTGCCCCTGTAAGAGATAGTTGCCAACGCCCTTCCAAAAAAGGAAGCCAAGAAAGGTGCCCAAGGTGTTCATCAGCAAATCCTCCACATCCACAGCGCGGTTGGTCGGAATTTGTGCCAACTCAATCGCCGCAGAAAAGAGATAGCCCGTTAAGGTCACCTTGAGGCCGTTGCGGCAGATTGTCCAAATATGTGGCAGCAAAAATCCCAACGGCACAAAGAGCAAGATATTAAGCAGCGAGGTCATCATCACGCCATGCGCAAAGGGCATCCACGAAAAATTGGCAGCACGCACACTTGCAACCACGCCACCCTTTTCGACAACATCCCAAATCGAGCCGACACCGGTTACGAGAAGCACCAGCCAAAGGTACAGCACAAAAACATCGCTCCACAAGCGATGCTCTTTTGTAAGCACCCGTCCTTTACGAAGCATCCACTGCCGGTAAATGACCACCGGCACAAAAGTGATCAATAAAGAATACAAGAGTCCCAGCATCCCGCTCACTCCCTTCATAGATGGCTTCATTATAGCATGTTTCCCATATCATTGACGTTTCCATGGCAACACTCCACAAAAAAACCTCCCGCGGGTGAAACGGGAGGCATAGGAAGTGCGGGCGCTAGAGAAACAAGCGGCCATTGTAAAAGAAAAAGTTGCAACACACGGCCATCACCACGTAGATGAGCGGTTCGACACGACTGAACGCCACAGTACGCGCAGCGCCGTGCCCATAATAGCGATAATGGCCAATCTCTTGCCAATAAACAAAGCCCATCAAGGTTCCCAAGGTGCCCATACACACATCTTCTAAAGCCACGCTTCTTGCCACCGGCAGCTGGGCAAACTCTACCAAGAGTGCAAAAAGATAACCAACGGCACCCACTTCCTCTAGGGATGAGAAGTTGTGCCAGATGTGCGCTACAAAAAAGCCCAGTGGTGCCATCAGAATAAAGAGGAGCAAGGGACGCACCCATCCAACCGCCATTACAGACATCCCCATCTCGGTGAAGACATGCTGCAACACACCGCCCGTTAATAAAAGAACCAAACACAAGTGGCCCATCATTCCCACCGTCTATCTTCTGTGAGAAGCGGTCACCGTTCTTCCTTGGCAGGCCATGTACTGTTGATAACCCATCAGCGCGCACAGCGTTGCGCCAATGAAAAGTGCCTCCGTCCCCATGGCATCCACACCCTTTCTTGTTGACCCCATTGTAGCACCGATGACTTGCCTCGCCGTGCCAAAAAAATCACTTATTTTCTATATATTGTGGAATAAAAAAAACCACCGCGTCCTCGCAGTGGTTATTGAGCGCCCTTCACGTCGCCATCCTTGATATGAAAAATCGGATCGTATCCGAAATTGTTAAAGGTAAAATCCAGCCCTGTGCCGGTAATAAAGGTTTGGATTTTCTTTTTGATGACGATTTCCATCACCGCCCGTTGACGGTCATAGTCCAGCTCGCTCATGACATCGTCCAAAAGCAGAAGGGGCTTTTGCCCCAGCACATGCTCGTAGGCATCGATGGCAGCCATCTTCATCGATAAAATGGCGGGGCGCTGTTGGCCTTGACTGCCATAGGTGCGTAAGTCAATGCCGTTTTCGTAAAACACCAAGTCATCGCGATGCGGTCCCACCAGATTTTGTCCTCGCGCAATTTCTTCGGCTTCAAGCTCTGCCAAGAGCTGCATAAAATGCTGCTTCAAATGGGCATCATCCTCGTGCAAAATCGGCCCCAGACTCGATTGATAGGTGACATCAAAGGTGGCCACGCCCTTGGTGAGAAAGGCATGCACCTTACGGGCTTGCGGCACCAAAAACGCCAAGAGGTTCAAGCGCCGGCGAATCATTTGCACGCCGACATCCACCATCTGCAAGTTCCACGGCACCAGCATCTCCTTTTGCGCGCGCCTGCGGCGAATGTCTCGCAACAGCTCACTGCGTTGGGCGCAAACACGCTCATAGGCGTGGCGGGTGCTGTCGTAGTCCAAATAGAGGGCTTCCAACTCACGGTCGATAAAACGGCGCCGCTCCCCAGGGCCGCCCTTAATAATCGACAAATCATCCGGCGTAAAAAGCACCGCCGCCAACCTTGTCGGCAGCTTACTTAATCTTGTGTATTTGACGCCGTTTAAACGCAAGCGCTTGCGATGCACCGCATCATAGTAAATTTCCAAGTGATGGGTACGGGCACTTTCATCCAAGGAAAACAACCCCTGCAATCGGAAATATTGACGGTTCCAATGCACCAGCTCCTTGTCCTTATTGCCACGAAAATTCTTGCCGTAGCAAAGATAAAAGATGCTCTCGAGCAAATTGGTTTTTCCTTGACCGTTTGGCCCCAAAAAGATATTCAGCGTCGGATAAAGGGAAAGGCGCAACTCGTCATAGTTGCGCCAATCCTTTATGGTCAATTCTTTTAAAATCATCTTACTGTCTCAACGGCAGCAGCAAATAGATGTAGCGTTCGTCATTCTTTGGACGGAACACACATGGCCCCAAATCGCCGCTCATTTCTACGTCCAACTCATCATAGTGCATCTTCATCAAGGCATCGGTGAGGAAGTTGGCATTAAAGAGGATATTGACATTATCCCCTTCCATGTAGATGTCCATTTCTTCGTTGACCTGCCCGCGTTCGGATGCCGTCTTAATAGAAAGCACGCCCCCTGCAAGCTGCATACGAATCACACTCGTGCCGTCTCGGTCACGCCCAAACAAAATGGCACGGTCGATGGACTGCTTCAAGGCTGTACGTTCAATGTCAAAATGGGTGCTGTGAGATTTTGGCAGCGCTGCACGATAAGGTGGGAATTCCCCCTTAATAAGCTGGCTGATGAGCTGCACATTGTCGGTATCAAAGAGAATTTGATTTTTGGTGATGGTCATATGAATCACCGCATCCTCTTCAGCGATGGCAATGATTTCCTGCAAGGCACGTACCGGAATCACCACATTAAAGGCATCGCCGGCGTCGTTGATCACTTTATCCTGCATCATCGCCAAGCGGAAGGAGTCGGTCCCAACCACCGTCAGGTCGTTGCCGTCGACTTCAAACAAAAGACCAGTGAAAATCGGACGCAAATCTTCCTTTCTTGCAGCAAAGGAGGTTTGACGTACCAAATCACTCAAGGTGCTCACGGAAATGCTCACACTATGAAGGGGCTCCAAATCCGGACCCTTTGGGAATTCATAGCCCGGCCAACCGAGCATTTCGGTTTGGTTCTTTCCATAGGAAATGATCATCTTGTCTTCCCCGTTGTGGGAATTGTTGTCAAAAATCAGCTGGGTATCCGGCAAACGCATGACAAAATCGCGAAAGGCCTTGCCGCTCACAACGGTATCGCCTTCTTCAATAACATCAACAGGCACGGTACACTGAATGCGTAAACCGGCATTTTCAATGGTGTCGGTGGCAACCATGGTGAGGTGTCCACCACGAGCGGATAGGTAAATGCCGCTCAAAATTGGCTGTACGTTCTTCGCGGACAAGGCGCGTTGAACGATGCTGAGGCCATTGGTGAGGTTGTTTTTAATGGCTGTAAATTTCATGGTGCTTTCCTCTTCTTCATTAATACACACTTAGTAGTAGTAGTAGTAGGGCCTGTGGATTCGTTGATAATAGCCCCAAAGCCTTGATAGGAGCGGGGTTCGGCCTGTCTAAAACCCTGTGGATTCAGAGGTCGGGTTTTCCAAACAATCCAAAGCCTTTTTTGTTATCCCCAAGAATTCACATGTGGAAAACGATTTCGGGCATAAGTCTGGGCAAAACTTAATGCATAAATATTCGGTAACTGTATAATATGCATCATGAAGGGCTTTTTCAAAACTGACAAATAAACTCGGAAAAGATAAAAGTCCATTGTTTTTTACCCAATTGTAAATGGGGATTTCTGTGGATTTATCCACATTATCCACAGAGTTGTGGATAACTTTGTGGATAAATCGGTTTATTTCATGGGATTTTTAACGGTTTTCCACAGAATTCACAATAAATCGATGAAAGTTTTACCAAAGGGAGGGGAAAAGGTCGCTTTGTATCATTTTATGGTTTAAAGTTTTACACAGCGTTTTTCCCTGCATATTTTTAGAGGTTCTATACATCCGCGACTCAGGCTTCGATGGCACGGCGGATATTATGGATGTCGCTTTGCAGGAGAGGATCCTTTTGCAAGCCCTCTTCAATTTTGTCGATGGCATTGGAGACGGTGCTGTGGTCTTTCTTGAACAGTTTGCCAATCGCCGGCAAACTCATCGAAAGCAGGCTGCGGCAGAAGTACATAGAAACCTGACGCGGCAAGAGGACTTCCTTCTTGCGGCTGGTGCCCATCATCTTGTCACGGGAAAGGCCGTAGTATTCGCACACCTTGGTGATGACAATGTCTTCGGTGATGTGCTTTTCGTGGGCCACCTTATTTTTGATGGTGCGTTCTGCCAGCTCCAAGGTAATCGGTTGGTTGGAGATGCGGGCGGTGCTGATCAAGGTTTGCAGCGCCCCTTCTAAGGTACGGATATTGACATCCACATTATCAACGATGTATTCAATGATGCGATTGTCCACCTGCGCGTTTTCCATTTCTGCCTTTTTTTGCAAAATGGCAATACGAGTTTCTAGGTTTGGTACTTGAATGTCGCTCAAGACACCGCCTTCAAAGCGGGTTACCAAGCGTTCCTCCAAATCCGGAATTTCGCGTGGCAGCTTATCGGAGGTGATAATAATTTGACGGTTGTTGTTTCTAAGCTGTTCAAAGGTATGGAAGAACTCTTCCTGGGTCCCTTCTTTACCGGTCAAAAATTGAATATCGTCGATGAGCAGAATGTCTACATTGCGATATTTGCTGCGGAAGGCCGCATTGGTGTTGGATGAAATCGAGGAGATGTACTCGTTCATAAAGTTTTCGCAGGTGGTGAACTTGATTTTCACATCCGGCTGCGCCTGCAAAATTTGGTAGGCAATGGCATTGATCAAATGGGTCTTGCCCAAGCCGGAGTTGCCGTAGATAAAGAGGGGGTTGATGGTTTTTGGACAATCCAGGTCGCGGGACATATCGTCAGCAATGGCCTTACAAAAGGCGCGGCAATGTTCGTTGTTTTTACCGATGACGAAGGTCTCAAAGGTGTAGTTAGGCTGTAGCTTTTGACCGTCCAAAACCTCTAAGCGTGGCGCAGGGCCGGAAGAATCGCCCATATTATCAAACAAATATTGGGTGGATTCGCTTGCTTTGCTATTCAATTCCTGCACGCGGCTGCGAAAAATGTCTGCATCCACACTGTTGAGGAAGTGAATGTCCACGTCTTCGCCCAAGGCCATGCGTACCCACTTGAGTAAGGGATCCCCAAATCCCTGCTGGGTAAGACCGGTGAGCATGGTGTCGTTGTTGACTTCGACAACGTATTGATGGTCGACAAAGTCAATCGGCATCAAATCACGATACCAGGCATCAAAGACAAAAGGACTCACCTCGTCTTGCATTTTCATGATGGCAGTTTGCCAAGCCTGCATATAACGTTGTTCCATGATGGTTCCTCCAAGGTTGAATCTATTGATTCACATTATCCACAGCCTTTGGATGGAAAAGTTGTGGATAGTGTGCATTATTATTTTGTCCTATCTTCCATAATAACATACAAAAATCAATTTGACATCCTTTATAGACACAGGGGTGTGGATAAAAAATAGACTTTTCCACAGAGTTTTCAACAAGAGGATGTGGAGATATAGGGCAGGGAAAAATTGATTGATACCCCTTTTAGTAGGCAGTGGAGAATGTGAGAATGGTTTTCCACATATCCAAAGGAGAATAAAAAAAGTTTTCCACAAGAAAAATTTTTTTAAAAAGGGGGTAAAAAGCCCATTTAGGGGATTTTCCACAAAAAATAAACAGCCCCTTTAAAAAAATGCCGTTTTTATCGGAAAAAGCTGTTTTTGCACTTTTCCACAGTTTTGTTGTGGAAAAGTGCGGATAACTGTGGATAATTCTGTGGATATCTTGTGGGTTTTGCACAAGACGCGGTCTTTTCCTTCATTATTATGGATTTTTGGTTGATACTAGATATCGGGGGGATAAAAAAAGACGCACACCATGGGCGTGCGTCCGAAAAAGAATCGGGGATTAAAAAAACGGAAGGGCGTCATCCTCGTCTGCTACAACGGCCATATCATTCGAACTTGACCGTTCACCGGCTTCCGGTAGTGCAGGCGATTGCTCTGCTATGCTCATCCATAGGGCGAGCGGCAGAAGGACGAGACACAAAAAGACAGCCAAAGCCGGTGCTTGGGCAAGGGCTTCGGGAACAAGCATATAAAAAAGCACAAGGACGATACCGGAGACAGCGCCTTCGGTTAAGACATTTAAAAAAAAGCGACGAGCAAAATACACAGCAATCATCCTTTCGGGCATTGGAGAAAGTGGCACGGCAACAGTGATAGCAGAACGACAACGGGCAGCTACTTATTAAATAACAGTGTAGCATGCTGACGACGATGAAGCTGCGGCGAGGGCGGCTTTGTTACCAAATCGCGGCGTTTGGCTGGTCATTGATTCACTTTCGCGCATCATATATAGAAGCAACGGCCGTAAATCGTTCCGAAAATGACCGAAATAGTTATCTGAAAGGGGGCTTTTTTACGAAAAACAGAAAGTAACCGCCATAAATAGCCCTTTGATTTTCGCTTAATAACTATATATTGAGCCATCAAGGCGTGAAAAAATTTTATGCAAAAAATTAAATAATCACCTTTAAAAAATATTGACTACCATGGTAAAATATTGTAGTATTAGGTTTGCATGTAAACTAGGTCAGGAGGTGTGAATATGAAACGCACATATCAGCCAAAGAATAAGAAACATAAACGCGTTCACGGCTTCCGTAGAAGAATGCTTTCCAAGAACGGTCGCAATGTCTTGAAGAGAAGAAGAGCAAAAGGAAGAAAAGTCCTCAGCGCGTAATAGTCTATGACACTTGAGATAGAAAGGCCTTCATCGTTAGGCCTTTTTTATCTTTATTGTCAAAAAAAGGATGTGAAAACATGCTTGCTTCGCCACGAAGAATCAAAAAGAGAGCTGAATTTTCTCATATATATCGTAAAAAACAATCAAAGGCCAATCATTATCTGGTCATATATGTGAAAAAGAATTCCCTTGATCATGCTAGATTTGGCTTTTCTCTCTCAAAAAAGGTTGTTGGCAAGGCGCATGTCAGAAATTTGTATAAAAGACGCCTTTCTGAAATTGTGCGTTTGCACTGGGAGGGCTTTCAAGCGGTTGATGTGGTGGTGGTCGCCAGAAAGGCGATTGTCGACCTCGATTATCATCAACTGGAAAAAGAATTTTTGAAACTTGCGGAAAGAAGCGGTATTTATGAATCCCATTAAACGCGGCATGTTAGCCGCCATTCGCTTTTACCAGCAATATCTATCTGTCTTAAAAGGCGCACCGACTTGTCGTTTTATTCCGACCTGTTCGACCTACGCCATTGAAGCCATCACAAAATACGGAGCACTAAAGGGCGGTGCGTTGGCCCTTTGGCGCATTTTGCGCTGCAACCCATTCTCCAAAGGTGGCTATGATCCGGTACCCTGATTCATTTAAATCACTCGGTTCTAGGAGGTGAACGCCTCTCTGCCAGAGCAGAAGGCCTCATTTGAGCACTTTAGTTAATTTTATGAGTGGGTTCATTCACATGCTGTATGAATTCACAGCGACTATTGGTTTCCCTAGCTATGCATTAGCGATTATTATCTTGGGGATCATCGTTCGTATTTTGTTATTACCACTTACCATTATTCAGATGAAATCCATGCTCGGGATGCAAGAAATTCAACCTGAGCTTCAAGAATTACAAAAGAGATACGCTACCAATCGCGAAAAGCTAAGCGAAGAAATGATGAAGCTCTATCAAGAGTACAATGTTAAACCGGCTGCCGGTTGCTTGCCAATCTTGATTCAGATGCCGATTTTGTACGTGTTGTTCTACGCCATCCGCGGCTACAACTTTAACGAACATGCATCTTTCTTCTGGATTGATAGCTTAAATAATAATGACCCATACTTCATTTTAGCGATTGTATTGGGCTTGGTGATGTTCTTGCAACAAAAGCTTGCAATGAGCTCCACGACCATGGATGCCGATAATCCTGCTAATATGAGCATGAAGATGATGATGTATGTGATGCCTGTCATGATGGGCTTCATGGCACTCAATTTCCCAAGTGGGTTGTGCTTATACTGGATTACCACTTCCACCTTCATGATTTTCCAACAAATCTTCATGAATCACTTGCGTAAAAAGGAACTCGAAAAACGCAAAGAAGCACGTGAAAAACGTGCCGCTGAACGCGAAGCTGAAAGAATCGCTGCTCAAAAGCGCGGTCAAAACCCTTCTAAAAAGAAGAGCAAACAACAGTTGAAAAACGAACACAAGCAGAAAAAGCGTGAAGCAAAATACAATGCGCCTTCTAAGGAAGGTAGCAATGCCACCTATCATCCACCAAAGAAATAAGCCGACATGGTCCTAAACTTTGGCAATATTGCCGGGGGGAATTTTGTAAATGATTGAAAAAATGAAAATCACCGCAAAGACCATTGACGAAGCGATTAAAAAGGCCTCCGATATTTGGAAAATTGATGCTGTAAAGAATGGCTATACCGTTATTCAAGAACCAAGCCGCGGGATTTTTGGCTTGGGTAGCAAAGACGCCATTATCGAAGTTAACAAATACCTGCCTGACGTCCAAGAAGTGGTCGAAGCACCTAAAAAAGAAGAAAAACCAGTGGTTGAAGCACCTGCTCAACCGGTTGTGGAAGAAAAAGCACCGGTTATCGAAGAAGTGACGGAAGCTGCTGTTATTGAAGAAGAAGAAACCACCATCATTGTGGAAGAAGCACCGACTGAAATCATCGTTGAAAAGCTCTCCGATGATGTGCCGGCAAACGGCGGTAAAACCGCTGAAGAAATCGGCTTGGCGTTCTTGGGCCCAATTTTTGATGCCCTTGAAGTGGATGCTGTGGTGCAAGTGAGCGAAGAAGACAACACCATTCGCTTTGATGCATCCGGTGAACGTGCCGGTATTTTGATTGGCCGTCACGGCGAAACTTTAAATGCCATTCAATTCTTGATGAGTCTTGTGGTGAATGCCAATATCGAAAGTCACAAGGGTGTGATTTTTGACGTTGAAAATTACCGCGAACGTCAAGTGGAAAAACTCGAAGCCCTCGCGCTTCGCATGGCAGACAAGTGTCGCAAGACCCATCGTCGCGTGACCTTGAACCCAATGAATGCGGCCGAACGTCGTATCATTCATATCACCCTTGAAAAACAAAAAGGCGTGACTTCTTACAGTGAAGGCAACGAACCAAACCGTCGCGTTGTTATCGTCACCGAATAAAAATATGAAGCCCTCTCCAAGCGGAGAGGGCTTTTTTTGATGGTGCTGTTTTACAAAGGACGGGGGATAGAAAGAGACCCTCCACGTTCAAAGGTATATTTTAGGCATGCAGCACCTTTCAAGGGCACTGCCGGATGCTTGTGATGCAAACAAAAAGCCCAACCGTTGATGAGGCGGTTGGGCTTTTTAGCGGGATGCGCACGCGCATCTATTGTAGTTGAGTTGTTAGATGAGTAGTAGATTTGTAGGTTGTTAGTAGATGGTTGAATCTCGTGTTCATGAAAGCAGGCTGGCGGGCGCTGGCTTTCTAACGTTCGAGTGTAAACCCATTGAGGTGTGAATAATTTTTTTTAAAAGGTTGTTTTGTCAAAAGAGGTTTTTGAAATTTGTTTTGTAGTGTTTGAATAATCGGGGTGTTACTAGAGTGTCTGAAAGAGGTTTGGAGTAAAACCGCGTCACAATACGGTTTAATGACTCACTAATGCTTCTATACCCCTGCGAATCAGCGGGTCGCGGAAACGATTGAGATTACCCATGAGATTGAAGCCTTCGCGAAAGAAGGAGAATAGCAACGGGTGATCCGCAGGAGATGAAGCAGTGTATGAATGGCCAAATGACTTCAGAGCAATCGCGTTGGGGAGATATCAATCGATCGAGCCATCGCATTGGTGCGGCGGCATCAGTGAGTGCGATTGCCGCCAAGAAGTCATAGGCACTGATAGCGTGGATGGAGCCTTCTTGGCAGGGAGGGCGCCGGTATCACGCGGGTGTTTAAAATGAATGCGATTTTCTAGTGGCAGAACGTGTAATCTCATTGCCGTTCTTGCCAAATCGCGATTGTCCGCTTCACGCATCCATATGGTTGGCATGGACGCATCAAGGGCAATGCAAGGAGTGGTGCAAAATACCTTCTTTGCATCATCAGATTTATATCAGAGTGATGTTTAATCTGATTGATTAGAGTATATATTGAAAGCGGTTGGAAGTCAATGGTTTTTGTGAAGAAAAAATAAACAGTGATTTATAATAATGATTTGCTATGTTATATTTTTAACAAGAGCAAGGTGTTACCTATGTTTTACACTGAGAAAAAGAAGGGAACGGCGTGAACGAGATTGACCGACCATCCGCTAACGCTCTGTTTTCTTCTATGATATAGTAGAAAGGGAAGGGAATCTCAGAAAATGATGGAAGATACAAGAACGCTCTAATTTTATAAGAGCGCTCTAATTTTCTGAATAATAGGCGATTTTTGGGGCGTGAGGTGGTCGCATTGACAAGGAAAGGACCCCGTGATAATATTTTAGTGTTATAGTAGGAATGCCTGTGGCGCCAAGCGTGGGGCGACGGGTATTATTTTTAAAATGATGTTAGCACTCGATAAATGAAGTGGCTAACAATTTCAATAAAGGAGTGTTGTAGATGTTTGTACTACCTTTATACGATGTGTTGATTCTTCCGGGGGTCAATATTTATGTCAAAATTTCCGAGTTTGAGGAATTTGCCTTGCGTCCGCCGGAATTAGACGGCGAATGTGTGATGTTGACTGCCCAAGAACGTAAGCCGCGCTACGCGTATCAGCCGGAGGATTTCTTTGAAATCGGTGTACATGGGGTCATTACCGATATTTCCGATGAAGGCTTTGTGACTATTCGCAGCGATGCGCGTGTGACGGTGAGCAATATCAAGGTGTTTGAAGATGGGACCATGACTTTGGACTATCGTGCCTTAATGGATATTGACGATGTGCCGGAAGGCGAACGTGTGGCGCGTCTTAGCCACATGAAGCAGGTGCTGTTGGACTTTACCAAGCAATTTGATTGGGCGGCAAAGGTAGAGCCGATGATTGACGGCTTTGAAACCATTGAAGAAGCAGGGGTCAGCTTATCGCCATATTTAACGGCGCGCAATGAGGATCGCTACAACATTCTGACCTACGACAGCAGACGTGGGCGCATGGAAGCGATGGAACAAATCATCTATGAATTTATTGAGGTGGCAAAGGCCAGTGCCGAAGCCATGGAAAGCCAGCAATGGGAATATGACCAGAGCATGAAGGAGCAAGCCTTACGCCGTCAAATTGATGTGTTGCAACGTGAGCTTGATGAGATGCATCCGGAAAATAGCAGTGATTTGGACGCCTTTGCAAAGAAAATCGAGGCTTTGCCGATGAATGACCTTGCTAAGGCCGAGGCGCGTAAGGTTTTGCGCCGTTTGCGTCAGGAAAACGGTGGCGGCAATGAGTATGCACTGCTTTACGATTATATGGAATATTTGCTTTCCTTGCCTTGGGAAAAAACTGAAGCGAAGGACGTAGATGTGGCTAAGGCAGAGGCAATTTTGAATGAGGACCACTACGGCCTTAAAAAGGTCAAGGACCGTGTGATTCAGCAGCTTGCGGTGATGGCGTTGAAAAAGCGTCAAGCGGGCTCTATTTTGCTTTTTGTCGGAGCGCCGGGGACTGGGAAAACCTCGGTGGGTCAAAGCATTGCCCGCGCGTTGGACCGCGAATGTGTGCGTGTCAGCTTGGGTGGGGTGCGCGATGAGGCGGATATTCGTGGGCATCGTCGTACCTATATTGGTGCCATGGCTGGGCGTATTATTGACGGTATTCACAAGGTTGAGGTGTCCAATCCGGTGATGGTTTTAGATGAGGTGGACAAGCTCAGTGCGTCCTATAACGGGGACCCTGCCAGCGCCCTCTTGGAAGTTTTGGACCCGGAACAAAACGCCAACTTTGTAGACCATTATTTGAATGTGCCGTATGATTTGAGCGATGTATTTTTTGTATGCACTGCGAATTCGACGGATACCATTCCGGCGCCGCTTTTGAACCGTATGGAGGTGATTGAATTTAGTGGCTATACAATGAATGATAAGCTCGCCATCGCCAAGGGGCATCTCTTGAAGAAGGCCCTTGAAACAAATGGTCTTGAGGAAGGGGATTTGGTCATTCCTGAAGACACCTTACGTGCGGTCATCGAAGACTATACGATGGAATCCGGCGTGCGTGGGCTCCGCAAACGCATCGATGCCCTTTGCCGTTATGCGGCGGTGAAACTTGCCAAGGGCGAAAAAGCACCGTTTGAGGTAACGCCGGCGGACTTACACGATTGGCTCGATATGCAGCCGGTCCTTCACGACCATGTCTTGAAAACAGCCTATCCGGGGGTGGTGACAGGCCTTGCTTGGACCCAATACGGCGGGGATATTCTCTATATCGAAACCCTCTTGACCAAGGGCAGTGGCAAGCTCCTTTTGACCGGGAAGCTCGGTGAGGTGATGAAGGAGAGCGCTTATATTGCGATGAGTCTGGTGAAAGCCCTCTATCCGGAACAAAGCGATCTTTTCAAAGACAATGACCTCCACATTCACGTGCCGGATGGGGCGGTGCCAAAGGACGGTCCGTCTGCCGGCATCGCTTTGACCACGGCCATTGCGTCCTTGGTGCTTAAAAAAGGCATTGACCCAACCATTGCCATGACTGGGGAGGTGTCTTTGCGTGGTGCAGTGACTGCCATCGGCGGTTTGCAGGAAAAACTTATGGCGGCAGGGCGTGCCGGTATTAAGACGGTGCTGATTCCGAAGGACAACATGCGCGACCTTGACGATATTGACAAGGCTATTTATGCTGACCTTGAGATTGTACCGGTCGAATCCATCAAAGACGTGTTGAAACTGGTTAACCTGTCAGAAAATGACAATGGTTAATGGCTGTTTATCGTCTGAGACGTAAAAAAAGCGCTTTTTTTGGAAGTTAGATAGAAAGCGCGACTGGTTTATACCTAAAAAAGAAATACGTGCCATTTTTCACGCTTTTTTTGCGAAATCTATGAAATGGCTTTTGCGGCCTGTTTTAGAACAAGCCGTTAAAAAATATCAACCACCTGTCTGCCGGCAGGTGGT
>OBVA01000261.1_pt1 | contig 25268 bp, 15 predicted proteins | sample 1495021 | NCBI WGS metagenome assembly OBVA01 (sample SAMEA2579965, study PRJEB22360) | human gut metagenome | biome: human gut; feature: human-associated habitat; material: faeces | place: Denmark | collected 2008/2010
TAATACAGAATAAGTAAATAAAAAGCCCCTTGTAGTTGTGAGCATATGCTTTCACTATTACAAGGGGCTATAGATTGATTAATCCTATTATATCTAGGCGTACAAATCAATCATCATCCTAATTATTTTTGATCACGTTTACGATATACGATGAACGGACGTGTTAAGTAGTTGAGTGGAACACTCAAGCAGTGTACCAAACGGCTGAATGGGAAGATAATAGCCACTACCATCCAAGCCAACATGTGGAATTTAAACATGAATGGTACGCCTTCCATCAAGGATGGATCTGGCATAAAGGATAGCAAGCTACGGAACCAAGGGCCGATGGATACGCGGTAATCAAAGAAACCAGATGCATTAAGCAATGTCCCAGCCATACCGCTGAAAATAGCTAATGTTAAGAACAAATATAACCATTTATCGAGGCCAGATGTGTTAACTTTCATAGCAGGCACAGTAAAGCGGCGTTTCATCAAGAGCAAGAAGCCTACGATGAAGATGATACCAGCTACAGCACCCATATATAATGCACCTTCATGGTACATATGGTCATTGATACCAATAGCAGCAGTCCAAGCTTTAGGTACTAATACACCTACTACGTGACCGCCGATAACGCATAGCAAGCCAAAGTGGAACAATGGATTAGCGATGCGCAATTGTTTTTTCTCTAAAAATTCACTCGATTTTGTAGTCCAGTTTCTTTCAAAGTAGAAGAAACGAACCAAAGTACCTACGATTAAGAAGGTGAATGCGATGTAAGGCAAAGCGCCCCAAAGGAATAGATTCATCGTGCACCGTCCTCCAATCCATTTGCAACAGACAAGATAATATCAAACAAGAATGCATAAGGCAGTTTAGCCTCAATGAAGCGTTCTCTAATGTATTCCAATTTTGGCTTACAATAGTCGTAAATTTCTTTTGATTTTTCATCATCGATAACGGCACATAGCTCAAGAAGTGCTGGAATATAATCAGGCATTTCTTTTGGCAAATCATAGTCGTTTTCGAGGAAGAAAGCTTTAAATTTTACGAGTTCTTCCGCTTGTTCCCCTGTACCTTGTAACTCATACGTCGATAAATACATAGTTGTATTTTGACTAAAATCAAAGGTACGAACATATTGGTCTTCAAATTCTTTTTTATCGGATTCCTCTACATAGTCGAAGAATTCTAATAAACCTTGGCGAAGTTGAGGATGCCCAACGGATTGGGCGTCCTCTCTCCATTCAGGTAATTCGTTATACCATTGTTCATCAGGATAGCGTAGAAGAAATGACGCAATAAGAGCGATTTTCTGAGCATCCTTCATTATTGACATCCCCCTGTAGGGCAAGCAAAGCCGCGATTTTGTTGCATTTCTAGGCGACCTTCGCGAGATACTTTAACATCAGATGGGATAACAAAGCGATCATTGTATTTGGACAATGCCAACAATTTATACATAGCGTACATTTGATCTTCTGTTAAATCAACTTTGTGTTCGATAGGACCATCACCTGTTTCACGACGGCGCATGTATTCACGCATGTCGAGAACACGTTGCAATGTACGAGCTAAGATTTCTGTGTTACCTGCTGTAAACAGATTAGCTAAGTACTGTACAGGCACGCGCATTTCGTGTGCATCTGGCAAGTATACATCAGATGTTACACGTTGCAAGATTGGGCTGAGTGGTGGCACATACCAAACCATTGGCAATGTACGGTACTCAGGATGCAATGGCAATGCCACGCCCCATTCTTTTACAAGTTTGTATACAGGAGATTTTTGAGCTGCTTTAATCCATGCTTCGGAGATACCTTCTGCACGAGCTGCTTTGATAACCTCAGGATCATGAGGATCCAAGATTAACTCTACTGTATTTTCGTAAATATCTTGTTCATTTTTTGTAGCTGCCATTTCTTCGACTTTGTCCATGTCGTAGAATACAACACCTACGTAGCGCATACGACCTACGCATGTTTCAGCACAGATTTGAGGCAAGCCATTTTCCAAACGTGGGTAACAGAATACGCATTTTTCAGCTTTATTTGTTTCCCAGTTGTAGAAGATTTTTTTGTATGGGCAAGATGGAACACAATGTCTCCAACCGCGACATACGTCTTGAGATACAAGAACTACACCATCTTCATCGCGTTTGTAGATTGCGCCAGATGGACATGCAGCTACACATGCAGGGTTCAAGCAGTGGTTACAAAGACGTGGCAAGTAACGCATGAATACTTCTTCGTAGTCAAATACGATATCTTCGCCCATCTTAGCCAAGTTCACATCGGAACGAGCATGTTGACCACCTGCTAAATCGTCATCCCAGTTAGGGCCCCAAGTAACTTCCATTTTTTGTTTAGTCACAAGAGAGCGAGGACGAGCAACTGGTTGGTTGTTTTTACGACCACCATGAATCAATGTTTCATAGTCATATGTCCAAGGTTCGAAGTAATCCTTCAATTCTGGTTGTTCAGGATGGAAGAATAATTTCATCAAACGGTTTGTTTTAGAACCTGTAGAAAGAGCCAATTTACCAGAATTATCTAATGTCCAGCCGCCTTTCCATTTTTCTTGGTCTTCCCAATGACGTGGGTAACCTACGCCTGGGCGAGTTTCCACGTTATTGAAGTACATATATTCCGCGCCTTCGCGGTTCGTCCATGTATTTTTACAAGTGATAGAGCATGTATGACAACCCAAACACTTATCCAAATTTAGGACCATAGATACTTGAGCCTTAATCTTCAAGCCAATCTACCTCCTTCATTTTACGAGCCACAATTGTCATATCACGTTGGTTACCAGTTGGGCCATAGTAGTTAAAGCCATAGCTCAATTGGCCATAACCGCCGATCATGTGTGTCGGTTTCATGTGAATATGAGTTGGTGCATTATGCGTACCACCGCGTTGTTTCTTAACCTTCGCGCCAGGAACGTTGATGTGACGGTCTTGGGAATGGTGCATATAGGAAATACCGCGAGGAATACGTGGGGAAACTACAGCACGAGCTGCAACGATACCGTTTTTGTTGAAAGCTTCTACCCAATCATTATCTTTAACGTCAATTTCTGCTGCATCATCTTCGTTGAGCCAAATTGTTTGACCACCACGGAACAATGTCAACATTTGTTGGCTATCGAAATACATACTATGTGTAGACCACTTATGATGTGGTGTTAAGTATTTCAATGTGATTTCAGGGATACCTTCTTGTTTGTAGTCACCTTGTACTGGTTTATAGGACAATACAGGTTTGTACAACGCCATAGCTTCACCGTAATCACGCATCATTTCATGGTCACAATAGAAGGATTGACGACCTGTTACGGTACGGAATGGTACTTTATCTTCTGTAGATGTTGTAAATGGAGAGTAACGACGGTTTTTATCGTTCTTACCAGTACTTGTTACAGAGCTAATGATGAAGCGTGGTTGGCGAACCATATCATCGAAAGTAATTTTTTCTTGTTCGCGACCTTTTGCGTTCTTTTCAAGACCAGAAAGACCTGTTTTTTCTTCCATAGCTTTCCAAGAGCGAACAGCCAATTTACCATTTGTACAAGAAGATAATGTTAATACAACATTACAAGCTTCCTTACATTCGTAAATGCTAGGACGGCCATGAGAAATGAATTCTGGATTATCGATGATACCATTTTGATCATATAATGTCTTGTATTCATCAGATACATCCCACGCCATGCCATGAGCACCCATTTTATTTTCGATATTAGGTCCCAACGCAATGTATTTTTCAAAGATTTTACTGTAATCACGTTTTACATGAACAAGGTTCGGCATTGTTTTACCAGGAATTGGTTCACATTCGCCTTTGCTCCAGTCAAGAACCTTACCTTCTGGTTGTGCCACTTCACCTGGGCTGTCATGACCAAGAGGTAATGCTACGATATCTTCATATTCTGTGAAGCCAGACTCTTTCGCTACGCGAGATACTGTTTCTGCAAGGGTACGGAATGTATCCCAGTCAGATTTAGTTTCCCATGCGCAATCAACAGCTGCTTGGAATACGTGTACATATGGATGCATGTCTGTAGAAGACAAGTCTTCTTTTTCATACCATGTAGCAGCTGGGAATACGATATCAGAGGATAAGCCTGTAGAAGCCATACGGAAGTCGATATCGATTAAGAGGTCAAGCTTACCAGCTTCATCTGCTTCGCGCCATTTGATTTCTTCTGGTTTTACTGGTGCATCATCATCTTCAAGAACACCATGTTTTGTACCAAGTAAATGTTTTAAGAAATATTCATGGCCTTTAGAGGAAGAACCGATAAGGTTTGCACGCCATACAAACAAGTTGCGTGGGTGGTTTTCTTTAGCCGCTGGATCTTCTACGCAGAATTGTAATTCTTTGTTTTTCAATGCTTGCGCCACATATTGATTGATTTCTGCTTCTGTACCAGCACCTGCTGCACGAGCATCGTTAATCAATTCTTGGCTACCTTTATTGAAAGTAGGGTAAGATGGCAACCAACCTAAACGTGCAGCCAATACGTTGTAATCACCAGGGTGACGGTAACGAGGTTTAGCTAATTTAGACACGCGGTCTGCCAAATCGATGCAATCAGAACGATATTGTTCTGTAGCAAAGTAGAACCAAGATGTACCATTTTGCAAACGAGGAGCTTTACTCCAGTCGTTAGCTGTCATGATACCGCCCCAGCCTTCAACAGGACGAAGTTTTTCTTGACCTACGTAGTGAGCCCAGCCACCACCGTTAACACCTTCTGTACCACAGAACATGATGAGGTTCAAGATTGTGCGGTAAATGATATCTGCATGGTACCAGTGGTTAATACCACCACCCATGATAATCATGGAGCGACCTTTAGTTTTTTCTGCATTATCTGCAAATTCACGAGCTGTAGCAATAGCGATATCTGCTTTTACGCCAGTGATTTTTTCTTGCCATGTAGGTGTGTAAGGAGTGTCATCAGTGTAAGCTTTAGCCACTTCACCGCCGATACCACGATCGATACCATAGTTAGCAAGAATGAGGTCATATACAGTAGTTACTTTTACAGGACCATCAACAGTTTGTACTGTAATCGTTGGAATAGCACGTTCAATAACGCCTTCGTGTTCTTCATCGCCAAAGTATGGCAACTTAACAACAGTTACATCTTCACGTTGATCAAATACGGATAAACGAGGGTCAATTTTAGCCCCTGTATCGCGGTTTTCAAGACGCAAATTCCATTTTTGAGGGTTCGTGTGACGTTCACCCATCGTACCATTAGGAACAACGATTTCATTTGTAAGTTCATCGATCAATACCATTTGGAAGTCAGCGCCTTCTTCTTGGCGACCTAAGTCCTTAGCATTCAAGAAACGGCCTGGTTGTACAGTGCCATTGATATCTTCAACGCGTACAAGGAATGGCATATCAGTAAACTCTTTTGCATACTCTTTGAAGTATGGAGTTTCTTTATCGATGTAATATTCTTTTAAGATAACGTGACCCATTGCCATAGCAAGCGCCGCATCAGTGCCGGCTTTTACATTGAGCCATGCGTCGGAAGAAGTTGTAGATTCCGCATAGTCAGGGGATACGGATACAACTTTTGTACCTTTGTAACGAACCTCTGTTAAGAAGTGAGCATCTGGGGTACGAGTCAATGGTACATTGGAACCCCAAGTCATGATGTAACCAGCATTGTACCAGTCACCAGATTCAGGAGTATCTGTTTGTTCACCCCAAACTTGAGGGCTGGAAGGTGGTAAATCGGCATACCAGTCATAGAAGGACAATGGTGTACCACCCATTAAGTTAAGGAAACGTGCACCTGCTGCATAAGACAACATGGACATCGCTGGGATTACAGAGAAGCCTGCGTTGCGGTCAGGGCCGTATGTTTTCGCAGTATATAATAAGGATGCAGCAGTAATTTCTGTTGCTTCATCCCATGTGGAGCGCACAAAGCCACCCATACCACGGGCAGATTTGTATTTTTTCGCTTTTTCAGGATCTTCTACGATAGATTTCCAAGCTTCAATTGGGTTCTTAGCATGCTTTTTCGCTTCTCTCCAAAGCTCAGCCAACTCACCGCGTACATAAGGATATTTTACGCGCAATGGGCTATAGAGATACCAAGAGAATGTCGCACCACGAGGGCACCCACGTGGTTCGTAATCCGGCATATCATCTGGTGTTTCAGGGTAGTCAGTAGCCTGATTTTCCCATGCAACAACACCATTTTTAACGTAAATATTCCAGCTACAAGAACCAGTACAGTTTACGCCATGCGTTGTGCGGACAACTTTATCGTAAGACCAACGGTCACGATAAAAATTTTCCCACTCGCGACCGCCATCTTCAGTTATTTGATGGCCGCTTGGAGATACGTTCTTCTTGCGAAGAAACTTAAACTTTTGAGACAACAAGCTCATCTCGTGTCCTCCTTCAAAACTACAAAAAAATCCCTTATGCTAGCTGAGCTAACACAAGGGAGAGAATCCTGTTATTCGATATTACTAATATTAGGGTCTATATTGTCAACCTCTAAATCAAGCAATCCGATTAAAGCGTCAAAATCACAGATTACTAGATGGTGTTTATCATAGGCTACATAGCCCAACTTACGCAACTCACTTAGCATGCGATTTAAACTTTCTCTTGATGTGGCAGCAAATTCAGCCAACTCTTGATTTGTTAGGGCGATATCGATAAAGATACCATCCTCGCGCTTTACACCATAACTATTGGCTAAGCGCAACAAGGTAGAATAAAATGCTCCCTTCTTGCCATATAATAGCAAGTCTCGGTATTTTGCCTGTTGACGTCGCATATGTAATGTATAGATTTTCATCATTGCAATGGCCAATGAATGGTCTTTTGCAATAGCAGCCTCTAACAAATCATAGCGAATAGAATAAACAGAGCAATCCTCCCGAGCAATGGCGTTGAACACATATGTTTTTGTGTTCTCCTCATACAACGGAACCTCACCAATTACATTATTCGGCCCTACTAGACGCAATGCAAAAATGTGCCCACTAGCTTCGAACTTCTTAATGCTCATTCTACCTTTTACTACTACGTAAAAGTGTTCTGCCTTGTCCCCCTCATGGAAGAGAAAATCACCTTTTTTAAGATGGAGTTCCTCGCCCGGCAAAGCAAGTAATTGGTTAATTAAATTTTTATCCATACCATTATCACTCCATTGTACTTTTAAAATAAAATCCATTAGTTATACTAATCTATTTATAGTAAAAGTACATGTATTATATACTTTTTTGTATATATAAGATTATTATAACTTATTAATTTCAGAATATGTGTGTTTTATGTCACATTCACAAAAAATTTTACAATATATAATATATTTGTGATATAAGACATTGCAAATTTTGTTGATACAATAATTATAACTCAGTTCTCTAAGTAATTCGAATATTTTCTATAGAAATTCTATAAATTGCAATATTCATATACATTGACTGATAATTGTATCTTCCATGTCTTCATTGCATGTATAGTTTTTTAGTAAGGAGAAGTTCAAAATGAGCGAACTAAAAATGCCTCAAGTAGGGGCAAGCCGTAGCGAAATTGTGGCTAATTGGCAACCAGAAAATCCAGAATTTTGGGAAAAGTTTGGTAAAAAAATTGCTAAACAAAACTTGGTTATATCCACAATTGCCTTAACCCTTTCATTCTGTGTATGGTATTTATGGGCAACCATTGCAGCACAACTAAATGGCGCTGGCTTTAACTTTACAACAGATCAATTATTTACATTAGCCGCATTACCAGGTCTTGTAGGTGCTACATTACGTTTCGTATATACCTACATGCCAGCCTTAATCGGTGGTAAGAACTGGACATTTATTTCTACACTTATTTTATTAGTTCCTGTTGTATGGCTTGGCTTTGCCGTTCAAGATACAACAACTTCTTATACGACATTCATGATTTTAACTGCCCTTATCGGTTTAGCGGGCGGCAACTTCTCGTCCTCCATGGCGTACATTGGCAACTTCTTCCCTAAATCTGAAAAAGGTACAGCTCTTGGTATCAACGGCGGCGTTGGTAACCTTGGTATCTCCGTAATCTACTTCTTAGCTCCATTCGCTATGGGTTCCGCTGCATTAGGTAGCGTATTTGGTGTAACACCAGCTATCATCAAAGGTAATGCAGTATACCTTGCCAATGCAGCTTTCATGTGGATCGTACCACTCGTTGTTATCCTTGCACTTATGACACGTTTCATGGATAACTTACCACTAGAAAAACCAAATCCTAAAAACCTTGTACAAATCTTTGGTAATAAACACACTTGGGCACTTACATTGTTATATACTTGTTCCTTCGGTGCTTTCTCTGGTTATGCAGCAGCACTAGGCTTATTAGTAGGTAAAGAATTCCCTGAAGTTCCATTTGCTTCTATCGCCTTTGTTGGTCCTCTTGTATCAGGTGCCCTTCGCCCTGTAGGTGGTTGGTTAGCCGATAAAATTAACAGTGGTACAAAAGTTACCTTTGTAAGTCTTCTCGGTCTATGTGCTACAACAGCTCTAATTGCAGTTGGTGTAGACATGCACAACTTCCCATTCTTCTTCGCTATGTCTGTATTGACATTCGTATGCTGTGGCTTCGCAACAGGTGCTACATTCCGTATGATTCCACACGTATTTGGCAATCCGTTATTATCCTCTTTAATCACAGGCTTCGCAGCTGCTGTAGCTGCATACGGTGCCTTCATTACACCTAAAATCTTCGGCTTTGTATATTCCATGTTTGGCAATATTCATCCAGCCTTTGCTGTATTGTTGACCTTCAATCTTGTAACTGTAGCTGTGTGCTACTGGTTCTATGTGCGTAAAGGTGCAAACATGAACGTATAATTTTCTGTTCAAAATTATAGCCTTCATTTTGAGGGAAAAAAATGGACTGCTAAGCAGTCCATTCATTCTAATTTGACGATATATATCTTTATCTCTATAATATAAATAGATAGTCAGACGAGTAGGAACGTCAGGCGCATCTCAAAAACAAAACATATAGGAAATGGCCTTTCTGTTTATCTAATTACACTGGGTAACGGAGGGCTATTTGCTTTTTGAGAGACCCAACCTCGCCGACTACCTCAAGAACATTATAAATCGAACGAATATACGATACAATAAGCAGTTATTTATCGATATATATGAATTAAATAATAACAAAAAGGGACTGCCAAGCAGTCCCTTTTTATTATCCAAAGATTTCTTCTAGTAGTGCATCATTGATGATGGTACCAACGTAGAAGTCGCTGAAGATACCATATTTTGCACTGGCTTCTTCAAAGCGCATATCGTATACGATTTTTTTGAATTGGATGTCGTCATTACTAAAGATGGTAATGCCCCATTCCCAGTCGTCTAGGCCACAGCCACCTGTAGTGAATTCAGATAAAACGTCTAAATATGTTTTACCAAGTTCGCCATGAGATTTCATTAATGCACCACGTTCTTGAGGAGGTAGCATGAACCAGTTATCATCACCTTCGCGTTTTTTAGACATATTATAGAAACAGATATATTTATCGCGAGGTACATGAGGATATAGTTTTTGGTTAACTTCCTCTGTATCGAGTTTAGCCTTAACATAGGTGCTTACTTCTGTTACAGATGTATAAGAGTATGTTTGTACTAATACGCTTGCAATGGCAAGACGGCGGAATTTACGTTCTACTTGAGCCAAGTATTCAAGGGATGAGCCGAGAATCCATAGAATTAAATCCCCTTTTGCTCCATTACAATCATAGAATGCATAGCTACCTTCTTTAGCTTGATGTTTAGCTTCAAGGTCAGCTAAGAATGCTTTTAATTCATTGCGCGCTGCTACTTTTTCATCCTCTGTAAAACAGTTCCATGCGCTGAAATCCATGGCGAATACCATGTGTTGGCTATGCCAACCTTCTACTGTAGGGATTGCTTTTCCCATTATGATCACTCCTATCTATGGTGATTATATCAAAATAATAATGTATATCTATAATTACGGAAATCAAAAGACTCCACTTACTATTATAGCATATAGAGTCTTTTCAATTTAGTTTCTATTGAGATTTTTTATTAGTATATTCTTTAGTTAAGACTAAACTACTGCTTTTAGGCTAAGATAATCCTATGCCTCTTAATACTATACTAACTCTTTTAAGCAAGTCACTATCTTACTTGTCATTCACAAGTTTTTCTACGAGTTCTTTTGCTTGTTTTACACCATCAGGAATACCAATGCCATCAAATGGCGTACCGATGAGGTGTAAATTTGGATAATGTTCCGCCACATGTTCACGGACTGCTTTAATCCCTGCACGATGGCCTACATTATATTGCGGCATGCAGTGAATGAGACGATTGATACGTACCCATTCAGGTTTGACAGAAAAACCCATGATATGTTGAATTTCTTTGACTGCCAATTCTGAAAGTTCCTCTTCGCTGAGTCGTTCTACCACATCATTACCAGGCTTACCGATGAAGACGCGCAACACTACCTTATCATCAGGCGTAGTTTGTGGCCATTTTTGATTAAGAATGGTACACGCTGTGAGAGGTGTATTCGTGTTACGAGTAATGAGAAGACCTGATCCCTTTAAATCACCATCAAAGGTGCTTTTATCAAAAGACATGATAGCAATGGCGCAACTAGATTGCTCCATGGAACGCAAGAAATCAAAACCCGCATCATCCTTGAACCATTGAGTATATGTTGCCGGCGGCGTACTGATAATCACATGTTCTGCCGTAGATTGACAGCCACAAGAATCGTTACACGACTTCGCTACATCTATTGCATATACACCATCAACATACCGAATATCAGAAACTAGTGCACCTGTATGCAACTGTACATTACTAGGCATGGCCTCAACGATAGCGGTAATAACGCTTTCAAGGCCGCCTGTCAATTGACGGAACATACCAGATTGAGCAGCAGTACCCTTTCTACTTTCCATATCCGCTTGCGCCTTTGCAGACTGATGATTAGAACTAGTCTTTGTCACATGGCTAGAGCCGTTTACACTATTACTAGCAGCACTATCTTGACTAGTCTTAGCTTCGTGACTTTCAAATTGACGGTCCGTCATGGTTCCTTTACCAGCTCGAGGCACATCACCTTCAGTAACAGCCCCTTTGGCGGCCTTAGAGACACCCGCTTTGGAGTGACTCATCTTAGCAGCCATCATACCTTTTACCATGTTTCCATATTTTTGTTCTACTTGAATAAAATGAGGGAATGTCGACAATAGGCTAATTTTATAAATATCGCCACCATAGATGCCAGCTAATAGGGGCTCGATGAGTTTATCCATCATTTCTTGTCCTAAGTGGTATTTGAAGAAATGACCAATGGATACATCCCCATTTTCATCGAGTTGGTATGGTTTCTTAAAATAATCTAAGCCAGCACGCAATTTACCAGGCCAGGAAATGAGCGTTGCTTTCACAAAGGGCATCATTTCCGTAGGAATGCCCATGATGGAGCCGCCCGGAATTGGGTGGATAGAGCCCTTATCATACACAAAGGCTTGACCTGTTTCATTAGACACAAGGGTATCCCCTAGCCCAAGATCATGCACAAGATCTGTCATTTCTGTTTTACGACCCAAATAGGAGTCAGGCCCGAGTTCCACTACGAAGTCATCCACACGTTGCGTTTGTATTTTCCCACCAAATCGTGGTGCTTGTTCGTAAAGAGTAATGGTCCATTCTGGCTTTGCATGACCTAAATAATAAGCCGCTGTTAGCCCTGTTAAGCCACCACCCACAATTGTTACGTTCACGAATGAATCCTTTCTATTATTGCACTCGCCATTGCTTGTAAAAATGTTTCATTACAATTTGGCATGGGTGCACGTATATATGTTGCGCCCTTTGCTTCAACGAGTTCTTTACACTCCACATCATTATCGTACAGTACCTCAACGTGATTGCTTACAAATCCAAATGGTACAAAAGCAATGCGAGTAGCACCAGTTTGTAAGGCTTCGTTGATTGCATCCTCTACAGTAGGGCCCAACCATTGGCCATGAGGAGCCGCACTTTGCCATGCCACAGTCCAGTTCGGTAATTTACAATATTCAGCAATCTCTTTAGCGCTTTCCTCTAAAGCTAACGCGTACGAATCGCTACCATGATTATTAATGAGCGGTATACTGTGAGCAGTAAAAATAACGAATACATTTTTACCGTCCGCATCTACGACTGCGCATTCTGATTTAGCACTATCTACATACGCTGATTTAACACTTTTCACACAATCAGCGTTAATACTATCTACACATTCTGATTTATCATTATTCACACACTTTGAAACTGCTTTTACCCAGTATTCCTTGAAAGTTGGTTGATCCCACCAGGAACGGATAAAGTCAAATGTCACATTATCATAGTTTGAAATGGCTGCTTGCACTTGTTTTTCATAAGCTCCAGTACCGAGAGCGGTGAAGAATGGAGCTGTTACAATAGCGATAATATGCTCCACCCCTTGCTGGACTAAGCAGTCAACCGCATCTGCAATGGATGGTTTCATGTGTAAAAAACCAATAGCGGAAGGCATAGTTGGCAACAGAGTAAGCAGTGCTTTATATTGGCACTCTGCCATAGTTTGAAGCTCAATATTTTCCCATTGACCGATTGTATCATAACGCTTAGTGAGATTTGTAAGCTCTGCTTCCGTTGGTACACGGCCACGACGAATGCTCGTCATATAGGGTACTAAATCATCCTTACTTGAAGGGCTACCATAAGACAGGAATAATAATCCTTTTTTTTCTACTTTCACTAATTTACCTCTCTTGAGCCCAAATTTCACGACTACGTTCATGCACATAGTCCGTTAGCCAATGGAGTTTTTGAGGATCTGCCTCGGGGAATACGCCATGACCTAAATTAAAGATATGGCGACCATAGCGAACTCCTTCGAGCAAAATACGATCTACTTCGTGAGCCAATGTTTTTTCGTCCCCGAACAGATACGCTGGATCCAAGTTACCTTGCACGGTTTGCGTTACACCCCGTTCATTCGCCATAACAATGGAACTACGCCAATCAAGGGCAATGACGTCTAATGGCAAATGAGACCAAATAGACACCAAATGGTCAGTGCCAACGCCATTCATGGCCATTGGTAAATGAGGATATTTAGCTTTTACAGCCTTAATGATTCGTTCCATATGAGGGTAAATCCCTTGTTTATACTGATCTGCATTAACAGCCCCTACCCAAGAGTCGAAGATTTGAAGTGCATTGGCACCCGCTTCGGCTTGCATGGATAAGTACGCAATGGACATGTCCGCCAGTTTAGTCATCAATGCATTCCACACATGAGGAGCACCGATGAGCATGCCACGAGTCTTATTGTAGTTCTTCGTTGGTCCCCCTTCGATAAGGTAGGATGCAATCGTAAACGGCGCACCGCAAAAACCAATGAGTGGCACGTCGAGCATGCCAGATGTTAAGAGTGTAATCGTTTTACCGATATACTCTACCTTGGTAGGATCAAAGGAATCTAGAGCCTCTACATCAGCCATAGAACGGATAGGCGTGCTAAACACAGGACCCACACCGGCCTTGAGCTCAACATTTACATTCATAGCCACCATTGGGCTCATGATATCTTTGTAGAGAATTGCCGCATCAACGCCGTATTCCTTAACAGGTAATTCCGTAACACGAGCACATAACTCGGGCTCTTTTGTAATTTCAAATAATGAATATTTCTCTTTGATTTTGCGATATTCCGCTTGGCTACGACCAGCTTGACGCATATACCACACAGGCGTTACACCAGGGTTCTTCCCTTGGATCATGTCCAAATAAGCTGTGTTCAAGTACTCAACCCCTTTCGTTCTAAATGTATACTAACACACTATGGTAACTAAAACAGTTACTTTGGTTACAATCACACACATTATTTATTCTTTAATAATCCCTAATAATCCCTGTGAAAGCATGTGCCTCCACAGGGATTATTATTTCATTACCACTTTGATTTAACTAAGACTTTAATTCAAGTATGTCGTTAAATTTACTAGTACTGTAATGTAACCACTACTTTAATTTGACTGAGTCTTTAATTCAAGTCCAAATTTCATTTAGCTACGACTTAGTCTATGGCAATCGATGTCCATAATAGACTGAGCCATATCATATACGGAGCGTTGACAGGTAAAGAGCCAAATCTGTTGATTCTTTCCAAGCTCAGCCAATAATTCTAAAGCACTACGTTGACGATTTTCGTCAAAGCGCACAAGAATATCGTCCAAGATAATCGGTAAGGACTCCACTTGATAAGAGAATACCTTAGCTAGGGCGAGACGCAAGGCCAAGTACACTTGATCAGCTAAGCCACTAGACCAAAATTTAAGTTCTAGTCGTTCCCCATTATTGTTGATAAGTGCTACCCCTTTATTAATGCCTAGAATATCAAGCGTATACCTCTCACCAGTTAGTTTTTCAACATAAGAGGAGGCAAGCTCTAACATATGAGGTTGTTTTTCTTGTTCATACGATTGTTGAGCCTTATCCATACAATGGCTTATCAATACTTGTGTAGCCCAATCTTCTAGTGCAGACTCTAATTCACTTTGTAAAGCCTCTCGTTCTTGCAACATTTGGTGTTGCTCCTGGTCAGATCCAAGTGTACGCATTGCTTCAACGATTTGACCACGGCGCTCGTACAAGGTAGCCAATTTATCTTCAATAGAGGCTATTTCACGCTCAGAGTGAGCCAATTCATCTAACCAGTTATCTTTGTTGCCTTCTCGCAAACGACGATAGAACAGGTCTTTATTCTCCGCATCAGGAGCAAGTAAATCCAGCTGTACCTGACTTTGCTTGTAGATAGTTTGCCACTGTTTATATTGATCCTCATCGATAAGATGTTGACGATACTCGTTGGAACTTTCCATACCAGCTTTATGGAGCAGTTCTTTTTGACGAAGGAGTAGTTCTTTTTCCTTGCGGTGCCAATTATCGTATTCATTGCGGAAGCTTTTACGTTGTGCTTCCTTTTGTTCCCATACAATTTTATTTTGTTGAAAGTTCTTATATTGATTATAAATACGTTTTAATTCCGCAGGCGATACTGGTGACTCTATTCCAAGGTTATACCACAAAGCCATCGCTTGGTCTTCAATAATGCGTAGACCTTCTTTATGCTCCGCTAAACGCTTTTCATAGCCTTCTATAGTGCGTAGTTGCTCATGATATTGATCATATTCATGTTTGAGACCAAAGAAATCATCTTCATCGAGACTCTTAGCCGCCCCTCGGGGTAACCAGTTTTGCCATGCTGCGAGGGCTTCATCATAAATACCTTGTAAGGTATGCCCTTCCTGAATCCAACACTCAAGATGTGCCTCTCCTTCTAAGGATGGTATAGGGCTCACTGTAGGTGTAGCAGCCTTGATCAAAGCCTCTAGCTGATGTTCTACATCAGATTTACGGGAAGATAAAATTTGTAACTCATAGTTTAATTTAGACACATCAGAGTTACCATTATGAAGCCTCCAGGTAGCATACCAGAATAGCCCCATAGATAGAATCAAGAAAATAAAACCACCTATAGTATATAATGCAGATTCAAGAACCAACAGGCCTGCTAATACTACCAATACAGCTATAACAGCACCTATACCACTAATGCGTTGTAGCCATTTTGGCAGAATTGTGGGCTGTGCGTCTGAACCATAACTATTCCGTCTAGCCTCTAGTCTAGCCTCTACTTGATCTATATCCATTAAAATACGATCTAATTCACGTTCTAAATATTCTTTTTTAGCTAATTCTTCTTCACTAAAGTTAGGTAAAGTTGCACCTTCAAGGTTCGCCGTCGGCACCTCATCGGTAGCCTCTGCAGGTTTGCGGTCTTGCCAATGTAAAAGTTGTTCTTTTGCGGTGCGCAAACGACTTGCCAAACGTTCTCCATCAAACCAATTGATGTCTTCTGCCATTGGCTCATCGTGACGCCACGCAGAATGTAAGGTGCGTGAAAACTCTAATTGTTCTCTAACCTTACGGATGTACGCATCGCCTTCTTCGCACTCACGGCGTAATTGCTCCCATTTAGCACCTTGTTGAATGAGGTCTTCAATATCTTGGCCGTAAGTTCCAAATGGGCTATCAGGACTAAAGTTAGCGGGCATCAATGCCGCTTCCTTTTCCTGCCATAATTGCATATTGTCACGAGCCCGTTTTATTTCTTCATCAAGACGTAGGAACTCATCACGACTCAAGGCGAGCTCACTATTATACTGCTGCATGTGTATACGCGCCTCTTCACTGCGACGATATGTATCCCACGCACGCAATACTACATCGATACCATCCCGATATTCCTTCCATTCTTTCAACTGATTTTGCAATTCCATTTCGGTTTGCTCCGTACTGTGAAAGACGGTTTGTAATTCCACATATTGCGCTTCATGCTCCGCCAACTGACTCAACTTTTGACGGTTTTCTTTAAGCTCATCCATCAATACATTGATGCGACGTTTACCATTCGAGGATGCTACAAGTAGGTCTGTAGCCCCTTTTTCAACATCCTTAACAGCTCCACCTAAGTGTTCTCCCCCTTCGGCGCCAAAGAATCGAGAACGAACCTCTACCTCTTGTAATACATCAAGGCCTTGTAGATCGTCTAATGTTAACGCAAATATGCGGTTATATGTTTTTTTATCGATGCCATGCCACCAATGTTGAGCCGGCTCTTCATGGATGGCAGGATGACCAGGGCTGTAAAAGTCTAACTGCTTACCCTTACGACCGATATAGTAGCTTTCACCATTACGGTCCACATCAAGGGCCCCCGTCATAGGGCCATAAGCCTTATGAGTACCGCCAAATAACAAGTTGCGCATCCCTTCGAGCAAGGATGTTTTACCACTTTCATTAGGGCCATACATGAGTTGAACCCCATTGTCACCCGTGGTGAAAGACCAGTCATGATACGGGCCAAATTCATCAAATCGTATGCGTTTAATGTTCATCATTAGCCCCCATCAATACAGTAACACCTTCAATTTCACAACGTTTTAAAGCTCGTGCCAATAATTCATCACTTAATAAATCTGCATATGCGCCTAAGCGTTTAAATTCAGGACGATCCGCCATGATTTGGCGCGCAGTCTGTATCGCATCCCCATCTACCATATCATCATAAGCACGCAAATAATCACCTACTACATCTGTTAATAGACGTCGCTCAACTAGATTAATACTAGGTCTTGTATTAGAAATGATACGGTAAGGCATAACAAATATAGATTTACCTTTCTCTTCATTTTGAGACTCTTGCAACCATAGTTTTCGAATCCCCTCTTGCGTACATAGGCGATGTAGAGGTCCTGTACCGGACAAAACGATGGATAGCAAGATGTTTTTCTTATGCTGCTTTCGCAAGTTTTCTTTTTTACGGCGCAAAATCTCTAAGAAATCCGTTTCATTTTGCATGCCAGCAATATCTATTTTGATTTCCTCAAACCGGACAGCACAGGTGTCGATAAATCGCAAATCACAATGACCATTATGAGATACAGATACAAGATAACACCCCTTAGGTCCATGTTCTTTACGATGCAATCCTTGCGAATTACCAGCATAAACTACAAGAGGCTCCTCGCTAAGAACTTGAGATTTATGAATATGGCCCAATGCCCAATAATCCATAGCGGCCTCTGTTAAATCAGTTAAGTTACAAGGTCCTGTTATATTATGATTTTCAGAGCCTACACTAGAACCTACAGTACCATGCATAACAGCAAGGGAAAATTCATCCCGTTCAAAAGCTCTGTATTGACGAGCATAGTTGTCACTTTCATTACCATGACCACAACTAATACCATATACGCCACCAATTTCTATATTGTTAACGATGAGCGGGAAACGCTGTACCTGTTCGCTAGAAAATACATGTACATTATCTGGCATCTGTAATTGTGCTTTCCAGCTTTCAGCAGGATCATGGTTACCTTGTACCATATAGACATCAATACGATGCTCCGCCAAGCGATACATGGCGCGCACAAAACGGACTTGAGCCTCTAAATTATGGTCTTCGCTATTATAAATATCACCAGCTATTACAACAGCATGAACATGTTCTGTAATAGCAGTATCAATAATTTTATCTAAGGCTACATAGGTTGCTTCACTTACAACGCGATCAACAGCGCTGCTAATACCTGTAGCATATTGAAAGGGTGCCCCTAAATGCAGATCACCACAGTGTATAAATCGAAACGGCTGCATCTATATCCACTCCTCCATTAATATTCTTATTATAGTTATATATAGTAATTACAATAGTTTATTATACTACAAAACCTTAAAGATAAGTTAAAAATAACTATCATTTAGCATCAAAAAGATATAGTTAAACTAAACTTCTCTTAACTATTAATAAATATAAATTATAAGATAAGCACATATTCTTTCATCATAAGATATAAATCATAATATATTTTTTGTTAACCAATTCATGCATTAAGTTGACAATTTATGTGCGAACGTTTACAATCAAATTGTCAATATATTATGTTTTTATTAAGTTAACAATTTCCTGGAGGCTATTATGGCTTTGCCTATAGATCAACAACCATCCCAAGTGGGTACATACGAAAAAATACTTACCATTGCAAACCGCATCATGAACGGCGGCGAAATTACAAAAGAAAAAGCAATCGAGCTAATTCATACTTCAGATGATGATACTATGATTTTACTCGCTATGGCTGATAAAATTCGCCAACATTTCAATGATAATTCTGTGGATGTATGCGCCATTGTTAATGCTCGATCAGGCAAATGTCCTGAAAACTGTAAATTCTGTGCTCAATCCGCACACCACAACACAGGCGTTCAGGAGTATCCTTTCATGGATGAAGAAAGCATTCTCCAAGCAGCACGTAAAGCTAAAGAGGCTGGTGCCATTCGTTTTTCCATCGTAACAAGTGGTCGTAATACTAATAACCCTGATGAATTTGATCAAATCATCCACGTATTAGGCCGTATCAAAAACGAAATTGGCCTTGAAATCTGCTGTTCTCTTGGGTTGTTAACTTACGAACAAGCACTCAAATTAAAAGAAGTTGGTGTTACTCGATACCATTCCAATATCGAAACGGCACCTAGTCACTTCCCAGATATTTGTACTACACATTCCTACGAAGATAAAATGTTTACCATAGATAATGCACAAAAAGCAGGCATCCGTGTTTGCTCTGGTGGCATTCTTGGCCTTAACGAAACATTAGAACAACGTGTAGAAATGGCGTTCGAACTTAAACGTTTACATATTGACTCCGTGCCATTAAACATTTTGAATCCTGTTAAAGGGACTCCATTTGAAAGCAACGAAGCTTTACGTCCATTGGATATCTTACGTACCTTCGCCGTATTCCGTTTCATCTTGCCAAATGCATTGATTCGTACTGCAGGCGGTCGCGAAGTAAATCTACGGGACTTACAATCTTATGCTCTAAAAGGTGGCCTAAACGGTATCATGGTTGGTGGCTACTTAACTACTGGCGGTCGTTCACCTCAAGACGATCTCCAAATGATTCAAGACTTGGAGTTGACTCGCAATACAGCTCAAGTCTAAAAGCCTCATATATACCATTCTCCATATCTAGAGGATGTAGTATATAAATTATTCCCTAATGCTTTATAAATATTTTACACATAAAAAGAACCATCTAGTTTGCTGTACTAGATGGTTCTTTTATTTCCATAATAAAATGTAAATGGCTTGACCATTTGTGTTACCCGCAATGGGCTCAGGATTCTCATTAAATTCTACATTCTCATACGGCGTCCCGTCTGACATGTACGCATCTACCTTCAATGTTTCCATGGTTCGATTATATCTACTGATATAAACTTTATATCGCAATTCGTCGCCACCCAGTTCATTAACTCGCAGCCACAAAAGTGCATCGTAATCACTCTTCTGTACACTGTCATTGTCAATAAATAATTGGTTTCCTGATGCATCTGGTCCAACATAGTACCAGTCCGTTGCGTTAGTAGTCCCCCCTATACTGAGTAGCCACAAAAGTGTTAATATGGTGAATATTTTACTCATATGACTGCCCCTCTCATGCTATTGAGCTGTATATTTTATAAAAGCTTAATGTGGATAAACCTTTATAAAATATACAACTTCTCCTTTATATAATACCAAAATTGTCCCATATTTATCAACAATAATTAAAATTAATTACCATGTTTTTTACAAATATAAGAAACTTAAAGAAATTTATTAAATTTCTTCATTTTTAACTCATTTACCCTTCCTATAATGATAATGTCAAATGATAGATAGAGGTAACAATTCCCTGGTTACCGTACGTGTATTTATCTCCCGACAAGTAATACTAACCCCAAACCCACTACTTGTTTAAATACATGTTTCATTTGATATTAATACTAACACTCCCCTTACATGAAAAAAGGACTCTATACAGAGTCCTTTTTTCGTTACTTCATAAACTTATACATATTGTTAAGTCTACATACATATTACCATAAGGGTTAATAGTAAAGGGTTTATAAGGACTCACGAATTAACAAGTAATACTATATTCTCTTAAAAAGAAAAACACTCAAAAGCTTAAGGAAATACAATAACCATTACGCTTTTGAGCGTTTTTTATTATAAACTACAATTTACTAATTTCTATCTTACTATTTTACTTCAGCCCAACCTAAAGCAGCGCGTTTTTCATCGATATCTGCCAAAATTTTCTCAGCTACTTTAGCAGGATCCGTATTTACATACATAACAGAGCCTAAGATATCTTTAGTGTCTTCTTTGAGCCATTTTGTAACGGCATCAGAGCCTTGTGTAGGTGGCTCAACACAGTGATAAGAGTTAATCCCCATCAAGCGGAAACCAAGGGATGCATCGATACCTTTTTCGTTAGACCATTCAGGGCTAGACATAGCAAATGGCAATTGAGGTAAGTTAAGGCCAAGTTCTGCAGCAATACCGCCGAAGATACCAGAGGAACGCGCATTATCTACACATTCACCCACATGCCATACTGGTGGTTGATCATCGCCCAAGAACTCTTGCAATGCAGGGCTACATTTCTTGTTAGCATCTGTATTACAATAGCCAAGTTTCATCAATGGGAAAGATGCACAACCGTTTGTAAGGATGATACAGCCATTTTTAATAAGTGTATCAACAATATCTACAGTAGCTTTTTCGTAGATAACGCGAGGGTTAGAACAACCTACTACATTAACGATACCGCGAACTTTACCAGATTTTAAAGCCTCTGCCAATGGTTTGAAGGAACCATAATGTTTAACAGTGGATTCTGGAGAGAAGCCAACTTCTGCTGTGATTTCGTATGGCGGAATGAATACAGGCATACCTTTACGCAATTCATGCGCTTCAAGAGCACGATCCAAAATTTTGCAAGCCAAATCTTTTGTTTCAGCCAAGTTAGTGTGATGATGATCGTAGCCGATGTGTTCAGCACCTGGTAAACGAGCTGCATCAGACGTAGTGATAACCTTTGTGTTGAAGCAACGTGCTACGTCCATGATAGCAGGATACACGTCTTGAACGTCAGCTACCCAGCAATCAAGAGCGCCTGTACCAAGTACAAGCTCAGCACCGATAGCATTACACAATGGAATAACATTTTCATAACGGTACATACTGGACAAACCAGAGCAGCAGATACCGTAGAATTGGATACCTTTAGCGCCGATAGCTTTTGCTTTTTCTAAATATTCTTCAGAGGCGCCAATTTTACAAATTTGGGATACCAATGTTGGTAAATGACCATGAACAGCGATGTTAACATACCCTTTTTTCAAGGCACCGATGTTAACTTTGGAAGTACGACGACCACCTTGTCCGAACAATGCATCTGTAGCAATGTCTGCCGCTACTACGCCTGTGAATGTGAAAGCAAGACCACAACGCAAGAATTGTTTCATATTGCTTTCCCAATCGCCATCTGTACCTACGGTTGTACGATGATATGCATCAAAGGCTTCATTGTATGCGGAAACAGGCAAGATATCCAAGTTTTTCCAAACTTCGCGACGCTCTGCAGGAGCCATAGCTGTAATTGTTTTATATTCACCTGGCAATGCACGGCTCAAATCTTCGAGCAATACATCTGCTAAATCATTAGCCACTTCTTTCAAGGAACGACCTTCTTCAGGGATGTTGAAAGCCTTACATACAGTACGGATTTTTTCTTCCCCTAAAATTGGAATGTCCAATTGGTCATTAGCAGCAGCTTTCAAAGAAATCAAGATTTCACGAGCATGTGCACCATGTTGAGTCAAACCACCTGCAGCAGCACGTGTCATATTACGAGCTACGATGAGGTCAGCATCCGCACCGCAGACACCACGAGGACTCTTAGGTGTAATTTTACAAGGGCCCATGAAACAGATACGACAACATATACCAGCAATACCAAATGTACATTGTGGTTGTTGTTTATCAAAGCGGTCAAATACCGTATCACAACCGATTTGCTCCATACGAAGAATCATTTCACGCACAGCAGGATCTGGTGTTTGTTCAATTACATCTTGTTTTGTAGGCCATGTTTTACGATACTCAGCAACAGCTTTCATGTAGTCATTTACACCATGTTCATGAGGTACCCCTGGTTCATGAGTGTGTGGCACCCATTTATCCGTCGGAAGAGCCTTTGCATGACTATGGTCGTGACCATGATCATCATGACCGCCACAGTGGCAATGATGTTCATGATTATGGTCGTGACCATGTTGTTCACCATGATTGTGTTCATGGGTATTTTTATTTTCCACATCTTTACTCATTTGAAACCTCCTAGGGGCCTACATAGGCCAACCAATAAAAACAAAAAACATATTCTACTTTTAATTCACTTTAAATCCACTACAATGATGGGTTTTAAGTCCTATCTCCTAAATATGTTTTAAATCACTTTAAGTATATTTTCTGAAAAGACATTTGTCAATTAAAATTTGAGAAATTTTTGACGCATCTATATCTAAGAATATGATAATTACTATATTTATTAAATTCGATTTTTTCAGTTTCTTTTCATAAATAAAAAGAGACTAATTCATAAACTTTACAGGAATTAGTCTGTTTATTTTATTGATTAATTGATTGATTTACGTATTAATTTATGTATTAATTATTAATTTATTAATATGATCCTCCCCTCAGGATATGCCACCTAAATATCTTTATACCTATGCACTACAAAAATTGCTGCATGATATGTGCTACTTCAGATAAATGGAAACGTTTTGCCCGATCAGACCTTGCCACAAGAACTAATTGGCGGAAACAAAGTTTCGATGCAAGAGGATAAAATTTAACCTTATCGTCATCCCCCTTGCTATTGAGCGTGCTCGGCAAGAATGTAATACCATAATCATCTTCTACCAAGGACCGGCATGAGTCTAACGTTTCAGAGCCAATGACGGCTTTTGGCACAAAGGACTCCGCTTGGCATAGACGGTTAACCAACGTCCGCAATTTGAGACCTTCTCTTAGCAAAATAAACGGAAATGCTCCAAAGGGTCCAATTTTTCGAATTCCATCACTGGTCATGAGAGAATCTGCAATATCTATGGCCTTCTTGTTTTCCACACTAATGGCCAATAAAATCTGCTCATCTAAAACGGGATAACTTTCAAGGTCCTGAGAATAAATCGGCGTTGGAAATAATCCTACATCTACTAAGCCATCACAAATTTGCTGTTCCAAAAAGTGAGATTCTCCCTCTACAACATGGAACTCCCAAGAAGGTTCAATCTGTTGAAAGCTTTTCAATGTTTTCCCAAGCATATGATGTCCATAGAATTGAGACAAGCCGATACGCACATGATAGGCTACATCTGTGCCTTGATTAATGATAGATTGCGTTAAAGCCTCCACCTTTAAAACTAACGGCATGCCCTCTTTTGCAACTTGTAACGCCGCAGCAGTTGGCACGACTTTTGTGCGATCACGAACAAACAACGTAACGCCTAGCTCTGCTTCAATACGACGAATCCCCTGACTCAACGCCGGCTGAGAAATATATAATTTTTTAGATGCCTTTGAAAATGATGCCATCTCAACGATGGTACTAATATATTTAATGTCTTTTATGTCCATATAGAAGTCCTTATAACTATGTCCGTATACAAGTCTTATAATAAAACATTATTTCTATTATAGCTATACATTACTAAAATATATGTTACATATACATGGGGAAAAATAAAAATACCAAGAAATTTAGTGTCTTACAATGCTAAATTTCTTGGTATGTCTTATAAGGTAAACGAACTACATATAGGATGCGATAGAGCCACATTCTATTACAGCCCTTTTTAATTTTTAGATCACATTAAGGATTTAAGTACATCCAATACTTCTTGAGGTAATTCGTTTTTATGACCTTTAAGTTTTTCCACATAGTCATAACGGAATTCGAAAGCTTGGTGTAATTGGTGATGGTATTCACGTACTTCGAATGGAGGTTCAAAACCTGGTACCTCTACATAGGAAAGATTTTCGTATTCACAGAATGGTTTGAATTCCAATGTACCTTCCACCAAACGCTCTAACAAATCAAGAGTAACTTCTTTAGGAATTTTATTTTCCAAGAAGAAGCCTGTGTTCATGATGTAGCATTCAACGCCACATTCGCAGAACAATTTTTTATAGCTTTCATAGTCACGAACCAATGGATATGTACGGAATGGATTTGCGTAAGGTTCGATAACGAGTGCATTTGGATCGACATGAGCATCCAGTTTTTCCGCTGTAGAACGACGAGTTGCCAGCGTTGCACCCATAGTAGATGCCAATACTGGATCATCAATTTTAAGAATAGGTGGCAAAGTTTTATCTTTCATAAGCCATACTATGGCATTAACAGGTTCACCAACGTAGTTTACACGGTTATCTGTCCAGAATTGAGATTTGATAGCACGACCATTGCTATTACGCACATCTTCGGCCAATACAACCTTGCGACCATCTTCATCCATTGTTACGCCTACATTTTGTAGTGTTAACAAGAATTCATTAGCAGGATGTTCCACCGGATAATCTTGCATTTTATCAAAGTACGTAGGTTCAAGAGCAATAGAACTCAAATCGTTTGTATTGATAACATACGCGTCGTCATGCAAGATAGAAATATCATATCGACCACCATGTTTTTCATGAGTCAATGTGGATTTACCGGAACCGGACAAACCGAATACACCGATAGTGTATGTTTTACCACCTTCA
>OBVA01000275.1_pt1 | contig 24461 bp, 22 predicted proteins | sample 1495021 | NCBI WGS metagenome assembly OBVA01 (sample SAMEA2579965, study PRJEB22360) | human gut metagenome | biome: human gut; feature: human-associated habitat; material: faeces | place: Denmark | collected 2008/2010
AGCCGCCGCACGCGGCGGCGGCCACGCCCCAAGCGCTAGCGATTGCGCTCCTTAAGCGTGCGCGCGATCTCACGGTCGACGTCGCGCTTCGCCATGTCCACGCGCTTGTCGTAGAGCTTCTTGCCTCGAGCGAGGCCTATCACGAGCTTAACGCGATTGCGCTCGTCAAAGTACATCTCGAGCGGCACGAGTGCCATGCCCTTGGCACGAAGCTTGCCGTCAAGGTAGTCGATCTGCTTGCGATGGAGCAGGAGCTTTCGCTTGCGGTCCGAATCGACATTGAAGATCGAACCGTGGCTGAACGGGTGGATGTGCACGCCATGCAGCCAGCACTCGCCGTTGCGGATGAGGCAGAACGAGTCCGTAATCTGGCACGCGCGCTCGCGCAGGCTCCTTACCTCGGTGCCCTTGAGCACGAGACCCGCCTCGAAGGTCTCCTCGATCGCGTACTCATGACGCGCCGACTTGTTGCGAGCGATGCTTTTGCGCTCGCGCTTCTTAGGCATCGGCATTATAGTCACTCCCATAACCGGCAACGTCAGTGTCGCGAATCATCTCGAGGAGCGATTTCACTGCGGGAGACCCCACAAGGTCGCGGGCGCGAACGGTGAGGCTCGTCGCAAGGCTGCGATTTCGCTGCGAGGCGGCCTCCGTCGCACACGAGAGCAGGCAGATTACCACGTCGATGTTCGCGCCGGCAGGCAGGCCCTGCTCGGCAAGAACGCCCTCGGCCTGGTCATCCGTGAGGAGGTCCGGGTCAGACTGGGTGCCCTTCACACGCGAGAGAAGGCCGTCGAGCACGTCATCGCTCCAGTCTAGCCTTCGAGCGCAGCGAAGGGAGGCAGCCGCGGCAGCATCCGCGCCGGTGTCCTGGAAGTGCCTGGCGAAGTTGCAATAGGCACGCACAAGGTGGCGCACGTCGCTCGCGCGCTCGAAGACCGAGTAGGTCAGGCCCAGGTACTCGTCGAGGTCGCCGTTGGTGCGATAGAGCTCGGCGAGGTCAAGGCGATAGGCGCAGTCGACGGGGTTCCAGCGCACGGCCTGGCGAAGGGCCTCCGTCGCGCCGGCGTAGTCGCCCTCACTCACGAGAACGAAGGCGAGATCGGCATAGAGCCGGTCGAACGGCTCGCCCACGTCATGCAGCTCGCGCGGGTCTCCCTCGATGCGACGATAGCAGAGGCGCTCGAACGGAGTGGGGAAGCTGAACCACTGCTCGTCCTCGCTCGCGACGCAATTGCGGTCCGCGTACTCCTCAGCATCGTCAGCAAGACGTTCCAGCAGCTCGACCGCAAGTTCGCCCTCGCCGGCCGCAATCAGGCCCTCGGCAGCCTCGAGCTCTTCCGTCAGGTTAGTGCGTTCGCTCATTTCGTTTCCTTTCGCGCCGCGCCCGAAGCCCGGCAGAGAGAGCCCGCGCCGACGTTGCCGCCTTTCGCGAGCGCAAAGTCTATCTGGCCCTTCTCGGGCGTGCACCCGGAGATCGTGACGGCGACACGCTGGCCCAAGCGCCAGCTCCTGCCAGACGCCTCTCCGGTGAGGCACATCCTACCCTCATCGTAGGCGAACCATTCCTCGCCAAGAGCGCGAACGGGCAGAAGGCCTTCCGCAAACGTCTCGTCAAGACGGACGAAGAGCCCGTAGTTGGCAACGCCCGTCACGACGCCCGAGTAGCTCTCGCCCACGTGATTGGCCATAAGCTCGGCCATCTTGACCTTCTGGCTCTCGCGCGCGGCGGCGTCCGCAATTCTCTCGCGCTCAGAGCAGGTGCGGCAGAGCTGGGGCATGAGAGTGGCGGCGGACTTGCGTGCGCGCCTATCGAGGCCCGCGTCTCCACCGTGCCCCATAAGCGCCTTAAGCGCGCGATGCACCATCACGTCAGGGTAGCGCCTGATAGGAGAAGTGAAGTGGCAGTACGCCTTAGCCCCCAGCGCGTAGTGGCCATCATTTCTAGGGAGATAGATGGCACGCTTCTGCGCGCGCAGGAGGAGCGCGTTCGCAGGAGCCTCGGCCGGCGTTCCCTCCGCTCGGTCAATCAACGCCTGAATGACGAATGGGTCTCCTGAGACAAGCTTCTCGGCTTCGCCCGCGCGAAGTAACTCGAGTTCACGCAAGACGGGCACCGTCGCCATGAGCGGGTCCTGGGACGGCTGCTCATGCACGCGGAAGCCGCAGGGCAGCTCTTCCTCGTGACCCGCAAGCATGCCCGCAACGACCTCGTTCGCCACGAGCATGGCCTCCTCGACAAGCGAGGTGGCTCGCGTTCGTGTGCGCACGGAGACTCCCGTCGGGCGGCCTTCGTTGTCGAGCTCTACCTTCGCCTCGACGCTATCGAAGTCGATCGAGCCACGCTTGCGGCGAACTTCGCGGCGCTTCGCCGCGACCTCGTCAAGAGCACGGAGCACCTCTGCCACGGCTTTCGCCGGGACGCCCTCCTCGCACGCGAGGGCACTCGCATCCGCACGCCCCTCGAGCACGTCATCGACCTCGCCGTAGCTAAGACGCGCCTTCGAGTGGATCGCCGAGCAACACGCGCGGGACGCACGAATCCTGCCCACGGCGTCGAGGTCGGCAAAGACACTCATGGCAAGACGGTCTCGACCAGGCATGAGCGAGCAAACGTCGTCGCAGAGGCGCTCGGGAAGCATGGGAAGCACGCGATCAACGAGATAGGTCGAGCAGGTACGGGCGCGAGCCTCCAGGTCGATGGGATCGCCCCAGCGCACGTAGTGCGAGACGTCGGCGATATGGACGCCCAGACGGTAGCCGCCGCTGGCAAGCCTCTCGCAGGAGACGGCGTCATCGAAGTCGCGCGCCGTAGCCGGGTCAATCGTGACGCAAAGCAGGTCACGCAAGTCCTCGCGCCAGGGCTGCGCGGCGAGCACCTCGGCCGCGTCCTCATGGATTCCCTCCGCCTGCGTCAGCGCGGACTCGCCAAAGTGTACCACGAGACCATTGCTCGCGATGATGCGCTCGATGGGAAGGTCAAGGCCGTCAGGCCTACCAATGCGGCGCTCGACCGTAACCACGCCAGCCTCATAACGAGCGGGATACGTGAGGATGCGCGCCTCGACCACATCGCCCTCGGCAACGCCCAGGGCCTCGGCGCTCTTATCGTCTGGCAAGACGAAGAAGTCCCGACGAATGCGCTCGTCGAGCGGCACCACGGCGCCCAGCGGCCCCGCGGCCTCGAAGGTTCCCACGAAGCGCTCGCAAGCGCGATGGAGCACCCCTTGGACCACGGCCTGAGGGTCACCCGGGCCACGACGCACGAGCACGACGGTAGCCTCGTCGCCATCCATTCCCTCGCGAAGTCCACCGCGAGCCACGAGGAAGGTGCCCTCGGCAGTCTCGACCGTGGCAGATCCGGGACGCGCGACGTGGAGCGTTCCCGCTAACGCCGCATGCCGGCCCCGCGTGGAACCGGCATGCTTCGCAAACGACTTTTTATGACGCTTGTGGGCCATCTAACTCCCTAGACCTTGAGGTAACGCCTCATGGCAATCATCGAGCCAAAGAGACCAATGATGAGGCCCATGGCGACGAGCAGGCCATACGTGGAGAGCGTCACGTGAGTCGACACCGTGAAGCTGAGGAACGAGATGCGCTCGGCAAGCATCGGCAGGCCGAAGCGGCGGATGACCTCGAGCGCGGCGATGGAGAGCACGGAGCCGAAAATGGCCTGGAGCACGCCCTCCATGAGGAATGGCCCGCGAATGAAGCCGTTCGACGCTCCCACGAGACGCTGGATTGCGATCTCGCGGCGGCGGGCGGAGATGGAGAGGCGAATCGTGTTGTTGATGAATACGAAGGCCACGAAGGTGAGCAGCACGACAAGCACGAGTGTGATGATGCGAATCCAGTTCGTGACGGTAAAGAGGCGCTCGACGGTGCCCTGGCCGTACTGGACCTCGTCAGCGGGATCAGAGGTGGAGCCGTCGTCGGACTTGGTGACGTCTGCGACCTTGGCGAAGTCGCTATCGGAGCCAAGGCGCTTTGCCACGCCCTCGACGTCCTGCGGGTCCTTGAGCTTGATGACGAGCGAAGCCGGAATGGGATTGCGGTCGTCGAGCGCGGCCACGGCATCGGCGGCGTTGCGCTTCGTCATGGTCTCGCGATACTCGGTGAGGGCCTCTTCCTTGTTCTTATAGGTAATGGAGTCGACCTCATCCCAGCCCTCGATCTTGGTCTGAAGGGCGTCGACATCAGCATCGGCAGCGTCGTCAGAGAGGAAGGCCTGGATGGTGACCTGGTCCTCGACGGTACCAACCATGCCATCGAGCAGCACGGAGCCCATCGCGAACAGGCCGATGATGAACAACGACAGGAAGATCGTCACGACGGCGCCAAAGGTGGTGGAGCCGTTGCGCACGAAGTGATGCCCCGCCTCGCGGAGCGAATAACCAAAGTTAGACGGCGCCATAGTAGCCGTAGCCTCCCCTCTCCTGGTCACGAACGACGTGGCCGGCCTCAAGCGCGATGACGCGCTTGCGCATGGTATCAACCATCTGGCGGTCATGCGTCGCCATCAGGATCGTGGTGCCCGTACGGTTGATTCGTTCGAGCAGCTTCATGATGCCCAGCGAGATCGCCGGGTCGAGGTTACCCGTGGGCTCGTCGCAGACGAGCAGCGGCGGACGGTTGACCATCGCGCGGGCGACGGAGACGCGCTGCTGCTCGCCGCCGGAGAGCTGGTCAGGATAGACATCCATCTTCTCACCCAGGCCGACGAGGCGGAGTACCTCGGGAACCTGTGCCTTGATGACGGAGCGAGGCTTGCCGATGCACTCGAGGGCGAACGCCACGTTGTCGAAGATCGTCTTGTCGGGCAGGAGCTTGAAGTCCTGGAACACGCAGCCGATCTGGCGACGGAGGTACGGCACCTTCCAGTTACGCATGGAGGTGAGGTCCTGGCCGGCGACCATGACGCGGCCATGGGTGGGCTTGAGCTCGCGAGTGATGAGCTTGAGCAGCGTCGACTTACCGGAGCCGGAGTGGCCCACGAGGAAGACGAACTCGCCCGCATAGACGTCGATGTCGACATTCTCGAGCGCCGGCTTGTTGGGCTGCGCCGGATAGACCATGGAAACGCCCTGGAACGAGATGACCGGAACGCCTCCGGCATTCACCTGCGAGGTGTCCTCCTCCTTGGTGATGGGGGCGAAGGTCGTGGTGAAACCAGCCTCTGAGCTCGGGTCAAACGAGGCGCCAGCGTCGGAATCGAACGAGGCTTCAGCGTCGAAGTCAGCACTGGGCATAACGTCGAGACCGTCAGCGCTAGCAAACGGATCCGCGATCTGAGAGGCGATGGAACTCATCTTCTGGGGCGCCGGCATGACCGGCGGCTGATAGGCGGTTCCCTGGGTGGCAGGCTCGGTGGGAGCCTGATAGGCAGGCTCGGCAGGGGCCTGCGGAGGGGTGGCCTGCGTCGCATCAGGTGCGACGTCGGGCTGCGAAACGTACGGCATGGTGACGTCAGGCTGCTGACCGTCCATACCGTCCTGTCCCTCGCTGCTGCGGAAGTGGTTGGCCACTTATTGCTCCTTTTTTCGCGCGATAGGAAGGCAGATACGCGCTCCATAATAGCAAAGCCGAGGTTCGCCCCACAGAGGCCACACACGATGTTTCCCCTCGGCACACGCTTTATGCAGCTTAATGGTCACATCGCCCGGACGCGAGGTACAAAAAGCGCCCCCGAGTCACACTCGGGGGCGCAGACGAATCGTGCGAGTCCGCCCTTATGCGTTCTTGACCCTCTCCCAGTCAGCGTTGAAGGACGCGAGGCCCTTGTCGGTGAGCGGGTGGTGCACGCACTTCTTGAGCGCGGCGAAGGGCACAGTGGCGATGTCGGCACCGATGAGGGCGGCCTGGGTCACGTGGTTGGGGGTACGGACGGAAGCGGTGATGATCTCCGGGCCGTCCTCCTGCTCCCAGTAGCCGTAGTCGTAGTTCTTGACGCAGGTGACGACGGTGTCGAGCTGCTCGATGCCGTCATCTCCGATGTCGTCGAAGCGACCAACGAACGGCGAGATGTAGCGAGCGCCGGCGCTGGCAGCGAGCAGGGCCTGCGGGGCGGAGAAGATCAGCGTCATGTTGACGCGGATGCCCTCGGTGGCAAGCACGTGGGTCGCAGGCAGGGACGCCTCGCAGATCGGGAGCTTGACGACGATGTTCGGGGCGATGGCGGCGAGGCGACGACCCTCGGCAATCATCTCCTCGGTGGTCTCGGCCGTGGACTCGGCAGAGACGGGGATGTCCTTGCAAATCTCGCAAATCTTGGCCATATGATTCTCGAAGTCCGCGAGCTTTCCGCCCGTCTTGGCGTAGAGGGTCGGGTTGGTGGTAACACCGGCAAGGATGCCCCAGTTCTCAGCCTCGCGAATCTCGTCGAGGTCGGCGGTATCGATGAAGAACTTCATGCGAATCCTCCCAATTCATCTCGCTGTTACGTCTCTTTGGTGACAGTAGGACCTGGGCCCGACGCATCGCGAGCAGACCAGCTTGGCTCCGCCCTCCCCCTTGGCGAGCGAAACCAGCCCTCGATACTATAGCCCCAGGGCTCCTAACCCCATGTTAAATGTATGCGTATTGGAAGTCATTTGCTAGAGCACGTCGGTAAACGGCCAGGTAGAACGCTAATTATCTATTTTCGTTACGCGATTAACCAAACGCGTATACTCTTGATTTGTTCAGCGCAATGATTGTCAAGAAGTATTTGACGTTTTCCGCCAGCGTAGGCGGAGGCTTCTTGGCCGTTACGGAGGAGGCAGACATGGCCGCAGGAAGGGTCACGATCGTCGACGTCGCGAAGCTCGCGGGAACATCGACGGCGTCAGTCTCCTATTACCTCAACGGCAAGCTCGAGAAGCTTGGCGCCCCCACCCAGCAACGCATCGCGTCGGCAATCCGCGAAACGGGTTACGTGCCCAACGCCCAGGCCCAGGCGCTCTCCGGCAAGCCGACCCACGTCATTGGCCTCGTGCTGCTCGACAACACGAACCTGTGGGCCGGCCAGATTCAGAGCGGAGTCGAGAGCGTCGCACGCGACGCGGGCCTCCAGACCGTCGTCTGTGGCACCAACTTCAACCGCAAGAACGAGCAGGCCTGCGTCGAGAAGCTGCTCTCGCTTGGCGTCGACGGCTTCATCATCCAGCCCACGTCGAACTTCAAGGCCATTCACGACCGCGTCCGCAGGGCGGGACGGCCCGTGGTCTTCTTCGACTGCGATACGTTTGACCTCTCCACCAGCTGGGTTAAGGCAAATCTTTACGATGGTGTCTACACTGCGATCCAGACCTGCATCGAATCGGGCTACGACCGCTTTGTGAGCGTTGCCGCGCCCTCTACGCAGATGTCGCTCCGCACGCGCATTGAGCGTTCGAGCGCGTTCTCAGACGCCCTCTCCGCGCACAACATCGATTACGCCAAGATTCCCATCGACCGTGACGGCCCCTCGGTAACGGAGCTTTACGAGAAGTTCAAGTACACGCTCTCCCCCGCTCATCGCACGCTCATCTTCGTCCAGAACCAGTGGGCCCTCTCCCGCGTTTTCCAAGCTCTCGAGTACAGCCGCAACCTCATGCCAGACAAGATTGGCCTCTTGGGCCTTAACTGCACGGAGTGGACCGCCCTCACGACGCCCACGATCTCGACGGTCATCGAGCCGGTGCGTCAGGAAGGCCGCCTCGCCTGCCAGATGCTGCTCGAGCTCCTGGAAAACGAGAACGCGCGACCCAGGCAGGAGATCCTCTCCTGCCGCACGAGATGGATGGCTTCCACGCTCTAGCTTCACCGCGGGGATTGCCACCGCGTGGCCTACCCCCGACATCGCCCGTAACAGAAAAGGGGCGCCAGGCATATGCCCGGCGCCCCTCGGCTTACCAATTGGCTTTCGTCAGAGGCTAGAGAAGGCTCTTGACGGTGGCCTCGAGATCAGCGGCGGTAAGCTTGAACTCCTTCTGGAGCCAATCAGCGGTGCCTACCTGGCCGAACTGCTCGACGATGCCGTGGCGCTTGAAGGGCACGGCGACGGCGTTCTCAGCGAGGACGGACGCGACGGCGTCGCCCAGGCCACCGATGACACCGTGGTTCTCGAAGGTCACGATGGCCTTCTTGCCCTTGGCCTCGGAGAGGATGAGCTCCTCATCGAGCGGCTTGATGCAGAACATGTCGATGACCTCGGTGGAGATGCCCTGCTTCTCGAGCTCCTCGGCGGCATCGAGGGCGTCGGAGACGAGGCGGCCGGCGGAGATGATCAGCACGTCGGAGCCCTCGCAAAGGACGTTGCCCTTGCCAACCTCGAACGTGGAGCCCTCGGCGTAGACGTTGCGGATGGCCTTGCGGTCGCCGCGGAAGTAGTTGATGCCAGGCATGCCAGCGCAGGCCTCGACGACCCAAGCCATCTGCACGGCGTCAGCGACGTCGAAGACGCGAGCGCCCGGAATGGTGCGCATGATGGCGACATCCTCGAAGGAGGTGTGGGTGCCACCGTTGGCCGCGACGGAGAAGCCGGGGTCAGAACCATACATGTTGATGGTATTGTGCGCGTATGCGCCAGAGAGGAAGACCTGGTCGAACGCACGACGCGCGATGAACGGCGCGAAGGTGTGGACGAACGGGATGTAGCCCTCGGAAGACATGCCGGCGGCAACACCCATCATGTTGGCCTCGGAGATGCCGCACTCGATGAAGTTGTCCGGGTTGGACTCCTTGATCTTGAGGGAGTTGCTGGCGCCGCCAAGGTCGGCCTCGAGCATCATGATCTTGTCGTTCTCAGCAATGAGCTTCTGGAGGGTGCCCATAACCACATTGCGAAGGTCAGCGCCAGTGGCGCTGCGGTCCTCAGCGAGCTTGAACATTAGGCGATCTCCTCCTCAAGCTTCTCAACCTGGGCGTTCAGGGCATCAACGGCATCCTGGGCGGTCTTCTTGAGCTCAGGCGTGTTGAACTTGGGAGCGTGGTTGTTCTCCATCTCCTCGAAGGCCTTGACGCCAGCGCCCTTGACAGTGTCGAGGACGATGCAGAGGGCCTCGCCCTTGTGCTGCTTGGCCTCGGTGATGGCGGCGTCGACGGCCACGACGTCCTGGCCGTTTACCTTCTGGGTGTAGAAGCCGAAGGACTGCATCTTGGCGACGTAGTCGAACGGGTTCATGATGTCCTTGGTCCAACCATCAAGCTGACGCTTGTTGTCGTCGATGAAGACGATGAGGTTGTCCATCTTGTAGTTGGCGATGTACTGGAAGGCCTCCCAGCACTGACCCTCGTTGAGCTCGCCGTCGCCCACGATGAGGTAGGTGTAGGCGTCAGAGCCCTTCTTGGCGAGGGCGGTGGCGATGCCGGCAGCGGTGGAGCAGCCCTGGCCGAGGGAACCCGTGGTCATGTCGACGCCCGGGGTCTTGGTGCGGTCGGGGTGGCTCGGCAGGTTGGTGCCGCCATCGTTAAGGGTGAACAGCATGTCGCGGTCGAAGAAGCCGCGCTCGGCGAGAACCGAGTACCAGGCCGGGCCGGCGTGACCCTTGGACAGCACGAGGCGATCGCGGTCCTCCCACTTGGGGTTCTTGGGATCGTGCTTGAGCTGCTTGCCGTAGAGAACGGCCATAACCTCGACGATGGAGAGCGAGCCGCCCAGGTGGCCGTAGCCACGGTGCAGCAGCATCTCGACGACGTCGCGGCGGACCTTAGCCGCCAGCAGTTCGAGCTCCTTCTGCTCCTTCTCTTCCATGAGACTCCTTTGGTCTAATGGTTACCGACAGAATTAAACGTTGCTTTTCCAGAGGAACGTCGCGCTCAGTGTATCCCATGCGGCACCCCTCGCCATCGCTCTTTTGGAAGAAATTTCGATAAAGCTGCAGGTGAAAGGCTTAACAAAGCCATCAATTACATAGAATTGCCGTGAAAGCGTCGAGGGGCGCGGCCGCATGTGCAGGCCGCGCCCCTCATCTGTTAGCCTTCCGTTATTAAGGACCGGCGCACGCGGCCTCTCCCTCGGCCGCGCCGGCGACCTCTTGCCCGATGCCCGTGCGTCGTCACGTCAAAGGTCTACCGCCACAGGCCTTCGTCAATCACGCTCGCAAGCTGCCCGGCGTCCGCAGCGGCGTCAAGAAGCTCGCGAATGCGCTCGTCCATGATCATGGCAACGGCGCGCGAGAGGAGATTGAGATGGGTCTCCCCCACCTCGTCCTCGGGAATCAGCAGCGCGATGACCGTGCCCGCGTCGGAATGGTCGTATGAGGGCCATGACAGCGGCTCGGCAAGCGTCACGGCAATGACTCCAGGGCGCTTCACGACGGAAGACTTGACGTGCGGAATCGCGAACCCGCTCACGAAGCCCGTTGCGCCCAAAGCCTCACGCTCGAGAAAGGCCTCGTACACGGCGTTGGCGTCATCGGCAAACCCGAGCTCTACCGCCTTCTCGCTCAGTCGTGCGAGAAGCTCCTCCCTTGAAGTCGCCTTTGCCCCATACAGAACCTGCGACGCGTCCATGCCAACCGTCATCTAACCATCCACCCCAGCGCTCGTCTGCCAAATTCCCGAGACTTGGACTACTGGGCAGCGGCGCGCGTCTTATCAATGATCTTGCGGACGGCGGCGGCGTTGGCGGCGATCTCCTCCTCGGAGCCCTTGGTAAGCAGGCCGCCCATGCCGGCGCAATCGATGCCCTTCTCAATCCACTCGTGAAGGTTATCGAGGTTAATTCCGCCAGAGGCCATGAGCGGCATCCAGGGCGTCGGGGTCTTGAACAGGCCGACGAGACTCGGACCGTAGACGTTGGAGATCGGGAAGCACTTGACGAAGGCGGCGCCGGTGGCCAGCGCGTGGTTGGCTTCGGTCATCGTGGTGCAGCCGGGCGCGTAGGGGATCTGGTAGAGGTTGCAGATCTCGGAGACGCCTTCGGAGTAGCAGTTCGCGACGATGAACTGGGCGCCGGCCATGATAGCCATGCGAGCCGTCGCGGGGTCCATGACGGTACCCGCGCCGACGATCATCTCGCCGCCGAACTCCTCTTTGATGGCGGCGATGACCTCGCCGGCATTCGGCAGCGTGTAGCTGACCTCCATGGCCTTGACACCACCAGCGAGCAGACCGCGAGCGATCTCAAAGCCGCGCTCGATGGTGGGAACGCGCACGACAGCAAACGCACACGTGTCGTAAAGGGCCTGAGTAATGGCCGCCTTCTGCATCTTCATGATTGACTCCCCTATCCTTGCCCGCGCGTCTCCCCTTCGATGACGCACGGATGGCTGATGCTGTCGCGCGGTGCCAGCCCGTAGACGGGCCGCGGCGCGTGGGACGGATGCGCCCGCCAGTGTGTCAGGCGCGCCCGGGACCCTACTCGTGGCTGATGCCGTAGTGATCGAGCATCGCGACGATCTTCTCGTCAATGCCGTCAGCGACCTCGTTTACCGGGAAGCGAGCGGGGCCAACGGGATAGCCAGCGAGCTCGAGCGAACGCTTGAGCGTCTGAGGCGTGGAACCGAGGTGCAGGATGTCGCGAATCGGCTCGACCTCAGCCTGAAGGCGCTGGGCCTCAGCCTCGTCACCGGCCTCGAGAGCCTTCCAGAGGTTGACGACGACCTCGGTGATGAGGTTGCCGGTACCAGCGATCGCACCCGTGGCGCCAAGCGCGTGAGCGGCGGAGATCTTGCAGTCAGATCCCACAATCACGTCGACGTCGTGGCCGGCGGAAGCCTCGATGTAGCTCTTGAGGTTCTCCATGTCGCCTGAGCTGTCCTTCACACCGCGAACGTTGTCGATCTGAGCGACCTCGGCAACGACGGAGGCGGGGATGTTCTTGCCCGTGGACTTCGGGATGTTGTAGAGCATCACGGGAATGGAGACGCTCGCGGCGACGGTCTCGAAATAGCCCTTGAGCTGGTCATCGTTGATACCCATGAAGTACGGGTTGATGACGGAAAGGGCATCGGCGCCGATGGCCTCGGCACGTTTGGACATCTCGACGGCATCGTGCGTGGAGCAGGCGCCAGTGCCCACGTAGACGGGAACGCGCCCGGCAACCTTCTCGATCACGAACTTAGAGAACTCAATGCGCTCGTCCGGGGTGCAGACGTGGAACTCGCCGTTGGAGCCAAAGGTGAAGATGCCGCTCGCGCCACCGGCGATGAGCTTCTCCACGAGCTGCTCGCCCGCCTCGTAGTTGATCGACTGGTTCTCGTCACGGTTGAACGGGGTGACCATCGGCACGATGACGCCGCTAAACGTTGCCATGCTTTCTCCTTCTCACTTGGCCTGGCGCTCGCAAGAACGCTCGGCCAACCGGTCTGCGCTTGACCTGGCACCCGACGAGGACCGGCCATGCGAATTAACTACTGCTTGTGCTTCTTAACGTGATGGCGAGCCATGCACTCCTCGATCTGGCCCTCCAGGCTGTCGAGCGTGTCCTTCATAAAGGGCCTCGTGATGCCCACGTACTCGTAGCCTGCAGGATGGGTGACCCAACCGCCCCACAGGAGCAGCCTGAGCGACGAACCCTGACGCACAATCGAATAGCCCTTGATCTGCTTATAGGGGACGACGACGGCCTTCGTGATGTCGGCCTTCTCGTAGATCGTGAGCTCGTTCGGGCCAAACTCGCAAACGCCGACGTGCGCGGCGTACTTGCCAAGCAAACGGCCCATGCGCTTCGAGATGAACCAAACGGCGGTGATGGCGACAACCACGACCAGCAGCAGCGCGATGTTTCCCGTGACGTCTGCGAGCGCGTAGGCGCAGATCGCCGCGAACAGAATGGCGAAAACGAGAAGAAGCAGACCCAGCCCACACACGAGCAGTCGGGTGCGGTCCTCCTCGACCCTCAGCTCAACGTCACGTTCCTGCTGGTTGTCTTTGTCGGCCATGAGATAGCTCCTAGGTCAAAGGGTGCGGCCCCGGGAGAGACGACGCGTTGTGCCACCCCGGGGCCGCTAGAACGGCAGATCTTAGGCGAAGAAGTGACCGATCTCGTAGATGATCGAACCAACGATGTTGTAGTCAACGTTCGGGAAGGAAGCGCCAGCAATTCCAAGCTGGGCGAAGGCCGGGTAGAGCACGAGCGGGCCAGCGCACAGGAAGATGCCGACCAGGAAGGAGCCGAGGAAGGCGCCCTTCCAGCCACCGTAGGCGTAACCGCAGACGCCGCAGGTGCCGCCAGAGAAGAAGCAGATGCCAGCAGCCGGGATCATGATGGTCTCGCTGTGGAAGGCAACCATGAGAGCCATGGCGACGAGGCCGCCGAGGAAGGAGCCGATGAAGCCGATGATGACGGCGTTCGGGGCGAACGGGAAGATGGCGGGGCAGTCAACGGCCGGACGAGCATCGGGGATGAGCTTCTCGGAGATGCCGACGAAGGCCTCGGTGATGGCGGCGATGAACTGACGGACACCGTAGATCAGGACGGACATACCGGCAGCGAACTGAAGGCCAGCGAGGAACGGCCAGATGAACCAAAGGTCGTTGCCGAAGTAGGACGTGAAGGCCTTGCCGGAGGCGAGCTCGTCACCGAAGTGGCCAGTCACGAGGCAGGCGATGGTCACGATGTAGAACAGAACAATCATGAACAGGGCGACGGAGAACACGAAGTCCTTGAAGAGCTTGAAGAACTCGGGGAGCTGCTTCTCCTCGGCCTGGGGAGCATCAAGCTCGCCGTCGGCGCTCTTCTTGGCGAAGAGCTTGCCCACGTAACCGGCGAAGGCATAGCCGATGCAGTTGAAGTGGCCGATGGCGATGGAGTCATCGCCAACGAGCTTGTTGACGAAGGGCTGGCAGAGCGTCGGGAGGGCGGCGCCGCAGAAGCCGAGGATGACGCCACCGAGAAGGACGGTGACCATGAACGGGGCGCCCAGGGCGATGAAGACGAGGGCGAGGACGCAGGCGAAGTACAGGAAGTGCTGACCAGTCAGGAAGACGGCCTTGAACTTCGTGAACTTAGCGAAGACCAGGTTCATGATGAAGCCCAGGACCATGACCATGGCGACCTCGGTGCCATAGGTCTGGAGAGCGAGCGAGGTCGCAACCTCGACCTGGGTCACAACGCCGGAGACCTGGAAGGCACGGCTGAACATGTCAGAAAAGACGGTGACCTGGGAGCTCATGGCGCTGGAGCCGATGTTGAAGATCATAAAGCCAATCATGGTCTTAACGGTACCGGAGAAGACGTCCACCGCGGACTTCTTCTGCAGCAGGAGGCCGACGAGGGCGATGACACCCATGATCACCGACGTGTCCCTGAGCTGCGCGAGAATGGCATCAAGCATGTTGATTTCCTCTCAGCTGGTTTGGACAGAACTACCTAACGGACGGGCGCTGGCCCATCCGGCTAAGCCGAAAACGATTTGTGCGGGGGATCCGGCAGCCGCAAGCTCTAAGCACTTCGCTCAAGGCTCGCGTCGCCGGAATGACCTCAGTCGCCTACTTGGCGTCGTGCTCCTGAACCCAAGCGGTGAGCTTCTCGGTGATCTCACCCTTGTTCACGATGTTCGTGATGCCCACAGCAGACGGAACGCGAGAGTCATGGGAGAGCTCATCGGTGAGGTCGCTCATCGTGATGACGAGGTCACCGCTGAAGCCGTTGATGGAGTCGAGGTTGCCGTGCTCGGTCTCGATGGGGAGGTTGTGCTCCTTGATGACCTGGTCGCACTTGATCTTGAGCATCATCGAAGAGCCCATGCCGGCGCGGCAGCAGACGAGTGCACGATACATTTGTTACTTCCCTTCCTTAGCATGGACGAGGTCCATGACATCCTGTGGCGTGTTGGCAGAGTCAAGCTGATCGAAGAAATCCGGGTCAGCAAGAAGCTCGACAAGGGACTGCAGGGCGCTCAGGTGCGCGTCGCTGTCCTTGGCCGCGAGCGGGAAGAGGTACTTCACCGGATCGTTGGCCTCGGAGCCAAACTCGACGGGCGTCTTCAGCGTGACGATGCCGATGGCGCTCTCGAGGGCACCGCACTCGGGACGTGCATGCGGGAGGGCGACGTGCTCGGTCAGCACGAAATAGGGGCCCAGCTCCTCCTTGCCCTTGATGATGTCGGCGACATAGCCCTCGGTCACCTTGCCGCCATCGACCATGGGCTGGGTGGCCTTGTAGATGGCATCTTTCCAGTCGGCAGCATCGACGTTGAGCTGTACCAGGCTCGGATCAAGAAGATCGCTTAGCATCCGCTCGCCCTCCTTTATTGACGCGTATTTCCGTCTTATGAACGTTACGTTGACGATTTTTCCACACCCATCGGTGTCCGGGCGACTATTTTTTAACGAACGGTATTCATGTCGCCAAGCGACTGTGTTTTAACTGTGACCGGTAGTATTTTGGCAGCTTAACAACGCCTTTATCTCGAATTACATAGTTCGTCGTTTTGATATTTCGACAAATTGTTTGTAACTTCCGTTCATATATTTAGTTCGTATCACACATAAAAGAATATTCGTTCTGCCGTTCACCGATTTATGAATCTGCTCGTCATGTTTTATGGTTGTTCTCTCGTAAACTCGCCCCTGTCTCGAACAAATAGATCGCAATGTTCAACGGACCCCTATAACGTTCATAAAAGGAGAGTAGACCCCATGCGAAGGAGCAATGCGTTCGTAGCGGCAAGACGAGACGCCATCATGGCTCTCCTCGAACGGGACGGACAAGCGAGCGTAGCGGAGCTGGCGGAGCACTTTGAGGTGTCACAACTCACGATCAGGCGTGACCTCGACTGGCTCGAGAGCCGCCATGTTCTCTCGCGCCAACATGGAAGCGCCTCCCTTCTCAATCCACTCGGGCGCCCATCAGGGTCCCAACGCGTCAGGGCCAATCGAGCCATTGCCCGTGAGGCGGCAAAGTACGTTTGCGACGGCGACTGCATATTCATCAACGGCAGTTCGACGGCTCTCTCCATCATCGATTTCATTGAGGCGCGCGACGTCACCGTCGTCACCAACAACGGCAAGGCCCTCCTTATAGGCGAGCACCCCGCTCTCTCCATCCTTCTTACCGGAGGGGAGATTAGGCCGCCTCGCGCCTCGATGACGGGAAAAATCGCCATGGACAACGTGCGGCGCATCCGTGCGAAGAAGTGCTTCCTCGGCTGCACCGCGATTTCTGTCGCCGATGGCATAACCTCAGCAACCGCCCCGGAGCCCGTTGTCAACGCGCTCATGCTCTCCCAATCAGACGAGCATTTCTTCGTGGCAGATTCTTCGAAGATCGGTCGAACCTCGAGCTTCCCATTTGGCACGGTCGATGACATCGACACCCTCATCACCGACACCGGCGCAACCCCTGAGGAGGTCTCTGCATTTCTAGCCCATGGCGTAAGCAGGGTCATCCGCGCCGAGCCCGGCCTCGAGGTTGACGCGGACGAAATGCCGGGGCTGCTTTAAGCCTCGCGACGGCCCCACGCCCCAACGATTACCCCGCACGAGCAAACCCGCTTCGGGCATTTCGAATGACATACTGAAGAAGTCCCGTGATTCAAGAGAGCGACCCTCGCTGCCGACCCGTCATCATCTTCGACTTCGACGGTACGCTCGCGGACACGGAGGGCCACATCGTCACCGCCGCAACGCAGGCACTTTCCGAAACAGGATTCACACCCGAGCAGATGGGCGGCGTGAGCCGCGTTGTCGGCCCTCCCTACCCCGGTGCCTTCGCAGCCATCAGGAGGAAAAGCCGAGCTCATCCGCGTGGTCATGGAGGGGTTCGGCGCGGTCGCCGATCAATGCGTCATGATCGGCGATCGCTTCTACGACATTCAGCGCCCGCTCCGCGGGCACGACAAGCATCGGCGTCACCTTTGGCACACAAGCGCGCCGAGCTCGAAGAGGCCGGCGCAGACGACGTGGTTGACTCCGTCGATGAGCTGCGCGAGGCCCTGCTGGCATAAGCCCTGGGTGGCCCGCCGCTGCGGGGCTTCGCTCATCAAGCAAGCATTTATGCTAACGCGATACAAGAACGCGCCCTGGACCCGTTTGGTTCCAGGGCGCGCTTGCTAGTCTTCGTCAGCAATGCTCGCAGGCTCTTTGCCACCCACGACCCAGCGATGATACGCAACGACAAACGGGTCGAGATCGCCGTCAGACAGCACGGCATCGACGTTACCCGTCTCGCAACCCGTCCGAAGATCCTTGACCATCTGGTAGGGATAAAGCACATAGCTGCGAATCTGGTTGCCGAAGCCAATCTCCGTCTTAGGTCCGCGAAGTTCGTCGAGTGCCTCGGCACGCTTCTGAAGCTCGAGCTCATAGAGCTTCGAGCGGAGAATCTGCATGCACGTAGCCTTGTTCTGAATCTGGCTGCGCTCATTCTGGCACGTCACGACGATACCCGTAGGCAGATGCGTGACGCGGACGGCGGAATCCGTCGTGTTGACGCCCTGACCACCAGGGCCACTCGCATGGTAGACGTCCACGCGAACCTCACCGGGATCAATCTCGACCTCGATGTCATCTGGCAGAACCGGAAGGACCTCAACACCTGCGAAAGTGGTTTGCCGGCGCTTCTTGGCATCCGTCGGAGAGATGCGGACAAGACGGTGCACGCCCTGCTCGGCGCGCAGCATGCCATAGGCGTTCTTACCGGACACGGTGATCGTGGCGCGGTCAATGCCAATCTGCTCCGCCGCAGGAGCATCGTTGATGGTGACCTTCCAGCCACGTCGCTCACAGTAGCGCAGATACATGTGCAGCAGCATGCTGCACCAATCCTGCGCCTCGAGACCGCCTTGGCCAGGCGTTATGTTGACGATGGCATCACCGCCGTCAAACTCGCCCGTAAACCAGCTCGCGAGCTCGAGCTCAGAGAGGTCATACTCGAGGGAGTCGAGGTTGGCTTCGCACTCCGCGAGCAAGTCCTCGTCCTCCATCTCCTGTCCGAGCTCCCAAGCGGCACGGGCATCCTCGAGCTTCGCATGCGCGGCATTAATGTCTGCGACATCTTCCTTCGCGCGGGCAAGCTTCGCCATCGTCTCGCGGGCGGCGTTCGCGTCATCCCAAAAGCCGGGCTCAGCGCTCTGACGCTCAAGCTCGGCCACCGTTCCGCGAGCTTCCTCAACATGGAGATAGCCCTCGACCTCGGCTAACCTGCTTTCCAGAGCATCGATTCTCTCGTTTGCGGCCTCAGACACTAGCGATTTCTCCCGTGGCAGTTCTTGAACTTCTTGCCGCTGCCGCAAGGACAGGGGTCATTGCGGCCAATGCCTACATAGGGATCAGGATCGTCCGCCTTGCGGTAGGTGTGCGGCTTGGCAGTGGAGGCCTTCGGCGAGGGAGCCGCGACATCACGACGCTCCGCGCGAACAGCGGGAGCCGTCCGCTTCGCTCGAGAGATGGCGGAAGTGCGGGCACCGGAATCGCCATCAACCTCAGCGGGGCCAGAGTAGCGCGCGCCCTCGAGGGCAGACGGAGCCATCTGCGAGTTCTGGGCGGACACGGTGTTGCGACGAATGTGCAGCATCGTACGGAGGAAGTCCTCATACATCGTGTCGACGAGCTGACTGAAGGCGGCGTATGCCTCCTGCTTGTATTCGACGAGAGGATCGCGCTGGCCAAAGCCACGAAGGCCGATGCCCGTCTTGAGGTAGTCCATCTCCTGGAGATACGTCATCCAACGCGTGTCGATAACGCGCAGCATAACCTGGGCCGCGAGGCGCTGGGTAATCTCCTCGCCAAGGTCCTCGGTACGCTTGGCATAGAGGCTCTCGACGTACTCGTCCATGACCTTCACGACGTCAGAGGTGTCTGCCTCGCGAGAAAGCTCGGGCAGGCCGTCCTCCCCAGTGAGTTCCTTGACCCAGGAGCGAAGACCATCGAGATCCCAGTCCTCGATAGCAGTGCCCTCGGGACAGAACTCGCGAACCTCGCGCTCGACGGTCGCGCTCGTGACCTCGCTGATGTGCTCAGTCAGATCCTTGCCGTCGAGAATCTTGTTACGCTCCTCGTAAATGACCTGACGCTGCTGGTTCATGACATCATCGTAGTCGAGGACGCTCTTACGCATGGCGTAGTTTATTTCCTCGACCTTGCGCTGGGCACCTTCGATGGCCTTGGAGACCATCTTGGCCTTGAGGGGCATGTCGGGCGGCATGTCATACTTCGCCATCATCGCGGCGATGCGATCCATGCGATCGGCGCCGAAGAGGCGCATGAGGTCATCCTCGAGGGAGAGATAGAACTGTGTCTCGCCAGGATCGCCCTGGCGACCGGAACGGCCACGCAGCTGGTTATCAATGCGGCGGCTCTCATGACGCTCGGTGCCGATAACCGCAAGGCCCCCGGCAGCTAGGACGCGCTCGCGCTCTTCGGCGCAAGACTCCTTGGCCCTCTTATTGGCATCCGCAAGCTGCTCGGGCGTAGCAGAATCCTCGGTGAGGCCCTCCTCGGCAAGAAGCTGGCTGGCAAGCTCAACGGGATTACCTCCAAGCAGGATGTCCGTGCCTCGACCCGCCATGTTGGTGGCGATGGTAACGGCGCCCTCGCGACCAGCTTGGGCAACGATCTGGGCCTCGCGCTCGTGAAACTTAGCGTTAAGGACCTCGTGCTTGATACCGCGCTGCGTGAGCATCTTAGAAAGGCGCTCGGAGCTCTCGATGGAGACCGTGCCGACCAAGACGGGCTGACCCTTGGCGTGGCGCTCTTCCACATCGGCTGCGACGGCCTGGAACTTATAGTCAACGTTGCGGTAGATACGGTCATCGTGATCGACGCGAGTCACCGGCTTGTTGGGCGGAATCTCGGTAACGGGAAGCTTGTAGATCTCGCGGAACTCCGCGTCCTCGGTCATGGCGGTGCCCGTCATGCCAGAGAGTTTGTCGTAGAGGCGGAAATAATTCTGGAGGGTGATGGTCGCCAGCGTCTGGTTCTCTTCGCGAACAAGCACGCCTTCCTTTGCCTCAACAGCCTGGTGCAGGCCCTCGGACCAGCGCCTACCCTCCATGATGCGACCCGTAAACTCATCAACGATCTTGACCTCGCCGTCGAGAACGGCATAGTCCTTGTCGCGATGGAACATGTACTGGGCCTTCAGCGCCTGTTGGAGGTGATTGGCAAGCTGACCAGAGAGGTCGGAGTAGATGTCTGCGCCAAGGCGCTCCTCGATTTTGCGAAGGCCTTGCTCGGTCGCGGCAATGGTGTGCTTTGCCTCGTCCATGATGTAGTCACCATCGGGCTCGGGCACGGGACCACCCAACGGATCGCGCTCGGGCTCCTCGGCTCGAACGAGGCCACGAACCGCGCGGGCAAAGTCCTTGTAGGTATCAGCGGACTTCGTGCCAGCGCCGGAAATGATGAGCGGCGTACGAGCCTCATCAATAAGGATGGAGTCGACCTCATCGACAATCGCAAAATTTTGGCCGCGCTGCACGCGCATGGAAGCGCGAGTAACCATGTTGTCGCGCAGGTAGTCAAAGCCAAACTCAGAGTTGGTGCCATACGTGACATCGGCCGCATAGGCGGGAGCCTTGTCTGCGAGAGGCATGCCGTTCTGCAGCAAGCCAACTTCAAGGCCAAGGAAGTTATAGAGCTGACCCATCCACTCGGAGTCACGGCGAGCAAGGTAGTCGTTCACCGTGACAATGTGAACGCCTTTGCCAGGAAGGGCATTGAGGTAACCGGCAAGCGTAGACACGAGGGTTTTGCCCTCGCCGGTCTTCATCTCAGCAATGGTTCCCCTATGGAGCGCGATGCCACCCACAACCTGCACGTCGAAGTGACGCATGCCAAGGACGCGATCCGAAGCTTCACGAGCGCAGGCAAACGCCTCGGGAAGGAGATCATCCAGCGTCTCGCCCTTTTCGAGGCGTTCGCGGAAAAGCACGGTCTGGCCCGAGAGCTCCTCATCATCCATCTTCGCGAACCTGTCTCCAAGTCTCGCGACCTCATCGGCAATAGCGTTGTACTCCCTCAGCTCCTTATCAGAGCCAATGGACAAGATCTTCGAAAAGAGACCGGCCATGTCGTTCCCCTATTGTCTTCCGGGTCCACGCGGGCAAGCATGCCCCCAGCTTCCTTTTTTAGTCAGTATTTACTTTAGCCGTTGCTCGCCCATGCGTCAGGCGAGCAATTCCACACCACAATATGTGCACCCGTTCTCGCCGCGCGCGGGGCCGCCCCTGCGCGCCTCCCACATCAATCGGGTTTGTTCCACCAGCCTGTGATTGACTACGGCGTTTCCGGGTCAGGACGCCCCGAGCCAGTCATCCAAGAGCCGATCTATCGGCCCTTGCTCCAGAGGTAGCCCCAACTTCCATCCTCACGTTTTCACGGAACCACTTCGATTGCCGTTCGTCATTGAGCCTCAGCGCCACCTCAGACCCTTTGAGCATCGCATCAACATAGCGCTGAGACAATTCCTCGTGCCGGCGCCGGTACTTCCCATCCGGATCGCTAATAGGCACGTAGGAACCTCCGCGGTAGAGCCCCTCAAGTTTGAGGCATAGGGCCACCACCTCGGTTTCCGGCAGACCACCACCCACAATTAGCCTTGCGAGACGCTCGAATTCGTCGACGTCGCACCGAACCAACGTTTCGTCAAGCCAAATTCGGCCCTGACCGCTTGCTATGTAGTCAATCTCCCCCGCAACCTGGCCACAAGCCGCACGCAAAGCGCTCAGCACGCTATAGAAGCTCTCTCTACCTCGAATAAGATCCATTTCGGGCCAGAGCTGGACGATTGCCTCCGCCCGAGACATCGTATGTCCCGGGGTCAGAGCGAGCATGGCAAGAAGATCACGGGCCCTCCTCCTTCTCCATGCGCCCTCCCGTATCTTGATGCCTCCCTTTCGAGCCGAAAACCCTCCCAGCACATTCACGTCGAGAACAGGACCGCCGCCAGGATCGAGCCCCTTCGCAAACGGCACGGTGGAGTTTTGCAGCGACGCATGAAACGCGACGCTCGCATCACCTTGTCCCACGCACGACGGCTCTCTATTAGGCACCCATGATGGCGGCAGCTCACGTAGAATGCGCTGCCCCACAACCCCATCATATTTTGCCAAATAGGAGACGAGCACTTTGCTGCTTAGGCTTGGGGTAGTTTCTCCCATTTCGTCGACAAGCGTTGACACGCCTTCGGCGTCTCTTCGCCCCAGAGCTTCGTGCAGTCTATCCAGCAGCACTAAATCCGAACTCGCTTCCGAGGTGCCAACTTCCCACGCCGAGCCCAAGTCGCCGCTTTCCCCGAACTTCAGCAACGTTGCGCGCTCCATAATTCGGGCAACAACAATTGCTTTTTCATCTCCCGCGGTCTTTGCATATCCAAATGCCGCCGCAGCATGGACATGGGCGCGTCTGAAACTCGTCGACGCGAAATCCGAAAAACACCCCGCGAGGTTTGCCCATGAAGCAGCCCGCCACTCTCCTCGCGCAGCATAGCTCGACGCGCAACGGTCGCTCTCAAGCGAGCCGTCAGCACTTCCGGAGAGAAGCCGCGCTGCAGAGAGGACAAGATGCGTCGAATTCCTCATCTGGGGCGGCACGTCGCCAGCGAGTAACTCCTCCGCTCGAGCAACGGTCGCCGCATCTCCAAGGTTTGGCGGATCCCCAACTAGTTCGCGAGCTGCCTCGAAATAGATTGCGAGGACTGCCGAGAGCGCAGAGGGATCATTGGATTCAGCAGCATCATTTTTCGCAAGCAGCATCTCTCTAAACACTTCAACAAACGACATGTCGAATCCAAGGGAGAGTGCCTTTCCCATAAGGGCGAGTTTGCCCACTAGAGGATGGCTTGATGACATGGAAGAATCAAACCAACTGGAAGATAGTGAGCCACTCTTTTCTGACCTACAGCGACGCATCGCCTCAAGCAGTTTGATTTGCTGCTCGTGAATCTTGGCACGATCGCCTGAAATCATGAATCCGGCAGCCGCATCAGCAACGCCAGAAGAGTCTTTCCCTACGCCGAAGAGCTCAATGATTCTAGCGGCAGCACACATCCTTGGATCGCGACCTGAGGCGAGCACGGTCCTTACTACAGTCCCCGTAAGTCCAGCATCAATCATTTCGAGTGGATACTCACCGACAAGGGACTTAAGGATGCGTTGGTCACTTGATGCAAGGGCGATTGCGCTCGCCCTTCTCATCTTTCCGTTGGCGGCAAGATGCTTCACTAGAGATGCAATTAATTCCTCATTGCCTTTTTCGCGTTCAATCAACGCCTTTGCCACAACGGAGTCTTCGCACGGGACAACGTCGAATCGATCATTTCTTAGGTCGATACCGAATAGAGGACACGTCTCGGCCATTTCAACCAGAATGTCGCCTGAAACCCTAATCCCTAGAGAAGACAGATTAGATACTTCGCCCTTGCCAAGAGCGAGAAGGACCAGGCGGAGCTCAAGTTCCTCCTCAATCAGGCTAGGACGCAAAGCATTTGAGAATAGGTCGCCAACGCAACGATTCCAATATGAGCCCGAAGGAATGCGACCAGGATAAACACGCGTAACTCGAAGGTTCGAGATGAGAGAAGGAATGCCGTGAGTACAGCGCATAACGTCCTTAGCCGAGAGCCCACCCAACATAGGCTCCCAAGCAGATAGCTCCCTATCATCGACAATCAAATCGCCAGCTCTAACAACCCTACAAGGCGGAAGGAACTCAAGGAGAGATTCAGAATCCTCACGAAGAATGATTAAAACCAGGCAGTTGCCAAACACAGCAGAGCATATTGTTCGCGTGACTCTACCAAAAAATGGGTCTTCCATCCCCCAAAGGCCGTCGATGACCAGCAACTGACCGCTGGCGACGTCAAGAGACTGGCGAGCCACGCTCTCTTTCATTCGAGCTCGCAATTTACGGCAAGCCGTATCAGGAGAAACCCCGGCAAGTCGGATGCAAGTAGTCTCATACCCAGACGCAGTAAGCGAACCAATGAGTTGGGAAGCGAGAACATGCTTCCCCAAGCCCTTTTCAGAGGAAAGAACAAGGAGTCGATCGCGCGCCAAAGATCCCAAAAGATCTGTAACCAGACGAGTTCGCTCGACAATAGATGGAGAAGAAGCTGATTGAGATGGGGATTTCTTTCTCCCTCTTCCCTTACCCCCTTTCACACCAACAGTCTCTTCGGCGGAAGAAGCCGAGCAGGCAACGACTTTGTAGCCGCGAGCGCCGTTATCGTTCATTGGAGTCCCTCCTATAACTAATTGGGACTCGAAGACTACAGCCGCGAGTAAACATTCTTATCCGCTGAGCCTCATTTACCCGCAAGCGGTTGTCAGACTCTCTGCATGAATTAATGCCCAGCCTCTTTTACCAGGCATTTGCCAAAAACTAACGAGAAGATCTGGCGAAAAACAGGGCAATTACTACCGGTGAACGGTGAACGGTATCTTTAGACAAGACATAAGCAGAGGCATTTACCTAAATTGGCACAGTCAGGCGACAAGGGACACCAAGAGGTGCTAAGCAAAAGGCGTCCCGCCATCAAATCCGATGGCGGGACGCCTTGGTCGTGGCCTGGGGTGGCGCGGCCCGCGGAACGGGGCGTCGCCGGATCACGT
>OBVA01000283.1_pt1 | contig 23982 bp, 25 predicted proteins | sample 1495021 | NCBI WGS metagenome assembly OBVA01 (sample SAMEA2579965, study PRJEB22360) | human gut metagenome | biome: human gut; feature: human-associated habitat; material: faeces | place: Denmark | collected 2008/2010
TTTTACTGATGCCATCAGGACGAGGTTCAGGTGCTTCACACGCGGTTAAGAATTTATTTGTACCAGCGAATCGGTATGACCCTTGGCGGGATGACAAGAAGCTAATGGCTGACGTATGGCAAGCAGTTAACCTAATTGCCGTCAATCAAGTCACAGGTCACCAGTTGTCTAAAGAACCAGGCAGAGGTATCTATGTCACCAAGGGTTTGATAATGGACATGTTGGAACACCCAGAAAAAGCCACCACAACAAAGATTGCTAATGCACTTGTGTTAATGCGAGTTGCAGGGGCTATTCACTTAGCACAGCCTGATGAGCTTACTGATTCAGGGAAGAAGCTAATGGAGTTTAACAATGGTAGTAAATTAGTCAAGTCGCACCACGTGTACATACTGGGTGATTTCAATAATTCCAACTGGAACCTAGTTAGTGATAACTTTAATCTCAACCTGAATACCCCAATCAGCAAAGAAATGCTTATCCAGTTGTTTGAGGAACAGGTGGCACGCAACTACTTTCCAGATTTATCAGGTGGAGTTGGGAAACGAGAAATAAATTTTTTCATGGGTATAAAAGCTGAGAAAGGGTATACCAATGAGGTCATCATTTCAGCAAAAGCAGCTGCTGATTCTATTGTTAGCTTAACAGGCGTCAAGGACAGGACAGCAAGACAGTACACTGACCAAGTTTGCAATGTCCGTCCAATCGAAATGGCGAAGTTAACAAAATGTGAGGCCAAAAGACTTGGCTATGTGCTTGGCGGTTACAAGGATACTAAACCGGCTGAAAAGTTGCTTGTTTCGACAACTAAGGAAGCTCTGCAGATGTGCTTGGAAAAGGTAGCTGGCAAAAATGACAAGCTTAAAAAAGAGCTTAAGAATAGGATGCATAGGTAGACGAATGGATTACTTAAGACAGCCCGTGAATAACTAGGGTATACCAATTACTACATCAAATGATAAAGTCAAGGCTATCAAAAAGGTCTCATGTGAGGCCTCTTTTTATACAGTGTAATAAGCTCAAATGTTACATTTGTGTTACAAATGCCTATAATTAATTATGAAGCGCTTACAAACACTTTCAAGTACTACATTAATAGGTGTAAAGAAATAATAGGGGGCAATTTTAACAGACACAGATTAATCGAGTGATGCAAAACCGACAGGAATAATAGCAAAACGTGGTATAATTAAAGTATAGAACAAATATGAAAGTAGGAATAATAACGATGACAAGCACGGTAAATAAGGAATCAAACCTAGAATTTTTTATCAAAGCAACTTTAAAAGCACACATTTCAGCATGTGATAATGAGGAGGAATTAAAACAGTGCCCGAAACCCTTTTCACGTTATAAGATTAGTAGAAATGGCGTTGTTATTGGTCCTAGGTCCAATCGGCCTATCAAGCAATACATAAACAGTTGTGGCTATGTCATTCTCGGCGTGACAAAGGATGGCTCAAACAGACACACAACTGTGACTCTTTCACGTTTGCTGGCGTTAGCATGGATTAGCAACCCTGAGCACCTATCTGACGTTGACCACATTGACAACAATCGGCTTAATAATAATCTTTCCAACCTAAGATGGGTTAGCCATCGAGACAATCTAGTGAAGGAGCATAGGCGGCAACTGATGAAAAGGGCTAACGGGCGGCCAGTTCGAAAAGTTTATGACGATGACACATTTGATGAGGTATATAGCTCCATCAAAGAGGCCGCTGAGGTTAATGAGTTAAGCAACACATCAGTAGCAGGCTCAGCTAATGGCACCTTACACCTTAACAAGCCTTACCATTTTATTTTTGTAAAATGAAAAATGGTTCTTACATTCCATTAATAGCATACGTCAAAAGAGAAAGAAAGTAAAGTACATATGAAAAATAAAGAAAACAACAACAAAGTTAGCATCGACATTTTTTCGACATTAGCCAATCTTGGTTGGGTATTAATCGTTTTAAGGGCTGCTGGTGTTATTAGTACCGATTGGAACGTCATTCTAAACTACTTTTTGGTGACCTTGCTCACCGTTGCAGCAACAACAGTCATCGGCATCTTGCTGGACAAAGTTGGCGACAAAGGTGGCGACAAATAGTGCTTTCAGAAGAAGTAATTAAGGAGCTTATATCAACACCAGCCTTCCTCACCAATTGCAATAAATTAGCTTACATGCTTCACATCAGCCATCAAGACGCTTCACAGGAGCTTTTATTAGAGCTGTTAGACCACAGGTTGCGTACATGGAGCAATAAGGACGTCACAATGGCCATCACAAAAGACCTACCATCACTTAAGTGGCGCATTAAATATGCTCGACTAGACCTCGTTAGGAAGGCAGTCAGAGATGTCAATAGAGAGCTTACCAAGTCCCAGATGATGGCAGGAATGGAACCACAGGCAAGCAATGAAGCTGAGACACTAGAGGCCTTAAAGAAGCTACCAGAGATATTTAAAAATGCCAACACTAGGGATTGGTGTGGCTCCATTTTAAGAGTAGGGAAACGGCAAACGATGATGAACTTTCATCAAACACCTAGACAGTTTGGTAACAAGCTAAATAAAGTTTGCAAGTATTGCCATCAGCATAGGCAACCTAAGCAACCTAATAGCAACGCAGGAGAGCTTAAATTGCTAAAAGAGTGGGATTCCATCATGGCCAACGAGACCACTGATGACAATGACATACAGGATTTTATCAACAGCCATCAGGATTACATAAATGAAGTTATTAACAGTCCACAGGTTGCCTTTCAAGGTCGCCTGATCAAGGACTTTGCACATGCAGGCAAAGACAAGTTTGTATTGGTAGATTTAATGGCAAAACGTGAACAGGAATTAGATAGGAGAACAAATCATGAATAATTACTCAGCAATTGGACACATCGCAATGGACCCCAAAAAAGGCAATGGTGTGGTTAACTCATTGTTGGCCATCAAGCGAATCTACAAGTCGTCAGATGGTGACACTGATTTTGTTCCATTAACACTTTTTCAGCACCAAGCGGAAAACTTTAACAGGTTAACAAAAAAAGGTGACAAGATTGGCATCGATGGCTCAATTAAGACCAGCAAATATGCAGACGAAAATGGTGAAGTGCACTATGGGTGGTCAGTGGTGGTTAATCATTTCTACTTGCTCAGTTCTAAGCCAAAGGATTCAGCAGGCACCTTAAGCGATTCAATGGTTAACTCAATTAGCACCAAGTTAGATGGGCTTGTTAAGGACAGCGACTTACCATTTTGAGAAAGCGAAATAAGCAACAGGTTCATGAATGTGGAGAGCCATTGTGCCATGCAATAGTGCCAGTCAGTGAAAGGTACTGTGCAAAGCATAAGGCCATGCATGAGCAAATCTGGCGAGCCAAGAAGGACGACTATAGGCGGTCAAAGTTGGCAATGGCAATCAAGTCAAAGCAAGCAAAGCAATATGACATGAACAAGCGAGACCCAGTTGCAAGGGCGTTTTACCATTCATCAAGGTGGACAAAGGTACGAGACGCAGTATATGCAAGAGACATGGCGACTGACCAAGTTACAGGAGAGGTGTTAGGTGACAGAAAAGTTGTAGACCACATAATCCCGTTGAGACTATGCACAGCCAAGCAGGCTTTAGATAGTAACAATTTGTGGGTACTCAGCTATCGAACACATTATCGCAAGACCCAATTGGAACAGCTCATCAGTCAGAAACCCAATGGGGACACCAAGTTGAGACACCTAGACAGACAATGGTGGACTAAAGTTTTAAGAGAAAAGAAAGAGGACAATAACAATGAACAGTAAGCAAAATGAAGTACAAGCAAGTAATGGTAATAAGCTCAACGGATTTACAATCACGGCAATAGTGCTGGCAGCAGTTGGCTTTGTGTTGAATCCATTCGCCATTTTATCAATTATCGGCATTGTGTTTGGTGGGATAGGGATTACAAAGTCGACAAACAAAAAGGATAAGAAATGGGCAATCATTTCACTGTCGTTGGCCATCATGGAAACATTATTCTGGTTCGCGATTGTGTATAGTGCCCTTGCTGCATTATAAGCAAGTGTTGAAGGAGAAAAAGCAATGAATAACAATGATGGTTTTGAAGAGAACATTGAATACATGGCACAGGGAGAGCAACCTAGTGGCCAGATTTTAACACCTAAAGCAGTTATTGAAGCTAGTGACGACTTGAGGCCATACAGGCAGCTAATAAACAGCAAACTTCTTGAACGTGGATGTGACAACTGGCTCATAAGTATCGAATGTGCAGAATTAAATTTTGAATCCATTAATTACCTTGTTGACGAGGTAGAAGGCGCTGGTTGGTATGTGTCACTTGGGGGCAAAACTTTAAGCATACGCTAAGGTCATGGACAAAGGAGTAAATAACATGAATGGCAAATTATTTTACTTGTCTGATGAGAATGAGTACATATTTATCACACCAATGGCTTTAACACCTGAAATAAAGGATGAATTGCAAGAAGACATGTCAAACAGGCTAGGCACACCAGTAGCTGTTATAAGCCACTGTGATAGCTTTGAATACATTCCACCCAGAGTTAAGACGCCAAAGGATGAACATTATGGAAATACTTTTTGGGAGGACATAGGTTGACAGATAGATACTTTGAAACAGAGGATGGCCAGAAGACAATTGCTAAGCTTTTACATGGTGACGATTTAGCAAGCACAAGTGAATATCTAATGCACATATTGTTTGACAAAGACAAACGTGAGCAGCTATTTCGCCAGTTTTTAACCTATGAAACAGATGTTAGCTATGATTGGTTCAACCTTTACTATTCACAAGAAATGACAAGGATAAGCAAAAAGCATAAGAGTTATTATTCGCCACCAGCATTAGGTAAGTTGGCAAAGCAATTGGTTGATGTTGCAAGGACAGACGGCGATACTGAAGCCACCAAAAGAAACCTAGGGGCAACGCATTATGACATTGGTGCAGGGACTGGACAATTAACTGTTACGGCTTGGGATGCAAATAGACGAAAGCATAGTCCATTTGACTATAAGCCAAGCATGTACTTTTATGTGGCAGAAGAGTTAAAGCAGGAGGGAAAGCCATCACGTTCTTTACCCTTCCTACTGTTCAACTATTTGATTAGAGGTATGGATGGCGTGGTGATTGCAGGTGACTCATTAACCAGAAGTATTAGTCAGGTGTACTTTATCCAACAACCAGAAGACAACCACTTGGGATTCAGTAGCTTTAACGTGATGCCGAGAACACCAGACACTATGAAAGCCTTTGATGTAAGAACATGGATTGATGAACCTATAGAACACATAGAAGACAAGGACATGCCACAGTTCATTGTCAACGAGCTGATAGGTACTAAGCAACCAGAACAAGCTGGTGAAGATAAACAATTAGGCATATACAGGAAAAGGCTGGGACTCCTTAGAAACATGGCAAAAGGTAATGATGACAAAGAGTTTGATGGGAAGCTAACAGAATCTGATAAAGCTTTGGTTGACTTCTTTGACACACTTATGCCAGGGTTCGCCCAGTTTGAGGCAGAGAAAAATGAAGAGAGGATGGAGCGACACTTAGCCAACACAGAGGCAACCGGAGACAGGAGCAACCTTTAAAGCTTGAACGGTAATACATATTGCAAGGGTCAGCCAAAGGTTGGCTCTTTTTCTATGCCAAGACAAAAAGTGACGCACTTGTTACGTATATATAGTGAGGGGTACAGCAGGAGGCAAATTATGATCTTGCACAGCCATTGATTAAACCATTAGAATTTAAAATGATGAACCATAAATAATAAATAATGGTATGCAAACTATGAATAACATATTCAAAAAATAAAAAAGCTGTAATGCCCGCCCCCGTAGGCGTAGAGAGGGACCTCACATAACAAAATGGTCTTCTCTCAAAAAATGTGCAATTATAAAAATATTTTATATGGGTCACGTCATGGCCTTCAAACGTTGATATACCGGCATTTGTCATGCTTACAAAAGTACAGCAAATGAGTATGGTAACCAATAGCTTAAGTGCTACACGTGTTGATGCATAAGCTTTTACATAGAAAAGAAACGAAAGGAGGTACAGCAGACATGGGCAGAAAGATGAAAATAACACAAGATGCATCAGATAGAGCCGACCAACGCGCAAGAACTGAGGAACTAGCAAAGAAGACAAGTGGAATGGAGCCATTACAAGTTACGCCACCAAGATTTTTGCAAGGATATGCTTATACAGCTTGGCGAGAGCTTGTACCTCTGTTAAACGCAGCAGGATTATGCAAACAAGTTGACAAGCCACTGGTAATAGCCTTATGCCAACAGATTCAATTATCAAGACAGGCCTATGAGGATATAAATGAGAATGGCTTAAGCACGGGAAGTAGAAAGAACCCTGCAGCTGCTATTTTGAATGATGCAACCACCAAGATTAAGTCATTAAGTGATGCTTTGGGTCTCAGTCCACAAGCGCGTGCTTCAATTGTCTTGGAGAACCAAGATGACGATGATGGCCCAACGCTTAAGCAAGCATTAAAGGCAGGTGACAAGAGTTGGTAGATTATGATCTAACATTGCCAGATTGGACTGTTGAACGAGCTTACAAACAGCAGAGAGACAATGGTGCCTATGATAAGATTGCTGACAAATATCATGACCCTATGACTGCCTATGCTTTTCAGGTGCTTGAAGGTACTACCATGGCCGGAAAAGATATTAAACTTGCTTGCTGGCGGCATTTGCAAGACTTGACACGGATTAGCAGTGATGACTTCCCTTACACATATGACCTAGGTAAGTGTCATGAAGTGCTAAACTTTGCCAGCATTTGTCCAGACGTTGATACAGGCAAACCACTTCCGCTAATGCTATGGCAGAAAGCACTGCTCTGTTCAAGTCAAGGGTGGCTGAATGAAAAGGGTGAGCGTAGATTTCATAGGGTTCAATTTTCTGTGGCACGAACAAATGGGAAGACATACATCACAAATATTCTACTTGCATATGACTACCTGATTGCATCTGATGGCATGTACAACCAAGACATGGGATATATAGCACCTGTGGTTGCACAATCAAAAAAAGGATGGCGGTACATTCAACTTACCTTTGACAGATTAGGTGAACTTACAGATGTAAAGAGAACATATAAAACCCAGCAGATAAAGACTTTGGATGATGTCGTTAGAAGTAAAAAGACGCGAAACCAGTTGCTCCGTTTGTCACATGAATCTGGTCAATTTGATAGTTACCATTTTCGGCTTGCTGTGGCTGATGAGTCTGGTGATGATGGCCGGATTGGCACCATTAAAGAAAACATTGGCAAGATTACAAGTGGGCAGGTGCAAGTATATGATCACCAGTTTTGGTCAATATCAACAGCTTACCCTGACAGCACCAGTAGCTTTTATCTGGACGAAAAATTAGCACGAGAAGCAATGCAAAAGGATTATTCACGAGAGTTAGATGATGTGTTGCTAATTAACTACAGTCAGGATAGTGAAGATGAAGTTGATGACCCATCCTCATGGACAAAATCAAACCCAATTCTTGAATTGAAGCGTGACACTATGCTTCCATCTCTGATTAGTGAGAGAGACAAGAAAAAGCTGGATGGAACATTAGATGAGTTCAAGAACAAGAACCTGAACATGTGGATCAAGGCTTCTGATAATCGCTATTTAAACATACATGACATCGAGAATGCAGTAGCTAATAAGCCACCATTCAGCATTTCCGGTCATGATGTTTATATAGGATTCGACTTAAGCAAACTTGCAGACGACACAGCAGTTGCTTTCATTTATCCATATCAGTTGGCTGGAGAGACACACTATTATATCCAACAGCATAGTTGGGTACCCTTATCTCACACAGGTGGAAGTATTGCCGAAAAAGAAAAGCAAGATGGAATTAATTATCGTCAAGCTGAGCAATTGGGTTTTGCCACTATTGCAAAAGGACGCTTTGGCTACATAGATGAAGACAGTGTTACCACATGGATTATGAGCTATATAGAAGAGAATGGCTTAAATGTTAAGTTCTTTGTATTTGACCGGTGGGGAACTAGCGATGTTTTGGATAAGTTAAGCCAAGAAGAACCGTTTCCACTGATGCCTTTAAAGCAGACGTCAGATAAGTTAGATAAACCAACACATGAGTTCAAGAAAGCAATTCGGGAAGGCCGAGTTCATTATGACGATGACCCAATTTTAAAGTATGCACTAACCAACGCGGTTATAGTTGGCTCAAGCGCTGGTATAAAGGTAGATAAGGATCGTGCAACTTCAAAAATTGATGCTGTTGATGCAGTTATTGATGCATTTAGCCGTGCCTATTATACCTTTTCAGACTTCGACCCAGATGCAGATAATGATAAGAACCGTTCCCCATTGTCTGGTATGAGTGATGAAGAACGCCATAAATTCTTGATGGAGGTAGGCTTTTAAAAGTCTACATATTTTTTTGCATTTGGAGGTCAATATTGGTCAAAAATGGCGCATCAAGTACGTATATATAGTGAGAGGTAAAAAAAACAATGAAAGACAAAAAGAATCTGAGGGAGGTGCGAGTGTGAGCAAATTGATAATGCTTAAGGAACTGTTGCCAACAGTGTTATTTGTATCCGGCTTAATTGCTATTGTCACGAGTGCCTATCTTTTTAATAGCATCATAGGAACGTTGGTGTTAGGCAGTGTATTGCTCGTTTGCGGTTGGCTACTCACGCCTACATCTAAGGCAGGTGGTAGTAGATGAGCATATGGAATCCGTATGAACGAATGCAGAAAAGAAGTATGACGATACCATCAACTAACCTGTCAAGTTACATCATAAGTGGTGGACAAGTATTGCCCAATCATTTAGTTGATGCCAGCACAGCCTTAAATAATTCTGATTTATATGCTGTTACCAACCTTCTAAGCAGTGATATTGCATCAGCAAGCTTTGAAGTTGCTGCACCCTTTGACAAGGTGATAAATAACCCGAACAACCTTATTTCTCCGTTTAACTTTTGGCAATCAGCTGTAGTTCAGATGTTGCTTACGGGAAATGCCTATATCGCCATTAAAAGAGATAGCAACAACGTTCCTGTTAGGCTAGAGATGGCACCGGCGGCACAGGTAGTAGTCACTTTGGCAGACAGCAGTGCAGATATTAGCTATGCGGTTAACTGGGGAGACGAGAGAGGCACTATCAATTATCCGAGTGCAAACATGCTTCACTTTCGGTTGATGGCTAGTGGTAGCAATGGTCAGCAATACATTGGTATTAGTCCACTAGAATCAATAGCAAGCCAAGTCAACATTCAAGATTATGCCAACAAGTTGACACTATCGACTATTAAGAATGCTATTAATCCAAGCACCGTCATTAAAGTTGCTGAGGGCGCACTAAGTCCAGAAGAAAAAGAAGCAACACGAAAAGCTTTTGAAAATGCCAACACGGGTGACAATGCTGGACGGCCTATGGTGCTTGACCAGCTTTATGACGTACAAAATTTAGCAATTAATGCTGACGTAAGCAAGTTTCTGACAAGTAATGACTGGTCAAAGACACAGATTGGTAAGGTTTTTGGCGTTCCCGATAGCTATCTAAATGGTCAAGGTGATCAACAAAGTTCATTAGATATGACTAAATCGCTTTATAGCAACACCTTGCGGCGCTATGTAAAGCCAATAGAAAGCGAAATGGGTGCCAAATTTGGCGTACCTGTCAATATTGATGAATCTAGCGCTGTGGATGCTGATAATGATCTACTTATTAGCCAGATTCAGAAGTTGCTAAGTGGCACAACACCAGCCATTACGTCTGTACAAGCACAACAAATGCTAGCGAAAAGGGGTGTGATTTAGTGGAAAATGAAGATATACGTACATTTAATGTTCAAATAAGGGCTGAAACAGCTATAGACAGCCAAAGTAGCAATAATCAGGTTGAAAGTAACCAAAATATGGCTATTTCCGGCATCGCAACCGTGTTTAATCAGCCATCAATTAAGGGCAATTTTACCGAATATATCGACCAAAATGCTCTAAATGGTGTGGATTTGAGCAACGTTTTGCTGCTTTACAGCCACGATTTCAGCAACATTTTGGCCCGTGCAGACGCTGGAACACTACAAACAAGCATTCAGCCTGATGGGTTACACTTAAATGCTCAACTGCCAGACACACAGCTTGGCAAAGATACTTATACCAACATACTGAATGGCAATATCAAAGGCATGAGCTTTGGATTCAACATTGCGCCTGATGGAGATAGCTGGTCAGTCAACTCACAAGGCAAAACGATCCACACAATTCACAAAATTGGCCAAGTGTTTGAACTGTCGCTGACTCCTATCCCTGCCTATACCGAAACAAGTGTGCAAGTGCAAAGGGATTTGGCTCAATTTTTATCAAGTAAGAAAGAAGTTGTGAAAATGGCAGAAAAGCCAGAGGAAAAAGAAGAACAATCTGTTGATGACCAAAAGCGGTCAATTGAACAATTACAACAGCAGTTATCAGATTTAAAAGCACAAGTAAAAACAAAGGTTGTTATTGACAAGCCTGAGGAAGAAAAGCGTGACGCTACACCAGATATGGCAAGCGATGAAACTACTGCTCAACCAACACCAGATATGGCAAGCGATGGCACAACCACACAGCCAACATCTGGCGATTTAGTCAGCATGATTGCTACACTTCAATCCGCTATTCAGTCACTCAGTCAGCAATTAGCAGCACAGCAAGCACCATCACAAATGGACGATGACGATCCAGATGATGACAGCGATGTTGTTCTGGATGAAAAGCAGCCTAAGCAAGAAACAGCTGAAACTGAAAAGCGTGATGGCAAACCAGATGAAGTAACTGCGGAACAAAATGTCAAGCAAGAAAATAAAAGAGATGGAGCAAAAGATATGGCTAAAAATTTAACAGCAGACAAAGTTGAAGATGAAGAAGTACGTGACTTCAAAGAGTTTTTGAAGACTGGCGAAGTTAAGAGAGATTCCGCAGGTTTTGACTCTGCAGCTGGCGAAGCAGTATTGCCTAGCCAAGTATTGGACATTATGAGTCAGCCTAAGGACCCAGCACAATTAGGCGGCTATGTAACTAAAGTTCAGGTTTCTGCACCGACTGGCAAGATTCCTGTTTTATCTAAGGCTTCTGCACAACTGGTTTCAGCAGCTGAATTGGCTGACAACCCTAAACTTGCAAATGCCTCTTTAACACAGGTCAATTATGATGTTCAGACTTTGCGTGGTTCACTGCCAATTTCCCTTGAAATGACTCAGGACTATCCAAATATCACCAGTTTACTGACTCAGTACATTAATGATGTTAAGGACCAAACTGAACAGCACAAGATTGGTGCAGTTTTGCAAACAGCTACTCCAGTTGCCGCTAAAGGTATTGATGATATTAAGGATGCATTCAACGTTGGCTTGAGCAACTACACTGACCGAATGTTTGTTGTATCTGAATCATTCTTTGCCGCAATTGATAAGCAAAAGGATGCTGAAGGTAGGTACCTGTTACAAGATTCCATCACTTCTCCATCCGGAAAGCAACTGTTCGGTGCTCCGCTGGTAGTTGTTGCTGATGATGTGCTTGGCAAGTCTGGAGACGCAAAGGCATTCATTGGGAGTGTTAAAAACTTTGTGGTTGAAACTGTTAAGGGCAACATTAACCTGTCTTGGCAACGTAACGAGAATTTTGAACAGGTACTTTTGGCAGCACTGCGGGCAGACTTTAAAGCTGCTGATACAGCTGCTGGTAAGTTCATTACCTATACTGCACCAGTTTCTACAGCATCGACCACACCTTCTGGCAAATAACTAAGTAAACTGGTCGCCTAAAAAAGTAATAGTAGCTTGATTCTAAGCGGCGGCCGAATGGAGGTGTATCAATGGCAGAAACAATAGTAGACCCAAACAAGATTGCTAGTGACTTAATGAGTGAGTTAAACCTTGATGAGTCTGAGTTGCCAACAATTATCAGTTTGGTAAACACTGCAATCAATATCATTAATAGATCAAGTGCTGCACCAGATAGTGATACCTTGACGATTCCAGCCATCAAAACGCTCACACAGGCTACATACTATGACCGTGGTTTAGCCAATGGTATGCCTAAGGGACTTCTGATGATGTTGGCACACCTACAGGCTAGTAGTGGTGGTGACAACAATGGTAAGTAGCTTTAAACCAAGTGACTTTAGTCGAACCATTGAGCTTGGCTCTCCAAAATCACACACGACTGGTGCCGGCATTAACATCACTAGCTTTGTACCAGCTTACAAACTGCATTATAAACAGCAGACACGGACACTCACACAGCAGTACACATTAATTGGCACACGTTTGGATAACTCAATCACAGTTATTGTTCGCCACGATGCAAGAAATATCGAGCAGAAACAGGCACGCCTTGATGGCATTATCTACGATATTTCAGACATTAGCCCAGATGACAGTAACGATGCTATTCGTTATGACTACTTAACCCTAGTCAAAACAACTAAGGGGGCTTAGATATGGATATGGATGATGCACTTGGCCAATGGCTTGAGCAAGTATCAAAGGCTGCACAGCTTTCTGTATCTGACCAAGAGAAGATTACCAAGGCTGGTGCTGATGTTTACGCTGAGAAGCTAGCAGAGACCACCAAAGAAAAGCACCCAGACAGCAAGGGTACTGGTGGCAAGTATGGGCATCTGAGCGAGGACATTAGTGGTAAAAAAGGCGATATTGACGGTGATCACAATGGTAGCTCAATGGTTGGATTTGGTGATAAGGCATTCATTGCAGGTTTCCTTAATGATGGCACCAAGCATATTCGCGGTGACCATTTTGTTGATAATGCTCGTGACGATGCCAAAAATGATGTATTTGCAGCCGAGCAAGAGGAATATGAAGCAATTATCGCCAAGTTGAATGGTGGTGGAGACAAATGAGCGCCGTAGATGATGCAGTAAAGCTGCTTCTCCAAGCCAAAATTGCCAACATTGATGAAGTTAAAGGCAACAACTTGCCGAAAGAACTAGTCGATAACGTGAATAAAACAGTCGTTTTGATTACTGATTCTGCTGATGACCCAACTTCATATGGTGGCAATGATTTCTGGGCATTAACTCAGGAAGTAGAAGTACAGATTTGGTACTCACAATTGCTAGAATCTGATACCGAAGCCATTGAGATAGCCATGATGAAGGCTTTTACTCATCAGCATTGGCAGGTAGCGGCCACTAGGCAACGAACATTTGACCCAGACACACAGCAACTTTTTAACACATTTTATTTTAGTAGAACAAAAAACATTGGAGGAATTTAAATGGCAAGTGTAGGTTTATATCAAATTCAATTAGCTTTAGTTGATGCACAACAAAAGTTAATTTCTGGCGCTGATACAGGACTAAGCACCGATGGTCTTTATACTGTCGATCACAAGGACTTGGGCACCAAAACTGCCAACATTACTAACTTAGCAGGCACGATTGCTAAGACCTATGGCAACAACAATGTCCAAGACGTTATGGTTGGTACTTCAGAACCAACAGTGGCTTTGGATATTAACAACTTGAATTACCAAATTAAGCAGCAAATCAAGGGTTTTGTTAGTGACAGCAAGGGCGGTTGGACCGATGAGAATGTGAAGGCTCATGTGGCCTTACTTATTACCACGCAAACTATCGACAGGGCGCACTTTGTCTATTATGGCTTTGGTGATGGCATCATGACCGAAACGGCCGCGAATATCCAAACAGATGCGGCAGCAGAACAACGCGTAGATGACACTTTAACTTACACAGCACTTTCTACTATGGCTTTTAATAATCAGCCGTACAAGATTTACAGTGATCTTGATCCTAAGTTCGACAAAGCCAATATGTACAAAGAAGTGTTTGGTGGGTATGTATTGCCGGCGGGTGCCACTACAGCTCCAGCTCCAGGTAAATAATGCTGACAGGCGCAATCTGACGCAATTTCATAGCAACAACTGATGAATGGCTCACGAACGTGCGCTATTTTTTATGCTCAAAAGTCGCTTTCTGGTGAACTTGGTGGTGTCCGATTCACCACAGCGACCTTACAAAATACAGAGGATGGTATTACAAATGAAAATTAAAGTTAACCAGCTTAGCAATCGTGTACATGAAGTAAAAGTAACAAATCGTATTCTGCGAAATACACTAAAGTACCAGCTTAGCATGGCCGAGTCAGATGATGTGGAGGATAAATCGTTTACTGAGCAACTTCATGCCAGCCTAAATGCGGTCAACAGCAATACAGATTTTATTGTCGATACGCTTAACTTAAACAAAGCAGAAAAAGAAAAGCTGGACAATTTGTCATTCGCCGAAACTGTAAAAATTGCTACTAGAGTTGCCCTTCGTGTTCAAGGACTTAGCGATGAAGATATTGACATGTCAGCAAAGAAGGCCGATGCCAGCAAAAGCAAAAGCAAAGACGAAGATAATTAGTGCTCCAGAACGAGTTTTTGAATTAAAGAATAAGCTTGAAGACTTTGATTATATGGGACAAAACGCAATGGTCAACATGCACTGGACTAGTGACCAATTCTGGGATGCAGAATATTTCGGATTTTTAACTTTGCTAAATGCAAAAAGCCCTAAGGATCGTCCAATTGATCCGGCAATTATGTGGAAGCAATACCAAGAGAAAGGGTGATTAAAGTGGTAAAACAAGTTAATGCAACAATGAGCACCAAAATTGCCCTTGATCTACTGTCGGCAAGCGAATCCGTCAAATCATTAACAGCGGTTGTTCGTTCGAGTCAAAACGCTTGGAAAGCTCAAGTGGCGGAGATGAAATCTGCTGGTGATGCAGTTGGCGCTGCTCAAGCCAAGTATGAAGGACTGGGGAAGTCTATTGAGTCACAACAGGCTAAGATTGATGCTTTAAAGTCTAAGCAAAGTGAACTCAAGGGCAACACTAGTGAAACCGCTGAGCAGTTTTTAAAGTATCAGCAACAAATTGATGGTGCCATGAAGCAGCTTGCTGGTTTGCAGTCTCAGCAAGACCGTGCTAAACAGGCCATGGAGTATCAAAAGTCTGGGTTGGCAGGGTTACAACAAGAGTACACAGCGGCTGCACGTGCCAACCAAGCTTATGTGACTCGCCTAGAGGCTGAGGGCAAACAGCAAGAAGCCAACAAGGCCAAAATGGATGGCTATAAGTCCTCCATTGGCAATCTGAATGAACAGTTGTCTAAACAGTCTGCTGAGTTGGATAAGATTGCGAGTGCTAGTGGCAAAGACTCCGATGCATGGCGTACACAGAAGACGCGTGTTGATGAAACGGCTACCAGTTTAGCAAAGGCTAAGTCTTCTATGGTTTGCAAGCTGAAATGGACAAGGCTAATCCATCTGTTTTCAACAGAGTTAAAGAAGCTATATCGGGAACAAACAAACAAGCCGAAAAGACACCGGGCCTGCTTCGCAAAATTGTTGAAGGCGGCCTTATCACTAATGCCATCACAAGCGGCTGGCAACGTCTAAGCTCAAGCATTACCGACACGGTAAAGTCTGGGCTAGAACTTAACGAGGCCGGAGAAAAGCTGAAAATGACGTGGGAGAACATGGGCAAGTCGGCCAACGATGTCCAGATTCTTTCCGATCAAATGTCATATTTGCGCAGTGAAACTGGTGCAACTGGTGGCGAAGTTAACAAAATGCAAACTACCGTTGATACCATGACACATGGTGTCACAAGTAAAACTCTCGTCATTAGTGCTGGTATTGCTAGCATTGCCACTGCTTCGCACAAAGGCGGAGACGGCATGGACGCTTTGTCAAAGGCGATGACACGAGTCGTTGCTTCAGGTGATTTAACCACAACCAACCTTGCCAAACTTGAAAAGCAGGCTCCTACCTTAGGTGCACAATTAGCCAAAGCTGCCGGAGTTAGTCAGGAGTCATTTGCCAAAATGGTTGCTGACGGTAAAATCAAGTCTAACGACTTCATGGACTTGGTTTATAAAGTTGGGACAACAAGCAAGAGCACATTTGACCAATTCGGAAAAACTAGTGAAGGCGCAATGGCTCAAATGTCAGGCGCTTGGATCACATTAAAGGCCAAAATGACTGCGCCACTATTTGATGTCAAGAATAGTGGTATGCAATCACTTTCAAGCATTCTAACTTCACCAGTTGTACAGCAAGCGGCTACCGATCTTGGTAAAGGCCTAGCTAATATTGCTAATCGAGCGAAAGACATTCTTGACTATGTTTCCGCACACAAAAAAGATGTTACTGGTATTGCCGGAGATATGTGGGACATTGCCAAAATTGCTGGCGAAGAAGTCTGGTCCCTGTTTAAAACCGCAATCAAAGATATTGCTGGTTGGCTAAACGTTGGTGGTACTAATGCAAAGACGATGAAAGACCCGCTAAAAGCTATCCATGATGTGCTAGATGATATTGTCAAAAACAAATCTGGTATTCAAACTACCGTCAAAGTGATTGCAGGGCTTTGGATGACAAAAAAAGCACTGGAATTTGCAGCAGGATTAGGTCATGTGTACAGCGGTCTGAAAACTTTAAGCGAAACAAGTCTGTTCACCAAAATAGCTTCTAACTTTTCACTGCTAAAAGGCTCTGGTAGTTCATTAGCCACTGCAGAAAGTGGGGTGAGCGCGGCTGCAAGCACAGTCGAAAAAGCCAGTTTAGGCAGCCGAGTTGTAGGTGGCTTAGGCAAACTAGGCGGCATTGGTGCTGGAATTGATGTTGCAGGCAGTATTGTACAAGCACTTACTTCGAATAGCTCACAGGAAAAGATTAAGGCAGCTTCAAAAGGAACAGGAACAACAATTGGCGCTGGAATAGGTGCTGCTTTAGGCTCTGTTATACCGGGTGCTGGCACTGCTGCTGGTGCTGGTATCGGTGCAGCAATTGGTGATGCATTAGGATCAACTAAGACTGTGCAGGGATGGGCCAAGTCAATTAAGAAGTCCATGGATGATGCTAGCAAGGGCGTCACAGTTAAGGCTCCTAAACTTAGCTCTGATACCAAGGCCTTGGGAGATTCATTTTCCAAATACACCAAGGCTTTATCCAAGAAGCTGGTTGTTTCGTTCAGCACGGATCCTAAGTCCATTGCACAGGCACAAAAGTCTGTAAACGATACCTACTCAAAGATGAGCAAGAGTGTTGACAGCTACTATGCCAAGAAAGAAAAGGCTTCCGCATCTGATTTAGCAAAACTGGTTAAAGAAGGCGTCTTAACTCAGAAACAAGCCGATGAGCAACTTGCTAAGACTAAAAAATCTGATGAAGCGGCAGCTAAGTCAAAGAAATCTGCTTATGCTCAAATGGCTAAAGATGCCAATGCCTACTACACGCAAACGCAAAATATTGCTAACGGCAATACTAAAAAGCTACAGCAGATTGCACAAAAGTACGGCACTGATTCTAAGAAATATGAGAACGAAAAGAACAAGGAATTACTAGCGGCCTACAAATCCTATGCAAATAAATATGCAAAGGATCAACTTACCAACAATAGTAAAATTACAACTCTTGTTAAGAACGGTGCAGACCAGCAAGAAAAGCTGCTTAATGAATTTAACAAGAAAAAGAGCAGCATGAGTCTTGCTCAAATTGACAGCACCGCCAAAAATGCCAAGAAGGAGTATGATGCTGCAGTCAAACCTGCACAGCGGGCGCGTGATGACATTATCAAGGCTGCTGATGATCGCTATAAGAGTACCAAATCAACGGCAGATCACGAGTACAAAGACTTGGGAACTATTAGCAAGTCTCAGTATGACGATATTGTTTCAAAGGCGAAAAAGCAGCGAGATGACACTTCGGACGCCGCTAAAGACCAGTACAACAAAGTTACAAAGCATGCCACTAACCAGTACAAAGACACAGTTAGTGCGATTGACAAGCAACGATCTGAAACAACTAATCTTCAATATCAGCAAATGACTGGTGTTAGTGGTTATGCTGCAACCCAATCACAAAATGTTACTGGCCATGCACGCAATCAAGCTAACAGCTCTATGCATGCTGCTTCTAAACAAGCGGATGGCACTGGCGATATCTTCAGTGGATTAGCTGGTTGGTGGAACAAAATTGTTGGTTTCTTTGGTGGAGACAAAATGCCAGCAACCAAGCCAACTTATGGTTATTCGCAGGTTCAACAACTTGCATATGCAAATGGTGGTGCCGTTCAGAATGGCATGGCACTAGTTGGTGAAGCTGGTCCTGAGCTTCAGTATAAGCCTTATGCTGGTACGTATAAATTGTTGGGGGCTAACGGTCCCGAGCTGACGAAAGTCCAACAAGGTGACTACATCTTAAACGCACGCGATACTTCTAAGGTGTTGGCTGGAGAATTGGGACATGTTTTGCCTGGTTATGCTAATGGTTTAGGCGGCCTTGACGGCATTATTTACGGGATTAAGAAGACGGCATCAAAAGTATGGGATAAGGTAAGCTCAACAGTTGGCAATATCCTGACACAAGTTGGGAATCCATTGAAGTTTTTCACCAATTTAGCGGGGGAAATATTTAACGTTAATTCGGTTGCTGGCGCTGGTTCAATGGCTCAACACACCTCATCTGCTTTACGTGATGAAGATGTAAAAGGCGTAGCAGGCTTCTTTGACCGCATTAAAAAGTTGGAAGAAGAAATGAGTGCAGCCAATCCCGGTGGCTCAGGCGTGCAACGTTGGAAGCCATATGTTATTAAAGCTTTAAAGGCCAATGGATTCGATGCCTCAGCATATCAAGTTGCAGCTTGGATGAGGGTTATCCAGCGTGAATCCAATGGTAATCCTAAGGCCATAGACTTGTGGGATAGCAATGCTAAGGCTGGCATACCTAGCATGGGTCTTGTCCAAACCATTGGGCCAACGTTCAATGCGAATAAGTTCCCCGGCCACGGTGATGTTTATAACGGATACGATGATTTGTTGGCTGGTATTCACTACATGAAATCAATTTATGGCTCTGGAAGTTCTGCTTTTGCTCGTGTGAGCGGCCGTGAAGGTTACGCCAATGGTGGCTTGATCACACAGCCAATCCATGCGCTTGTTGGCGAAGATGGTCCAGAAACAATTCTACCGTTAACTAAAACAAGCCGTGCTTGGCAATTACTAGGTCAGGCTGTTACCAACATTAATCACAACTTGGGTAATGGTGCGGTTGCTGAAAGTGAAAGCGGCGGTACAGATGATTTAGGAAAGAAGTTGGACAATATTGCTGATCTTCTCACGAAACTTAGCTTTGTTCTGCAAGTTGGTGACGACCAGTTTTATCCAAAAGTTGCGCCAAAAGTTAAGCAGTACAACGACAGAACAGACAGGTTCAATGCTTATTGGAAAGGAGGAACCGTTTAATTGAAACAAGCAGGTATGAAAATCATATACGCTGGAGTAGATATTACCCAATGGATGTATGTGCAGATGGTAAATCGTGATGTAGGAACTAATCACGTCAACACAATGCAAAAGGTCGGCATCAGCGATGGTCAGATGTTGCAATACATGTCACGGGACGTCAAGACGATTGTGGTAACTGGAATCGTTATGAATGATGATTTGGTACCACTAAGGCGTTCATTGGCCGCTGCTATTGATGCGGACGAACCCCAGCAGCTAATCTTTGGAGATGAACCGGATAAATATTATCTTGCCATCGTAGACAGTCAGCCTACCTTCACCGAAGGCTTTCGATCAGGGACAATCTCAATCAGCTTCGTCTGTCCCGATGGTGGCATTGCGCACTCGGTAGCCACGCAGACGGCTGACAACATGCCATACAAGGACGTGCCAGTTAATCTCGTCACCGGTTCTGGTGGTACGTTCACGGGATGGAGTGGATATACTAGTATTGCAAGTTGGTTTGTGGATACAATGGCATTTGCTCCAAATGCTTCTAGCGCTGTTCTAGCTGCTCAATCATTCACTGATAATTCAAGCTCAACAGTCTATACATTTAGTTTTTTGGCAAAGGCAGATACTGCTGGCGACAAAGCACATTGCGAACTTTTTGGCTCGGTGAGTGTATCTGATTTTACGTTAACAACAAGCTGGCAAACATTCACTGCTAAGCTAACGTATACAACAGCGAGACGTATTTATGTTGGAGCTGCACAAGGAAACAAAGGTAGTATTTACATCGCTCGTCCAAAACTAGAAGTAGGCACCACAGCTTCTCCATGGTCGCCTAACCCAGCTGATCCTGAATACTATGCCGACACCATCACGGTGCCTAATGCTGGGACTTATCCATCTGAACCAGTTATCACGGCTACTATCAACGGTGATGACGGCGTGTTAACTGCTATTAATGATCAGGGCAGTGTGCTACAGTTTGGCTCTCCCGATGAGACTGATGGCTTTGTGAAGCAAAAGTCTGAACGCGTTTATCATCTCGATTTCAATCAGACACCGACAGGGGTCACGCTCAATAATGGGGTTACGGCATTCCCTTACTATGAGCATGGCAATGATGCCAACGTACAGTCGGGACCGTTTGGATATGCAAATGGTATTGCCTACCCGTCCACTGAACGAACCGCTTCCAATTACTGGAATGGGCCTTCAATGAGTGGCACCATTCCGAAAAATTCGAATGGCTCTAACACGGCTAATTTTCAGTTTGTCAATCGTGTCAACGTTGGGACGAATGCCGCAGAAGTAGGCCGTTTCGAGTTCAATTTGACGTATCAAGGCAAGATTGTCGCTTCTCTTGCGCTGTTTGATGATAGTGCTTCAAACGACCAGTGGGTTTTCTCCGGCACAGTCTATGATGGCAGCCAAGCACAGATGCTCTTCTTTGACTTACTGCCACGCAATTATTATCGTGACGGCAACTACAATGCCGTTATCACAAAAATGGGTGATCAGTTAACCTTCCGTTTGGATCGTCTTGATTTAGGCGATGGTGGTATTGAGACACGGACAATATCAGGCTTCTCTAGTGTGCCAATTGATGGCTGGACAGCTTGGTTCCCCGGATTCTCCGATCAACGTGGTTGGTCAATTAACTGGCAAGACAGCTACTTTGAATGGATTAACGTTGATTACTGGGACGATATTCCTAACCGCTTCAAAGACGGGGACGTTGTGCAAATTGATGTTGCCAATCGGCGTGTTCTTGTCAATGGTGCAGAAGATCGGACACTGCAAACCATCGGCAATGATTGGGGCGGCTTCAAAATTCAGCCCGGCAATAATACCATCGAATTGCTCACATCAAGTTGGGCAAAGCAGTGTAAGGCTGAAGTATCTTGGCAGGAGGCGTTTGTATAAATGGAATTTTACTTCACAGACAGATCGTTTCATCTGCTAGGGATTGCAACCGCTGGTAGCGATCACACAAATGATTTTAGAATTAGTGGCGAGATTGAGCGTACTAATGTTGACGCCGCTATGGTTGCTTTCACTGGGACGCTATACTTTCCTAAAAAGCAGCTTTCCAAAGCAGAAGCAATGTGTCAAGACCTAAACTATATGCTCTACATGGATGATGATGGCAATGGCAGAATGATTACGATTACTGCCTCACATGCTGATGGCACAGGTTACTGCATCGCTTTTGAAGGCACCGATGCTGGCAATGATCTAAAAAATGAAATTGTGGATGCCTATAAGGCTACCACACAGATGACGTTTGAACAGTATTTCAACATTTTTACTGGCAATAGTGGCTGGGAGATTGGCATTAACGAAATTCCCACTGATGTGCGCACGCTTACTTTTGACAGTGAAGATACCAGCTATGACCGAATGAAATCTGTTGCTACTCAGTTTGGAGTAGAAACTTACTTCAGTTTTAGTATTGTTGGAACAACAATGGTGAAGTGCTATCTGAACGTAGTCAAGAAACGCGGCGCTGATCGCGGCATAACGCTTCGAGTTGGTGATGAAATCAATCGAATCACAGTTGACAGTGACAGCACTAACTTGATGACAGCCGTATACGCTAGAGGTGCTACACCAGATGGCAGTGACACACCCATTAATTTAGTTGGCTATAGCTATACGGACCCAACAGGACAATTCGTACTTACTAAAGAAGGTTACCTGTTAGATACCGTAAGCAACCGAATATATTCACGATTGCGGCAGAACAGCACTGCAACGGTTGACGGTGGCTACCTTAATCACGTTATTGACTATGAGGCAACAACGCAGGCTTCGCTATTGCAGTCTGCGTTGGCAGATTTGAAGCAAAATAATCATCCAGCAGTCAACTATACAATCGAGTTGGCAAAGATACCGCAAAATATTCGCTGTGGTGATACCGTTCAGATAGAACAAGAAGATCGGCAGCTCTATTTATCGGCACGAGTGCTTGAACTCGATAAGTGCTATAGCAATCCTTCAAGTAGCACAATGGTCATGGGCGACTATTTGCTTGAAACGAGTCAGGTGGCTAAGCAGTATCAAGATCTAGCTCAAAAACTAAAGGATATTCCCAAAACGATCCAATACTATCCGTGGCTTCGCTACGCTGATGACGATCAAGGAACAAACCAGCCGGCAAGAAGTATATGGCGGTTGTATACAGCAACAAGTCATCCGTGCCAAGTGATGACCCAGCTGATTATGCTGGCAAGTGGGCATTGATTCAGGGCGCTGATGGTGCTGACGGTGTTCCGGGCGCAAAGGGTGCAGATGGTCGTACAAGCTATTTCCACACTGCTTGGGCGAATGATGTAAGCGGCCAAAGTGGGTTCACGGTATCTGGTGGTGATGGCAAGAAGTATATTGGTACGTACAGCGATTTCACACTTGCTGACAGCACCAATCCGGCTGATTACAATTGGGCGCTTTTTAAAGGTGAAGACGGTGATGTGGGACCCAAAGGGCCTCAAGGCTTGCCAGGGAAATCGGGCGCCGATGGTCGTACCACTTATGCTCACTTTGCTTACGCAGACAGCCAAGACGGCAATACCGACTTCTCAACCACTGATTCTAACCGTAAGTACATTGGTTTCTACAGCGACTTCACATCTGGCGACAGTATGAATCCAAGTGACTATAACTGGTCACTCATTAAAGGTGCAGATGGTGCTGATGGTAAAGATGGGGTTCCGGGTAAAGCAGGTGCCGATGGCAAGACATCGTACTTCCATATTGCCTATGCCGATAGCAGTGACGGTAAAACCAATTTTTCATTGGATACACCGGGTTCTAGAAAATACATCGGTAGTTATACAGACTTCACACAGGCAGATAGTACAAATCCAGCACTTTACTCTTGGCAACTAGTGCAGGGGCCAAAAGGTGATACTGGACCACAAGGACCGCAAGGTGTTCCCGGAAGCAAGGATGTGCCATACACATACATTCAGCTTGGCACGCCCGCTAGTCCCAAGAAAGGCGACTTGTGGTGGCATGGGACAACGCTTAACGATGCCACGGCATTGCAATACTACAATGGGACAGCCTGGGTTGATCAAAGTATTCAGCAGGCAGTGCTTAGCATCAAAAAGCTGCAATCAATTGAGGTTGACAGTGCGACCATTAATTCTCCGACAATAAATGTGCCTTTCTCGCATGTCAATGTTGAAGGAACAGGTGTTAAGTCAACTGGTACTTTGTCTTTAAATGGTGCTTCGTATGTCATTTCAGGTAATATTGAGGATACCAATGGTAATCCAAACGGTCAAAAATATCATACTGAATTAAATCCCGATGGATTACTGTCATACATTACGCAGACAGATGGAACAACACAAATGCATACCAGCATGATTTCGATGGGTGTTCTTGTACTGACAGAGCTAGTCGGCGGATTGGGTAATTCTGCCAAGTACATTACTTCCACTTTTAAGGCTTATGATGCAGTTGACTATTATCATGTAGATGCTGGTCTAGAGACGGCTAACGCTAAAAATATTAACATCACATATAGTCGTCATGGTAGCATTGTTAATGTGGGTTTTGATTTTGACATGAAGGATGGTAGTGCATGGAAAAAGCTTGCAGATATTCGCCCAGGATATAAACCATTTTGCAACATTTGGGCACAAGTCATTGGTAATA
>OBVA01000286.1_pt1 | contig 23786 bp, 36 predicted proteins | sample 1495021 | NCBI WGS metagenome assembly OBVA01 (sample SAMEA2579965, study PRJEB22360) | human gut metagenome | biome: human gut; feature: human-associated habitat; material: faeces | place: Denmark | collected 2008/2010
TGGGTAGCTTTGCCCACAAAAAGCCGACCCCTCCCAGCCGCCGACATCGGCTGTGACAGAATCGCCCTCACTTCCATCCGATATGATGCGTCTTGAAGCGGATATTCGTCAATTTTTGGGTCAACGCTCAGAGGTTTGGAGTGTGTACGTAAAAAATTTAGATACCGATGAAGCTATTTCACTGTACAATCAACCGATGGAGGCAGCCAGCTTGATCAAATTGTATGTGATGCAAAGCTGCTATAGGCACCGGTCGGAAATCATCGCAAACGATACCATCTATACCGGCGACAGTCGTGTGAGTGAAGCAAGATTGGATGAATTATTGTATGCCATGATTGCTTGGTCGGACAATGAGGCCTACAATGAATTGGTGCGGATGCACAGTGTCAATCGAGATTTTAATGAGGGCTGCCTGCTGATACAAAGTGAGATGTCTTATTCGAGCACTGGCATCTATCATTCGTTACTACCATCTGACACAACGATGACGGGCATTTCTTATGAGCAAAATCACACCAGTGTTGCCGATTGTGCGGCCTTACTGGAATCCATTGCGCGTGACACCTGTGTATCAGCCAATGCTTCCGGGAAAATGCTCGAGTTGCTTAGTCAGCAACAGTTTAGAGAAAAAATTCCGGCAGGTTTGCCGCAAAATGTTTTCTGTGCGAACAAAACCGGAGAGAATGATCACGTGCAGCATGATGTTGCAATGATCTATGGCGAACAATGTGCGTACATTCTTTGTGTTATGGTCAAGAACTGTGCCGATGGCCGGTATACAAGCCAAGGAATGACGAGCCTTTCAACTTTGGTATATGATGCCTTAAACAGCGTTTGCGAATAAAAAGTGAGGATGAATCGATTTTGATGTAAATGCCCCAAGGGAGTGTCCATCTCTTGGGGCATTTGTGTGTAGTTGATATAGTGATGTAAATACACCGACGTATAGATTGTTGGTAACTTGGTAAGGTGTTTCTTCGAGACTGTCATTTATTTGAAATTGGTGATATACTAATTTCATGTTGTATCTGTTGAGGGGAGGCCGATTCTATGAATATTGCGTTATGTGATGATGCGCCGATTCAAATGAGTGCTATTGAAACCTATTTATTAGAACGAGATTCAAAGGTGCACATTGATGTTTATTTTTCCGGTGAAGCACTGCTTAAGGCTTATGATGAGGGAGTGCGGTATCAAGCGGTGTTTTTAGATATGGAAATGGGTGGCAAAAACGGTTTGGAAACGGCGGATGCCTTGCGAGTAATGGATGAACATCTTGAAATTATCTTTGTCACCAGTTATACACGTTATATGGAGGATAGCTTTAAATGCTCGCCCTTTCGCTTTTTGGTCAAACCTATCAAACAGGATAAGTTGGAAGAAACGGTGAATGCGTTGTATCAAAAATTGGCGAAGAAACCAACGTCGCTTGTGATTAAGGAAAAAGGCAATGTATTTCGACTGTATAGCGATGAAATTGTTTACTGTGAAAGCGACGGGCATTTGATTTATATTCATGCTAAGAATCGTGTGTATACAATGCGTACAACAATCAAAGATTTGTTGGAACAACTTCGCGGAGTGGGTTTTGGCCGCCCCTATAATGCTTATATGGTCAATTTTCGTTATGTGGAGTCTATTATAGAGAACGAGGTTCTTTTATCGGTAAATAATTTGCATCTACCACTTAGTCGTTCCTATAAAAAAGCATTTAAAGAAGACTATATGAAATATTTAGAAGGGAATCTTTCTGTTTAATGATGCTTAATCTTTTAATTTGTTTCACTGCCCTTATGGAAGCATGGAGCATGTTTATGCTATTTACTGTATTTATGAAGCCCAGATTTTGGGGTGTGAAACAAACTTTTATAGTTGGTGTATTGGTATTGATGGGGGTTATTTCGTTATATGGTATGAGTGCCACCTATCCATTTGCCAATGATTTTTTTACAATTTTAATAGGTGGCATTATAGGATGTGTATTTTATAGTGGGGGCTTTATTGTTGCGTTCCTTGTATCTGCAGCTGTAAATGTGACATCGTTAACCTTGATGATTGTCATATTAAAGGGGATTTTGGCTTGCCTTCAATTAAATATAGAGGCCATTACAGAAATCGGTATATATCAATTGTCAGGCGTTATAATGGCTAAATCTATATTGTTACTTGTGTCCTATATTATCTATCGTTATAAAAGGAAAAAGGGCTCGAGAATAGTAAAAACATATTGGCGTTCATTAGTATTACTTTTAGGGATTACACTGTTAGCAATAATTATACTTTTTGAATTATCAGCCGAAGTGATGTGTGTGAAACACACCGGAGAGACATTGGTGTGTATGATAGGTATGTTTGTCTATATGATTTTTACCTTGCTGCTCTATGATCGACAAGTTCAGCAAGCAGAAGAACTTTATCTTCAAGCACAAGTGGAATTGCGTTTGCAAGAACAATTAAAGCATATGGACGAACTCATCGCTCAACAAGAGATGATGCGCCGATTTCGGCACGATATTTCCAATCAATTGGTGGTTATTCAGAAGTATTTGGAAAATGGAAATAAAGAAAAGGAATTAAAGCACATAGATAGTTTAGTCGAGTCACTGGATAAGGCGGAACAAGTACTTGATACCGGAAATTTGGCGTTGGATGCAATCATAAGTACTAAGCAAGCTTTGGCAGAAAATAAAGGGATTCATTTTGAGTATCAATTGCAGATTCCGGAAAATTTACCAATGGCTCCGGAAGATGTTTGTGTCATATTTGGGAATGCTTTAGATAATGCGATTGAAGCGTGTGAGCGGATTCAAAATGGAAATAAATCAATTCGATGTGTATTGATAGAATTGCACAACTGTTTATTTTGCAAAATTGTAAATACTGCGCCATGCCGTCAGGATGAGCGTTGGATAACAAGTAAAAAAGATAAGGTGAATCATGGATATGGCGTATCTCAAATACGACATGCGCTGGAAAAGTATGATTGTGAACCTGAATTTAATTGGGAAAATGACACTTTTACGCTTAAATTCGTCATCTTTAACCAAGTAACAATAAAATAAAATCGTTAATATTAGTGCGAAGTAGCTGATGCAACTTCGCATTTTTTGTAAGTTATGTCATTACAAAGACCTGTTATGCTAAATTTAGAGTCAAAGTACTAAGTTATGGTAGTTTAATTATTCAGTAGAAATATTGCTTGTTCGGGTGCTATATAAGCTTGGATGATGAAATAGAATTTTAAGAGTTATTCAAAAAAAAAAAAAGAAGTATAAAAATATTGACACTTGTTGATTTATTGCAGTATACTAGCTGTATTAAATTAGAATATTTAAAAAATTAAGTGGAAAGAAAGATTACTATGAAAAGCAAAAAATTATTATGCGGTCTCACCTGTGCGGCGCTTTTGGCAGCACCGGGGGCAGTTTTGGCGGATGCGCCGGATGTGAACCTGATTGTTAACCAAGCACATGTGTATGGCGATGAATCAACCGGATACCCTTATGTGAACGATCAATATCGCACCATGTTGCCACTTCGTATCATTAACGATACCTTGGGCTATGACACCGAATGGCAAAAGGATGGGCAGATTCGTATCACCGATAAAGATCAAAAGGTGGATGTCACCCTTAAAATCGGCAGCACCGACTATACCGCTAATGGGGAAGCGGGCAAGTTTGAAACTGCACCAACCACCAAGAACAACCGCACCTATTTACCGGCGCGTGATTTTAGTGAAATCTACGGCGCCATCTATTGGGAAAAGGATTCCAACACCGTATGGGTGTCTCAAACCGATCAAGTAGATTACCAAATGGTTGGCAAAAAACTCATGCGTTCCGATGGCAAGGCCATTGTAGAAGTGGCAGTACCGGAAGGCTATGACGTGTTGACCGATACCCAATCCGAACCAATTGTGTTGGAACGTGACATCAATGGGGTGCGTTACCTTGGCCTTAACTGCGGTCAAGGCTTTGACAAACCGGTGCCACTCTTCCGTGACAACGGCGATGCTTTGGAATATGTGACCGATGTCAATGCCGGCGCTTCCTACTACGTGGATGGCGATGTGGTATACCACACCGATGGCATTAACGTTGGTGGCTGGCAGTACGACATTCAGCCAAAGCGCTTGTCTGTAACCACCTTGGGTGAAAACGGCGGCACCAAAACCTATGAACTCGACTTCGTTGTCAACGATTGCACCCTCGATATGAAGGACGGCAAGCTCATTGCTACCGATCCAAAGGGTGTAGAACATGTTATCGACGGCATTGGGCGCTAAGGGTATCAATGAAAAGTGAATTTACAGTAGAAGAAGGGCGCGATGGAAAGAGCATCGCGCCTTTTTGTGTGCGTGGGGTGTCGTTTGTCCCTTTTAGCGTGCCGTTTGCGTTATTTTAAGGAAATATAGATGCGTTTGTGGTATGATAGAAGGGTTTAAGGGATTGATTTGCATCGGTGTGTGATGCGCAAGGGAGGGACTGATGGCATGCTTTCGGTAGTGGTGCCTGCATATAATGAAGGAAAGATGATTGCCAAGACGGCGCGGGTGATTGCGTCGGTCTTGGATGAGGCCGGGATTGTCCACGAGATTATTTTTGTGGATGACGGTTCGCGAGATGAGACGTGGTCGGAGATAGAGCGGGCCAGTCATGAGATTGCGTTTGTGCGTGGGGTGCATTTTTCGCGTAACTTCGGCAAGGAGGCGGCGATTTTTGCGGGACTTGAGGCAGCGCGTGGCGACTGTTGCGCGGTGATGGATTGTGATTTGCAGCATCCGCCGCAAAAGCTGCCGGAGATGTATGCCTTTTGGCAGGACGGCTATCAGGTGGTGAACGGGGTCAAGGCCGACCGTGGCAAGGAGAGTGCTGCCCATGGGTTTGCGGCACGGACTTTTTACAAGCTGATGAGTCGTGCGGCAAAGATTGATATGAGTCGTTCATCGGATTTTAAGCTGATGGACCGTCAGGTGGTGGATACGCTGCTGTCTTTAAAGGAGCGCAAGACATTTTTCCGCGCCCTTGTCGGTTGGGTGGGGTATCGTTCTGTTGATGTGCCGTTTTATGTGGAGGAACGTAGCGAGGGGGCGTCGCATTTTTCGACGGGTGCTTTGGTGCGCTATGCGGTATCGAATATTTCTTCCTTTTCGGTGGCACCGATGCAGCTGGTGACGGTGATTGGCTGTGTGTTCCTTTTGGGGGCCGCGGTGCTAGGGGTGCAGACCCTGTATAATTGGTTCAACGGATCGGCGGCGGACGGGTTTACGACGGTGATTATGTTGATTCTTCTGGTGGGGAGTATTCAGATGATTAGCCTCGGGATTATCGGCTATTATATTGCGCAGATTTATATGGAAGGAAAAGGACGCCCACGCTATTTGGTAGATGATGTGTGTGGCGATGAGAAAACGCAGGCTGAGTAGGGCTATATATTATAGAAGGAAAAGATGTGCGCAAGCGCTGGGACTTTCAAATAGTTGACGACAAAGCGAGGTAGAAACGGTTCTACTTCGCTTTTTTTGCTTGGTAGTGGCAGCGAGTGTCGTGTTACACAGAAATATGTGTGGAGTGCTGCTTCTTTGATTGATAATCGATGGGGGATGGTGTACTTTATACAAAAGGCCGATTGATGGTTTGGGGATGATACAGCGATGTTGTTGTTTGTATTGTGTGAAAAGGATTTTGCAATATGAGAAATATGATGATCTTTATTATTTTTTGTTGTGCTGTTGGGTGTGGGACGGTGCTTTCTTTTTGTTATTTTTGGGGAGATTTGTTAGAGGAAACGGTGGTAAGCACGGAAAAGGAGGCCGAAGAAGCGGTGCCGGTGCAGCAACCTGCGGAAAAGCGACAGGGTAAACAGGTGATTGACGGTGAAACCTATTATTATGATGCTAATGGCAAGAAGTTGACCGACCTTCAACGGATTGACGACTATTATTATTATTTTGCCGCCGATGGTAGGATGCTAAAAAATAGGAAGGATACGGTACTTTTTGATGGCATTCCTATACCGTGTTATATGAATGATGATGGGCAGCTTGGTTTTATGGCAACTGTTTCACAGGAATTACTACCGGCTGTGGAGCAAGAAGAAGCGGTACAGCCGACATTTGAAAGAACCACCGCGTTTAATATCAATGAGGTTCAACGTGAAATCGAAGCTATCATGGCGCGGTACGGTGGAAAAACGTCGGTGTATTTTCAGGATTTAAAAACAAATCAACAGATTTCCTTGAATAATAGCCCGATGTATCCGTGCTGTATGATTAAGACGGCCGCTCTTTCTGCTTTTATGCATCGTGTTGAAGAGGGGAGCATCGACTATCAGCGTTATCAGCCGTATATTGGTCCGATGATTATACACAGCGACAACACCAGCTATAACCGAGTGATGAAAGGGTTGGGGGATGGCGATGCGCTTTTGGGGGCTTTGCGGTTGAACGAATATTGTGATGCCATCGATATGGGTGAAACGGCAGCGTATCACGGCTTAAAGCCGGGCGAGGAGTATTTTACAACCGGTCATAGCAGTAACGTGAGCTCGGCCAATGATATCGGACGTTATTTTGAGAAACTGTATTACGGTCAGCTCGCCGATGTGCGCCATACTCAGGATATGTTGAATCTCTATGTGCAGTGCATCGACCGAGAAGGCATTGCCAGTGGACTTCCGACAAACGTGGCATATGCCCACAAAACCGGCGAGGCGTACGATTTTTACCACGATGGCGGCATTGTCTACGCAGAAGGCAGACCGTATATTGTGGTGGCCTTTACGGATGGCGTAACAAACAACCGAGCTTTTATGAAAGACCTTTCCTCATACCTCTATCATTATCAAATGACGACAATCTTATAAGAAGCAAATGTATTCAATAAATCCCCGCTGCATGATTGCTGTTTGGCAAATCATGCAGCGGGGATTTTCTATAAGCTGGTAATCAATACCTATCAAGATGATGCTCAGAAAGTAAAAATGGAAAAATTTTTGAAGAATAGTAAAAAACGGACTATACACAATCGCTATCAAGGACAGAAAAACACCACTGGCGGACACGTGAAAAAAACGCGCAAAACCGCATAAAATACGCAAAAAAACGCTTGCATTACCGCAAATCGCATGCTATACTCAAGGAGTGCCTGAAAAAAGCAATGACGCGGGAGATTGCTAGGCGATTGGACACACCCGAGGCCGTGTCCTAGGGAACTCCCGCCGAGAAGTCCGACAATCGGGCGAAACAAGGAGGAAATATTTAATGGCAAAAGGTAAAATCAGAATCCGCTTGAAGGCTTTTGATCACAAAGTGCTCGATCAAAGCGCAAGCAAAATCGTAGAAACTGCCAAGAAGACTGGCGCAACCGTTTCCGGTCCTGTTCCACTTCCAACCGAAAAGGCAATCTACACTGTTCTTCGTTCTCCACACGTTAACAAAGACTCTAGAGAACAATTTGAAACTAGAACCCACAAGCGTCTCATTGACATCACCGAACACACCAACAAGACTGTTGAAGCTTTGATGCGTTTGGACTTGCCAAGCGGCGTGGAAATCGAAATCAAATTATAATTATTAAAAGAAGGAGGTGGCAGTTCGAATGAAAGCCATTTTAGGTAAGAAAATCGGGATGACTCAAATCTTCACTCCAGAAGGCGTTTTGGTTCCTGTAACTGTAGTAGAAGCAGGCCCTTGCGTAGTCACCCAGGTAAAAACAATTGATACTGACGGTTATAATGCTGTTCAGGTCGGCTTTGGCGATATCAAGCCAGTTGCAGTAAAGAAGCCTGCAAAGGGTCATTTCGGCAAGGCCGGTGTAGCCGCTAGAAAGTATCTCCGCGAATTCACTGTTGAAGATACCGCTAGCTACAACAATGGCGACGAAATCAAGGCAGATATCTTTGCTGAAGGTGAAGCGATTGACGTTTCCGGCGTTAGCAAGGGTAAAGGTTTTGCCGGTACCATTAAGCGCTACGGCCGCCATCGTGGGCCTATGACACACGGTTCTAAGCACAAAAGAAAAACCGGGTCTGTTGGCGCTGCCGGTCCTCATCACGTATTCAAAGGCCATTTAATGCCTGGACGTGCTGGGAATAAGAACGTAACCGTACAAAACCTTAAAGTTGTTAAGGTTGACGTTGAAAATAACTTGCTCTTAATCAAAGGTTCCATTCCAGGGGCAAAGAACAGCCTCGTGGTTGTTAAGGAAAGCGTAAAGAGTAGATAAGGAAAGGAGGAGAATACATGCCTGTAATTCAAGTGAAAAACATGCAAGGTGCTGACGTTGAAGAACTCGCATTAAACGATGCAGTGTTTGGCGTTGAACCTAACAAAGCTGTTATGCATGAAGTTGTTGTTAATTATTTAGCTGGTTTGCGTGCTGGTACTTCTTGCACCAAATCCCGCGGCGAAGTAAGAGGCGGTGGCCGCAAGCCATGGCGTCAAAAAGGGACTGGCCGTGCACGTGCTGGTACTTCCCGTTCCCCATTGTGGCGTGGTGGTGCAATCATCTTCGGGCCAAAGCCAAGAGATTACTCCTATCGCGTAAACAAGAAGAAAGTTGCATTGGCAATGCGTTCTGCACTTTCCGATAAGGTGATTGAAAATGCAATGTTCGTTCTCGATGCATTGTCTTTCGAAGCACCAAAAACCAAAGACATGATCAAAGTGCTCGAAGCACTTGGCACTGAAAAGAAAACATTGCTCGTTCTTCCTGAACTTGACGAAGTTGTTATCAAGAGTGCTCGTAACATCAAGGGTATCACTCCTGTGACCGTTGCTGAATTGAACACTTATGAAATCTTGAACCATAACAACATCGTTATTACTAAGGATGCTGTTGCAAAGATTGAGGAGGTGTTGGCGTAATGAAATTGGCAAGAGAAATCATCATCAAACCAGTTGTTACTGAAAAAAGCGTTGACCTTATGCAAGAAAACAAGTACTGCTTCAAGGTAGCGAAAGATGCCAACAAAATCGAAATCAAAAATGCCATCGAAGAAATCTTTAAGGTTTCCGTTGTGAATGTAAACACTGTAAACGTTCACGGCAAAATGAAGCGTATGGGCCGTCACCAAGGCAGAACTGCTAGCTGGAAGAAAGCCATCGTTACTCTTCGTGAAGGCGATAGCATTGAAGTATTTGAAGGTCTTTAATTAATCAAGGAGGAACAAAATGGCACTTAGATCATTTAAGCCGACTTCTCCTGGCGTACGTCAGATGACTGTTTCTTCTTTCGAAGAAATCACCACTAACAAGCCTGAGAAATCCCTGCTTGTACCGCTCAAGAAGAATGCTGGTCGTAACAGCTACGGCCGCATCACTGTTCGTCATCAAGGCGGCGGTCACAAGAGAAAATATCGTATCATTGACTTCAAGCGTACTAAAGATGGTGTTCCAGCTCGCGTAGCTACCATCGAATACGATCCGAACCCTTGCAGCCGTATCGCTCTTCTTCACTACGTAGACGGTGAAAAGCGTTACATCCTCGCTCCTGCAGGTTTAAAGGTTGGCGATATGGTTTACTCCGGTCCAGATGCAGACATCAAAACCGGTAATGCACTTCCATTGGCTAACATCCCAGTTGGTACCTTGCTCCACAACATTGAGCTCCATCCTGGTCGTGGCGGCCAAATCTGCCGTAGTGCTGGCGTAAGCGCTCAGCTCATGGCTAAGGAAGGCAAGTACGCTTTACTTCGTCTCCCTTCCGGTGAAGTTCGTAAAGTTCTTCTCACTTGCCGTGCTACCATCGGTGTTGTTGGCAACCATGAACATGCTAACATCAACATTGGTAAGGCTGGTCGTACCCGCTGGATGGGCGTTCGTCCTACCGTTCGTGGTTCCGTAATGAACCCTAACGATCACCCACACGGTGGTGGTGAAGGTCGCGCACCAGTTGGTCGTAAGTCCCCTGTTAGTCCTTGGGGTAAAGTTGCTCATGGTGGTAAGACTCGCAAGAAGAAAAACCTTAGCAACAAGCTCATCGTGACACCTAGAAAAGGCAAGTAATAGCCGAGCGTAATCGAAAGGAGGCAATTCATTCATGAGCAGATCTCTCAAAAAAGGACCTTTTGTTGACGAAAAACTCTACAACAAAGTGGTCGCAATGAATGAAAGCAATGAAAAATCTGTGATCAAAACTTGGTCACGTTCATCCACCATCTTCCCAGAATTCATTGGTCATACTTTTGCCGTTCACGATGGCAGAAAGCACATCCCAGTGTACGTAACCGAAGACATGGTTGGTCATAAACTTGGCGAATTCGCACCTACCCGTACCTACAAAGGTCACGCTGGTGACGAAAAATCCAGCCGTTCACGATAAGCAGGAAGGAGGAAACTTAAAGTGGAAGCAAAAGCATGTGCAAAACACATTAGAATTTCACCTCGTAAAGCGCGTCAAGTTGTTGACTTGATTCGTGGTAAGAGCGTACAAGAAGCTTACAGTATTTTACAATTTACTCCACATAAAGGTTCTGCAATCGTGACAAAGGTTTTAAAATCCGCTGTTGCAAATGCAGAGCACAACTATGATATGGATGTGGAAAATCTCGTCGTAAGTACTGCCTTTGTTGACCAAGGCCCAAGCATTAAGCGTTACAAACCACGCGCTATGGGTCGCGCAGATGGCATCTCTAAGAGAACCAGTCATATCACCATTATGGTAAGCGAAAGATAAGGAGGAATACTGTGGGACAGAAAGTAAATCCAATTGGCATTCGTGTTGGCGTTATCCGCGATTGGGACGCTAAATGGTATGCTGATGATAAAAACTATGTCGATCTCCTCCATGAAGATTTCAAGGTTCGCAAGTTTGTAAAAGGCAAACTTTTCGACAGCGGTATTGCAAGAATCGTTATTGAACGTACCGGCACCACCAAGATTAAAGTGACTATCCACACTGCAAAGCCTGGTATTGTCATCGGTCGCAATGGTTCCGCAATCGAAGTTCTTCGTGGGGAACTTGAAAAGCTCACTGGCAAGTCTGTATCTATCAGCGTTGTTGAAGTGAAGCATCCAGAAGCAAATGCTCAGCTCGTAGCTGAATCTATTGCACAAGCACTCGAAAACCGTGTTGCTTATCGTCGTGCAATGAAGCAACACATCCAAAGAGCAACCAAAGCTGGCGCTCAAGGGATCAAGGTTAGCTGCGCAGGCCGTTTGGCAGGTGCTGATATCGCACGTACTGAATGGGTTACCGAAGGTAAAGTTCCTCTTCACACCCTCCGTGCAGATATCGATTATGGTTTCTATGAAGCAGATACCACCTATGGTAAGATTGGTATCAAAGTATGGATTTACAATGGTGAAATCCTTGACGATAGCAAAGAAGGAGGACGCTAATTATGTTAATGCCTAAGAGAACTAAATGGCGTCGCCCACACCGTAGAAAACTTGGTGGCGAAGCTCATAAGGGTACTAAAGTAAGCTACGGTGAATTTGGTCTTCAAGCTACCACTGGTGCTTGGGTTACCAGCCGTCAAATCGAAGCTGCTCGTATTGCGATGACCCGTTATATCAAGCGTGGTGGTAAGGTTTGGATCAAAATTTTCCCAGACCAACCAGTAACCGCTAAGCCAGCTGAAGTACGTATGGGTTCCGGGAAAGGGGCTCCAGACTACTGGGTAGCTGTAGTAAAACCAGGCCGCGTGATGTTCGAAGTAAGCGGTGTTCCAGAAGAAACCGCTCGCGAAGCACTTCGCTTGGCTATGCACAAACTGCCTTGCAAATGCAAGATTGTTAAAAGGGAAGAAATGGAGGCTGATGTCTAATGAAGGCTGAAACCTTAAGAGAACTCTCTACTGAAGAGTTGAACAAGAAGGTTGTTGAACTTAAAGAAGAACTCTTTAATTTGCGTTTTCAGATGGCTACCGGCCAACTCGAAAACCCAATGCAGTTAAAGCAAGTTAGAAAAGATATTGCTAGAGCTAAAACCGTGATTCGCGAACGCGAAATCGCTGCTCAAGCGTAAGAGAAGGAGGAAATAAAGTGGCAGATCGTAACAATAGAAAAGTACGTATCGGCATTGTTAGCTCCGATAAAATGGACAAGACGATTGTTGTTGATGTTGAAAGTCCTCGCCGCCATCCTCTTTATGGTAAGCTTGCGAAGAACACCAATCACTTCAAAGCCCATGATGAGCTTAACGAAGCAAAGGTTGGGGACCGCGTAAAAATCATGGAAACCCGTCCTTTGTCCAAGTCCAAGAGATGGCGCCTTGTAGAAATTATCGAAAAGGCTCCGATTGTATAAGACGACGTAAAGCTCGAAGGGAGGAAAGCTCGCAATGATTCAACAAGAAACCAGACTTAAAGTCGGTGATAACACTGGCGCGAAAGAGCTCCTTTGCATCCGCGTGCTTGGCGGTACAAAGCGTCGCTATGCTTCCGTTGGTGACATCATCGTTTGTGCAGTAAAAGAAGCAACACCCGGTGGCGTTGTCAAGAAGGGTGATGTTGTAAAGGCTGTAGTAGTTCGTACTACTCGCCCAGTTAAACGTCCAGACGGCTCTTACATTCGCTTCAGCGAAAATGCAGCTGTTATTATCAAAGACGATAAGAGCCCAAGAGGAACTCGTATCTTTGGGCCTGTTGCCAGAGAACTTCGTGATAAAGACTTCATGAAGATTGTCAGCTTGGCACCTGAAGTACTTTAATTCCCTGGAGGTGAATATAGTGCCTAAAATGAAAATTCGTAAAGGTGACGAAGTAATCGTCATTTCCGGTAAAGATAAAGGTAAGGTCGGCAAGGTTATCAAGGCTCTTCCTGAAGAGCAACGTGTAATCGTTGAAGGCGTAGCAGTAGCTAAGCGCCACACCAAACCATCCCAAGCTAATCCTCAAGGTGGTATCATTGACAAACCAATGCCAATTCACATCTCCAATGTTATGGCATACGATGCAGCGAACAAGAAAGGTTCCCGTATCGGTTACAAGTTTGTTGACGGCAAGAAGATCCGCGTATTGAAGAGCAGCGGCAAAGAGTTCTAATTGGGAGGAGGTCTACAAGTGGCTAGATTAAAAGATAAATATATCGCTGAAATCGCACCTGCTATGCAGGAAAAGTTTGGCTATAGCAACGTAATGGCTATTCCAAAGCTTGACAAAATCATCATCAACATCGGCTTGGGTGAAGCAGTAGACAATCCTAAGGCTCTCGATGGTGCTGTTGAAGATATTACACTCATCGCTGGTCAAAAACCAGTTATCACTCGTGCTAAGAAATCCATCGCTGGTTTCAAAATTCGTGAAGGTATGCCAATCGGCGTAAAGGTTACCCTTCGTGGCGACCGTATGTATGAATTCGTTGACCGTTTGTTCAACGTTGCATTGCCTCGCGTAAGAGACTTCCGTGGTGTATCCGGCAAGAGCTTCGATGGTCGTGGCAACTACAGCCTCGGCTTAACCGAACAGCTGATTTTCCCAGAAATCGATTATGATAAGATTGATAAAATCAGAGGTATGCAAATCGTATTTACCACTACCGCTAAGACGGATGAAGAAGGTAAAGAGCTCCTGAAGATGCTCGGCATGCCTTTCGCAGGTTAACAGGAGGTAAGGAAATTGGCTAAAACATCCAAGATTGTCCATAAAGCACCTAAATACAAAGTACGTGAACATAACAGATGCAAAGTCTGCGGACGTCCACACGGGTATATGAGAAAGTTCGGCCTTTGCCGTGTATGCTTCCGCGAATTGGCTAGCAAGGGCGAACTCCCAGGCGTAACCAAGTCCAGCTGGTAAGCATCAATTTCGGAAGGAGGTCATCATTTAATGGTAATGTCAGATCCAATCGCGGATTTCTTAACCCGAATCCGTAATGCTAACATGCAATTGCATGAAAAAGTAGAAATTCCTGCTTCTAAGACCAAAGTTCACTTAGCTGAAATCCTCAAAGCTGAAGGTTTCATTAAGGACTTCGAAGTAGTTGAAGATAACGTTCAAGGCAAAATCGTTGTGACTCTGAAGTACGGCCCAGACCGTGAACGTGTTATCACCGGTTTGAAGAGAATCTCCAAGCCAGGTCTCAGAGTATACTGCAAGAGCGATAACATCCCTAAGGTCCTCGGCGGTCTCGGTATCGCTATCATCTCCACCTCTAAGGGGATTGTGACCGATAAGGAAGCTCGCAAGCATGGCTTGGGCGGCGAAGTTATCTGCTACGTTTGGTAATTTGTCTTAGGAGGGTATAACATGTCTCGTATTGGTAAACTTCCAGTAGCCATCCCAGATGGTGTTACTGTTGAAATCTCCGAAGACAACGTGGTTACCGTTAAGGGTGCATTGGGTGAACTCACCAAAGCTTTACACCCTGACATGGTAATCAAGGCTGAAAACGGAGAAGTCGTTGTAGCATGTCCTAACGACGACGTAAAAACTTATAATGCACTTTGGGGCTTGACCCGTAGCTTGATCAACAACATGGTGATCGGTGTGTCCCAAGGTTATTCCAAGACCCTCGTTATGAAGGGTGTAGGTTACAGAGCTGCACTTCAAGGTAACAAGCTCGTAATCAGCGCTGGTTACTCCCATCCAGTTGAAATGGAAGCTGTTGAAGGTATCACCTTCGAAGTACCTGAACAAACCAAGATTGTTGTTAAGGGTATCGACAAGCAGCTCGTAGGCGCTATCGCAGCTGACGTTCGCAAAGTACGTCCACCGGAACCTTACAAAGGTAAAGGTATTCGTTACGAAGGCGAAGTTGTTAAGCTTAAAGCCGGTAAGACTGGTTCTAAGTAATAAGCGGAAAGGAGTGAACCGTTTTGAAAAAAGAATATCCTAGAAAGAAAATCCGTACGCATAAACATAAAAGAATGCGTTTCCGCATCATGGGTACCCCTGAACGTCCTCGCCTCGCTGTTTTCCGTAGTGCTAAGCACATCTATGCGCAGATCATCGATGATACCAAGGGTGTAACTCTCGTTAGTGCATCCACCCTTAATGTGGAATCCGAAGGCACTAAGACCGACGCTGCTAAGGCTGTTGGTGCAGCAGTTGCTCAAAAGGCTCTCGAAGTTGGTATCACCAAGGTTGTATTTGACCGTGGGGGTAACCTCTATCATGGTCGCATCCAAGCTTTGGCTGAAGGCGCTAGAGAAGCTGGCTTAGACTTCTAATAAACGGTGAAGGAGGGAAAAACGTGACTAGAGAAATTATCGATCCAAGTGTACTTGATTTAGAAGAACGTGTTGTAACTATCAACCGTGTTGCCAAGGTTGTAAAGGGTGGTCGTCGTTTCAGCTTCAGCGCTCTCGTTGTAGTTGGTAACAATGACGGCATCGTTGGCGTTGGCATGGGTAAAGCAAGTGAAGTGCCTGAAGCAATTCGCAAAGGCGTTGAAGATGCTAAGAAAAACCTCATTCGCGTGCCTATCGTAGAAGGTGGCACCATTCCTCATGAAACCGTTGGTAAGTTCGGGGCTGCTCGCGTAATGTTGAAGCCTGCTTCTGAAGGTACCGGGGTTATCGCAGGCGGCGCTGTTCGTGCAGTTGCTGAATTGGCAGGTATTTCTAACATCCTTACCAAATCCTTGCGTTCCGACAACCAAATCAACATTGTACGTGCTACCATTCAAGGCCTTGCTAGCATGAAGAGCGCTGAACAAGTAGCTAAACTTCGTGGCAAGTCTGTTGAAGAGATCTTAGGCTAAGGAGGTCCATGATGGCAGAATTGAAAATCACTTTAACCCGTAGTGTAATCGGTGCTAGTGAAGCTCAAAGAAAAGTCGTTAAGGCGCTTGGCTTAGGCAAAACTAACAGCACTGTAGTACGTCCAGACCAACCTTCTGTACGTGGCATGGTTAACAAAATTAACCATCTTGTCACTGTAGAAGAAATCAACTAATTAGGAGGTGACGTTACATTGAAACTGTATGAATTACAACCAGCAGAAGGTTCCAAGCACGCTTTAAAGCGTAAAGGCCGTGGTATCGGTTCCGGTCTTGGTAAGACTTCTGGTAAAGGTCACAAAGGTCAAAAGGCACGTTCCGGTGGTGGGAAAGGTCCAGCATTCGAAGGTGGTCAAACCCCTATCCAACGTCGTCTCCCAAAACGTGGTTTTAGCAACGCTAAGTTCAAAACCACCTACTCCACTGTAAATCTTTCCACTTTGGATGCTTTCGAAGCAGGCACCGTTGTTAGCCCAGAAAGCCTCGTTGAATGTGGTAAAGTAAAACAAATGAAAAATGGCGGTGTGAAGATTCTCGGTAACGGTGAAATCACCAAGGCTCTTACCGTGAAAGCTCATGCATTCAGCGCTTCTGCAAAAGAAAAAATCGAAGCTGCTGGTGGCACCGTTGAGGTTATTGACTAATGTTAGAGACCTTGCGTGACGCCCTCAAAACTCAAGAAATGCGCAAGAAGATCCTCTTTACCTTAGTAATGTTTTTGATCTTCCGCATTGGGAGTCACATTCCAGTTCCAGGTATTGACAAAGCACAAATTGCAGAATTGATTGAACGAATCAGTCTCCTTGGGTTCTTTGATACCATTTCCGGGAGTGCGTTAACGAACGTTTCTATCTTCGCGATGAGCATCACCCCGTATATCAACGCTTCGATTATCATTCAGCTTTTGACTGTTATCTTCCCTCGTTTGGAAGCCATTGCAAAAGATGACCGTAAGAAGATTGTTGAATACACCCGTTACTTAACTGTAGTGCTTGGCTTTATCCAAGCAATCGGTTTGTCTTTCGGTTTGCGCTCTGCTTTGACGGATACTTCTTTCATGAGTATCTCCATCATCGTTCTTTCACTCACCGCAGGTACTGCTTGCTTGATGTGGATCGGTGAAATGATTACCGAAAAAGGCATTGGTAATGGGATTAGCTTGATTATTTTTGCAGGGATTGTTTCTCGTATTCCTGGTGGGATTGCATATCTCATCGAATACGCAAAACAAGGCGCAATGAACATCTTGTTCATTTTGATTTTCTTGGTATTGGCTTTGGCAGCAATCGTATTTGTTATCATCGTCAACCAGGGCGAACGCCGCGTACCTGTTCAATACGCTAAGCGTGTTGTTGGTCGTAAAATGTATGGTGGTCAATCCACTCATATTCCTATCAAAGTCAACTCTGCAGGGGTTATTCCGGTAATCTTCGCAATGAGCTTGATGTTCTTCCCAGGGACTATCGCAAGCTTCTTCCCGGAAAATGCCGTTGCAATGTGGATTTCTCAGCATTTTACCTTCACCAATATTGGTTATAACTTGGTATATGCTTTGTTAATCCTCTTCTTCACCTACTTCTATTCTTCAATTACCTTCAACCCAATCGATGTTGCGGACAATATTCGTAAGAATGGTGGGTTTATCCCAGGGATTCGTCCTGGTCGCCCAACCAGCGAATATATTATGAAAGTAATGAGTCGTATCACCTTCTTTGGTGGTTTGTTCCTTGCTTTGATTGCAGTTTTGCCAGCAATTATCATGGCGTTTGGAAACATGAACATCTATTTTGGTGGTACTTCACTCTTGATTGTCGTTGGTGTAGCAATTGACACTATGAAGCAGATTGAATCCAACATGATGATGAGAAACTACGAAGGCTTTATGAAATAAGAATGGAGGGTGTGAGTATGCATATTTTGTTAATGGGCCCTCCGGGCGCCGGCAAAGGCACCCAGGCGGACGAATTGAAAAAAATTCTCGAAATTCCACATATTTCAACTGGTGACATGTTCAGAAAAGCACAACAAGATCAAACCGCTCTTGGTCTTGAAGCAAAGTCTTACATGGATCGCGGTGAACTCGTTCCGGACGAAGTAACCATTGGTATTGTTCGTGAACGTCTCGCTGAAGACGATTGCAAGAAGGGCTTCATCCTTGACGGGTTCCCACGTACTGTTGCACAAGCAGATGCGTTGGACGAAATCTTGAAGGACCTCGGTTATAAGCTCGATGGTGCTGTTGATATCAATGTGCCTCTCGAAAAGCTCGTTGCCAGACTGACAGGTCGCAGACTTTGTCCGACCTGCAAAGCGTCATATCATACCGTATTTAACCCACCTAAGGTTGAAGGGGTATGCGATAATGATGGTAGCGCCTTGTATCAACGTGATGATGACACTGAGGAAACTGCCCAAAAGAGACTCTCTGTCTACGAAAAGAACACAGCGCCACTCATTGCATATTACAAGGAAAAAGGCGATTTGATTGCCATCAACGGTGATCAAGACATGGCTCTCGTTACGAAAGAAATCATGCAAAAATTGGGGCAGGAAGCATGATTACTATTAAATCTCAACACGAAATTGATTTAATGCGTGAGGCGGGCCGCATCGTTGCCGAAACTCATCAATTATTGAAAGAGTCTTTACGACCTGGTATGAGTACACTCGAACTCGACGAGATCGCAGAACGCTACATTCGTAGTAAAGGTGCAATTCCTTCCTTCAAAAACTATTGTGGTTTTACCGGATCGATTTGCGCTTCTATCAATGAGGTTGTTGTACATGGTATCCCTTCCGCGGACGTTATCGTTCGGGAAGGGGATATCATTAGTTTCGATGTTGGTGCCATCTTGGATGGTTATCACGGCGATGCAGCAAGAACCGTTGCTTGTGGCGAAATCAGCGAGGTTGCTCAAAAATTGATTGACGATACCCGTCAGAGTTTCTTCTGTGGCATGGAACAAGCTGTGGAAGGCAATCGTTTGTCTGATGTATCTCATGCCATCCAAGTGTATGCCGAAGATCGTGGTTACGGCGTTGTTCGTGACTTCTGTGGTCATGGCATTGGCACAAAGATGCATGAAGACCCACAAATTCCAAATTATGGGAAGCCAGGACATGGTCCTCGCCTAAAAGTCGGTATGTGTTTAGCCGTAGAACCGATGATCAATCTCGGGACTCACGAGGTTGAGGTTCTGCAGGATAATTGGACAACTGTTACTTTGGATGGTAAGCTTTCCACTCATTATGAAAACACCATTGCAATTACAGAGAATGGTCCAGTTATTTTAACCGCTCTCTAAAAAGGAGGACAGACATTAGTAGGGACGTTATTCAGCTTCAAGGGACTGTTGTTGAATCTCTTCCGAATGCCATGTTTCAGGTCGAGCTTGAAAACGGTTATACCATATTGGCTCATATCAGTGGAAAGATTCGTATGAACTTTATTAAGATTTTGCCTGGAGATCGTGTCACCGTTGAACTTTCTCCATACGATTTGACACGTGGCAGAATCACCTATAGATTTAAGTAAAAACCAGAGTTTCTCACAAGGAGGCTTCATAATATGAAAGTTAGAGCATCCGTAAAACCGATGTGTGAAAAATGCAAAGTCATCAAGCGCAAAGGTCGCGTAATGGTGATTTGTGAAAACCCAAAGCATAAGCAAGTACAAGGCTAATTGAAACCCCAGGAGGTGCATTAAATGGCAAGAATTGCTGGTATCGACCTGCCAAGAGACAAACGTATCGTTATTGGTCTTACCTATATTTATGGCATCGGCGGCCCAACCGCTGAAAAACTCGTTGCTGAAGCTGGTATCAACCCAGACACCCGCGTACGTGATCTGACTGATGAAGAAGAAGAAAAGCTTCGTCGTTTAATTGACGATTACACTGTTGAAGGTGACCTTCGTCGTGAAGTAAACCTCAACATCAAGCGCCTGACCGAAATTGGCTGCTATCGTGGTATTCGTCACAGAAAAGGTTTGCCTGTTCGTGGTCAAAAAACCAAGACCAACGCTAGAACTCGCAAGGGTAAAAAAGGTACTGCTGGTAAGCGTAAAAAGTAATAGGGGTGAGACAAAGTGGCAAAACCAAGAAAAACGACTCGCGTTCGTCGCAAAGAACGTAAGAATATTGAAAAAGGTGTTGCTCACATCAAGAGCAGCTTCAATAACACTCTCGTAACTATCACTGACGTTAACGGTAACGCTATCAGCTGGGCAAGTGCTGGTGGCATGGGCTTCCGTGGCTCCCGTAAGAGCACTCCATACGCTGCACAAGCTGCTGAAACCGCTGCTAAGGCTGCTATGGAACACGGCTTGAAGGAAATCGAATGCCTCGTTAAGGGCCCAGGTGCTGGTCGTGAAGCAGCTATCCGTGCTTTACAAGCTGCTGGTCTCGAAGTTAGCATGATCAAGGACGTAACCCCAATTCCACACAATGGTTGCCGTCCACCAAAACGCAGAAGAGTTTAATTAGGAGGGTGCAATAGAATGGCAAGAAATAGAGAACCAATCGTTAAAAGATGCCGTGCATTGGGCATTTCTCCTGCTGAATTAGGGTATAGCAAAGAATCTACCCGTGAACCAAAGAGAATGCGCAAGAAACAAAGCGAATACGGCATGCAGATGCAAGAAAAGCAAAAAGCGAAGTTCATTTATGGTGTCATGGAAAAGCCTTTCAGAAACTACTTCGAAAAGGCTAAAAAGCTCGAAGGGCCTGCTGGTGCAAACCTCATCGTGATGCTTGAACAACGCTTTGACAACGTTGTATTCCGCGCTGGTTTCGGTAAAACCCGTCGTGAATGCCGTCAAATGGTTGTACATAACCACTTCACCATCAATGGTAAGAAGGCTAACATTCCTTCCATGGCTGTGAAGGTTGGCGATGTCATCCAAATGAAGGAAAAGAGTGCAAACTCCCCACACTTCAAAGAATTCTTGGCTAACCAAGATCTCGCTCACATCCCATCTTGGATGGAACTCGATGCTGCGAACCACTCTGTAAAGATCGTAGCTGTTCCTAAGCGTGAAGAAATCGACATCCCTGTAAATGAACAGATGATCGTCGAATTGTACAACAAGTAATCCTTTAGCATCGTAGCAATCTGCAGGGCCTATCATATAGGAGGATTATGAATGATTGAAATTGAAAAGCCACGCATTGAATGTGTTGAGCAAAGTGATGACCATACCTATGGCAAGTTCGTTGTCGAACCACTTGAACGAGGCTATGGTGTAACTTTAGGAAACTCTTTACGCCGTATTCTCTTATCCTCTATTCCAGGGGCAGCAGTCACATCCATTAAAATTGATGGTGTATTGCATGAGTTCTCCACTGTACCAGGTGTAAAGGAAGACGTTGCGGAAATTATCCTCAACATCAAAACCTTGGCACTGAAGAGCAATTCCGATGAACCTCAAATCATCATCATCGATGCTACTGAAGAAGGCGAGATTACTGCTGGTGACATTATCACCACTGATGCAGTAGAAGTGCTTAACAAAGATTTGCACATTGCCACCTTAGACGTTGACAGCCGTTTGTACATTGAAATGGTTGTGGAAACCGGTCGTGGCTATGTATCAGCAGATAAGAATAAAAAGGAAGGGCTTCCAATCGGGACCATTCCAATTGACTCCATCTACACCCCTGTTCATAAAGTGAACTTTGCAATTGAAGATACTCGTGTTGGTAACAACACCGAGTATGACAAGCTCACCATGGACATCGAATGTAATGGTAACATTAAGCCTGCTGATGCTTTATCTCTCGCTGCGCGTATTCTTGTTGACCATTTACAACTCTTTATCGGGTTGAATGACAACATTCGCGACATGCAGGTTATGATTGAAAAGGAAGAAGAAGAAAAGGATAAAGTACTCGATATGACCATCGAAGAACTTGATCTTTCTGTTCGTTCCTATAACTGCTTGAAACGTGCCGGCATCAATACTGTTCTTGAGCTGACACAAAAGAGTAAAGACGACATGATGAAGGTGCGTAACCTCGGTAAGAAATCTCTTGAAGAGGTTCAAGAAAAGATGGGTACCCTCGGATTGTCATTAAAATCTAATGAGGACTAATAAGGAGGTTCGAGGATGAATCATCGTAAAATCGGGCATAACAGCGCACATCGTCGTGCGATTCTCCGTAATATGACTACTTCCGTGCTCATGCACGGCAAGGTAGAAACCACCGAAGTAAAGGCGAAGGAAGTTCGTCGCATGGTGGATAAAATGATCACCTTAGGCAAGAAGGGTGACTTGGCTGCTTATCGTCAAGCAGTTGCATATCTCATGGATGAAGATGTTGCTTACAAGCTTTTCCATGAAATCGCACCTAGCTACAAGGATCGTAACGGTGGCTACACCCGCGTATTGAAGGCTGGCTTCCGTCGCGGCGATGCTGCTCCAATGGCTATTCTTGAATTGGTGTAATTTAATTGCATGTAAAGACCTGAAACCGTGTGTTTCAGGTCTTTTTTTGTTGGTTTCCATAGAAATGTTGAGTATAATAAGAGAGTGTCATTTTTACTACGAATGAATAAAGGAGGACTGTTACGTGATTGAAATCAATGATCTGGTACACGTATATCATCCTGGGACCGAATTGGAAGTGTTGGCCCTGGATCACGTTAGTCTGCGTATAAATGATGGCGAGCACGTTGCAGTGCTCGGTAGAAACGGTTGTGGCAAGTCAACGCTGGCAAAGCATTTAAACGGCTTGTTGTTACCTTCTGAAGGCAACGTCATTGTTGACGGTTACGATACCCTTGATGAGAACAATGCCCTAATCATTCCGCAATGCGTTGGGATGGTGTTTCAAAATCCTGATAACCAGCTTGTGGCTACTACTGTATTGGAAGAGGTTGCCTTTGGACCGGAAAATCTCGGCCTGCCACGCGAAACAATTTTAGAGCGTGTGGATGAAGCCCTTAAGATGGTGCAAATGGAAGATTTTCGTGAAGCAATGCCGCATCATTTGAGTGGCGGTCAGAAACAACGTATCGCTATTGCCGGCATTATCGCTATGCGCACTCATACCATTGTCTTTGATGAACCTACGGCCATGCTGGATCCAGATGGACGCAGTGAGGTTATTCGTACGATGCTGCGTCTTAATAAGGAAGAGGGGCTTACCATTGTTAATATTACCCACTTTATGGAAGAAGCGGTTTTGGCGGATCGTGTCGTGGTGATGGATAATGGGAGGGTTGTGATGGAAGGCACACCGCGTGAAATTTTCACACATGTGGATGAATTGCGTGCCCTTCATCTGGATGTTCCTGCGATGACGGAAATTGCCGGTCGTTTGCATGAGAAATATCCACAAATCCCACAGGATATTTTAACGATAGATGAAATGGTGGATGTATTATGTCACTAGAATTAGAACATGTTTTTTATACTTATGGCGCAGGTGGACCGGAGGAAAGCCATGCCATTAAGGATGTAAGCCTTCAAGTGCCGGATCATAGCTTTGTTGGCCTGGTGGGCCATACAGGGTCCGGTAAATCCACCCTTGTACAACTTATGAACGGACTTTTAAAACCAACGAGTGGTCGCGTCATGGTGGATGGTTTTGACCTTTCCAATAAGAGTAAGGAAGTTCGTGAACGTCGTAAACAGGTTGGTTTGGTTTTTCAATATCCGGAATACCAACTTTTTGAAGAAACCATTGCGAAAGACATCGCCTTTGGTCCGAAAAATCAGGGGCTTAATGAGGATGAACAGATTGAACGTGTCAAGGAAGCAATGGCCTTGGTTGAAATGGACTATGATACCTGGAAGGACCGGTCGCCCTTTGATTTGAGCGGCGGTCAAAAGCGTCGTGTGGCCATCGCAGGTGTGGTTGCTATGAGACCGCGTTATTTGATTTTAGACGAACCAACGGCGGGGTTAGACCCATTGGGGCGTGACCGTATTTTAGAGGCAATTTACAGACTCTATCAAAACAGTGACATGAGCATCATTTTAGTAAGCCATAGTATGGATGATGTGGCACGCTTTGCTGATTATATGGTCGTGATGAACCATGGAGAAAAGGTTATTGAAGGTCACACCGCCGATGTTTTTGATCAGGCTGATTTGTTAGAAAGTATTCATTTG
>OBVA01000291.1_pt1 | contig 23676 bp, 38 predicted proteins | sample 1495021 | NCBI WGS metagenome assembly OBVA01 (sample SAMEA2579965, study PRJEB22360) | human gut metagenome | biome: human gut; feature: human-associated habitat; material: faeces | place: Denmark | collected 2008/2010
GTCGAATACGCCCCGCTTTCTCGGGCGCGGAAGAAGATCCGCCTGCCGTTGCGGAACCTGATCTCTTCCTTGCCGGCGGCGAGGCTGATGCCGTGGTCGGGGTCCACGAGGCCGCTCATCTCCGGCCTGAGCACGATCGCGCACAGGCTTTCGAACGTGTCCTTGATGACGCTGAAGTGCTGGGCGGTCCATACGATGCGCATGCCGGGGGTTCGGGCGGCGCGGTGGATCGCGACCCAGCCGATGTCGTAGGTCTTGCCTGTCTGGCGCGGGATCGACAGCACGGCGTTGCGGGCGGACCAGAAGCCGTCGGCGCTTTTCGCGAGGATAATCCGGTTGATCTGCCGCTGCCAGACGTCGAACCGGTCGCCCGCCGCCGCGGCGAGGTTGTTCAGGCTCGGCTCTCCGCTCGTATACAGGTCGTCGGGGATGATCTGGCAGGCCGCCCCGTCAATCCTCGTGCTCATCCAATCGTTCGTCCTCCGTGTCCAGGGCCTGCATGGCCGGATCATGCTCGTTCGACGCCTTGTCGATCGCCTCGATCTCGGCGCTCATGTCCGCCAAGCGTTTCGTCAGACTGGCGAGGTCGCGTGAGCTTATCGACCCTTCGTCGAGCTTTTCGGCGATCAGGTTGCGCATCGCCACCAAGAGCCGCCGGCGGTCCCCGGAAGCGGCGGCGTTGCTGACCCTGCGCGACCTCGAAGAGGGTTTCGACCGGGTGGTTTTCGGCGTTCTGGCGACCATGACAGCTCCTTGCCAAGTGTGGAAAAAAGTCCGGGGGAAAAACGGCCCTTTGCCCGTGGTGGCCGTCAGGGGGCCGGGTGGGGGCTACTCCCCACCCCCGAACCAGTCCGAGCAGCGGATCGGCTGGCTTGGAGCCGTGGTGTCGTCGTGTCGCGGCGCCTCGCCGTGGGCGATGAGGTAGGCGACGCGCTCGCGTGCCCATGCCAGACCGTGCGTGCCCTTGATGGCGTTGCACCATCGATGCGCCGGACCGCTGTTGTCGTGCGTCAGGGTGCCGCCTCGCGCCAAGGGTATCGTCTCGTCGATCACGAAGCTGTACGGGTCGGGCGAACGCAACGTGTAGTCGATGGGCCGATAGCAGATGTAGCAGTCGGCTTGCATGTGCCGCCACCGCTGCTGCTCCAGCCTGCGCCGATGCCCGTTGCGTTTGCGCGGGTTGCCGCTCACTTGAGCCTCGGCTTGCTGCTGCACTGGCTGACCTCGACGCCGGCCCTGAACACGATCTCGTCGGCGATCAACGGCACCCACACGATGCCCAGATCGTCACGAGAAACCTCCAGATAGGGCTGCCGGTCGGCCATCGCATAGGGGAAGATCACGCCATCCACGAGCACACGCCCCCTGCGGGCGTCCACTTCGATACGCTTGGGACACAACGCCATGACACGCCTCCAATCGAACGCCCACACGAACAACAAACGGCGCCCGCCGTCGGGAAGCAGCGGGAAGAACCGCCGGCGAGACGTCTGTCTGCGGTGGTTTCTCGGGTGCCGCATACGCCGGTTATGCACGGTGCCGACGGCGGCTGGCGGATGGCGCGGGATTCGAACCCGCGAAGCATGAGGCTATCATGCTTGCCCGCCTAGCAAGCGGGTGCCTTCGGCCGCTCGGCCAACCATCCAGCGGGAACAAAAAAGCCCCGCCGGCATGGGCAGGGCTTTCTCGATACTCCGATTACACGCGACAGCGTAACACGGAATCGGGTCAGGGTTCAAGCGTCGCCTGCGTCCCGCGCGTCCTTGGCTTGGGCGCACGCCAGCAATTCCAGAATGTTCCACGCCCAATAGGGGCCGTCGATGTGCCGCGTGCGGGGCATTTTGCCGCGCGTCCGCCAGTTCTTCAAGTCGTTGCCGCTCACGGCGACGCCAGTGTTCTCCCTGACCCATCGGGCGGCGTCGGATTGGGTGCGGGTGATGTGCATGAGGCCCGCGCTGCGCAGGTATTCGAGCCTGGTGCGCCGCAAGTCGAGCCATGCGCCGCAGGCGGGGCATATCGCATACCGTGCGTCTCGGGCGGCGTAGATGGGCGTGCGCACCGGCTCCCCCTGCTCGTCGCGACCGTTGAGACAGTCGGGGCATACGCCGATGAGCCGCTTCTCCGCACTGTGCGACGTGGCCGCGTCCACCCGTTCCGCAAGACGCAGGGTGTCCGCGTACAGGCCGGAGGCGTCTTCGAGCCGGGCGAGGTCGCGCATGCGGCGCAGCAGCAGGCGGATGAGGTCGGCCCATTGCATGAGGGTGCGCGCCCGCTCGTATCGGTCATATCCGAGCGGCTTGATGCCGAGCCGGCCGCCCATGAGCTGCAAGTGCACCTCCACCGCGTTGAACAGGGCTTGGGCGGTCTCGTTGACCGGCGGGGCCGCATGCGCCGTGTTGCCGTGGCGTGGCGAGCGTTCGCGGGTGGTGGCTTGTTTGTAGGCGATCTGTTGGAGGGCGGGCATGCCGGCCTTCAAGAGCCATGCGAGGCGTTTCGCCCAGTCCTTGACGCATTCCTTGCACAGGTTCGCGTCGCCGGCCGGTTTGCCGCAGGCCGCGCAAGCTCGTTGTTCTATCATCCCAGCCCTTTCGATGGTGCTATACTCACTTGTTGGACAATGCGAGCCTCTGCCGAAAGGTGGGGGCTTTTTACTTTCCCATAAAGCCGTTCCCGCCGTGGTGGATGGGCTGGGAACGGCTTGTTTTTCAACGGTTTGCTGGCGTTCCTTAACTTTCTCTTCTATTGTCGCCGATGCCGGCGGGTTTTTCCAGCGCGTACCGTGGTTCGAGGAATTCGGGGCGTTTCGGCTGCGCGGGTGCCGGGTGGGCTTGCAGGATGATGGCCTTCACCTCGTCGATGGGGATGCGCAGGGATTGCGCCGTCTCTTCGGGGCTGACGCCTTTGGTGCGCCAGTCCTCGATGATCCGCCGGATGCCGTCGGTGACTCTCACGCCCTCGCTCCTTCCTGATGGTCGAGTTGTTCGCGGGCCGAGCAGTCGGCGCACATCCGGGCGACGCGGCGCATGCATTTGCGGATCGCGGCATTGAGGGAGAGGGCGAGCACGGTGAACCGGCCGTAGCGTGCTTCCATGAGTTGTTTGCCTTCCTCGTAGGCTTGGATGGTTTCCGGGTTGGTGCGGGTGAAGGGTTCCACGGTGTCGCTGATGGCGTTGACATGCACGTTGGTGAAGCCGGCGGCTTCTAGGCGTTGCTGGATGGTGAGTGGGCTGTGGGCTGGCGTGTGGGCGGTGAAGCTGACCTGCATTATTCGAGGTTCCTTTCCGTGAGTCGTTTGGCTATGGTCTCGCCGAGCGGGGTGATCTGCCATCTTCCCCATGTGACGTGTTCGATGCAGTCCCGCACCTCCAATGCCTCGAAGGTGCGCTGGTGGTTGCGGTCGAGCGGGTAGGCGCTGCCGTTCTGCCAGATTTCCAATAGCAGTTCTCGCATGGCCGTGGTGAGTCTGATCCGTTCGCTCATGTGAGGTCTCCCGTCGTGTCGTCGAGCACCTGACAGGTGATCGCGTCGATACGCCCGCTGGTTTTCACGGTCAGGCACAGGCGTTTCACGTCGCCGGTCCGCCGCACCTCCTGCGTGACGGTCTGCGCGGGCTGCTCGCCGAGCGGGGCCTGTTCGCCGAGCCCGTAGCCGACGGCCAGCGCCGCGGAACTAGCCACGATGATGGACATGATCCCGACGATCACGGGTCTACCGTTCCTTCTCACTGCATTGCCTCCATTCCGTTGATAAAACTCCATGCGCTCGCAGCCACTTGTTTCCACCATTCGAGCTCGCGGTCGGCGATGCGCTTGCCGCTCTCGTACACGATCGGGCGGCGGACCCTTCGCCCCTCTCGTCCGGGATCGGGCGCTCGCCGTTGTGTTCCCAGAGGTTGAGGGCGAGCCGGCCGATCCATCGGAGCAACGCGAGGGTAACCGGGTCGCGAAACTTGCCGTCGATGAGGCTGGGATGCGCCGAGTAGATGATCGTGCAATCGCTGTCGGTTTTGATGGCGCCGAGACTGACGGTGGTGCCATCGCTTTGGTCGCACATGATCCTGATGCTCGTCATGCGAGCGCCTCCGTCCGTGCGGCCATGATCGCCAACCGCGCAAGCAGCCGATACTGCTCTTTCGCGTCAGGGTTCAACTTCGGCCACAACGGCTCCACTTCCTCGAAGCCCATGCCCGACGTACCCGTATAGACGGCGAGCGCCGCCGCGTCGATCTCCCTATCGGTGATCTTGCGGCATACGCCGGCCCTGTACGCCTTGCGCGACGCGAGGCACTGGCCGAGACTGGTGATGCCGGTCGGGCGCTCGCCGTTGTCTGGGTAGGGGTAGCGTTCCTCGATCTCGTTGGTGATGATGCTCATCGTGTTCCCTCCATCGATTCGTATGCTTCAAGTACTTCCGTCAGGCAGCGTTCTTTGATGGAGGTCGTTTGGATCAGCGGGTTGTTTCCTTGCAGCGTGGCGTCGAGTTGTGCCTGGCGTATGTCGGCGAGCTGGGTTTCGAGCCATTGGTGGAAGCTCATCGTGGTTCCTTTCCTGTGTGGTCGTCGGCCCTTGTGGTGGTGTGCATGCTTACCAGTCCTTTTCGAGTTCTTGGCAGTCGGGGCAGATGGATGACGTGGTGTCGGTGAGCGGTGCGCCGCAGATCGCGCAGATGGTCGGATCGTTGGCCGGTTCGGGTCGGTGGGCTGCTTCCAGGAGGCGGCGGATGAGTTCGATGGTCTGCGGGGCGGGGGTTGTGGTGTGGGTGCTCATTGCTTGTCCTTGAGTTTGATGTGTTCCCAGTCGCATGACGCTCCGCCGGAGTCGGAGAAGCATCGGACGGCCGCGCTGCCGTCGGGCAGTTCGTACCAGCGGACGTATCCGGGGTCGGGGTTGTTCACGGTGCCCTGGCCGCAGCCTTTGGGTGTTTCTCCGCATGCCGTGAGCGCGAGGATGGCGAGGATCGCCGTGAGGGTTGCGGGTATTCGTTTGCGGGGGTTCATGATCGGGCTCCTTGGATGCCGGCTCGCATGATGTCGAGGTAGTTGGCGTAGTCGTTGCGGTCTCGGCGGATGCAGTCTTGGACTCGGTGGGTGCCTGCGTGGTTTTGGTAGGGGTTGTGGTCGAGGGCTAGGTCGCTGATCCGGTAGGTGCTCAAATCGAGTTTCCGGTGGTTGGCGAGGGCTCTAAGCCAGTCGGGGTGGAGGTGCGGGGCGAGCTGGTTGGTGAGTATGTCGATGTCGTAGTCCACGTTGGTGCCGGCCGGGTGGAGCACGTACTGGGATGCCTCGGTGTTGAGGAATTCGCTTAGGTTGCGGGCCACGTTCGCGTATCCGTATTCGTTGGGTTCGGTTTCCATGACGGTGTCCAAGAGTCCGTTGTCGAGGTGCATGCGCAGCACCTTGGGGTCGAGGTCGTAGAGGCTCACGTGGTCGGGGCGTACCGGGCAGATGAACCGGTCGTGTTCCTCGATGCCGTCCATGCTGGTGACGATCATGCCGATCTCCAGGAGTTTCGCGTTGGTGCGGCTGATGCCGGTGGTTTCGGTGTCGATCCAGAGCAGCATGTGTGGTTTGGCTGGCGGTTTTGGCAGGTTGAGGGGTTTGCCGCTGACGGTGATGTCGTGTTGGGTGTTCATTCGTTGCCTTTCTTGATGTCGATATGGGCGGGGAGGTCTTCGGGTGGCGGGCAGGGATGGCGTGTGCCGTCCGCGTTGAGCTGCTGCCAGCCGCCTGTGCGGTAGTAGACGGGGATGGTGGCGGGGTCTTTGCCCATGTGGACGAGGTAGCCGAGCTGGTAGGCGCGCTTGGGGTGGGCGTGTACCCATCCGTGGCATCCTGTGGTGCCGCTGCCGCAGAGTTGGAGCAGGTTTTCGGGTTGGTGGAGCCGGTCGAAGGGGTGGCTTCGCGGTTCCCTGTGGTGGATGCTGTCGCCGCTCCAGTGGCTGCCGGTTTCCCGGTCGCATATGGCGCATCGGTATCGGTCTCGCCGTTGTACGGTGCGGCGGGTTTCGTCGGTGGGTTTGGTGCTCATCTCTGGGCCTTTCGTTGGCATTCGTTGATGATTTCCTTGGCTTTTTGTTCCGGGTCGATGCCGGTTTTGACGCAGGCCCAGAAGTCGGTTCTCATGCTGTCGGTGAAGGTGCCTACGGGCACGTGGTCTCGGATGTGGCCGGTGATCCACCGGTCGTCGATGACGGTGCCGTCGGGCAGCGCGTGCCGGTAGGGTTTCGGCCGGCTGGGCATGGTGTCCGTGTATGCGCCTTGGCGCAGCCATCGGCTCATGTTGGGCGCGTATTTGGGTTCGTCGATGGTTTTGGCGTAGGCGATGGCGCTGGCGATGAGCTGTCTGGGGGCGGCCGGCGGTCGGCCGTCGACGCCTTGGACGGCGAGGTTCCACGCCTTCTTGGCTTCGGTTTTGCTGCCGGTGTGGCGTGGGTATGCGTTCCATGCGGTCTCGAATGGGTCTTCGAGCATCCTGGCCTCGAGCTCGGCCATGGTGACGCGCTCCGGCTCCGACTCGGACACCGGTGTCGACGTCGGGGTCGGCGTGGAGGGGTTGGGGGAGGTTATATCGGTATGGGAATAGGTATAGGTAAGGGTGCTTCGTTTTTGCTTGCCGGTTTGCTTCGCGTTTGCTTCACCTTTTGCTTCGGCAAGTGCTTCACCTTTTGCTTCGTCCGGTTGAAGCATTTGCTTCGCGTTTGCTTCGTTTTTGCTTCGTCTCGAGCGGCCGGACGCCTTGCCTCCGGCACGGCCGGCGCGGGCGCGTTTTTCCTGTAGTTCCTTGGTGGCCGCGTACTTGCAGAGCATGGTGCCGTCCGGGTTGGCGGCGACGATCTCGAACACGTCCGGCTCGGTTTCGCGCCACAGGCCGGCGTCCACGAGCTGGCGGGCGAGCTTCAGGCTGCCGCCGAGCTTCCTGACGCGCTGCATGGTGATGGCCCCGTCGTAGTCGCCGTGGCGCAGCTGGCGTCCGACGTAGCTGCCGGCGAGAGCCCACAGGCCAATCGCGGACAATGGAAGCTCCTCGCATTGCGGGCTGTCGTAGATGCCGTCGTCGATCATGAACCAAGTCATGGTGAACCTCTCTCAATGTGTGGTTACTTGATCTCGCCGGTGTTCGGATCGACGGCCTCCCCGCTGTCGGTCTCGTCCGCATCGTCGTCGAGATCGGGATAGTCGGGCGCGCTTTCCTCGAACGTGGCGAGGCTGTCGTGGAGGTTGTCGTACAGGACCGCGCGGCGTGCGTCCTTCGGATAGGTGAGCAGCCGGTTGATGACCTCGGCGCAGTCGATGATGTGCTGCGCGAGCACGTCCGTGTCGTACACGGCCTCGGTGTACGGGTCGATCTGATGGAACTTGTCGAGGTAGGCGTCTTTGGTTTCGAGCTGCATCTTGTGGTTGACCGCGCGGCGGAAGTCCACGGCCGCCTGCTTGATCTTCGCGCACGAGCTGTTGAAGTCCAGCAGGCCCAGCGGGCTCATCTCGTCGGGTATGAGCGCGTCCTGAACAAGTCCCGAGTCCTTTTTCTTTGCCATGAGGGTGTCCTTTCTAGAATTCCGGTTCGCCGGCATCGGTGGTGAACGTGTCCGGCGTGTAGAAACCAAAGTTTTTTCCCCCGTCCCCGCCGTTGGCCCACGGGTCGGTTGCGGGCGGCTGAGACGGCGCGGTGGCTGGCCGTGGGCCGACGGGCGGGTTGCCTGCGGGGTTGCCGTAGGTGCTGCCGTAGGTGCTGCCGCCCTGATAGCCGTTGTGGCCGCCCTGTTTCGTGACCTGCGCGGTCGCGTACCGGAGGCTGGGGCCGATCTCGTCCACGGTCAGTTCCATGACGGTGCGGTTCGAGCCGTCATGCGCCTGATACGAGTGTTGGGAGAGGCGGCCTTGGGCGACGACGCGCATGCCCTTCGAGCATGATTGGCTGATGTGCCTGGCGAGGTCGTTCCACGCCGAGCAGCGCAGGAACAACGCCGTGCCGTCCTCGTACTGCTGCGTCCGGCGGTTATAGGTGCGGGGCGTGCTGGCGATCGTGAACGACGCGACCGGATTGCCGTCGGACAGGGTGCGCAGTTCGGGGTCGGCGGTGAGGTTGCCGATGATCGTGATGACGGTTTCGCCGGCCACTAGTCCTCGTCCTCCATGTCCTCGGCTGCGCCGCTCGCGATGCCCCATGCCACGTCCTCGCGGCGGCCGTGGCAGTGCAGGGCGAGGTCGGAGAGCGCCACATAGGCCATGTCGGCCACGCCGCGCATGTGCCCCAGCTCGGCTAGGGTCTCCCCGTCTTCCTCGGCGATGTCGTCGGCTCTTCCCTCGGTGCAGCCGAGCGGCCGGCCGGCCAGCTCCTTCGCCAAGCGTTCCTCAAGCGAGATAACGGTCATTTCATGATTCCTTCATCTGGTAGTCGGCCTTGATCTTCCACATGCACCGCGCGGTGATCTGCCGTCGGTCGCGGTCAACGACCACGTCGCCGACACGCGGGAATAACAGCGTGCGATCCCACTGCGGGTCGCTGTTGAGCCGGCGGATCGTGTCGATGAGCGAGTCCAGGAGCTCGCCGACACCCATGTGCAAGGCCTCGTCGGTCAGGGGCCACTCGAACAGGCTGCACCCCTCTTCCCTGTAGTCGTATTCGTCCGGTGACGGCTGTGATGCCATGCGTGTTCCTTTCCTTGTGCGCGGAGTATGCGGGTTGCGGTCGCGCTGGCCCCGGTCGGGACGGCCTCAGGAGTCGAAGCCTGCCGTGTCCATCGCTCCCCGCTCGCACTGGCGTTCCGCGTGTCCTGTCAGTGGCGTGCGAGGGGGCGACGTTGACGCGATCGCAGTGGACGGCGGCCGAATCGAACGGCTTCCCGGTCTTTGCCCGCGCCCGCCTGACGCGAATCTCGACCGGGGGCGAACCTGCCCGCCCTTGGTGCGTCGCCGGTGGAGAGGACCGGCGGCGCGATCATTGAGAGAGGTGGTGTTAACGACTTGTTCCTTGTCGCCGCCCGCCATATTGGAAGGGAATGCAATGATGGCGGGCAAGTCTCATATGGTCAGCACGAGCGCGACCATGCCGGCGCGCCAGAACGTGCGAGCCAACGTGTCCGACGGCTTCCGACTCGCCTGAGACGGGTCGATGAGGGCGATGTCCGCAAGCTCGGCGAGCACGTACACCGCGAGTACTGTCCACTGCTGCCAGACGATCCCGCTCACTGTTCGTCTCCCTGCTCCTCGACGATGGCGATGAACAGGGTCGGCACGACGAGGAACGCCCACCACGCGGCCAGCCCATTGCCGAACGGATGCATGCAGGCGTCATGGGTGAACAGCCACACAATGCAGACGATGAACGATATGACGGCCATGAGGCCGATCGTGTACGGGTAGCGCTTGAACATGACGCCGCCCTTACTTGGTCTGGACGAGCGTGTCAGCGCCGTCCGGGACGACGACGAGCTGATCCGCGTTGGACAGAGCGTCGATATAGTGCTGTTTGAGCACGTTGTCGGTCAGGCTCTCGTTGAGCACGGCGTTGGCGTCGGCCTCGCCCTGCGCCTTGATCTTCTTGGTCTCGGCCTCGGTCTTGGCGACTTCCTGCTCGTTCATGGCCTTCTGCTTGTCGATCTCGGCGGCCTGCGCCTCGTTGTATTTCTTGACGATCTCGTCGCCATAGCGCACGTCCTGCACGCTGACCTGTTCGACGGTCAGGCCGATCTTCCTCCACTTGGCCGCCAGCGCATCTTGCACCGCCTTCGTGTATTCGCCTCGGTTGGTGAGCATCGTCAAAGTGTCGAACCGGCCGGACTGTTCACGAGCCACGCTGCGAAGATCGTTGCTGATGTAGTTCTGCGTGAACGTCTGCTGCTTGCCGTACTCCGAGTACAGGTATTCGGCGGCGCTTGGATCAAGGCTGTAGTTGACCTGAATGTCGATGTCTGCGGAAGCTCCGCTCCTGTCGTTGACGGTGACTTGCTTGCCGACCGCGCTGCCGCCGTCGTACTTGTAATCGGTGTCTTTGTAGAAGTTGATGAGGTTGTTGCGGGTGTCGTATTTGACGATGCTCTGCCACGGCGTCTTCAAATGGAAGCCCGCGTCTTCGGAATGGCCGGCCAGACTGCCGCCCATGTTGCGGATGACCGCGACCTCGCCCACGTCCACGGAGTACAGGCATGCGGGGATCAGCAGCATCAATCCGACGAGGCCCGGAATGAGGCCGATGCCGGCCCCCTTGACGTTGTTGGACAGCGCGATGCCGGTGACGGCGGCGCTGAAGAGCAGGATGGAGATGACGAACCAGATCATGAGGGTTCCTTTCAGAGGATAAGGCCCTTTCCCCGTGCCGGTAGGCTTGAGGTGCCAACCAAAAATCCGCACGACGCGGGGAAAGGAAGAATTTTCAATGCAGACACAACGAGAGGCGCTTAACGAAGCGCTCGACAATCTCCGTGTCGGAACCAGTAGCGCCGCTTGGCTCCGGGATCATGCAGAAAGCGAAGAGGTGAGGAAACTCGCCCGCGCCGTTCATTACATCGGCTTCGGCGCTCAGCAGATCGCCATCGCCCTCACCGACCGAAACAAGACCAAGGACTTGTAGGAGAAACAGGGACACCGCGTCGAGCTGTGCCAGAAGCGCACGCCTGTCCAGCTTCTCCGAGATTCGCCTGTATTCGGAGTCCCCCAGTGCCTCGCGCACGGCAGCCTCTGAATACAGGGACGCTTTCATGCGCAGCATGCCGGCGTCCTGAAGATTGTGCTGCAACGTCTCCAGAGAGGACAGCAACGCAGGTTCACAATTGGACTTGCTCATTTCGCCGCCTCTTCCGGCTGGGGGTTGTCCGCCGGCCACGGGTCAAGGGTGCGACCCATGAGGTAGTCAACACTGGTGTTGAAGAAGTCGGCGAGCGCCTTGTAATCCTTTGCAGAGAAGGATCGGAGGCCGTTCATTTTGTTGGAGAAAACTTGTTCGCTCATACCGATGGCGAGCGCCACGTCTTTCTGAAGGCAATGACGCATCTCGATCAGTCCTGAGATGCGGGACGCTGGGTTATCACCTTCAAGCGTCACTAATCGTTTTTGATTGGCGTTCATGGTTGCTAACCATATCACGCACTAATCGATTTCGAGCACTCTCGGCGTGTCTTGATTTTGATTCGACATGCTGAGATTCTTGCGCTACTAATCACTTTTGCGTATCATTAAGGGCATGACGGTAACTATGACAGCCCCAAAGGTTGCAGCTAGCCCGCAGGACATAGCGATTTTGAACCTGAATATGCTGATGCAGCTTGAAGGGCGCTACAGAAAAGACCTCGCCGAATACATCGGCAGACGCCCACAGAATCTCTCCCGCATGATGTCAGGAGAGAGCAACTGGGCACTGAATGACATGTGGAAGGCGGCTGAGTTCGTGGGCGTCTCCCTTGACGTCCTGACTGATCCGACTCTCACGCCGGCCAAGGCGCTCAGCATCATCGGCGAGCGCCGTAACGATAACGATGGGAATGGAGGTTTGCCTGTCGTCAACGTTGACGACTTCCGCCTACGTGGCGGGGCATGGAAGGCCCCGGCTATGATTCTCGCGGCTTAGTTTTGAGCCGTTTGGGATCATAACCCAGAGGTCCATGGTTCAAATCCATGCCCCGCTACCAGTGCCTCCGGTTTCACATCAAGGAAATCGGAGGCTTTTTCTATATCATCCATGTTCCATCGGGTGCGCCCACTGAACTTCTGGGATAGAGTCGGCGCGGCAATTCCCATAGCCTGCGCCAGATCCTTCTGAGAGGTCTGTCGAATGGCGATAAGAACCTTCATGTTGTATGTAACGCGATCCTGAAGGCTCAACTCTTGCTTCTGCGCCTTTAACGCCGGCGAGACCATCACTGCAGTCATGTGAACTAGATTAGCAATGCATAGACTTACTTTCAAGTCTTGGATTAGGAATTTACAAACCATGATATTGTTACACATATCTTTTATCCATACATAAAACTGATTTGTATATAACTAATACGGAGTCGAGAATCAAAACCCTGATCGTAGTACGCGGAAGGCCGCGATCTTGTCGACCGGCGCGATGCCTCCAGTGACGCTGACCGCCCCGAATCCCGGAAACGACGATGTGCGCCACATCGTGCTCGGGATGATCGACGGCAGGCATTGGACGGCGATTACAGCCAAACGCGGCAAGCGCATCCGCATCATACCCGTGCACCGATCGCGCAAGAACGAGGAGGCATACCATGAAAGCCAAAAAATGATGCCAAGCGATCACCAGCGACCAGTTTGAGGAGATGTTCGACAACGGCGAGGACATCCTCAGCTATGTCGATCTCGGCAATCCCGTAGTCGAACATCATCCCCCGCTGGAGAAGCGAATCACGCTGACGATGCCCGCATGGATGGTCAGCGAACTAGACGAGGAAGCCGCCGAGCTGGCAATCAGCCGCAACGCCGTCGTCAATACATGGATCGCCGACCAGTTGCGCACCATGCGACGTCGCGAAAACGCCCACGCCTGACCCATATACCATTGAGGCCCATGGTTCAAATCCATGCCAAATAGAAGGCTAGGAATTACAAGATTCCTAGCCTTCCTGTTCTATTGCGCCTTTCTCAAGTGCCTCAAACCATCCACCGGTCTCGCTAGACAACCTTCACCAGCGGCAGCGTCAGCGACGGGATCGGCGGCGGAAGGCCAGGGCACCGATGGCGGCCGCGGCGGCTCCGGATCCGACGACGATGATGGCGACGACCCCCGCACCGGTATGAGACAGCACCGGCTTCTCGGGCTCTGGATCCGCCTTCGGCTCAGCGGGTGGATCATCAGGCACTTCGACGGTTACGGTCTCCCCTTCGACGCCGAGCTCATGCGAAACCAGCACATCACCGTCACGCGAGCGAAGCGACGCTCTCCAATACACCAGTCCCGCCTTCGGCGAGCGCACCTGCGGACTGGCGATCGTCTGCTCGAACAGCGTATGGTCCACTTCGGCGCGGGCCTCGTCAAGCAGCACGCCGTTCATGCCGGGCACCGCCCCTTCCTCCACCGCCTCGTACGCCGTGAACGTCACATAGGCCCCTTCGGGCACATCGCCCACAATCCGCGCCGTATCGCGGAACGGCTCATCGACCCGCACAATGTCCGGCTCCACCTGCGTGGTCAGCGCCGGCTTGCGTGGCCGTGCCACATCCCATATGCGCACGCGCTCCCACGCGTCATCGTATGCGCTGGACGCCGGCATCACCCGGTCATCGCCGTCGAAGCTCCAAACGAACACGTACCATCCGGGCGATTCGGCCACGATGTGCACCGGATCGCCATGAGCGTCCGGCGCCCCGGCGCCCACTCGGATACGCCCGTTGACCGCCGGATAATCCCACACGCCAATCAACCGGTGATTGCTGTCCTCGGCCGGCGGCGTCTCCCCCTGAGGCCGGTACGCCTCGTCGCCGGCGGAATCATTCGGATCGCCCGCCCACCACACGCTCACCTGCGCCATCGCCCGGTCAGCGCCGATGCCAAGCTTGACATTGCCGTCAAAGGATCCGTGATCATCGGGGAATCCGTCGACCGTAATGGTGTCGCTCAGTTCGGAACCAACCACGCCGGTATGCTCCGTGACCGTGGATTCCACACTCACCCGAGCACGGTTCGAATTCGTCTCCGTGTATTCCAGGAACCCGCTGACCACATCCTTACCTATATATTGTCGCGCAGTATCGCTCAACTTCTCGACTTCGAACGCCCACACCCATGTGCCGAATCCTCCACCTCGCGGCGCCTCATAAGCCGCGTCGCCGCCCGGCTCGGCCGTTGCTCTCACGTCCACGCGCTGCCCGGGAGCAGTGAACGACGCCTCGCCATAAGCGGACGGCCGGAATCCCATTGTGCCCAGCCTTGCGATGAACTCCTTCGCCGTCTCGTCGGCACCAGGCATGACCGGCTCGGACAGATCGCCCACGCCGAGCCCGTCGAAATACCATCCGGACGCCCGCAACTCCAATCCGGACGCCCAGGAATCGCCGTCATCCACTCCGGATGTGACGGTATCCACGACCGGCTGCCCGGCGTCGACCACCTTGGCCGCGACGGCGGTGCCCAGTGTGGGCACGAACTCCTTGCGGACCGAGAAATTCACCGCCTTGCCGCTCACCTGCGAAGAGCCGCCGTAACGCACCAGATCCTGGCCTCCCGCGACTGCGAACACGTCCACCTGCTTGCGGTCATATGCCACACTCGCCTTCACTTCACCCTCGCCGGTCGCCTTCCACGAGTACACGATCGGCTCCGCCCCGGATATCCCGGTCACCGTCGCGCTCCCGTTCGCGAACACCGCCGGACCGTTCAGCGTCGCGGCGTATTTGATCCCGGCGATCGTCTTCCCCTGCGCATTGGTCACCGACACCGTGACGCGCCCGGTCCGCGTGCCTTCGGCGTATGTACGCGTCACCGTCGCATTCGCCGGGGCGTTGGATCCCGCCTCCTCCCACATCTGCTCTACCTTGCGCCGCAGCGTCGGATTGTCGCGCATGACGGACACGCGCCGGGATTTCCACGTGTCCGGCTTCAGGTCCAGCAGATCATGGGCCAGCACCGCGATCGCCGCATGCTCCGCGGCCGTCCCGTCGCGATAATGGTCCATCAGCCAGCCGAGCCGGCGCGCGGTGTCGTCGTCACGCAGCTTGACGCTCTCCCCCAGCTGGTATTCGACGCGTTCGCCAGACTCGATGCAGTAATAGTTGTTCGTCGAATCCTTCGCCATGACGCCGATGACCTGCTCGCCGCCATGCTCATAGCGCAGAAACGTGCCGGCATCCGCCCTGCTCAACGTCACCGCCGCGGCCGGCATGGCGGCAAACACCAGCGAGGCCACCAATGCGAGAGCCATGACGGCCGCGACCCCCAGCGCGGACTGACATCGCCTGAATACAACCATGTTCATGATATTCCCTTCCTGAAATCCCGCCGCGTCCACGATGGGCGGTTGATGACACCATGCCATGCCGGACGCCGTCGGCCACCGGATTTCAGGCAATGTGGTCGAAGGCTATCCCCCTTCGGCGTGTTGTGGATAACTCCCCACGACAGTTATCCACATTTGGCGGTTCTCGGCATATAAGACAGGGGGTTATCCACAATCGCCCATTGGCCATCAGCCGTATACAATGGGCGGTATGGCAGAAGAAAAGAAAGGCGCGTCAGCGCTTAGCAGTAGTTCATCTCGATCAGCCACATCGCATTCGGACGACAAGACCGAAGCGAAATCCGCAACCCGTCACACTTCGTCGGGCAAGCAGTCCACATCACGTACCACCTCGACGCGCAAGCGCACGACGGCCAAGACGCCTCGCGCCTCCAGAACGACGAAAGCCGCCACTGCGGCCGCCGTCGCCAACGGTGAGGTCCCCGCGCAGTCCATTCCCGTCGCAGACCCGTCGCAGTTCGGACGCATCGCCGTCATGGACGTGACGCCGAACGAGGAATCCGGCCGTTTCCCCGCCCGTGTCGAGCTGGGCGAACCGTTCAAGGTCACCGCGCAGGTCTTCATCGAAGGCCGCACCAAAGTCGGTGCCACCGCCATCGTGCGCAACCACCGCGGCAAGGAGATGCAGCGTCTGCCGATGACCTGCACCAACCCCGGCCTCGACCGCTGGGAGGTCATGCTCACCTGCGGCGAGCACAGCGACGTCAAGCCGTGGCAGCCCGAATTCGCCGCCATCAAGCGCCAGCTGGGCGAATGGAGCGTCACCATCGAAGGATGGGAGGACACCTACAAGTCCTGGCTGCATGACGCGGCCATCAAAGTCAAGGTCAACGACGACGTCGAGAACGCCCTCGAATCCGGCGCGCAATTGCTGGAACGCTGGGCGAAGACCGCCGACGCCAAGCTGAGCGCCGCGCAGCGCAAGACGCTCGTCGCCGCTGCCGCCACCATGAAGGACACATCGCTTACGCCCGAGGACCGTCTCGCCGCGGCGACCAGCGAACCGGTCGCCCAGCTGCATCTGACCAACCCGCTGCGCGACGGCGTCTCGCCCAGCCAGCCCCAGCGTTTCCTCGTGCAGCGTCCGGAATCCAGCTTCGCCGCATGGTACCAGTTCTTCCCGCGTTCCGAGGGCGCCTACGTCGACCCGGAGACCGGCAAGATCGTCCAGGGCACGCTCAAGACGTCGGTGTCCGGCCTGGAACGCGCCAAGGCCGAAGGCTTCGACATCGTGTACTTGCCGCCGATCTTCCCGATCGGCAAGACGAACCGCAAGGGACGCAACAACGCGCTGGAGGCCGGTCCCGACGATCCGGGCTCGCCGTTCGGCATCGGTTCCGAGCTGGGTGGGCATGACACCGTCGACCCGCTGCTCGGCAACATGGACGATTTCAAGGCGCTCGTCGCCAAGGCCCACGAGCTGGGTCTGGAAATCGCGCTCGACTTCGCGCTGCAGTGCTCACCCGACCACCCGTGGGTCAAGCAGCACCCGGATTGGTTCCGCCACAAGCCGGACGGCTCCATCGCCTTCGCGGAGAACCCGCCGAAGAAGTATCAGGACATCTATCCGATCGACTTCAACGCCGACATGCCCGGCATCGAGAAGGAAGTCGAGCGTGTTCTCGAACTGTGGATCAACGCCGGCGTGACGATCTTCCGCATCGACAACCCCCACACCAAGCCGGTGCGCTTCTGGCAGGACGTCATCGCGGCGGTCACCAAGAAGCACCCGGAGATCCTGTTCCTGGCCGAGGCGTTCACCCGCCCGGGCATGATGCGCGCGCTGAGCTACGTTGGATTCACGCAGTCGCACTGCTACTTCCCGTGGCGCAACACCAAGGAGGAGCTGGGCAAGTACCTGGAGACCACGAACGGCGACGACGGCTACTATCAGCACAACACGTTCTGGCCCACCACACCGGACATCCTCACCGCCTACGTGCGCGACAACGGCATCGCCGGCCACGCTGTGCGCGCGGTGCTCGCCGCGATGGGCAGCCCGAGCTGGGGCATCTACAACGGCTTCGAGCTGATCGAGAACAAGCAGCGCCCCGGTTTCGAGGAGCAGATCGACAACGAGAAGTACGAGGTCAAGGTGCGCGACTGGTCGGCCGCCGACAAGTACGGCATCGCCGAGCTGCTGACCAACCTAAACCGCGTCCGCCGCGAGCATCCGAAGGCGTTCAGCTACCACAACCTGACGGTGCTGGAATCCTCCGACCCGAACATCCTCGCATTCGCCCGCCACACACCGGCCGAGCTGACCGGCACCGACAAGCCGGAGACGCTGATCGTGGTGGTGAACCTGGACGGTCACGAGGCGCATCAGGCCATGGTGCATCTGGAGCTGCCCGACTACGGCATCGATCCGAAGTGGGGTGCGCACATACACGACGAGCTGACCGGCCGCGACTTCGCGTGGAGCTGGGACAACTTCGTCTCGTTGGCACCGTGGGCCGATGTGGCGCACATCTTCACCGTGGTGCATGAGGACTGAGAACGCATGAGGGACGCGCGGCCGGCAGGCTGACCGTTTCGGTGATGGGGCCCGTCGTTTCGACGACGGGCCCCATCTGCGTTTTTGGGCGAAATCGTGGCGCTTCCGGCGTACGACGGGGTATTGTGGAGTGTGATTATGTCAATCGACTCTAAGGAGCAATATCATGGCAGAAACGTTCAACGTTCTCGTTGAAATCCCGCGTGGTTCCAAGAACAAGTACGAAGTCGACCAGGAGACCGGCCGCATCACCCTGGACCGTGAGCTGTTCACCGCCATGGGCTACCCGGACGACTACGGCTACATCGAAGGCACGCTCGGCGAGGACGGCGATCCGCTGGACGCGCTGGTGATGGTCAAGAACTCCGTGTTCCCGGGCTGCGTCATCGAGTGCCGCGCCGTCGGCCTGTACCACATGGAAGACGAAGAGGGCGGCGACGACAAGGTGCTGTGCGTGCCCGCCGACGTGCGCTACGACGACATCAAGGACGTCAACGACGTCAACGAGTACCACCTCAAGGAGATCAAGCACTTCTTCGAGCAGTACAAGGCCCTGGAACCCAACAAGGAAGTCCTCCCCGGCGACTACTGGACCGGCGCGGACGTTGCCGAGAAGGAAATCAAGGAGGCGCGCGAGCGTCTCGCGAACGCGTCGAAGTGATTTGCTTCAGGACAGCCCGGTGGGCTGTCCGGCGGCAACGTGCGAGGACGCGACAGCGACCGAGCCAACCATGAGCCGGCCGAAGGCCGTCCTCAATTGCAGGACCGTTGCCGAGAAGGAAATCAAGGAGGCGCGTGAGCGTCTCGCGAACGCGTCGAAGTGATTTGCTTCGCTTCCGCCTCCGCTGGCGGGGGCTGTCAGCCATCGGCTGACTGGGGGTGGTAACTCTGGCTTAAGTGCCACGACCACCCCCAGTCGCTCCGTGACAGCCCCCGCCAGCGGGGGCATTTATTATCTTATTATCTTATCGACCACAGCTTTCTGGCTCGCCTACAAACATATTCCGCTGTTTGCTTCACGGCTCGTCCCGCCAGCGGGGCGATGTTGTGTTACAGTAGTGCCTTGTAGTTTTCACGACTTGCGAACAGCATTCGCTTGGATTCAAAGCCGGCTTGCTGGCCCGGCAGTTCTCAAAGTCCGTGCCCCCTAGGCGTAGGCGGTTTATCCGTCGAGGCCCATCCCCCGGGGAAGCCGGCGGGATGAACCTTTATGTTCCAGCTATGATTGAGATACTGCTTATTTCCGTATCCGTCGCCATGGACGCTTTCGCCGTCTCGATCGGAAAGGGATTGACCGTCACGCGCGTGCGGCCGGTCGACGTCATCAAGACCGCATTGTGGTTCGGCGGCTTCCAGGCATTGTTCCCGCTTCTGGGCTTTTTCGCGGCCAACACGTTCAGCAAATACGTCACCGCGGTTGATCATTGGATCATTTTCGCGCTGCTCGCGTTCATCGGCGGCAACATGATCCGCGAGGCGTTCGGCGAGGAAGAGGAGAACAGCCGGGAGACGGCCCAGTTCGACTGGCGCCATATGCTGCCGCTCGCGGTGGCGTGTAGCATCGATGCGTTCGCCGTCGGCGTGAGCTTCGCATTCATGAAGGTCAACATCTGGTTTTCGGTGATCGTCATCAGCGTGGTGACCGGCGCGTTCTCCACTGTCGGCCTGTATATCGGCCGCGTGTTTGGCGCACGCTGGCAGAAGCCGGCGCAGATCGCCGGCGGTGCCGTGCTCGTGCTTCTCGGTCTTAAGGTGCTGCTTGAGCACCTTGGCTTCATAGCATGGTAACGCAACGAGACTGAAAATATGCGGCTGTCAGCGTCCGTGTTCGGGACTTTCCGTGTCTGGATATTGCCGGGACGATGAGGCCATCGTCTTGCCGGCGCGGATTTCGTCGTGGTGCCCAAGGGGACATGTCTTCCCCGCGTGTGCGTCATTGCGCGCAGCCGAGGTCCTCGACCCAGGCTCCTCCATGCGAGCCGGTCGCCGGAGGGCAGTCCGTGGCGACCGTCTCGATCAGGCCGCCCATGATGGCGACCCTTCGCCGACGAACTCCACCGCCCAAAAGAAAGAAGCGCGTTGGCTGAATGACGGGTACCGACTCCCCGCATCGCATACTGGCGAAGACCAGTATTCCCTGCCGAAGAAAACCGTCAAATATCAGAAGATCAGCTGCATGACGAATGACGCGGCGAACACGAGCAGACCGCTGAGCATCACCGGCAGCAGCCCGATACCCAGCCACGGCGCCGGAGCAGCCGGATCCGGATCCGCCTCGCGGCTCCACGACACCGAGCATACGGCGAACAGCACCGCCACTACCACGAACGCCGCGGCCACGATGATGAATCTCGTCAGCAGCCCGTTATCCGGCGACGCGGAGCCCATGTCGATGAGATCGGGCACAAAACACCATCCCGCGGCGCTGACGGAGACCACGGCCCCCGTCATGCAGTGCGACAGCGCGCGAATCAGGTGGCTGCGCTCCGCGCGCACCATCTGCCGGCCGAACGCGATGATCGTCGCCGCGATCAGCAGTATCGCGAAGCACGCCGCCCAACGCACCAGCTGATACATCACCAGACGTCCATCATCCGCAAGACGCCCGCCCTCGTACGCGGGGTAAAACAGCTGGCTGGCCAACGACGTCCGCGCGCACAGAATCGACAGCACACCCGCAACCGCGCCGATCAGGCGGTCGGCAATGCCGGCACGGAACGGCCACCCAACCTGGAATAGCACGAGCAGCACCACGGCGAGCGCGATCGCAACCCCTTGCGCCACACCGCCCTGGTTCCCGAACGTGAACTCCAGCACGCCCGTCACGCCGAATAGCACCACGTATGCCACCGCCTGAACCGCAAGTACGCGGCCAATCGAGCTTCCGGTACGTTGTTCGCCGTCGCCCATCGTCATCACACTCCACAAATCGCAATCCGCGGCAGCCTCGCGACCGCCATTCCACTAACTCTAGCCTAGCGTCGGCTGTCCACATTATGCGCCTACAATATGACCACTAACCATATGGGTACTACGGTTATCCATATTCAGGAAAGGGGAAGCGGTTGACTGATTTGACGCTGATGACATTCGCGAACGACCCTGCCACCGTGCTTCCCTCACTTGCACTGCTGTCCCACCGCGTGCGCGTGCTGCCGATGGACGCCGCAAGCCTGGTGAAGATGCCGGAGAACACCGTGCTCTTCCTCGACGCCCGGGATGACCTCGCCACGGCGAAGACGCTGTGCCGGCTGATTCACGCTTCCGGTCTGGCCACGCCGATCGTGCTGATCCTCACCGAGGGCGGGTTCACCGTCGTCAACTCGCAGTGGGGCATCGCCGATGTGGTGGTGGCCTCCGCTTCACCCGCCGAGGTGGAGGGGCGCCTGCGACTGGTGTCGGAACGCGGCAATGCGCCGATCACGGGCGCCAGCACCACGGTCGATTCGGAGCGCACCGAGGATGGCCAGATCCGTTCCGGCGATCTCGTGGTGGATACCAACGGCTACACGGCATCGCTGCACGGCAGGCCCATCGATCTGGCGTACAAGGAATTCGAACTGCTGAAGTATCTGGTGCAGCATCCCGGCCGTGTGTTCACGCGCGCGCAGCTCCTGCAGGAGGTGTGGGGATACGACTATTACGGCGGCACCCGTACCGTCGACGTGCACATCCGTCGCCTGCGCGCCAAGCTGGGCGGCGAATACGAACATCTGATCGGTACCGTGCGCAACGTCGGCTACCGTTTCGACCCGCCCGAGGGCGAGGGAGACAAGTCACTCGCGGCTCCGGCGGCTTCCGACGACACTGACGCCGACGCCCAGTAAGACCGGCGCATCATGCCACGCGAATCCAAACGGGCACGCATCCAGCGGATGCACGAGGAGTACGCATTGCTCGTCGAGGCGTTCCCGCACCCGAAATGCGCCTTGGATTTCACTTCTCCCCTGCAATTGCTGATAGCCACCGTGCTCAGCGCCCAGACGACCGACAAGCGGGTGAACACCGTCACGCCCGAGCTGTTCTCGCGTTTCCCCGATGCCGCATCCCTGGCCGCAGCGAATCCGCAGGACGTCGAAGACATCATCCACCCGCTCGGCTTCTACCGTTCCAAGACCAAGCATCTGCTGGGATTGGCCGTAGTGCTGCGTGACCGTTTCGGTGGCGAGGTCCCCGATACGATGGACTCGCTGGTGACGTTGCCTGGCGTCGGCCGCAAGACGGCCAACGTGGTGCTGGGCAACGCGTTCGGCGTGCCCGGATTCCCCGTCGATACGCATGTGATCCGCGTGACGGGACGGCTGCGCTGGCGCGGCGACTGGAACTCGTCCAGTCCAGATCCGGTGCATATCGAGCGGGAGATCTGCTCGTATTTCGAGCCGTCGCAGTGGACCGACCTGTCGCACCGGCTGATTCTGCATGGACGCGCCACCTGTCACGCGCGCAAACCCGATTGCGCGGTGTGTCCACTTCATGACACCTGCCCGAGCTCACTGATATAGACCAAGCGGACGGACCCGGCCGGTATCCCACGCATCAGGGATCCCCCGTCGACCCGTTTACCCCGGGCATTACACTCGGAGCCATGCAGCACAGCGCACGGCATACCTCCATCAGCAGTTCGGCGAAGTCCGCCATCATCTTTGTCATCGTCGCGGGGGTGCTCGGCTGCGCCGTCTGGCTGGGCTGGTCCCTGCTGCACCGCAGATACACGCTGCCCACCTTCAGCGGCCTGCAATCAAGCGTCAAGGTGAGCGTCGGCATCACCGGCGCCCCGGAATCATTGGATATCCGGACAACCGACGACGATTCGCTCGACCGCGTCCTTCTCGGCAACGTCTATGAGACGCTGCTGAAGCGCGATGACAACAACAAGATCCAGCCGTCGCTCGCCTCCTCGTGGAAGGTGTCCGAAGACGGCACCACCTACCGCTTCAACCTGCGCAGCGGCGCGACGTTCGCCGACGGCACCACGATCACCTCGTCCGACGCCGTATGGTCCCTGCAGCAGATCATCACCAAGAAGTATGTCGGCAGCGACGAACTGTCCGCGCTGTCCAACGTGGAGTCGGACGGCAACAGCACGCTGGTGCTGCGGCTTCGCGAACCCGACCCGCGGCTGCTCGCCAAGCTCACCACGCGCATCGGCATCGTCTACAACCAGCGTGAGAACATCGACTACGCAAAGCAGGCCAGCGGGTCCGGACCGTTCACCGTCTCCCAATGGCAATCCGGCAAGCAGCTGACGCTGAGCCGCAACGACCACTATTGGGGTAGCAAGTCCAAGGCCAAGACCGTCACCGTCAACTTCGCGGCCGACACCACGGAGCTGGCCAAGGCTCTGAACAACGGCCAGATCGACGCGGCCGTCGCGCTGGATCAGTCCGCCGCCGACGCGGTGAAAGATGACGGCATCGTCAAGAAGCAGGGCGTCAGCAACCGCAAGGTCGTGCTCGCCTTCAGCAACAACACGCAGTCCATCCTTTCCGACAAGCGGTTCCGGCAGGCAGCGCGCTACCTCATCGACAAGAACGCGATGACCGAGGCGCTGGGCGGCGGCACGGTCATGACCGGGCCGCTGTCACCGCTCGACGACGGATATCAGAAGACGGATGAGGCGTTCGGCCACGACATCGGCAAGGGCAACGACCTGATCAAATACTTCCGTTTCCGCGTCTCCAGACGACCGCTGACCTTCGTCTATCCGAAGGAATACGGCTCCCAGATCGGCGAACAGGTCAAGCAGACGATGTACGCCGAACCCGCGTATTCGGACGTGTCCGTGTCGATGGTCGACGATGCCACATGGAGCAAGACCGTGACGCAGGACCGCCAATACGACTTCACGATCTACGAGACCGACGGCGAGGACGATCTGGACCTCCTGATGGACAGCAACTCGTACATCGGCTTCGTCAGCACCGACTCGCAGAACGCGTGGAGCAAGGCGCTGAAATCCTTCAGCAGCGACGACTACGCGAAGAACTTCCAGTCGTTCATCGGCACGCTCGACGACGATTCGCCGGTGGACTGGATCTGCACGCGCAAGCCAATCAGCGCGTACCGCAGCAACATCACCGGAGTACCCGTCAACATGACCTACACGCAGCTGCCGCTCGCCGATATGACCACCACGGACTGATTCGGGGGTCCATGCGCCCGGACCCGCCCGCCGGCGGACGCAGCCGCGCGGCTGTTGTCACGATTGCTTTCACGTCGGT
>OBVA01000317.1_pt1 | contig 22479 bp, 15 predicted proteins | sample 1495021 | NCBI WGS metagenome assembly OBVA01 (sample SAMEA2579965, study PRJEB22360) | human gut metagenome | biome: human gut; feature: human-associated habitat; material: faeces | place: Denmark | collected 2008/2010
AAACCAGCATCGTCCTCCAGCCCTACGATTACTTCAACAAAGGGCAGACGGCCCAGCTTCCCGTGGTTTCCCTGCACCGGGAATCATCACTGAACAGTTTCGCCTCCTATCCTCCCAATCCCATGGATTACACAGTGCTGTTCCGGCACCTGTATGAACAGGGAGCCAGGAATGTTTACGTGATGTCCCCCATGACCTGGGAAGAAAAGCCGGACAGCATCGTCAAAGCCGCCGTGGGGTATGAACTGGACCGCTTCCTCCACAAGGCTCTGGGCCGGCAAATGAGCGAATCCGCCCGCCGCTCGCCCCTTCCGCCGGATTGGAAAGACTTGATTATTCCCGCTTCCAACATCGTAGGAAAGACGGACCAGTTCCCGCGCGCGGACAGGTTCGTAGGGGAACCTCCGCAAATAACCACGTCAGCCCCCTCCCTGGGAACCGTCGTGGAAAATAACGAGCTGTTTTCCCCAGCTCCGGAAAACAGGGTCTCCCCGCCGCTTTTCATCCGCTGGGGCGGGGATATCATTCCCACTCTTCCTCTGGTGGCCGCTCTGAATGCCCTGGACCTGAAACCCGGTGATGTCAGAATCATTCCGGGAGACACCCTTTTTCTGGGCGGCAAACGCTCCATTCCTCTGGATAAAAACGGCCGCATCCCCCTGGCGGCAAACAGCAGCCCCACCATTCTGGACACGAAGGAAGTGATCGTCCCCGTCATGTCCGGCGTGCGTCCGCCGGATACTACTGCCGTCAGAAAACTGCTTTCCTCTGCGGATGCGGTACTCGTTTCCGAACCATCCGCCCTTTCCGACACGCCGGACGCGCAATCCCTTCTGGCGGCGCAAACTGTCCGCAGCATCATGGGAGCGCTTGCCCCTGCCCCTGCCGTCCTGATTCCCATAGCCCCCGCCTGGGTACAATGGATCATCGTGCTGGACGTCCTGCTTCTGTCCGTATGGGCTTTGCGTTTCCAACGCAGAGGGCGCTTCATCACCTGGGGCCTCTGTATCCTGTTCGTTCCCTTCATTGCATGGTACCTGTTTTCCGCTCATGATATATGGTTCCCCGTCATGACTCCCATAACGGCAGTACTGTGCGTAGCCCTGGCGTGCAGTCTGTTCCCCCAGCTCTCCCCCCCCTCCCGCGATGCAGAGGATGAAGATGAAGAAGACGACGCCCCCCCCTCGTCGGAAGGCAGCGGCGCCGACCATGTGCTGCCCCCGGACAACTTGTATCAGGAACCCAACGAAGTACCTATCCCCCATCACTCCAAAAGAGAACGCCCCGACTCATGACACAGCGCAAACACATCCTCTTCATCTGCACCGGCAACACCTGCCGCAGCCCCATGGCGGAAGGCCTGTTCCGGAAACTTTCCGCGCACCATCCGGAATGGCAGGGACAGCCGCATGGCCCGGGCAGGCAGCCAGTCCGGAAACGCTCCACGTCCTCCGGGAGCATGGCGTCAATCTCTCCAGCCATGAAAGCCGCCCTGTTACGGATGAACTGATGAAAAACGCCACAGATGTCTACGCCATGACGGAAAGCCACCTGGCCGCCCTGCTTGCCAATTTCCCCGAACATGCGGACAAGGTCAGGCTGGTCACCTGCTACACGGGCAACCGCGGCATCGCCGACCCCATCGGCTGCGGACAGACAGCCTACAACAATGTAGCGCGGCAATTGACAACCGCCATCCAGGCCATCATTGCCCGGATGGAGCAACAGGAGTAGCAACATCTTTGACTCCTTCCCCCGTCATGGCTTCCCCTTCCATACGCATTAATCTGCCCCGCCAGGAACTGGTGCTGGAAAAATCCGGAAAAATCCTGCTCCAATGCCCCGTTTCCAGCGGGAAGGCAGGTACAGGCCATGAAGAAGGTTCCGGGAAAACCCCCACAGGTCATTTCCGCATCTGCAAAAAAATCGGAGACGGAGAACCGGAGGACACTATTTTCATCTCACGCCTTCCGGCAGGCCGCTATCCCACCGCCATCCCGAAAAGTCTGAATGAACATTCCGACTTCATCCTGACCCGCATTCTGTGGCTGGACGGACTGGAACCGCACAACGCCAATACCCGGAGCCGCTATATTTACATCCACGGCACCAACGATACGGAACTGCTGGGCACCCCGGCTTCCCATGGCTGCATACGCCTTTCTCCCAGGGATATGATGGCTCTTTTTGCTCTGGCGGAAGAAGGGATGGACGTGTTCATCCAGTGTTAAGCCTTTCTTTTCTAGACGTAATCTAAAAAGTTATCCACGGAAAAGGAAAATAATTGAACAAAGGGTCTCTTGGGATGTATAAAGTATGAAGGTATCGGTGTTTGGCTGCCGTCCTCCTGTTCCATAAACATCCACTCATCCCCAATCAATCATGGACGATCCGGTCTTATTATCCCGTCTCCAATTCGCCATCACGATCATGTTCCACTACATCTTCCCGCCGATGACCATCGGCCTGGGGGTGGTTCTGGTCGCCCTGGAAGGCCTGTGGCTGAAAACGAAGAATGACCTCTACCACAAGCAGGCCAAATTCTGGACCAGAATCTTCGGTATCATCTTCGCCCTTGGCGTAGCCTCCGGCATCGTGATGGAATTCCAGTTCGGCACCAACTGGGCGGATTATTCCCGCTGCGTAGGCGACATCTTTGGCAGCCCCCTGGCGGCGGAGGGAATCTTCGCCTTCTTCCTGGAATCAGGCTTCCTGGCCATCCTGCTTTTCGGCTGGGACAAGGTGGGCCCAAAAATGCACTTTCTTTCCTCCTGCATGGTCGCTCTTGGCGCCCATTTCAGCGCCATCTGGATCATTGTGGCCAACTCCTGGATGCAGACTCCCGCCGGATACAAGCTGGTGGAAGTAAACGGGAAAATCCAGGCCCATATAACCAGCTTCTATGACGTGGTCTTCAATCCGTCCACCGTGGACCGCCTGACGCACGCGCTCGCCGGCTGCTGGCTGGCGGGGGGGCCCCCCCGCCCCCGACGGGTTCACCTCGGGCTGGTGTCGGGGAGGAGCCACGCTCGTCCTCAGCGTCTCCGCCTGGTATATTTTGAAAAAACGTTTTACCGGAGGATCGGAAAAAAGCTTCAAGGTGGCATTGGTCATCGGCCTCATCGGCGTGGCTGGCATGGGCATCACGGGAGATTCCAGCGCACGAGAAGTCTCCGTCCACCAGCCTGCCAAATTCGCGGCTATGGAAGGCGTCATGGAATCCGGCGCCCCTCAGGACATCCATCTCATTGGCTGGATGAACCCGTCCACCCATGAAGTGACGGGAATCTCCATCCCGTACTTGCTCACCCTCCTGACCCATCACGACCTGGACACGTCCATCACCGGCATGAACGACATCCCGCAGGACGAACGCCCTCCCATCCTGCCCGTCTTTTACTCCTTCCATCTCATGATCCTGATCGGCTGCGCCCTGGCGGCCCTGTTTCTGGCGGGCCTGTGGGGGTGGAAAAGAGGCTGGCTCTTCCAGAAGCGCTGGCTGCTCTGGTGCTTTGTTTTCTCCGTACTGGGCCCGCAAATAGCCAACCAGGCGGGCTGGGCCGTAGCGGAACTGGGGCGCCAGCCATGGATTGTGTACGGCATTCTGAGAACGGAACACGCCGTATCCCCCACCCTCACCGCGGCGGAAGCCCTTTCCTCCCTGGGTATGTTCTTCGTCATTTATGCCCTGCTGCTGGCCCTCTTCCTCTATCAAATCACCCATAAGATCCACAAAGGTCCGGACCAGGAAGCTGGCGAAGACGACGGCGCCGGGGAAGGCAAACTCCAGGTTCCTTTTGTTAAAGACTAATCTTTATCCCTCTTTAAAAATCATGTTGGACAATCTCACTCTCGCAGACCTGCAAATCATCTGGTTCATCCTCGTCGGCGTGCTTTTCTCCGGATACGCCATCCTGGACGGCTTTGACCTGGGCACCGGAGCTCTTCAGCTTTTCATCAAGGGCGATGAAAACAGAAGACTCACACTAAATGCCGTGGGCCCTGTATGGGACGGAAACGAAGTCTGGCTCATCACGGGCGGAGGAGCCCTCTTCGCTGCCTTTCCGTACGTATACGCTTCCGTCTTCTCCGGGTTTTACCTGGCCTTCATGCTCCTGCTGCTCACCCTTATCTTCCGCGCCGTGTCCATTGAATTCAGAAGCAAGCAGCCCATGAAATGGTGGCGCAGGGGATGGGACACCACTTTCTCCATCAGCAGCCTTCTGGCAGCTCTGCTCATCGGCGTAGCCATGGGGAACGTCACCAAAGGCATTCCTCTGGACGACCATGGCAACTTCACCGGAACATTTCTCAGTCTGCTGAATCCTTATTCCATTCTTCTGGGACTGACGACGGTCGCCCTGTTCGCCATGCACGGGGGAATCTACCTGCTGATGAAAACCCAGGGAAGCCTGCAGGAACAAATCAGAAAACTGCTCAGACCCTGCGTCATCATCTTCACTGTCCTGATCATCCTGCACGGGGCGGCCACCCTGCTGTACGTACCGCACGTAGCGGCCGCCCTGGAACGCTCCCCCTGGATTTACGGAATCGCCGCCCTGGCGGTCATTTCCATCGCGTCCATCTGGATATTCATCCACAGGAACCGTCCGGGCTGGGCCTTTGTCGCCTCCTGCTCCACCATGGGCTGCATGATGGCTCTCTTCGGGACAGCGATGTTCCCCAACCTGCTCTACTCCATGCCCAATCCGGAACATTCCCTGACGCTCGCCAACGGCTCATCCACCCGGGAAAGCCTGGTCGTGATGACATACATAGCCATTCTGGGCGTGCCGCTCGTCCTGGCTTATTCCGCTGCCATTTACTGGGTCTTCCGCGGAAAAGTCCAGCTCAACGAACACAGTTACTGATGCCCTGCGGGCAAAAATAGCGATCAGCGAACCGAAAACGCCCTGTACCATCCGCCCTGCCGCATGAATGCCTCCATCTTCTCCAAACTCCCGCCGGAGGAAATTACGGCGCTCCATCAATCATGGAAAAACGATCCCCTGTCCGTGGACCCTCTCTGGGCCGCCTGGTTCGACGGCTACGAACTGGGGAGCGGTGGAGCCCCCCGGGAAAAAGAAAATGCGGGGAACGCCGCGGACACATCCCCCTACACCGTTCCTCCGGAAAGCGCGGAACGCCGCGGGCGCGTCAACCAGCTCATCCGGGCCTACCGGGTCATGGGACACCAATGCGCCCGCTTTAACCCGCTGGCTCCTCCGGACCAGACCGGTTGCCCCGTCAATCCGGAAGATATGGGATTCCGAGAGGAGGATATGGACCAGCCCGTCAACATCGGCACCTTCATGGACGGAGGAACGTTCACGCTCCGTGAAATCATCACTAGGCTGCAAAAAATCTATTGTGGAGCCATCGGATTTGAATACCACCACATAGACAATCTTAAAATCCGCTCCTGGATTGAAGAAAAAATCCAGCTCCGGGCAAACGGCGTGGATTATGGCCCGGAAGTCCGGAGAGAAGCCTTGTTCCATCTCTGCAAGGCGGAACTGTTTGAGGAATTCCTGGGCAAGCGCTTCATGGGGGAAAAACGCTTTTCCCTGGAAGGAGGGGAAGGAGCCATCGTCCTGCTGGACGCCATGATCAAGCGCTGCCCCGCCGCCGGAGTCTCTCACATTGAAATGGGCATGGCCCACCGCGGAAGGCTGAATGTGCTCGCCAATATTCTCCACAAACCGCTGAAAACCATCTTCCGCGAATTCACGCCGGACTACCTGCCGGAATCCCCCATCGGCAGGAGCGACGTCCAATACCACCTCCGCTACGCCGCCACACGTCATGTGGACGGTAAAGAACTCCATATCCGCCTTTCCTCCAATCCCAGCCATCTGGAAGCCGTGTATCCTGTGGTGGAAGGCAGGGCCAGGGCCATGCAGCACAACCTGCAAGACGCGGAACGCAAGCGTGTGCTGCCGCTCGTCCTGCACGGGGACGCCGCTTTCTCAGGACAGGGCATCGTGGCGGAAGTCCTCAATCTCTCCCTGCTGAAAGGTTACCGCACGGGCGGCACCGTGCACCTCGTCATCAACAACCAGATCGGCTTCACCACCAGCCCGGACGAAGCCCGCTCCTCCCGCTACGCCACGGACGTGGCGCAGATGCTCCAATCCCCCATCCTGCACATCAACGGAGAAAGCCCGGAAGACCTGGTGTGGGCGGCGGACTTCGCGCTCCAGTTCCGCCAGGAATTCGGAAGGGACATCATTCTGGACATGTACTGTTACCGCCGTCTGGGCCACAATGAAACGGACCAGGCCGCCTTCACCGCGCCCATGCAGACCAAGCGGATTGAGGCGCGCCCCGCCGCCGCCGCCCTGTACGGAATGGCGCTCAGGGAGCGCGGGGAATTGACGGAACAGCAGGAGCGGGACATTCGGAATGACCTTTGGGAGGGCATGGAACAGGCCTACCTGCAAATGAAGGAAAACCCCGCGGACTACATCCTGCCCGCCACCGCGCAGGATGCGGATGAAACGCCCCTCCCGCGCACCAGCACGCGGACGGGAATCAGTCCAGAACTGTTCCAGCGCATCGGAAGTATCCTTACGGAACTTCCGGACAGCTTCACGCCCCACCCCACGCTGGAAAAACGCTTCCTGGCCCGCCGCCGGGAAGCCTTCCGGGAAGGCGGCCTGCTGGACTGGGCCATGGCGGAATCCCTGGCATGGGGCAGCCTGCTCGCGGAAAACCATACCGTGCGCCTGTCCGGCCAGGACTGCCAGCGCGGCACCTTCTCCCAGCGGCACGCCGTCCTGCACGACTTCAATGACGGCTCCCTGTACACTCCCCTGGAAAAACTGAATCACGGCACCACCGCATTCCGCATTTACAACTCATCCCTGTCGGAAGCCTCCGTACTGGGCTTTGAATACGGCTACGCGCTGGAAAGTCCGGACGCGCTGGTCATGTGGGAGGCCCAATTCGGGGACTTTTCCAACGGGGCCCAGGTCATCGTGGACCAATTCATTGCTGCCGCAGAAGCCAAATGGAACCAGAAGAACCGCATGGTGCTTCTGCTGCCCCACGGTTATGAAGGAGCGGGCTCGGAACACTCCAGCGCCCGCATGGAACGCTACCTACAGCTTTGTGCGGATGACAACATGCAGGTCATCAATCCCACCACTCCGGCCCAGTATTTCCACGCTCTGCGCCGCCAGGTGCACCGGAACGTGCACAAACCCCTGATTATTTTCACGCCCAAAAGCCTGCTCTCCCGTCCGGAGGCCGTCTCCCCGCACCGGGAATTCCTGGCCTCCACCCGTTTCCGCGAAGTGCTGCCGGATCCGGATACTCCCGCGCCGGACCAGGTCACGCGCGCCGTCTTCTGCACCGGGAAAATCTATTATGACCTGGCTGCCTACCGCAGGGAACGGAATATTTCAGACACGGTAATCATCCGTCTGGAACAAATCTATCCTCTGGCGCAGGAACAGCTTACCTATCTGCTGGCGCCCTACCAAAAAGTGCGCGACTTCGTCTGGTGCCAGGAAGAACCCTCCAATATGGGGGCCTGGGGCCACCTGCGGAACAGGCTGGGACGCCTCTTCGCCACTTCCTTCCGCTATGCGGGCCGCCCCTCCATGGCCTGCCCTGCGGAGGGGGCCAAAGCGCTGCACGCCGCCGCACAAAAAAGACTCATCGCCGCTGCCTTCGGGCCGCGGGCTCAATCCTGAACCCATTTTACTCCCATGAGCGACATCCTGACTCCCAACTTTGGAGAATCCATCACCTCCGCCACCGTAGCCGCGTGGCACAAGAATGCCGGCGACCCGGTAGCCAAAGGCGACACTCTGGTGACGCTGGAAACGGACAAGGTTTCCACGGATTTGGAGGCGGATGAAAGCGGCGTGCTGGAAATCCTCGTCCCGGAAGGGGCGGAAGCCCCCATCGGCGCGGTTTTAGGCCGCATTTCCCCCCTTGACGGAAGTTCCGCCGCACCGCCTTCCGTACCACTGGAAACGCGGGAGAAACCCGTTTCCGGTCCCTACTCACCTGTGACTGGCGCCCCGGAACAAAAGCCGGAAAAGAAAACATCTTCACCGGATCAGACAACCTCCGGAAAAAATGGGAAAACAGGAAAGGAGGCTTCTCCGCGCTTCATCAGAAAACCCATGAGCCCGTTGCGCCGTACCATCGCGGCACGGTTGGTAGAGGCCCAGCACCAGGCGGCCATCCTGACTACCTTCAACGAATGCGACATGTCCTCCGTGATGGAGCTCCGCAAACAATTCAATGCAGCGTACCGGGAACGGTACGGAACCAAACTCGGTTTCATGAGCTTCTTTATCAAGGCCGTAGTCAAAGCATTGCAGGAAGTGCCCCAGGTCAACGCCAGAATAGACGGTACGGACATCGTGGAAAACCTGTACTATGACATCTCCATAGCCATCGGCACGGATAAGGGTCTCGTCGCCCCAGTGCTGCGGGACTGCGACCGGAAAACGCTTCCGGAGCTGGAACTGGAACTCGCTTCCCTGGCGGAAAAAGCACGCAGGGGAAACCTGTCCATGCAGGATCTGCAAGGCGGCTGCTTTACCATCTCCAACGGCGGAACATATGGGTCGCTTCTTTCCACGCCCATCCTGAACCCGCCCCAGAGCGGCATTCTGGGCATGCATGCCATCCAGGAACGCCCCGTGGTCCGGGACGGCCAAATCATCGCCCGGCCCATGATGTACCTGGCCCTTTCCTACGACCACCGCCTGGTGGACGGCAAGCAGGCCGAGCAATTCCTTATTACCGTAAAAAACGCCGTGGAAAACCCGATGTTCGAGTTATGAGACGCCGAAGGGAAAAAGATTAGAGGCCAGAAATAAAAAACAAATATCTTTTTCTGATGTTCCAGATACTCAGGAAATGCCCCTCAGGTCTTTTGCCAGGAGACGCTTTTTATGGGAAGGGGAAAAATTTTTAAGGAGGGAGGGCTCCGCGCTTTTTGCGGAAAAATACTACCCGCCGCTTAACGGGCTGGATAGTCAGAGTGTATAAAAACACGGATTGTTTGTGACGGAGAGTGTGCTCTATTTAAATTGGTTAAACTAATCAGTAAATCACAGTTAAAAATTCAATACTCCAGAACCGCTGCATTTTCAAAAAAACGTCTGTTGCGCACCAGATTTTTATACATTTTCACTTTTGAAAAATTCGTAAATGGCATAATACATAAAAATGATTTCAGGGAGTGTCAAGCATGGCTTTTGATTATAAGAAAGAATACAAGGAATTTTATATGCCGAAAAACAAACCGGCAATCGTTACTATTCCTAAAATGAATTACATAGCAGTTCGCGGCAAGGGGAATCCCAACGAAGAGGGTGGAGAATATCAGCGCTCTATTGAACTGCTGTACGGAATTGCCTACACTATCAAGATGAGCTATAAGGGTTCTCATAAGATTAAAGGCTTTTTCGAATATGTTGTTCCACCGCTTGAAGGCTTTTGGTGGCAAAATGGCAGCGATGGAATGGACTATGGCCATAAAGAAAATTTTAAATTTATTTCTATTATCCGTTTACCAGACTTTGTGACTAAGGAAGATCTTGAGTGGGCAATCGAGGAAGCAACCAAAAAGAAAAAGAAGGACTTTTCAACGGTGGATTTTCTTACCTATGAAGAAGGCGATTGCGTTCAATGCATGCACCTCGGCTCTTATGATAACGAACCCGAAACCATCCGCCAGATGGAAGAATACGCAAATGCCAATGGATATGAGATCGATATTACCGATACTCGTTATCATCACGAAATTTATCTTTCCGATCCACGCAAATGTGATGTGGGCAAACTGAAAACTGTCATCAGACACCCGGTAAAGAGAAAACAGAAAATATTGGAGAAGAAATAAATGCGAGGAATTATCTATACGTTATAAATATATTTTCCCCATAAATTAGTATCAAACACTTCCCATTCATCACGCAAATAAAAAACGAAAACAGAGGCTGAAGTGGAACTGTTTCGGAACTGTTTCCAAAATCTTTTTGCCCTTTCTTTTCCGTACTTCAATGCGGCATGAGCCGTTTTGGCTTACTCCCGCTCCGTTTTCGCGGCTGTCCGTCCACTCGTGCCGCAAATGGCCCTGTTGCCTGTGGTTTCCAGGTTATCCCCGTTCCTTGATGATATAAATAAGCAAACCGCGGCTTTCCAAAACTTACAGTCAATCTACTACATTGACTATCAATCCTGCTTAAAGCCTGTCTGATAAACTTACGGGAATTGTTGACGCTGCAGCCCTCATCAACAAGTTTATCCTTGAACGTCTTTTTTCAACGCAGATTGTCATTCACCCGTTTGCATGACAAAGGAATGAATGGAAGAGCCCCGGATGGGGGCCCTTCCATTGAAAACCGTTACATGTGGATGGCGATTCCCTCGGAAGCCAGCATGGATTCATGGATGGCCTCAGACAGCGTGGGATGGGCGAAAATGGTGGCGTGGATGTCCTCGTCCGTCAGTTCCGCCTGAATGCCGATGCCCAGCGCGGCAATCAGCTCCGTGGCTTCCGGCCCCACGATGTGGGCGCCCAGGAGTTCTCCGTTTTTGGCGCCGTACAGGGTTTTTACGAAACCGTCCGGTTCTCCGGCGGCTACAGCCTTGCCAATGGCCTGGAAGGGGAATTTCCCCACCTTGTATTCCACGCCCGCCTCTTTGAGGGCGCGTTCCGTTTTACCTACGGAAGCCACCTGCGGGTAGCAATATGTGCAGCTCGGGAAAAAGCCCACCTGCCTGGGCTGATAGTCCGGATTAAACATGCCCTCTACTGCCTGCACAGCTTCAAAAGAAGCCGTATGCGCCAGCAGCACGCCGCCGATCACATCGCCTGCCGCATACACGCCGGGTATGGAAGTCGCATAGCGGTCATTCACCTTGATGAATCCCTTTTCCGTCAGCTCCAGGTCCAGGCCGGGCGCGGCGGGAACAACCGGCTTCACGCCGATGGCCACCAGGCAGATATCCGCCGTGATTTCCTCTTCCTGTCCCCTGCTGTTTTTCACGCTGGCCTTGACCTGTCCGTCACAGGTTTCCGTAACGGATTCCACGGAGGCTCCGGTCATCACCTTGATGCCCTGCTTCTTGAATGCGCGTTCCAGCGTCATGCAGGAGTCGTCGTCTTCATTGGGAAGCATGCGGGGAAGCGCTTCAATAAGCGTTACCCTGGTGCCGAATGAATTGTAAATGTAGGCAAATTCCGTGCCGATGGCCCCGGAACCGATGATGATCATGCTTTCAGGCCGCTTTTCCAGCACCATGGCTTCCCTGGAGCCGATGACGGTAGTGCCGTTCAGGGGGAGGCTGGGCACCGTGCGGGTGACGCAGCCGGTACAGACCAGGATATTCTTTCCCTCCAGAACATTCACCGTCCCGTCGGCGGCCTTTACTTCCACCCTGCCGGGAGAAATGATGGAGGCTTCCCCCGTAACGGAATCCACCTTGTTTTTCTTGAACAGGAACCCAACGCCCCCGGCCAGGCGGTCGCTGACCTTGCGGGAACGGCCGATCACTTCGCTCCAATCCACGCTGACGCCCTCCACCGTCATGCCGAATTCCCTGGCACGGGCCGTTACAGTCAGGTAGGCTTCCGCGTTTTTCAGAAGCGCCTTGGTGGGGATGCAACCCCAGTTCAGACAGGTGCCCCCTACCCGCTCGCGTTCCACGCACACCACGGATTTCCCCAGCTGGGCGGCGCGGATGGCGCCCACATAGCCGGCAGGGCCTCCACCAATGACGATGAGATCATATTGCATGAAATTACTATAAAGGCATCCCCCCATGCGGGTAAAGAAGGAATATGAGCATGCGCCGGTTCGGAAGGCCGACAGATAGCAGAGGTAAGGGAAGGGTGATTAAAGCATGTGTTGAAAACCTGCCTTTATTCGCTCATTTCCAATACTTAATCACTGTTTTTCACCCACTTTACCAGATCCCGCATTTCCGCGGCGGTATCCGCATACAGGCCGTCCGTGTAAATTCCATGATCATACAAAATTCTCCCTTCCACCATGGTGAACACGCAATCCTTGCCGGAAGAGGCATAAACGGCATGGGACGTTTCGTTGAACATCGGGCACAGGTTCGGTTCATCCAGGTTCAGCGCGATCATATCCGCGGGAGCCCCCGGGACCAGTGTTCCCAGCCCCGGCGTCCGGAAAATGCGGGCGCCCTCCGCCGTAGCCATCTTCAGCGCCTGCATGGCGGGGAGCGCAGTAGCGTCACCGCTGTACCCCTTGGCAAGAATAGCGGCCAGCTTCATTGTTTCAAACATATTCAGACTGTTGTTGCTGCACGCTCCGTCCGTTCCCAGAGAGACGGGAACGCCGGCCTGCACCATATCCCGCACGCGGGCGAAGCCGGACGCCAGTTTCAGGTTGCTGACCGGGTTATGGACAACCGCCGCCCCGGAAGCGGCCACCAGCTCCAGTTCCTCATCCGTCACGTCCACCATATGAGCCAGCACGGCGCGTTCATTCAGCAGCCCCATATCGCGGGCATAGCCCACGGGGCGCCTTCCTCCGTGCAGGGAACGGCACTGCTCCACTTCCCCGGCGGATTCGGACAGATGGATATGCAGCATCATATCCAGTTCCTCCGCCAGCTTCATGGAACGCCGGAGCACTTCGTCACTGGTAGTGTACACGCTGTGCGGCATCAGGGCCACCTGCACCCTGCCGCGGCCGGAAAAGCGTTCCGCCTGCTCCCGGTACAGGGCTTCCGCACCATCCCACCCCCCGTATGCCGGAGAGGGAAAAGCAAAAACGACTTCCCCGCCCACACAGCGCATTCCCATGCGTTCCGCTTCCTGGAGGACATTGGCCTCCAACAGGTAGGAATCTACAAACGCCGTGGTGCCCGTCCGCATCATTTCATACATGCCCAGCCGGGCCCCCAGGGAGACGATTTTATCCGTCAGCCGGGCTTCCACCGGGAAAATATGCCCGGTCAGCCATTCCATCAGCGGCAAGTCATCCGCAAAACCGCGCAAAAAGGTCATGGGGACATGCGTATGGGCATTAATAAGACCCGGCATCAGCAGCACATTCCCCAAATTCCTGCGGACGGCGGGCCTCCACCTGGCCTCCAGTTCTGCGGCGCTTCCCGTTTCCAGAATTTTCCCGTCCCGGACGGCGACGGCCGCATCCCCGGGAGCAACGGACTGTTCCGCTCCGCCCAGCATGCGGGAAGCGGTCACCAGCAAATCACACGCTTGTTGTTCCATGGCGCAGAATGTACCCCAGCGGGAGGGTTCTGGCAACTTCATCTCCTCGGCTCGGGGATTTCGCGTCCATTTGACATTTCATGTTTGACTTCAAAAGAGAAAACTGCCAAGAATGGACTACAGTTAAATTTACCATTTATCTCCATATGAACAAGACTATACTGTTAGGTTTGGCCCTTGCGGCCTCCGTGTCTTCCGCCAGCGCCTATCATGCCGACAAGTATGACGGCCAGTTCGGCATGTCCCTGGAAGGGGCTTACGGAATCGCCACCAAAGATGCCATGCCCAACGTGGCCGGCGGCAATCTGAGCATTTTCAACTATATTGAAACCGGCAGCATTGTTCATCAGATTTCCCTGAACGGCGGCATCCTGGCCGGTTCCCACCATCCCAGCGTGCAGGACCTGGGCATCAGCGGGCCTTATACCGCCAGCCTCCGTTCCACCTATATTCCGATGATGGCCGGTTACACGCTGAACCTTCCCATCGGCGACTACACCATGTTCTATCTGGGCGGTAAAGTCGGCGCCACTTACGGCGACGTGAAGACCACCATTCATGGCCTGGAAGACGGCAGCCGTTCCCGCACCATTTCCTCCACCAAGTTTTCCTGGGCGGCCCAGGCCGGTTTCAAGTTCAGCATCTCCAACAGCGCGGACTTCCTGATCGGCTACGAATACTACCAGATTCAGGGTTATAATGATCCCGGCTACCACACCATCAAGCTGGGCTTTTCCTGGAACTTCTAACAACCGGCTATCAGGTTTTTACTGCCTTCCGGCGGCTCCGTTATACTGCGGAGCCGCCTTTTTTTGCGCATGGAATACCGGCCCGCACAACAGCAGAAAACAAGGAAAACGAAAAGTTGATACGTATCTTTAAACCGGCACTACTCTTGTCCGGGAAAAGCGGGGGTACTGTTTTCTTCCGGAATATCCGGACGCAATAAGGCCGCCCCCTCATCCGAGAGGGAGCGGCCCTGGAAAAGCTCAACAATTCAGAGGATCTTACTTGGCAGGCTTGAACGGCTTGGGAGACGCATAGACTTCATAGTCCTTGATGCGGCCGTTTTCCCGGTCCTGGCGCGGCAGGTAGCGGAATCCTGAAAGTTTCTGCACCTTGCCCAGATCCAGCACGATCATGTGCGGATGCCTGGGGTTGTCCCCCTGCCACTTGGTATGCCAGTAGGTGGTGGGCTGGTTGTCCATCACCAGTCCCGCCTGGGCGGCTTCTCCCGTCGTTTCATGGGAATCCGCATAAACCACGGACCACTGTTCGCGGGGGAGCAGATTGCCGGAGGCATCCAGGAAGTTCAGCTCCGCAATGGCGGCATGGGGGCCGTTGTCATGAGCGTTTTTACTGACAATAGCTATGTAACGGGCCTGGACAGGAGCGCGGAATTTGATTTCCTGCTGGTCCGCCCCCTTGGCGAAGGAACCCTTGTGCACCAGCTGGCCGGCAGCGGGGGCCACAGGTTTGCCCACGCGGAAGACATCCGCCATGGCGGGGTCCCTGTTGACTTCATAAATGGCTTCCTTCACACCCTTCACCGTGCCGGAACCTCCGTCCACGTCCAGCACCACGATTTCATTTTTCCCGGGCTTCAGGTATTCTCCGGGGCAATAAAGAGCCTGCTGGGAGCCGATAAACCAGAAGCGGCCCAGATTGCGTCCATTCACCCACACGACGCCTTTCTTCCAGCCGTCCCGCATATCCAAGTAGGTATCCTTGGGATTGGAAACGTTGAAATACCCGCGGTGGAACACGGGCTGGTCGCCCGCCGGCTTCTTGCCGGAGAAGGGAATAAGCTCCACCCCCTTGCACGGGAAGTTGTAGATAAGGAAGTTTTCCAGCTTTTTGCCGTCCAGCGTAATGGGGCCCCGGATGCCCTTGCGCTCGCCCTGTATCTGGCCGCCGAAGTTGATGCGGCCCATGTTTTCCACAAAAATGTCCACCGTGTGAAGTCCGGAGGGAATGACAATGTCACAGGAATCCTGCTTGTAACGGCGGTCCGCCGCCCCCTGCCTCTTGCCGTCCACGTAAACGATGGCGCGGTCCTGCATGTTGTTCATCTTCAGCTCTCCTTTCACCGGGCCGTTCACCTTTGTCCGGTACAGGATGAAGCCCAGGCTTTGCCCCAAGGCTTCCATGTGGACGGGCTCCTTGCGGATGACGGGCTGCGGCAGGCGGGAGAACATGCCGGCTGTTTCCGTAAACGTGATGGGAGGCAGCTCCATCATTTCCGGCTGGGCGGGAGGTTCGGGAAGCTTGTACGTATCACCGTAATAATCCTGAATAGTCTGGCGGAAGGTGCGGTAGCGGTCCGTCAGGGTTCCGTTTTCGGAAATGGGGGCGCCGTAGTCGTAATTGGTTACATCCGGCGTGTAGGCGCCTTCCCAGTTCGCCCCGTTCATGAAGCCGAAGGAGGTCCCCCCATGCGCCATGAATAGGTTGGGGGAAACGTTATTTTCCAGCATCCACTTCAGGTCTCGGTTGAAACCTTCCGTACTGCCGCCATTCTTGGGCTTGCCCCAGTGGTCAAACCAGCCCACCCAGAATTCGCCGTTGATGCGGGGCGTTTTGCCCTTGTGCTTCTCCAGATTCGCAAAAGCGCCCTTGGCTCCGCCGCCGAAATTCATGGCGGGGAAAAAGCCCCGGAGGGGGCCGGTCTTGATCCAGGATCCCTTCGGGCCGTCCGACGTGAAGGGAACAACTCCCGGAAGTTCTTTCCGGATAACGTCCAGATGCTTTTTCACGTAATCCTTGTCAGAACCATAGGAGCCGTATTCATTTTCCACCTGGGCCATGATGATGGGGCCTCCCTTGGTAATCTGCAGAGGTTCCAGCATGGAACAGACTTTTTTAAGATAAGCCATGGCCGGTTCCAGGAAGCGGGGATCCTGGGAACGGACTTTCAAATCTTCATCCTTCAGCAGCCAGCCGGGAAATCCGCCGAATTCCCATTCCGCGCACACATAGGGCCCGGGACGCACAATGACCCACAGGCCGGCCTTCTGCGCCTCCTTGATGAATTCCACAAAATCCAGATTGCCGGAAAAGTCCCATTTGCCGGGTTCCGGTTCATGCACGTTCCAGAACAGATAAGTGCAGACGGTATTCATGCCCATGGCCTTTATGCGCTGGAACCTGTCCTTCCAGTGCTGGCGCGGCACGCGAGGATAATGCATTTCCCCGGAAATGATTTTGACGGGCTTTCCGTCCATCAAAAAATTTTCCTGATTAGTAGAGAAGACATGCCTGGCTCCGTCATTGGATTCCGGCAAAGGCATGGGAGCAGCCGCACAAAGATGCCCTGCCAGAAGCAGAACGGAGAAAAAGGATAATTTCATGATTATGGAATTAATAATTAATTACGGTAAATGAGAGGGAGATTATGATGAAAAACCACCTCCTTTCAATTTAAAAAGGAGACGGTGACCCGGTTTTATTACGGAGCGGCACCATCCTGTCTTTCAAGATATATTATTTGATGCTTTTCCTCAAACGGTACGCCCCGGCTCCGAGCCTCCAGCGTCTCCTTCTTCATTTCTTCATCCACCCAGTACAGATGCGACTCCAGCGGATTGTAAATTCTGGGGGAACAGAACCGGGTGGGAGATTCCGGCCAGCGTATCCAGCGCCAGCAGGCGATATGCGTGTAGGGTTCCCTCCAGCCGGGAATCCAGACGCAAAGTTCATGAAGACGCTGCTGGGCACGGTGAAGGGCCAGTTTCAGGGAACCGGTATCCGGGGCATTGCGTTCCGCATCCAGGGCGGCATCCAGTCCAGCGTCCGACACGGCCATAATATTATTCGTATTGCCTACGGGATTTCCGCGGGCATCATACGCCAGTTCGGAAGAGAATGTTTCATACAGCCGGGGGAACGGCGTCTGCAGCGGCCACGCCCATAGAGCCGCCTGATACCGTTTTTCAAAAACCTTACGGGAACAGACACTGTAGGTAAGGGAATCCAGACGCAGGTCCACCCCGCACTTCAGGGCCTCCTGCCGGAGGATGGAACAGACGTTGGTCATCAGGGTGGATGAATCCGCAAACGTCAGTTCCACCACCAGCCGCTCTCCCCGTTCATTTTTCAGCACTCCGTCAGTCCCCATTTCCCGGTAGCCGGCGCGGGCAAAATATTCCATGGCTTTTTTCTTGCTGTATTCCGGAGCTTTCAACGGAAGAGTCAGGTCTCCGTACCCCTCCATGTAGGAACCGAGCCTTCTCATATTCCCGCGGAACAAAGTATCAATCACCAGGCCCATGTTCACGGAATGCGCCAGACCGCGGCGGATATCCGGATTTTTCAACAACTTGTCCGAGCAATTCAGATACAGTCCGTACGGGGGACAGGCGTAATTGGCTTCCAGGCTGTATTTATCTATATAGCCCCGGTGCACTTCCGGCAGCTCCAGCCCGGTTTCCCACACCTCCGGCTTGCGAACGTTCATGATGTCCAGTTCCCCGCGGCGGAACATTTCAACCGCCTTGTTTTCCATGTTCACAAACACATGTTCCACCTGGTCCGCATTGCAGGAATGGCGGTAATACTTCCTCTCCTTCGCCCACCAATTTTTCACGCGGGCCAGGGTAATGCTTTCTCCTATCCGGATTTTAGAGGGAACAACCATGTAGCCACCCGTATTTGGAGGGACTTTCCACTGGTAGCGTTCCAGAAACAGAGCGTTGAAATCATGGTAAAAACCGGGATGGGCCGGATGAAAATCCGCACAGGCCATGTAAGGCAGCAGCGGCCCGCGGGACGGCAGCGTAAGGGCAATGACGGAATCCCCGTATACCGTAATCTGATCATACATGGAACGGAACAGGGTAGTCCAGAACGGATCCCGGGCAAAACCGGACGTACGGAGGCAAATGTTCAGCAGAAAATCCTGCGCTTTCACGATGCGTCCGTCCGAATAGGCCGCTTCCGGATCCAGATGATAAAAAACGGTTTTTCCGTCTGCGGACAAAGCCCAGCGGTCCGCCAGGCCCGGAATGGGACGGAAGGTTTCCGGATGAAGCCCCACGAGGGGAAGCCACACGTTGTCAATGGCGGAATAATTGAAAAAATTTTCACTTCCCGGCCCGAAAGCACGCAAAGTTCCGGGAAACGGAGTATTGATCCACAGCCGGACTTTTCCACCCTTGACGGCGCGCGGATCACCCACATCCGGCTCTTCCATTCCGGTTTGCCATTCCAATCCGTCCGGAACGTCTTCCAAAGGAAGAAGGCGGATATGGTCTTTCAATAACAGCCTTTTCCTGATGCGTTCCACGGAACGAGCCTGTTCCGCCAAACGCCGGCCGTCCCCTTCCCCGCGGGAAACGACCAGAAGTTTTTCCTTCCTCTCCCCTTCAGCCAATTCACGGCGCAGTTCCCGTTCCACGGCCCTGTTCCAGCGTTCCACAAAACCGTCAAATACGGCAGGCATCCCCCTGCCGTCCATCCGTCCGGAAAATTCATGCCAAACATTCTTCTCACGCTGGGAAAAGTAAAAGACACCTCCCAGAAAGACGGAAAGGGCCAATGCCCCCAGTATGGATATCCAGCGCAACACAACTCAGATGGCCGCCACATGTTAACCGATTCCGGAAACAACGGAAAACAGAAAACCCATCTTCCGCGCGGAACCGTTCACTTCGCCTGAAACAGTCCGCAAGGCGGAAGATGGGGGAGCAATCAACAATTAATATTGAAAGGAACTTAGAATTCGACCGTCACACCGCCGAAGATTCCGAATCCACGGGCTTCACGCGGACCGAAGTTATAATCATTCGTCATGATGAACTTCTGGTCAAACAGGTTTTCCAGACGCACATGGAGGGACACATTGTCCGTTGCCTGGTAACGGGCAAACAGGCGCGCCGTAAAGAAATTATCCAGACGGGCATAGTTGTAGTCCGTGCGTCCCATGGCGGCCGTTACGCCGAAGCCAACCGTAAGCTTTTCAACCGGGGAGGTATAAACCTCTGCGTTGACGGTGTGGCGGGCGGTATTGGCCATCTGAATGGTCTCGTATTTGCCGATGGAATCGCGCTTGGGCATCGTGAAGGTGTAATTGGCATAATAGCCGCTGTTCCACGCGTCCTTGAACTGACCCTTGAACGCCACTTCCACACCGTAGGAAGTGCAGTGGGAATAATTGGCGTAAGTGGTATAGGAGTTCGGACAGGTACCTACGCTCTTGGTGCCGATTTCATCGTTAATGCGGGTCCAGAAGCCCGTCACGGAAGCATAATGGCCGTCCGCCAGGCGCTGTTCCACACCCAGGTCGCCGCCCAGGGACTTGGACACATCCAGATCAGGGTTGCCTACATAACCGTAATTGGCCGCATACTGCTCAAACCAGGTGGGCGCGCGGAAACCGGACCCTACGGAACCGAAAATACGGGTGGGGGAATCCTTGCCCGTCACTTTCCAGGAATTGGAATAACGCCACGTAAAATGATTGTTCCAGACGGAATCATGTTCCAGGCGCAGGGCCACGCTGGCGTCAAAGCTGTCCGTGGGTGACCACATTTGCTCTGCAAAGAAGGCAAGCGTGCTCTGCCATTCATCCTTGGCAACGTAATTGTTTTCGCTCATGTAGTCGGAACGGTCCCAGGCCATGCCGGCGATGGTTTTCCATTCCTTGTTCCACGTCAGGGCATTGCGCCACTCCGCCTGGAAGCGGCGGTTGCGCATCACGTTGGGCTGGAAGTCAAATCCGGGAGTATGGCAGGAATAGTCCATGTTGTAATGCCCCACCATGAAGCTGGTGGACCACAGCTTGGAAATTTCCGCATCCACACGTCCTGTCACCAAGTTGCTGCGGTTCTTGTCTTCCGTATTGTACAGATGGGGCTCCGGAACGGAAGGCCACTGGTTATAATCCACATACGGCGTGGGATATTCAAAGTAGGAATCCAGGCGGCGATAGGTAAAGCTCACCTTCACCTTGTCATTGATGTCATAGCCCAGGCGCACGGCTTCCTGCCACTGGCGGAAATCGTTCATGCCTGTCCTGTTGTCATAAATGGCCGGATAGATTGACGGATCGTTTTCCGTAGTTTCAAACCCAACGCCTACAAAATAGGAAAGCTTCTTGATCTTGCCGGAGGAAGTGACATAGCTGTTGAAAGAGCCGAAGGAACCGGCCTCCGCAAAAATCCTGGTTACGGGATCGCCTTCCCCCTCCGGAGTATCCATCGCGACAACGCCTCCAATGGCGCCGGAACCGAAAACGGCGCCCTGCGCTCCTTTCACCACTTCCACATTGCCCACCGTAAAGAGATTGGTGATGCCCAGCAGCTTGTTGCCGGACATGTTGGCATCACTGATGCGCATGCCGTCAACCATGGTCAGGGTGTAGGTATCCTTGTTCATCCCGCGGATGACGGTGTTGCTCACGGAACCGCGCTGCCAGGTGCCGCCTCCGTCCAGCGTGAAAACGCCGGGCGTCTGGGAAAGGGCTCCCGTCAGGGTTTCAATGCCCGCCTTCTGGAATTCTTCCGGATTGATGATGGAAACGGACACTCCAGACCGGTTGTACGGCACGCCCACAAAGTGGGACGCCATAGTCAGTTCCGGCATAACCTGCATGGTTTCCGTCCTGACGGAGGGCTTGGAGTCTTCCTTTTTAGCGGACTCGGCAAGAGAGGACTGGCCTGCGAATGCGGCAAGGCCAACAGCAATTGCGCCCATTTGAAGGGCTTTCTTCGTATAAAGCATGGTTGTAGTGCCTTACGTTCGGTAACTCGCCGAACAGTTGGACAACCTCACAGGCTGGTTTTCTGGCTTGCGAGGCAGGCTCGCTTACAGTGGCGGTACCGCTCCGGACTCACACCGGTATTCCCCATTTATTTCCTGCCCGGCTACGGGCGTCCCTGAGGTCTGTAACCCTTCCCATAAGGGTTCATGGGACGGATGAAATACCAAAGAGACCGGTATGACAAGACAAAAAAATTTTTCTTTGAACATCCAGATGAATTGCAGCCGTTTTCCCTTTTCAGCGTATTGCTCTCCATCCCTCTTTTCCTCACAGGGCTTTCCATTTTTGTCTTGTCACTCCCGGCGCATACAGGACATGATGCGCTCATGACGCTCCTTGTTCCCACGTTCCCGCAACAGGGAAGATTTCCCGTCTCCGGCGAAGCTTCCGGCTACGTGGAATTCCGAACTTGCAAGGCGCTTCCTTTCTTTCTCCGGCGCGGGCAGCCCTTCGGTACGCCGGTTCCAATTACTGTGGCATGAACGTTTTTTCACATGGCGGAGATTTAAAATCCCTGGCGGAGGATGCCTGCCGCCCGGAACGGGATATTTTGGACTTCAGCGTCAACCTGAGGCCGGAAGGTATGCCGGAGTTCATCGTTTCAGCATTGTGGAAGGCCATGGAAAACGCAGTACCCTACCCTTCTCCGGATGCGGCGGATCTGCGGGAACTGGCGGCGGTTCATTACGGGCTTCCTTCCGGCTGCTTCGTATTTGGAAACGGGGCCAATGAACTCATCCACGCTCTTCCGCGCGCATTAAACCTTAAACAGGCCGTCATTCCGGAACCCGCTTTTTCCGAATACAGGCTGGCCTGCCTGCGCCACGGCACGGATATTCTTTCCATCCGGACGGAGGAACGGAATTCCTTCCTCCCGTCTCTTTGCCGTCTGGAGGAACAGGCCGCAGACGGAAGCGCTGTTTTTCTGGCAAATCCCAGCAATCCGTCCGGCGGCCTGCTGGACGCAGCGGCCCTGCACAGGGTTGTCCAGAGCCGCCCCGAAGTCCTCTGGATCATTGACGAATCTTTCATGGATTACGCACAAGGAGCGGAATCGCTGCTCCATGAAGCAGCCCTCCTTCCCAACCTGGTGGTTCTGCGCTCCCTGACCAAGTTTTACGGCATGGCCGGCGTCCGGTGCGGTTTTTCCATCTGTGCCGCTCCGCTCGCGGAGCGGCTGCGTCCAGGAGCCCGGCCTGCGTCAATCCCTGCCCGCCTGGAACGTGAATGCCTTTGCGGCGGCAGCGGTGAAGGCCGTGCTGGCACAGCCCTCCTCTTGGGCAGACAGGGAACGCGCCCGGAACCGGGAACGCCGGGACGACCTGTTCCGCAGGCTCTCCTCCCTGCCGGGCGCCGCCGTACTCCCGTCCGAGGCCAACTTCCTTCTCTTCCGCCTGGCGGGGGCGCCTCATGGCCTGGCAGCCCGGCTCCTGAAAAAATACGGCATCGCACTGCGCGACTGTTCCCATTATGCGGCACA